>Ga0371490_1001574_pt1 | contig 11570 bp, 11 predicted proteins | sample MB2SIPfraction_FD_207959 | JGI IMG/M metagenome (GOLD analysis project Ga0371490, IMG submission 207959) | Lab enriched peat soil microbial communities from McLean, Ithaca, NY, United States - MB28FN SIP fraction | ecosystem: Environmental > Terrestrial > Soil > Wetlands > Peat | place: USA...
ACACACGGCGCGCAGACCTGCAATGCCAGCGCCAACCACCAGAAAATCGTAGGAAGAGTTCATTTACCGCCATCCATCCTTTTCATGCTAACACCGGCGCGCGGCGATGGCGCAACAGCGGTGACTGTCCCGCATGGTGGCTGTTAGAATGAAGCCTTGATCCGCATACAGATTCCAATCCGGACGAAATCCTACGAGGTGCTCATTGAGGCCGGCCTTTTGCGCTCGGCGGGCACCTACATCCGCGACACACTGCCCAAAGCGCGCCACTTCGTCGTCATCACCGCGGCGCCCATCCGCCGCCACTGGGGCAAACTGCTGCTGGAGAGTCTCAACGAAGATGGCGTGCGTGTGGACATCATCGAGATGCTTGATGGCGAGCGCCGCAAGACCCTCGCCACGGTGGAAAAGCTATCGATCGAGCTCGTTCGCCTGAAGGCCGACCGCAATACCGTGCTGGTTGCCCTGGGCGGCGGCGTGGTGGGCGACGTCACCGGCTTCCTCGCCGGAATTTACATGCGAGGCATCCGCTTTGTGCAGATTCCCACGACATTCCTGGCGCAAGTGGATTCCAGCGTAGGCGGCAAGACCGGCGTGAATCTTGCCGTCGGCAAAAACCTGGTTGGCACATTTCTGCAACCGGAACTGGTGCTGGTGGACCCGCAGGTGCTGGGAACTTTGCCGGAGCGCGAATTCCACAGCGGTCTTTATGAGTCGCTCAAGGCCGGCATCATCCGCAACCCTCGCATCTTCGACTTCATGGACCAGAACCGCGACGATGTGCTGGCCAAAAAGCCCAGCGCGTTGGAGTGGCTGATTGCCGAAAGTGTACGTGTGAAGGCCGACGTAGTGGGCGAGGACGAGGACGAGCGTGGCGTGCGCAAGATTCTCAACTTCGGTCACACCATCGGTCATGCGCTGGAGGCCGAAACTGCATACAAAGTCTTCGCCCACGGCGAGGCCGTTGCCTGGGGCATGATTGCCGCAACCAATATCGCTGTCAGTACCGGACGTGCGACGCAGCATGTGGCCGACGAAATTACCCGGTTGGTACATTCCTACGGCACGCTGCCCAGGGTGGATGTGCGCCCCCGGGCCATCTTGAAAAGGCTGGCCAGCGACAAGAAAACACTCGACGGCCGGGTGCATTTTGTCCTTCCACGGTCGATTGGACGGGTGGAGATTGCCACCGACGTGCCGGAGAAGGCCGTGCTTCAGGCAGTGGAAGAGTTGCGTTCGGCCTCACAGTCCTAGGCGGAGAGATCAGGAACAAATGGAACCGACCCGAGTCGAAGAGAGCAAGAGCCAGCCCGCCACCGTAGGCGCCCGCGTGGACTCCGCGCAGGACCAGAAGGCCGCCGCCAGCGCGGTGCAGCAGATGTTCAGCAGCATTGCTCCGCGTTACGACCTGCTGAACCACGTGCTCAGCATGAACGTGGACCGCTACTGGTGGTGGCGCACGGCGCGCCGCTTCCGGGCCATTGTGTGCAACCCGCAGGCCAGCGTGTTGGACCTCTGCTGCGGCACCGGCGACATGACTCTCGCGCTCTATCGTCAGGGCGGCGGGCAAGGTGCATCCATCACCGGCGCTGACTTCGCTCATCCCATGCTGGTGCGCGCCGTGGAGAAGAGCAAGGGACTGCCCCTGCAATGGGTGGAGGCCGACGCCCTGCAAATGCCATTCGCCGATGGCAAGTTCAACCTTGTCACCTCGGCATTCGGCTTCCGCAACCTTGCCAATTACGATGCCGGTCTACGCGAGATCAACCGCGTTCTGGCCCCCGCGGGCGAGGTCGCCATCCTCGATTTCGGCGAGCCCAAAGGGCTGCTCGGCAAGTTCTATCGCTTCTACTTCCGCCGTGTGCTGCCCGCCATCGGCTCGGTCATCAGCGGGACGAAGGGTCCCTACGCCTATCTGCCCGCCAGCGTGGCGCGCTTCCCGCAGCCACCGGAGATGCTGGAGCGCATGAAGGCCGCAGGCTTCCGCGAAGTCGACTACACGCCATACACCTTTGGCGTGGCCGGCGTGTACTGGGGCAAAAAATAGCAGGTCGCTTGCGAATCGTCACACACAGCAACGCCCTGCATTGAGCAGGGCGTTTGTATTGCCATCCAACATCTGCTAAATCGTGGCTGCGGTTGTATTTCCGCCGGCTGCCTGCTCCTCGCGGAAGCTATCTTCCAACGCCGCCTCGGTCGAATACTGGATGACCTTCGCGTAGTCCTCGCCCAGTACCTCGTGCAGCCGCGCCGTGGACATCGTGTAGCTTCCGCACATGTAGGGGAAGGCGTCTGGCGGTACCGATGAGATGCCGCGATCCCACAGGAATTGCAGCACCCAGGAGCAGAGCCAGCGTCCAGGCAGGCGCATGACGCGTGCCCGTGCTATCTCCGCGCAGCGCGCCAGTGTGATTGCGTCTCCGCTGCCGGCCACGTTCAATACCAGTAACTCTGTGGGCGTTTCCTCCGGCGGCGTGCGATGCAGCAACCAGTTGAAGAGCCGCGCCACATCATCCACATGCACAAACTGGAAGAGCTTTTCGGGATACTGCTTGCCGAAGGGCAGCAGCAGCGGCAGCCGCAGATTCTTCTTCCGCATCCATTCCGCCATCTTGCCGTTGCCAAAGGCGCGTCCGCGGATGGCGTTGACCAGGTAGTTTTCCACCGAGGCGCCGGCAAAGATGTGCGGCCGCAGGATGTAGACGCTGCAGGCTCCCAGGCCGGCGGCGCGGAAGCGCACCACGGCATCGGTTTCTGCCTTTTGCACCGCATAGTTCAGCGTATGCGCGTTGTGGGGAGCCTCCTCGTCCACAAAGGGAGGCGTCTCCGGCCCGTACACCGCGACGCTGCTGGGGTAGAGAAACTTGCGCACGTGGCCGCCGTTGCGGTTGACCTCGGCAATGGCCTCCATGACGCGCGCCGTGCCCGCCACGTTGATCTGCCACATCAGGTTGCGGTCGGTTACCCCGGTGCGCAGCGGATCGATCACAAAGGCCAGGTGCACCACGGCCTCGGCTTTGGTCTCGCGCAATAGTTTTACCAGCTCGTCGCAGGAGCTCTCCTGCCCGAGGTTGATGGGATGCACCGCGATCTCCGGATACCCCGGCACCGGTACGCGATCCACGCCAACGACGTTGAAGTCGCTGAGAAAGGGAAGCAGGCGGCGTCCCAGGTTGCCGGAGACGCCAGTGACAAGAATCGTGGGCTTTTGGTTCTCTTCGCTCAAGCGCAAACCTTTCAAGTACGACCCGGCGCAGGCAATCCCTGCTACGCCGCGCCGCCGCTAGTGGATTGTGAAGGGCGATGGTAGCACATCGGAAGGCTGCGGATTCCGGTAAAAACCGCTTTGCACGCAGCTTGCAAGGCACTCCGCCCTCGGCGCCTTTATAATGGACTTCCCATGGCTGCCACCGCCACCAACCCGGATGTGATGCGCGCGGAAAAGCAGCGCGTGGCGCGCAACAGCGTGGTGGTGGCCATCCTCATCACGTCCTTCAAGTTTGTCGTCGGCATTGCCAGCGGCAGCCTGGGAATCCTCTCCGAGGCCCTGCACTCCTCGCTCGATCTCGTCGCCGCCATGGTCACTTTGTTTTCCGTGCGCGTCAGCGACAAGCCCGCCGACGCCGACCACACCTACGGTCACGGCAAAATCGAAAACTTCTCCGCCTTTGTGGAGACGGCTCTGCTGCTGGGCACCTGCGTGTGGATCGTCTATGAGGCCATCGAGCGCCTCTTCTTTCACACCGTGGAGATTGAGCCGAGCATCTGGGCGGTCATCGTCATGGGTTCATCCATCGTGCTTGACTACTGGCGCTCGCGAGCGCTCAAGCGCGTGGCGGACAAGTACAATAGCCAGGCATTGCAGGCCGACGCTCTGCACTTCGCCACTGACATCTGGTCCAGCTCGGTGGTCATCGCCGGCTTGTTCTTCGTCTGGGCCGGGCGCCACTATCATGTGGCATGGCTGGCCAAGGCCGATCCCATCTCCGCCCTCTGTGTTGCCGCCATTGTGGTGTGGATCAGCTGGCGCATGGCGCGGCAAACGTTGGATGCGCTGCTCGACGCCGCTCCCAGCGGCATTCGCAACGAGCTCATCGCGCAAATCGGACACCTTTCCGGCGTGCTCTCGGTGGAGCGTGTGCGCATCCGCAAGGCCGGCAGCCGCTACTTTGTGGATGTCAGCGTGGGTCTGGACCGCAACGTCACATTCCAGGCCAGTGACCGCGTGGTGGAAGACGTGCGCCAGCGCATCCATCTGCTGTTGGGCGACTCCGACGTGATAGTAAACGCCGTGCCGCGCGAGAAGCTGAAGGAGAGCACCTTCGACCGCATCCGCGCCGCCGCCCTGCGCAACAATCTCATGGTGCACGACATCAGCGTGCAGGATATCGACGGGCAGATCCACGTCGAACTGCACGTCGAGCTGGACGAGAACATGCTGCTCATCGCCGCCCATGACCGCGTCACCGCACTCGAGGCCGACATCCGCGCCCATGTTCCGGAGATCGCCAGCATCTTGACACACATCGAAAGCGAACTCGCCACGGTGGAGACCAGCGATGCCATCCTGCGGGACGCAGCGCTGGAAGCGCGCATCAAGGCCATCGGCGAAAGCTTTCCAGACGTGGTGGATGTGCACGAGATCATCCTGAAGCGCGTGCGCGAGCATCTATTCCTCTCCTGTCACGTCACCATGCAGGACCACCTGCCGCTCAGCCGCGTGCACGACGTACAAACGGCCATGGAGATGAAGTTGAAGCGTGAGGCGCCACAGCTCTTCCGCGTGCTCATCCACCCCGAGCCGCAAACCGACAACCGTCGCTAAGGAGGACACCATGCAGGCCAGTGCAACCTGGATTCAAGACGAGCGCTTTCTTGGCGCGGCCACTAGCGGTCACGCCATTGTCACCGACGCCAGCGAAGAGAAGCTCGCGCCCAGTCCGATCGAACTCGTGCTCATCGGCCTTTGCGGCTGCACCGCCAGCGACGTGACCACCATCCTGCGCAAAAAGCGCGAAAGCTTCACGCTGCTGGAGGTTCGTGCCCTGGCCGAGCGTGCCGCCGACGTGCCACGTGTCTTCACATCCATCCGTCTGCTCTATCGCGTCAGCGACACGGTGAGCCAGAAGGCGATGGAAGACGCCGTGCGCCTGTCGAAGGAAAAGTACTGCTCGGTCTCGCAGATGCTCGCCAAGGCCGTGCCCATCAGCTATGAAATTGAGTATGTGAAGTGAGCGCAACGGGCAGTGGCTTCCGGCCCTCGGCGCTGCGCGGATATTTATTCATAGGCGCGGCGGCCCTTTGCTGGGCGGTCTCGGCTACATTGGGACGCGCCGTCTTCACCGGCCGCCTGCATCTCTTTGGGGGAGTTGTTCCCCTGGTTCCTCCGCTGATGCTGGCGCAAAGCCGCAGCACCTTCGCCGTGATTTTGCTTTTGCCAATGCTTCTCGCAGTGCGCGGTGCGCATAGCCTGCACCTTGCGCCGCGAGATGTGCGCGATGCCGTGCTCTTCGGCACCCTCGGCATCGCGGCCTCAAACTTTTTCTACTACCTCGCCATCCAGCGCACCAGCGTGGCCACGGCCATCATCCTGCAATATCTTGCTCCGGTCTTTGTTTTGCTGTGGATGCTCGGCCGCGGATTGCAGCGCGCGACCTTTGCCCGCATCAGCGGTGTCGTTGTCGCCGTCGTTGGTTCGGTGCTCGCCATCGGAGTGGTCAGCCGCGCCGCTAATTTCCCTTGGCTCGCCATCGCACGTGGGAGCGTGCGCTTCGATCTCATCGGCGTTACGGCCGCCATCGTCGCCGCCGTGGCCTTCGCCTTCTACAACGTCTTTGGACGCCACCTTGTCGAGCGCCACGACCGCTGGACCGTGCAGCTCTGGGCCCTGGGCGGAGCCGCCGTCGGCTGGCTCTTCGTCAACCCGCCGTGGAAGGTGATTGCCGCGCACTACACGCCGCCACAGTGGGGATTCATGGTCATCTTCGCCGTCACCAGCACCCTGCTGCCATTCTCGTTTTACTTTGCGGGCTTGCATCACCTGGACGCCACTCGCGCCATCGTCACCAGCTGCCTGGAGCCGGTCTTTACCATCATCGTCGCGGCCATCGCCCTGGGCGAGCTCGTCGGCCCCATTCAGATTGCGGGCATGGTGCTGGTGCTGGCCTCCACCGTGCTGGTGCAGTTGGAGACGCAAAAGACCTCCGCGCCTCCGCCCTACGATCTGATGGAGTAATCTTCGGTTCGCTTTATTTCTTGTATTTGCGCAGCTTGTCGCGCAGGCGGAAGTAGCGTGCGGCGCGCGCGGCATCGCGGCCAATCTGTTCTTTCAGGGCCTCGATGCTGGGGAATTTTATCTCGCCGCGCAGACGATGCAGAAAGCTCAGCCGGATCGGCGACTCTGCCGACAGTTCAATGGGGTGGAAGTTCAGGATGTAACTCTCGACGGCGAAGCTGTCGTTGCCAAACGTCGGACGATTGCCCACGTTGGTTACCGACTCAAAGTCCTCGCCGTTGATGCGAATGTCGGTGACGTACACGCCGAAGCCCGGCGTCAACTCGTCATAACGAGACAGGTTGACCGTGGGCACCGTGTACTTTGTGCCATAGCCGCGCCCGCGTCCCGGCGTGCTGTCCATCCAGAAGGGGCGCCCCAGCAGGTGACGCGCTGCCTCCACGCGCCCGCCAATCACGGCCGCCCGTACGTTGCTGCTGCTGATGACCAGCTCGCCCCATTGCAATGGTGGATGCGTCACTACCTTGAATCCCAGGCGCGCGCCGTATTCTGACAATCGCTCCACGCTGCCCTCTGCGCGATGACCGAAGCGGAAGTTGAATCCCTCGTGCACCTCGATGGCGCCCAGGCGGTTGCACAAAATATCTTCTGCAAATTCAAAGGGAGGCATGGTGGAAAGATCACGCGAGAAGGGAAGCACCACCACCGCGTCCAGCCCGCAATCCTCCAGCACCTCCAGCTTCGTGGCCATCGGCGTCAGCAGCGGCGGACCGCCGTGCGGCTTCAGGATGCGCGCCGGGTGGGGATCGAAGGTCAGCAGCACGCTGCGCGCCTTCAATTCGCGGGCGCGCTCGCACACCGAGCGAATCAGTTCGCGGTGCGCGCGGTGGATGCCGTCGAAGTTGCCCACGGTCATCACCGAAGGGCCAAAGCCCTCGGGGATATCCTCCAGCGACTGGTACAGTTGCAAGGCTCAGCTCTCCAAGTTGAAAGTGATGCGTAATCCGTCGTGCGCCAATTGCACGCCCGGGGGCAGAAGGCGGTTGGTGGCCGCGTGGCCCAGGTCGTGGCAGATGTGCGTAAAGTAAGTCTGTTCGGCTCCGATGATGCCGGCCAGCCGCAGAGAGTTCGCCACCGTCGAGTGCGTTGGGTGCGGGGTGTGGCGCAGCGCATCCAGGAAGACAACCTCCACGCCCTTCAGCATTGCCATCGAGCTTTCGGGGATTTCGCTGAAGTCCGTGAGATAGGCAAAGCTCCCCACGCGATAGCCGATGATCTCCGCGTCGCCATGCATCACCGGGATGGGCGTAACCGCCAGTCCGTGCACCTCGAATGGCCCGTGAATCTCATGCAATTGCACTTTGGCGATGCCACCGTACTTGTAGTCATCGTCAAAGACGTACTTGAACACCGAGCGGATGATGCGCGCCGTCTCCGGCTGGGCGTATAAGGGAATACGCTTGCCGCCCGTCACCCTCGGATAAGTCAGCGGACGCAGGTCATCGAGACCAAGAATGTGGTCTGCGTGGCCGTGGGTGTAAATCACGGCGTCCAGGTGGTTGATCTTCTCGCGTATGGCCTGCTCGCGGAAGTCCGGACCGCTGTCGATCATGATGCGGCGGTCATCCCACTCGATCATGACGGAGGGGCGGGTGCGGCGGTCGTGCGGGTCTGTGCTCTGGCACACCTCGCACTCGCAGCCAATCGTCGGCACCCCCATCGAGGTCCCGCTGCCCAGCACCGTCACCGTACCAGTCTTCACTTGATCTTCGTTCCCGGAGCGCCCGGCGCGTTCTTTATCGCCTGCTTTTCGATCATGTTGACGATCTCCATGTAGGTCATGCGCAGTTGGAAGGCCGTGTTCGACAGGATGTCCTTTTCCTGCTCGCTCAGGTTGCCCCGGGTCTTCTCCTCCAGCACGCCGATGAGGTCGATCATCTGGCGCAGTCCCACGATGTCCACGCGGCGCTCTGTGCCCGTATCCAGCGCCCCGGCGTACATCATCGCCGTCTGCACCAGCATGTCCAGCAGGTGGATGAACTCCATCTTCTGCCCGCCGAACTGGGTGCGCTCGTGGTCGCCGTTGTAGCCGCTCTCAGGCAGAGGCTTGTCCGCCGCTGGATGCGCCGCGGGCTTCGCCACTTCTTTCACGGGCTCAGGCGCAGCCACTGGCGCTGCTTTCACGGCTTCCGGCTTGGGAGCATCGTTCTTGGGAGCTTCCTGCACGGCATCGGGTCGCGCCTCGCCATCGATGTTGAATTTGCGCTTGTCGGTGACTACGAATTCGGGCTTCTTCTCTTTGTCCATCGTTCCCATCCCATGAAAAATCTATGTTTGCCGCATGATTCTTACAGCGCAAAGGGCAGTGCCACAACGCGCGCCGCAATCCCGGCTACGTTCATAGCCACCGATGTATCAGCCGCCGCTTTCACAAACTCCTGTCGCACGTAGGCCAGCGCGAGATTGTGCTTCACTCCGTTCACTTCAATCTCCGCGCCCAAGGCTACTTCGCCTGCCTCTTTCGCCTCAGCGCCTTCGCCGCTCATCAGCTTGGAGCCCGCCTCCGGAGCCGGTCCATCCAGCACGAGCCCCATCAACCTCCGGTGCACCTGCCCGCGGGAGTGGATGCGTTCGACGATCTCCTGCCCGAGGTAGCAGCCCTTGGCATAGTGCAGCGCATAATCCTGCCCGGTCTCCGGCGGAAGCACCTTGCCTCCCATCTCCGACATGCGCGGCAACCCCAGCAGAATCCTCTGCCACTCCAGCGCCACGGCACCCGCCGGTGCCGCACCGGATGCCAGCAAAGCCTGCCACACGCGCTCCACATTTTCCGGGGCCAGCCACAGCTCATACCAGCCACGCCGCTCCACAACATCCTTTACCAGCGTGTAGCCGGAGGCGCTGACCTCGCCCGCAGAGCTCCACACGCCATCGGCCAACTGGCCGGACTGCATCGCCGACAGCGTCAAGCCATCCGGCACCAGCCCGGCGCGGATTAAAACCTCTTCTGCCCGTGGACCGCCGACGCCCAGGCTCACCAGCCGGCTGCTGATATCGCCAATTTCCACGTCGTCCATGATGATGTATCGTTCGAAGAACTCTTTGAGCACCGGCAACAGCGCCGCTTCCGTCTCCAGCAGGTAGAAGTCGCCGCGCTGATAGGCCACCAGGTCCGCCTGGATGCGCCCCTGCGAGTTCAGCACAAAGTTGTAGTTGCCGTGGTCCTGCGCCAGGTCGCGAGTGTTGTTGCTGACCATGCCATTCAGCCAGCGCACGCGATCTTCACCGCTCACCACCAGCTTGCCGCGCCAGCCCAGGTCAAAAACTGTGCAGCCCGAGCGCAGGGCTTCCAGCTCCCGCGCAGGACTGCCAAAATGCAGAACGGTCTCTGCTCCGGCGTATGTGCCGACAGTCGCCGCCTCTCCGAAGATTTGCGTGAAGGTCGTTGTGGGCATGGATATCAGTCTCTTACAACCCGTTGATTATAACGGACTCCTCGCCCGGGATGCCCGCTTCGTCAGCCAGCCGCCGCTTCCGGCGGTTCAACCGCAGCACAGTATCGCTCAGTCGCATTTTAACCGTGGATGTAAGGCAATCTCCCGATGAAAACTGAGACTGGGCAGAATCGCGCGCTTGAAGAAATCCCGCTAAGTAATTGAGGCCGCTCAAATTGGACTCCGACGCGTGATCCACTACCGGAAAACCGGGCAGGATGCTGACAGGTCTTCGTCTGTGGCTGCCAAAGTGGCCACCTCCGCGTTATAATAGAATCGTGCCTAAGTATTCAATTGTCGTTCCATTTCATAACGAGCAGGAGAGCGTCACCGAGCTCTACGACCGCCTGAAGGTCGTCATGGAGCAGGTTGGCGAAAGCTTCGAGCTGGTCTTCGTCGACGATGGCTCGCGCGATGCCACCTTCACCCTGCTCAGCCAGATCGCCGCCGTGGACAGCCGCGTGGTGGTCGTCAAACTGCGCCGCAACTTCGGACAGACCTCGGCCCTTGCCGCCGGCTTCGACCACGCCCAGGGCGAGTTCATCATCGCCATGGACGGCGACCTGCAGCACGATCCGGCGGAGATCCCCAAGTTTGTCGCCAAGCTCAACGAAGGCTATGACATCGTCAGCGGCTGGCGCGAGAAGCGCATTGACAACCTTTGGCTGCGCCGCATCCCCTCGCGTTGCGCCAACTGGACCATGGCCAAGCTCAGCGGCGTCGAATTGCATGACTTCGGCACCACGTACAAGGCCTACACCCGCGAGCTGATTGAGGAGATTCCCCTCTACGGCGAAGGGCTGCACCGCTTCATTCCTGCGCTGGCCAGCTGGTATGGCGCCAAGGTCTGCGAAGTGCCCATCGTCAACATTGATCGCGAGGGCGGCACCTCGCACTATGGCATCTCGCGCACTATCCGCGTCTTTTTCGATCTCATCACCATCCGCTTCCTGCTCAAGTACATGATGCGGCCGCTGCACTTCTTTGGCGGCATCGGCATGCTGGGCATCTTTGGCGGCCTGCTGGTCGCGCTCTGGATGGTCTTTGAGAAGCTGGTTCGCAACATCCATGTCATGGACGCGCACGGCCCGATGATGGTCTTTGGCGCCGTGCTGCTTGTCAGCGGCGTGCAAATGTTGGCCATGGGCCTGCTCGGCGAGCTCCAGGTGCGCCACTTCCACGAGCCGCATTCCGGCCAGCCCTACCGCGTCGCCAAGGTCATTCGCACCGAAACCGGCGAGGAGAGCGAGATTCACGGCTAGTCTTTGCGAATATCAGCCGCGAACCAATCCGGTACCCTTTTGCACAACAGCCCGCCAATCCTGGCGGGCTTTTTCTTTGTATGGGGGGTGGTACGCGGCGTGTTACCGGGATAAAATACCGGGTTTGGCCGAAGGTGAACTCATGCCTTTGCCCAACGGCAGGTGCGGCCCGTTATGCCGCCCGCGGAGTCCCTTATGAGCAAAGCACTGCAATCTGAACTGCGTCTGGCCCAGCGCATGTCGCGCCTGGGCACGGAGACTGCCTTCGAAGTCCTGGCCAAGGCGCGCGCCCTTGAAGCGCAAGGCCGCGACATCGTTCACCTGGAAATCGGCGAGCCCGACTTTGACACCCCGGCCAACGTTGTCGATGCCGCCGTGGATGCCCTGCACGCCGGCTTCACCCACTACGGCCCCAGCGCCGGAATGCCCGAGCTGCGTCAGGCCATTGCCAATGATGTGGCCGCCAGCCGCCACACCACGGTCTCGCCCGATGAGGTCGTCGTCGTTCCCGGTGGCAAGCCCATCATTTTCTTCACCATGCTCGCCCTGGTGCAGGAGGGCGACGAGGTCATCTACCCC
>Ga0371490_1001579_pt1 | contig 11528 bp, 10 predicted proteins | sample MB2SIPfraction_FD_207959 | JGI IMG/M metagenome (GOLD analysis project Ga0371490, IMG submission 207959) | Lab enriched peat soil microbial communities from McLean, Ithaca, NY, United States - MB28FN SIP fraction | ecosystem: Environmental > Terrestrial > Soil > Wetlands > Peat | place: USA...
CAGCGTGCTTGCCGAAGATCGCTCAGCATGCCCGCGAAGTAATAAGGGATGCCGGCCAGGAGGTACGCCGCGACGGGCTGCAGCATGGCGAGCTCGAACGGCGCCGCCACATGCCCCGGGAAGCGTGCCCAGATAATGAACCCCAGCAACGGCAGGCCGACCACTAGGGCATAAAGGGCGAGACCGGCGATGACTTTGCCGAGGAAGATGCCGGAGCGCGTCATGGGCCGATGAATCAGGAAGGCCCACAGGTCCGGGCGCCGCTCGTTGTGGACCTGCAGCCAGCCCAGCACGAGGCCGAAGATGCCGCAGAACCAGGCGGTGCTCCACTGAATGCCCCGGTCCGCCAGCGGCTGCGACATGTTCGCGGGCACGGCGACGTAATCCCGATATTGCGACAGGAGCATCAACGTGTGGACAACCAGCCCCAGGGCCGCTATCCGCACATTTTCCCGCATTTCTTTTCGCACGAGTGCTTTCATGGTTGTGCCTCCGTTTCCGACAGGATGAATGACTTCTCGCCGCGGTCACCCAGGTAGCTGATGAACGCGTCTTCCAGGCTGATGGGCGTCTCTTCCATCTGGGCCGGCGCCAGCCCCCGCAGGGCGGCCTCGGTGGCCCCGTTGTAGTGGACGCAGGTCACGCGCAGCTCGCCCTCCGACCGGAAGGCCTGCAAGAGCCCCGGAATCTTCGGCAGGGCAGGGGGGCTGCCCGGGAAGCGGAGACGCACCTGGCGGATGCTGTTCCGAAAGGTCTCCAGCGGACAACAGGCACGCAGCACACTGTGGTCGAGGACGGCGATGTGGTCCGCCACCCGCTCGACGTCGGGGAGTTGGTGCGTCGAGAAGAAGATCGTGCGGTCAGACCGGCGCGTGAGATAGATCATGGACTCGACTAGCGCGCGCCGCGCCACCGGGTCCAGACCAACGGCGGGGTCGTCCAGGATGAGCAGTTCCGGCTCCGGCGCCAGCGTCAGCGCGAGGCAGAGGCCCGCTCGTTCGCCCCGTGAGAGGCTCTTCACGTAAGCGGTCGGTCGCAGGCCGAAGTGGCCGATGACCCCGCGGAAGATCTTGTCATTCCAGGTGGGGAAGAAGCGGGATTGGAACTCGCCGCATTCCCGCACGCTCATCCAGCCGTAAAGCTGATGTTCTTCGGTGAGGTAGCCGATGCGGGCCCGGGCTTCGGGCGGCAGCGACCGGATGTCGTAACCGAGGATGCTGCCCCCGCCGCGGGTGGGTTCGAGGAGCCCGAGCAACATGCGGATGGTGGTGGTCTTGCCGGAGCCGTTGCGGCCCAGCAGCGCGAAGACGCCGCCGCGCGGCACTTCGAGGCTCAGTTCATACACCGCCGGCTGGGCGCCGAAGTAGCGCGTCAGACCTTGAGTGCGGATGACGGGTTGCTCATTCATTGTTTGAGTTGCCTCCTTTCCCAAAGTTCCGCTGGCACTGGCTGAGTTTCTTCTCGAACGCGGCGCGCAGCTCCTCCTGAGTGAAGTCCAACACCATCGCTTCGCCGATCAGGCCGTCCATGAGCGGCTCGAGCCGGCGCCGGCCTTCCTCGCGGGTGAACATCTTGCGCTTGCGGGTGAGGAAGACGCCGCGGCCGGCGCGGGACTCGATGAGCCCTTCGCGGGCGAGATCGGTGTAGGCGCGGGCGACGGTGTTGGGGTTGATGACCAGCTCCTCGGCCAAGGCGCGCACGCTGGGGAGCTGGTCGCCCACCGCGAGCTTGCCCGTCGCCACCGCCAGCCGCACCTGGTCGGTGATCTGCTTATAGATCGGCGTGGCCGAGCCAGTGTGGATGACAATGTTCAAGTTCACGTTAGTCGCTTACTGTACTACTACAATTAGTACACAAAGACATGGTTGTCAACCACCGTTTTGCATTTTCCCGCAAGTTTTTTCGAGACGATTGTTTCCGGTCGCCGCGCGCCCCAGGGCCAATGCGAGCGGCGGCGGTGTATCGGGGTGGGGACGAGGTTGCCGCGATTAGGCCGAATCCGAATGCCAGATGGGGACGAGGCCGTCCCCGCGCCTCTCGCTGAATTGAGCCTGCGCGCGCGCTCGGCGGCGATCTTCGTAACCTTGACAATGCCGCCGCCGTCTCTATATTGGGGGCGGTGATTCTGGGCGGGCGGGAGGCCGGGCGGCGGGATCGGATCGGCGCCCAGGCGGAAGGCAGGAGACCGGGCCGAAGGGCGCGCGTCCCAGCCTGTTGGGGGTGCGGCGACGGGGGCCGGGTGGGCAGAAAGAGAGGAACCAAAAAGCTAGAAACAAGCAAGGAACATCCTAGGAACGTGCTTGCAACATGCTTGCAACCGTGGGGATAGTCCGGCGGCGCTACGGGGTTGGCAGGGCGATGGGGGCGGGTTGGGAGCGGCCGGTTGACCGGGCTGCCTGGCCGCTCTGGCGATGGTGAATTGGTTCGTGGCAAGGGTATCCCGAGGCGCAGAACCTGGGTCAAAGAGGCAGTTGCACCTTTTCAAGGCTCCATCGGTGGCGTAGCTTGCAGGGCTGCTCGCAGCGCAAATGCCGAGTGTTTACATTAAGACTTACGGGTGCCAGATGAACGAGCGCGACAGCGACGCGGTCGCGGCGCAGCTCGTGGCCAAGGGGTATTCGCTGGCGGCGACGGAGGCCGGGGCGGATGTGATCCTGTTAAATACGTGCAGTGTGCGGGATATGGCGGAGCAGAAGGCGCTGCGGAAGATGGAGAACATCATCGCGGAGAGCCGGCGGCGCCGGCCCAACGTGGTGCTCGGCTTTATGGGGTGCGTGGCCCAGAGCCGGGGGCAGGAGCTGATTGACCAGTTGCCGGACGTGGACCTAGTGGTCGGCACGCAGAAGTTCCATCGCACGGCGGACTATCTGGAAGACATCCTGTCGGGCCGGCGCGACAAGGTGGTGGAGGTAGCGGAAGAGGAGGGGAGCGAGGGGGCGATTCGGGAGCATCTGCTGAGCGGGAACGGCCGGAGGTCGGTCACGGCGTTTGTGAGCATCATGCAGGGTTGCAACCAGTATTGCACTTTCTGCATCGTGCCCTACACGCGGGGGGAGGAGCGCAGCCGGACAATCCCGGACATCGTGGCGGAGTGCCGCGCATTGGTCCGGGAGGGCGTGAAGGAAATCACGCTGCTGGGGCAGATCGTCACCAGCTTTGGCCGGGGCGATATTCCCATGAGGGACGGGAAGTCGCCGTTCGTGCAATTGCTTGAGGCGGTGGATGGCATTGAAGGGCTGGAGCGCATCCGCTTTACCTCACCGCATCCGAAGGGGTATGGCTACGACCTGGTGGAAGCTTACGGACGGCTCGGCAAATTGGCGGAGGGCGCGCACATCCCCGTGCAGAGCGGCAGCGACCGGGTGCTGAAGCTGATGCATCGCGGCTATACGCGGGAGCGGTTCCTGAGCATTATTGAGAAACTGCGCCGGGTGAAGCCGGGGATGGGGATCAGCACGGATTTCATCGTTGGGTTTCCTGGTGAGAGGGAAGAGGATTTTGGGCAAACGCTGTCGCTGGCGCGGGAGGTTGGTTTCGACCAGGCGTTCGTTTTTAAGTACTCACCGCGGCGCGACACGCGGGCGGCGGACATGCCCGAGCAGGTGAGCCAGGCGGTGAAGGAAGAGCGGAACCAGAGGCTGCTGGAGGTGGTGAATGAGCTGGGGGCACGGCAGCACCAGAGATTTGTGGGCCGGCAGGTGCAGATTCTAGTCGAGGGGCCGAGCAAGAAGAACCGTGCGCGGATGACTGGCCGCACGCGCTGCAACAAGATCGTGATCTTTGAGGGAAGTGAGCGCTACCGCGGGCAATTGCTGGACGTGAGCATCGAGCGCGCCGGCACGTTTACGCTCTACGGGGCGGCGGACGAGGGCGGGTAGCATGGACCCCGGCGAGTCAGAGCGGCGCCGTAACGTGCTGCGACATCCATTGAATGCCCTGGGCCTTGAGCTTGGCACGGGTCAAGGCAGGCAAGAGCAACGCGGCCAGGATGGCAATAATCGCGATGACGACTAGAAGTTCGATCAAGGTGAAACCTGAGGCGGCAGAGCCGCCGCCTGTTTCTTTGGCCCTGCGGGAGAGCCGAACGGTCGGAGTCAATTGCTCATTTATAACAGCCTCCCCCCGGTTTGGATTCTGAAGTGGCATACATACCAAGAACCGTCGGTTAATGTTAAGCATAGGCCGAGCCAGCGAGCCTCTGCGTTAGTATTGCCACAATTCGAGTGGTCTTTGCAACGCGAATCATTGTGCCGAACCCTTTTTATCCTTCGCTGTTGACACGCTATGATACCCAGGCCACAATCGTGCCAATGAGCTCATGAGGCCCAAGCGACAATTGTGGTGGATAATGGCCGCCCTGGACGGTGAGCGCCGCCGGCTCAAGGCCCGCGGCTCGGTTTGGTTCACCTTGGCGCGAGAGACCGGGGATTACCCATTGTTCTACCGGGAGGTCAATTTACCCTTCGTCGAAGCGGTCAAGGCCCCGACGCGGATTCGCTGGCGGTTTGGGGCGATCGACCGCGGGGAACTCACCCGCGCAGCGCTCAGTACGGGCGGGAGCGCAAAAAGCAAATTCCTATCAGTCAGTAAACTCCTATCAGTTCCTATCAGTTCAGTTCTTTATGACCATGAAAACAGCGTATTGGATGTCGGGTATCGTAGTGGCGGGGTTGTTGGCCTTTGCCGGGTGCGGCAAGTCAGACAAGACGAGGACTAAGCCCATCATCTCGGGGGAGACGGCCCGCCAGAACTTCAAGCAGGTCTTCCCGGCCCCCACGCCTGAACAGCAAAAGAACATCTTCAAAGTTTCTCAGGGTATTCGTTACCGGAACTACCCGGACGCCCTGGCGGCCTTGGAAGGGCTTGACAGCGATACATCCCTCACCGAGCCACAGAAGAAGGCTGTGGCCGACATGCGGGCGAGCATCCAGCAGTCCATAACCAACGCCCCACCTTCGGCCCCGCAATAAGAGCCGCCGTGGCCTGCAAAATGACTCCGCAGGTCCGCCAGGCCTGTGCCGTCCGCGCCAAGCGGATCCAGAAATGCGGTAAGCGCCCGCGAGGGGCTGGGTAGTAAAGTTGTCAGATCACGTATGATTAAGCGCGTTCGAAGAATCCTGCTCGCTTCGGCCATTGGGTTGGCGCTCTGTGCGGGGGCCCTCTGGGTCCTGATACGCGCCCTGGATGAAGGAGCACCCCGCTACCAGGGACAGCCATTGGCTTACTGGGTCGAACGGGTGAACAGCCTGGACCTGGCTGCGAGCAACCAGGCCTGCGTGATTTTGCACACGACCGTCATCCCGCAACTCGTCGAAACCATGTTCCACGACACGAGCGATTCGCGTTTCAGGTTAGCTCTCATTGACCAATTAAACACGTTGCCGGGAGTTCAGATCTACTCTCCCGTCGCTGCTGGTCGGCGAGTGGCAGCGGTACAGGCCCTCGGGCAGATCGGCCCGCAGGCGAAGGGAGCGCTTCCGGACCTCATCAAAGTGCTGAAAGGAAATGACAGAGCGCCGCGCCCCGCCGCCGCTTTGGCATTGGGCCAAATTCACAGTGAACCGGAAACCATAATCCCGCTGCTCGTGGCCTTGCTCGACGATCCACAACACGATGTGCCCGAAAATGCCGTGGCGGGCTTGGGCCAAATGGGCAGTTTGTCCAAGCCGGTGGTTCCGAGGTTGCTTCCATTGTTGAAGGCTCCGGACAAGGATATGCGCCATGCGGTTACGATCGCCCTCATGCAAATTGATCCCGAAGCGGCCGCCAAAGCTGGAGTCAGGTGAGAAAAGGCGGCTCTGCGCCCGAATTTAACTGCGACCTCAGGGAGCGCACGCTGCGGGCTGCGCAGCCGGGGCGCGAGGGCCATTGGGTGATCAAACGCTGGCTCGGCCGTTTGCGTAGTCCCCAATGGCTCGGAATGACTTGGACGGATCGGCACGCCGGGGCGTTTCAGTGCACCTCGGCAGAGGACAAGAAGGACATTGATCGGGTGAAGCAGCGCATGGCCCCGGCCAACTAACCTGGCTTCCTGAGTACATCCTTCGCTGTTGACACTCTATGACACCCGGCCACAATCGTGCCAATGAGCTCATGAGGCCCAAGCGACAATTGTGGTGGATAATGGCTGGCCTGTTGTTGGCGGGGGGCGCAACGGCTATTTCCATGAGGTTTCGGGCTTCTCCGCTCGGAGAAGTGATGGAGGACCCCGCCAATTACCCGCCGCTGGAGATACAACACCCGATTGCCGGGGCGGTCTTGCCGCTGAACTTCCCGCCACCAGTGGTGGCCTGGAAGACGAACACGGCGGCCGGGAAGATTTGGGTGACCGGTTTGAAGGCGGGCGGGCGGGCCTGGTGGTTCGAGCGGACCGAGCCATTGTGGCGGCCCAGCGCGAAGGTGTGGCGGCAGGTCAAGGCGTCCGCCCAGGGAGGGCCGATCGAGGTGGTGGTGGGCGCCCTGGACGGTGAGCGCCGCCGGCTCAAGGCCCGCGGTTCGGTTCGATTCACCCTGGCGCGAGAGACCGTGGATTACCCATTGTTCTACCGGGAGGTCAATTTACCCTTCGTCGAAGCGGTCAAGGACCCGACGCGGATTCGCTGGCGGTTTGGGGCGATCGACCACGGGGAACTGCCGCCCGTCGTCCTGGAAAACCTGCCGGTGTGCGGCAACTGCCATTCGTTCGACCGGAAGGGGGAGTTTTTAGCGATGGACGTCGATTACGCCAACGAGAAGGCCTCTTATGTCATTACCCGGACCGGCCCGGAGATGCGACTGGCGACCAGCGACATCATTACCTGGGACGATTACCGGCGCGAGGACGGCCAGGAGACCTTCGGCCTGCTCTCCCAAATCTCGCCCGACGGCCGGTACGTGCTCAGCACCGTCAAGGATCGCTCCGTTTTCGTCCCCAAACCCGACCTGGCCTTTTCGCAGCTCTTTTTCCCTCTCAAAGGCATTCTCGTGGTCTATGACCGGCAGACCAAGCAGTTCTCGTCCCTGCCGGGGGCCGATGACCCAGCGTTCGTGCAGAGCAACCCGACGTGGAGCCCGGACGGCCAGTGGGTCGTGTTCGCCCGCAACCGCGCCGCCGAACTGAAAAAGTCGCCCAATCCCGGCAGCGTTCTCCTCACCTCCGACGAGGCCGAAGAATTCCTCGAGGGCGGCAAGGAGTTCAAATACGATCTTTACCGAGTGGCTTTCAACGGGGGCAAAGGGGGCCGGGCTGAGCCGGTGCGGGGTGCCTCCGCCAACGGGCGCAGCAATTTCTTCCCCAAATTCTCTCCCGATGGCCGGTGGCTGGTTTTTTGCCAGGCCTCCAATTACATGCTCTTGCAGCCAGACAGCCAACTTTTCGTCATCCCCGCCGCCGGCGGCGAGGCCCGGCGATTGGGCTGTAACCTGGGCCGCATGAACTCCTGGCACACCTGGTCCCCCGATGGCCGCTGGCTGGTCTTCTCCTCCAAGGCGCATTCGGACTATACGCAACTTTATTTGACGCGCATCGATGAGCGTGGCGAGGCCAGCCCGCCCGTTTGGCTCCAACATCTGGTCGGCCCGGAGCGGGCGGCAAACATCCCCGAATTTGTCGCCCGGGCGCCAAACGCCATCGGCAAAATCCACGAGCAATTTCTCGACGATTATTCCTTTGAGCGCGCGGGCGACCAATTCTTCCGTGGCGGCGATCCCGACCGGGCAATCGAGAGCTATAGACGCGCGTTGTCGCTGAACCCGAACAACGTCAACGCGCACCAGCACCTCGGGTTGCTGCTTTACAATGTCAAGCATCTGTACCGGGAGGGGCTGTCCCATACCCAGACCGCCCTCCGCCTCGACCCCCACAATGCCTTCGCCCACTACGACCTCGGCTTCATCCTCTTTAGCCGCAACGATTGGACAAATGCGCTCGATCAACTGGCCGAGGCCGTGCGCCTGCTGCCCAATGGCTTCGACGCGAATTATAACGCCATCGAGATGCATTTCTTCCTGGCCATGACCCAATACCGGCTCGCCCTCTGGGAACCCTGCGCGAGTTCTCTCCGGACGGTCTTGCTCCTGGCGCCCGAGAACGCGGATGCCAACTACTTCATGGCCATGGCCCGCGTCCACCTGGGTGACACCCAATCCGCCTTGCCCTTCTACGAACGGGCCATCCACGGCCACGCGGAGCTGGCCCGGTTGCACGAATTCTACGACGTGCTGAGCGCCAACTACGTTCTGCAGGGCGCTTACGCGGAGGGCCTCAAGGCCGCCGAAAAGGGCCGCCAACTCGCCGCCCAGGCCGGCCTGAGCCATAAGGCCAGCCAACTTCAGCAACGCGCCGAGTATTGCGAGCGCCGCGCCGCCCTCGAACCGGCCGGGCAGCCGCGCTGAGGGGGGTTTCGGAACCGCCGAAACGCGCGCAGCGGTTCCGAATTAGGGGTTTTTCGAGTTTGGCGAGGGGTGTCTCCAGGCATGTCTGCCGAGGTTCCGACGGTTGAGGGGGGATTCCTTGGTTGGATTCTGAAGTGGCATACATACTAAGAACCGTCGGTTAATGTTAAGCATAGGCCGAGCCAGCGAGCCTATGCGTTAGTACTGCAACAATTCGAGTGGTCTTTGCAACGAGAATCATTGTGCCGAAGCCTTTTTTATTGATCTCAGGCCGGCTTCGAGGGAAGAATTCCTCGGATTATTATGCGCAGGCTCGCGACCAATTTGGTCTGCATGCTCGCTAGAGCTTTTGCCCCTGTAGTATTGGGGTTCCTGGGAATTTCATGCGCACCGCGTTTGCCAGTCGAACAGATCCTGGCGGGTTATCAGGAAAGCCGGGACTATCCCGAATTGACGTTTCGTTGTCCGCACAATAACACACTGTTCCCTCCAGAGATCGCTCCTTGCACCTTTGCGTGGCAGGATGCAGCCAAGGCGGACACTTGGCTGGTCTTGGTAGAGTTTCCCGGGGATGATCGCCGACTTCGCTTTGTCAGTCAGCGGATGGATTGGACGCCCCAGGCGCAGGAATGGCAGGAAATCAAAAAGCGCTCGCGTGGAAAGTGGGCTAAGGTGACAGTGCTTGGTCTCCAGCGCTCGGCACCTTTCAACCTTCTGTCGCGTGGCCAGATCACCATTAGCACTTCCAAAGACGAGGTGCGCGCGCCGTTGTTTTATCGGGAAGTGAACCTGCCGTTTCTGGACGCGGTGAAGGACCCCTCCCGCATTCGTTGGCGCTTCGGGACTATTGATGCGGAGGAACCGCCCCCGGTAGTGCTGGAAGGGTTGCCCGTATGCGGCAACTGCCATTCCTTCTCGCAAGATGGCCGCACCCTGGGCATGGACGTGGACTATGCCAACAACAAAGGGTCTTACGTGATCACGGCTGTGGCCAAGAATATGGTGCTCGCTTCCAGCGAGATAATGACCTGGGACAATTACAGACCCGAGGACCACCAAAAGACCTATGGTTTGCTCTCGCAGGTCTCGCCGGATGGCCAAGTCGTGATCAGCACGGTAAAGGATAAATCGGTTTTCGTGGGCAAGCCCGATTTGGCCTTCTCGCAACTGTTTTTCCCCATCCGGGGTATTCTGGCCATTTACCGTCGGAACAGTGGCACCTTTCAATCTCTGCCCGGTGCCGATGATCCCCAGTATGTCCAAAGCAACCCCAGTTGGAGTCCGGATGGCCGGTATATCGTGTTCGCTCGTGCCAGAGCTTACGAACTGAGGAGCAAAGAGGCGGAAAACGACCTGCTACTGAGCGAACAGGACTGCGCGGAGTTCCTGCGCGAGGGAAAGCCATTCCTGTTCGACCTGTACCGAATACCTTACAATAACGGACAAGGTGGGAAGGCGGAGCCTTTGGAGGGCGCATCACGAAACGGGCGGAGCAATTATTTCGCCAGGTATTCACCGGACGGTAAATGGATCGTCTTTTGCCAGGCACGGAGTTACATGCTGCTGCAACCGGACAGCGAGCTTTACATCATCCCGGCCGGGGGTGGCACGGCACGCCGGCTGCAATGCAACACCTCGCGCATGAACTCGTGGCACAGTTGGTCGCCGAACAGCCGCTGGCTGGTGTTTTCCTCCAAAGCCGAGTCGCTCTACACCGGGCTGTACCTGACGCATATTGACGAGCAAGGGGAGAGCTCGCCACCGGTGCTGCTGGCGCATTTCACAGCGCCGGACCGCGCTGCCAATATTCCGGAGTTTGTCAACACACTGCCTGGCAGCATTGCCAGGATCCAGCAGCAATTCCTGGACGACCTTTCGCATGCGCGCGCGGCTTATGTCCTGGAAAACAACGGCGATGCGGATGCGGCGATCAAGGAGTACAAGAAAGCGTTGAGCATTAACCCTAAGAACGCGCACGCGCATCAGCGCCTGGGGTATCTTCTCTATAACACCAAACGAAACCTGGAGGAAGGACTGGCCCATACCACTGAGGCGTTGCGACTGAATCCGAATGACGCCTGCGCCCATTGCGATCTGGGAATGGCGCTGAGGCACCAAGGGGAGTCGGAAAAGGCTGTCCTGCACTTGGCCAAGGCCCTGGAGCTAATGCCAGAGGGATTCGACCGACGGTACAACCCGGTTGATATGCATATTTTGCTCGGCGAGGCGCTGGTGGCCAACGGCGAGGCCGGACGGGCAGCGACCGTCTTGACCAAAGCGGTTTCGCTCAATCCCAAAAACGCCCGCGCCCATTATTTGCTGGCGTTGGCGCTTGCCGCCCAGGGCTTAATCCAGGAGCCGGCAAAACACTATTCAACCGCGAAATCGTTGCAGCCCGACATTGATACCATCCCGGATCTCCACGTTTTGATGTCGTTGAATTACGAGAAGGCAGGACAATTCCGCGCTGCGTTCGAATCAGCCCAAGCCGCTCTCGCACTCGCTCGAGCCACGGGCGATGCACACTTGATTCAGTTGGCAAGAGACCGACTTGACGTGTGCCGCGAGAACGGCGGAGGACAATAACCTCCGTTGTGAACCGTGTCCCACGACCGACCTGCCCCAAAAGCTGCCGCCGGGCTTATGGGTAAGTGTACACTCCGGCAGAGTGTTGGGCCAGCCACAAGATGTCAATGTCGCCGGAGAGATTCACATTCAACGTCAGATCTTGGCCCTGCCTCCACGGGGGCGTTGTCCGCGAGTCCCGCCACTTGTGGATCTCCGAGTGCCCGTCGGCAAACGCGTAGCCGGCGGCGCCGTTATGATAGCTGGCCGGGAAATCCACTATCTGGTACCTTACATCCGGGTCGGTGGCAAACCAGCCATCGTTGATGCTGTCCGGGTGCTCGTCATGGAAGACGAACATATAAACCGGTGCCTGGATATCGGTCATCTTGGTGCAGAGCTTGTATTTGCTGGGGACGGTCCAAGTGCGCGACATCATGCCCACATAGCAATTCATCGAGATGCTGCGTACGCGAGGCTTGGGCCCGCCGGCCATCGGGGCCGTGGAGTTATCCGCAGGACATTTGAAAGCGTTATAGGTCTTAACATACGGGCCCAGGTAGGCGCCGTAGGGATACCTGTTGTGGTTA
>Ga0371490_1001584_pt1 | contig 11494 bp, 15 predicted proteins | sample MB2SIPfraction_FD_207959 | JGI IMG/M metagenome (GOLD analysis project Ga0371490, IMG submission 207959) | Lab enriched peat soil microbial communities from McLean, Ithaca, NY, United States - MB28FN SIP fraction | ecosystem: Environmental > Terrestrial > Soil > Wetlands > Peat | place: USA...
ACCGTGGTAGTTGCTAACATTCCGCGATGAACAGGTTTGTCGCACTCTGTCTGGCAGCCGTGGTATTGGCTGGCTGCAAAGCAATGCCCTTCTCGCCGTTCATTTCCCCCCGAGTGACCGGCCGGGTATTGGCTGCCGACACCCGCCAACCGCTCTCTGGCGTGACCGTTCAAAGCGGCGCGCAAGCCAGGGCCTATCGTGGCGCCATGCCTCCCAAAGGGGGCGAACTCCTGATGGCACAGGCCCCCGTACGGACAGATCGCGACGGCAGATTCACGCTCGAGACTGAGCGGGTGCTGACCCCGTTTGGCGGTGCCGGCTGGTTCTCAGTACAGCTTGTGTTTGAGCATCCCGGCTACGAACGCTTCCGCACCAACTATTCCGCCCTCAATGTCCGCACCAACTCGTCCAGCGGCGAGCCGCTGCTGGACGCCGGGGACATTTTGCTGCATCGGCTGACCAAGTGATAGGCACGCCCGTGAGGCCCCTGGCGTCAGGCAGGGTCGTCGCTAAGGCCTAGCCGGACAGCCCGCATCACGCGTCGGGCTTCACCTCTTTCGCTTAAACACCTCGCTTGGGTCGGCGAGGTTGAGCTCTGACAAATCCAGACTGGCCCCCGGAGCGCGTTCCTTGGCGATCTGAAGTTGGACCGCGATTCGCTTGGTCGCGGGCGCGGCAAAGTACTTCACCGCTCCCACGCTCACGTGGGCTTTGAAGATGGCCACCAGCAGGCAGTTCTCATCCACCGCCATGACGAGCATGCTGAACTTTTCGCCCTGCTGATAGACGCTGTTGAAGCTGGTTTCGTGGACGAGGCTGGCGATGGTCTGGTTGGCCATGTAAGCGCCCGAGGCGAGGGCGGCGATAGTGGTCAGGTCGAACTGCCGCGCGTCCCCCTGGCTGGTGATGAGAAAGCCGCCCTTGTCAATAATCAGCGCGGTGGTGGCGTCGCTCTTCTCCAGCAGTTCGCGCAGCTCCCTGTCGAGTCGCTCGATGTCTTCCTCGATAAGCTGGGGCAAGGTGGCCATGTCATGCGTACTGCGGGGTTCCCTGGCTGATGAACTTGTTGAGCAACATCCGGGTGATCATGTTGAGCGCCTCAAACACGCCCTCGCACTTGTGCGCGGCGGAGCAGAAGGAAGGGACCTGGACGTCGCGGTTATTCAACAGGAACTCCATGTATTCCGTCGGGGCGATATTCGGCAGATCGCGCTTGTTGTATTGCAACACGTAGGGGATGTCAGCGAGATTGAGCTTCAGGGTCTTGAGGTTGTCTTCCAGGTTCGCGAAGCTCTCCACGTTCTCGGCCATCTTCTCGTACTGGGAATCGGCGACGAAGACGAGGCCGTCCACGCCGCGCAGCACAAGCTGGCGGGTGGTGTTGTAGATCACCTGGCCGGGCACGGTGTAGAGCTGGAACTTGGTCTTAAACCCCTTGATGGACATGGCCTCGATGGGCAGGAAATCGAAGAAGAGGGTGCGGTCGGAGCTGGTGGCCAGCGAGACGAGCTTGCCCTTGTTGCCGGCGGCGGTCTGGACGTGATCGTGCACCTGCACGAGGTTGGTCGTTTTGCCGCCCATTGCCGGGCCGTAATAGACGATTTTGACCTGCAGTTCCTTGGTCGCTTGATTGATGATGGCCATAAAGTTATTTGGGTCGGTGGTCCAGCTCCGCGGCCAACGCCGCCAGTTGAGCAGTCGGCAGGGGCTCACCAACGCGGCCGAAGGCGGCGAAGAAGATCGCGTTCACCCGAAAGATCTTCCAGGGAATGTTGCCCACTGTGAAGTTGACATTGTTCAGTTCGCCCATTCGCAGTTCCCGGGTGCATTGGCTGATTTTGCCAAAGATCTGGGGGAGGAACGCGGCCAGCGTGTCACCGTTGAGGTTCGCTGGCAGCCGGCTGGCCACCATCAGCCCGTCCGGCAGGGCAGTCAGCGCGCCGGCCACCCCGTCCAGCGCCGCCGCGCGGGAGACCACTTCGTTAGGGGTGGCGTACTTGGCGACGAATCTGGTCCCGGGCGAGGGACCGCGTTTCGCTTCATCGTCATGGAGCCGGGGCTGGTCGGAAGTGTCGTCCCACGTATAGAAGTTCGTATCCGCCTGCTTGGGCGGAGGCGCACTGCCTGGTGCCGCGGCCAAGGGGCTGGCGGACTCCGGACGGGGGAAACCAAAGAACAAGTTGGGGATGTCGTCATCCACGACGACCTTCTTTTGCAGCCGGCTGGCCTCTTTCTGCCGGGCCAGGAATGGAGGGGCGACAATTTTTAGCGGCAGTTCGAGCACGAGGCTGTCATGGGCGGACACCACGGGCAGCGGCGCGGGCTTGATCCACGAGCGCAGGGTTTTCCAGGTGAAAGCGACTCGCCCCTGCTTGAGCGCCCGCTCGACGACCTCGGCTGGCAACGCTACCTTGGCATCTACCAGGTTCAGTTGGACCAGTTCGTGGCGCACGGCTTCCGGCCAGCCTTCGGCCAGCAAGGTGAGGTTGACCAGCAGTGGATTCGGGTCGGCTGCGGATTTTGTGGGTGGCGGCGCCGAGGCGGCGGGCGCGGGCGGTTGACCGTTGCTCGGCTCACGCGACGGGCGCGGGGCGGCGCTCAGCCTGGAGGTGTTGAATGGCACTAGGGCCGCGGCTGGCAGCGGCGGCGTGGGAGCAAAGGTAATTCCCCCGCGGGGGGGCAGCGTCACCAAGTGCGGCGCCGGAGGTGCCACCTGGCGCGGGGTCGGAGACGGGGCAGAGTCGGGTTTGGCCGGGCCAACCGAGAAGAACAGCCCTTGGCTGCGCGGATCGAAGGGGCTGGAGATCTCGGCCGGGACTTCGACCTGTTTCTGCACACGACGGCGCGTGATCAAACTGGGGTTGAGCCGCGACAGAATCTCTCCCAGCGGCAGTGGCACCAATACGGCGTCACGGTCAGTTGCTTCGGTGAAGAGGTCCGGCGCCGCCTGCCGCAGATCGCCGAAAGTGACCTTCACGACCCCGTGCGAGAGTTGGGCCAGGATCTTCTCAAGTGGAATGGAAATGGTCAGTGCGCCGGCATCGGGATGTTTGAGCCGGGGTTGCAGTTCGAGGGGGAGATTGCCGAGGATGGGCTGCAGTGGCAGCTCGATCCCACTGCCGTTGTGATGGGGGCTCTGCCCGTACGCGGGCGCTCCTTCCGGGCCTGGAGCGCTAAGGGGCCGGCGCGCGGGAGCGGCGTTGACGCCTGGCGCAGCCTGGGTTTCACCGGGTATCTCGACCCACTTTCGCAAGAGATTCTTTACGTAGCCAAACATCTTCATTTTGATTAACGAGTGAATCCGCGAACTCGTGTTTCGATTGTTGTTTCAAACCCGGCGCAATCCTCGGCACCTGAGTGGATTAACCCCAGCCAGCCAACCGCCCGCGGCCGGCGCATTCGGGGCGGCAGGACGCTCGCGCCATTCGTCAGTGCACGATTCATTTAGTGTGTTCCGGCTGAACTGCTTCTGGAGTTTGTCGCGCAGGAAGTATGCCACAGTTGCCGCCAATCCCATCCGGGGGTTAGGGAACGACCCCCGCGCAAGCCCGATGAACAGGCTGTCTCATCACTGGACTGTTTGTCCTATTGCTGCCCGTTTTGGGCTTTGGCGCAGGATGGGTGCCTGAAGGCGGGGGTGCCGAAGTCGTTGAGCTACACTGGGGGGCAGGCCTTTGCTTGAGAAAGTCCCTAATCCCCGCGGGCAGGGAATAATCCTTGCTACTGGGCAAGGGAAACCACGCTGGTTTTTCATGCTTGTAATTACATTGATGCCGAGTTAGCGGTTGACGCAGGAAGCGATGGACAAACGCCCTAAGATACTGCTGGCGGACGACGATCCAGACGTGCTGGACATGTACCGGGAGATCCTGGCGCAGTTGCCTAGCCGGCCTGAGATTCACACCGCCGGTTCCGGGTCCCGCGCCATCGCGATGCTCGAGGCGGAGCCGTTCCAGTTGCTGATTTGCGACTTGAAGATGCCCAAGATGGACGGCTTGCAGGTTCTCGCGATCGTGCGCCGGAAGTATCCGCAACTGCGGACGGTGGCGCTGACGGCGGAGGTGGATGAGCAGTTTCGCTCTCGCGCCTACGCCCTGGGAGCGGACCTGTTCTGGTATAAGCCCGCCACGGAGCAGGAAACCAAGATGTTCCTGGAGTGCGTTGAGTCCCTGCTCGGGCGGGAAACCGAGGGCGGTTTCCGCGGCATGCAAAGCAAGAGCCTCGTGGACATCATCCAGTTGGAATGCATCTCGCAGAGCTCCTCGGTGCTGCGCATTACCAACGGCTCGCTCACCGGGAAGATCTGGATCCAAAGCGGTGAGGTGGTTGATGCCGAAGCAACCGACCTGCGGGGCGAAGCCGCCTTCCAGAGGATCCTGTCCTGGAAAGCCGGCAACTTTGAGATGCTGCCGGCCGAACCCAGCCGGCCCCGCACCGTCTTCAAGTCGTACAATGCGCTGCTGCTGGAATCGGCGCAGGCGTTCGACGAGTCGCGCGGCAGTGTGACCGCCGAAGGGGCGCCGCAGCCGGCGTCTTCGCCGCTGGCGGCGTTGTCGCGGCTCCAAGGGGTTGAGTTTGTGCTGGCCATGAAATCCGGCCAGGGCGGTTACCAGGTTGCGCGCGGGCTGGAGAACCCGGAGCGTGTGGCCACATGGGCGCGGCAAAACCTGGAACGATTCCGTTCGCTGGGCGATCGCCTGGGGGCGGGGCCGCTCGAAAAGATCGAGGGCTTTGGTCCACAGCGCCACGTGGCGCTAGCGTGCCAAGATGAAACGGAGTTTTGTGTCGGCTGGCAACATTCGCTGACCCCGGAGCAGGTCGGGGAATTAATGAGGAAGCTCCTGGCGCTATGGGCCTCTTGAATCTCTTTGCCAAACCGGCGCCGACACTGCTGCGCCTGCCTTCCGGCAGCTTCACCGTGGACCGCGACGGCCGGGTGCTGACCGGGACGCTGCCTTCGGGCTTTCCCGCCGGGCTCATCAAGGACATCGCCCGGCAGGTGCGGACGACGTTTAGCGAGGCCGCGGCGGCGCAGTTGCCTTTGGCCGAGTTGATCATCAACTACCCGAGCCTGAAGATCGCCGCCCGCGAGCTGCGCGGCGGGGCGATCGTGTTTCTCTCTCCCAAAGCTCCCTCGTCACCCATGAGACAAAGCTAACCTCGCGCGCCTATGAGCAATAAGAAACTGGACCAGGTTGTTGACCAGGTGGAGAACTACATCGAGTGCTGGAAACAGTTCAACAACTTCGTGAACCTGGCCCGGGGCAAGAAATTCAGCCAGGAGGATGACAGCCAATTCCTGGAAACGAAGAGCGTCCTGGTGCAGGAATTGGAGCTGATCCTGGCGTCCCTCGAAGTGGCATCTCCGACGCGGGAGGAAATCCACGCCCTGATTGGCGATGCGCCGTCGCTGCGCTCCCTTAGCGAGTCGAATGAAGGCGCTTTGCGCAACCTGGAAAACCAGTGGCACCGGATCTACATCGGCTGGCACTCGATTCTTGGCCAGTTGAAGGCCCGCCAGAGGGGCGAGGGCTCCAAGTCCGGCATCGGCTCCGTGTTCGGGAAGAAGAAGAAGTAGCCACTACAGTCGAGGCGGGCTAGCCGCCGCGCCAGAGTTCACGAAAGCGGGCGTTGGGGCGGGTATGGGCAATGGACGAGAATCGGAGGGACCCACGGCTGGCGATGGGGCGGAGGGACTGCGCCTGCCACCGGCATTGCACCGGAAGGGGTGTGGTGGTGGTATGGGGGCGGTCCGAGGAGGGTTGCGTAAGGCGCTGGGGTAAAGGTACTTTCGCGGGGGAAAATGTGCCGGTGGCCTTCTTTGCACACGGTCTGGCTGGCCGGGGCAGGGACGGTGCGTGATGCGTGATGCGTGATGCGTGAGGGGTGATGGCCGCGCTGTCAGCTCGGGGCGGGGATGGCGCAGGCGCAGCGCCTGCCCGGCGAGTACCCAAGGAGGGTTGCGCAACTCCCTTCCGCTGCCGGACTTGGCTGGCGGATTCTGCGTCCTGCGTTGTGCATTCTACCGTCTCCCTTCCCCCCTTGGCTGGCTCCAAGAGCAAAGGCAAGCCCCACCGCCCCTTGACCGCGTTTCGCCCGACGTAATGTTGTTGGACGGTAAGGGGCCCGGACTGCGCCAGGCGGGGGCGGGTCTTGAGCTTCGCCGCGTCGGCGCGCCAGGCATCCCGGTGTTCTCGCGTCAGCGCCTGGTTTTCGCTCCAGGCCCGCGAGGAGGCGCCGAAAGCGGCCCGGGAGGATTGCTGGGCCGGCGTGCGCGGGTCTTTGGGAACGACGTGGCGGCGCCAACACAGCCGCCCATAGGCCCAATAATAGACGTGGCCACCGGCCCTGCCGCTCATGGGCCTGTTATCGGCAATGAGCTGGGCGTGTAACGCCAGATACCTGGCTTCGAGGGCCGCGGCGAGGCGCCCAGAGACAGCTCGCCGCCTGCCGCGCGGATCCTCCCGCGGGGCTAGCGACATGCTCCGACTCATAGGCGTGGCACCCATAGTGCGAATAATCACATACAGTTTGCCGGCTGGCCAGCGAAGAGAAGTGGTGGCGCAATGCCCAGGTAAGCGGCTCCGCCCTTCGCGCCTTCCCGTCTTCGCTGTTAAGATTTGCCAGAGCATGAGCACTCGCCTTCTAAGAGTTGCTGACTGGGAGAAGCTCGCGGCCGAGGCCGAGCACGAACCGGAAGTGATCGCTTCCCGTTGCGGCGTCTCCCTGGGGCAGTTGGAGCGGTTGTTCTTCCATCAGGAATTCGAGCAAAGCCCCGCAGTATGGGCAGGCAAACAGCCGTATGGTGGTGCCGGTTGGCGGTTGGGGTACAACGATCGTTGGCGGTTGTTCTGGAAGAAATATTTGAAAGAAACGGTTGTCGTGGACCGTATTACTAGTATGCGCGGGTTCTGATGAAGAAGCAGACAGGGGAAGCGAAGACCGTTATGGCGAAGACGATATCGGCTGAGACAGGCTGCAGTTCCTGGCCCAGGGGAGAAAAACGCCCACAGACCGCCGTGGTGAGCGGCGGGCAGGCCGCCCACTCCGCCCCACCATGCGATCTGTGCGCTTCGTGGGGGCAGCCCACCCACCCGCTAAGCACTCATCACTCGTCACGCGTCACGCCTCACGGGCTGCGCATCGCCTTGGTGGATAACGACACGGGCACGTGCCTCGTGGCCGGGCAGATGGTGCAGGCCCAACGCGATGGCTGGACGCTGGAAGTTTATCACCCGCCCTGCCTCGCGCGTGAACCAGCGGGCGGCAAAGGCTCGCCGCGCCCAAGCGCGCTGGACGGGGATCAGGGCTCCCGCAGCCCCCCGGATGTCGTCCTCATTGGTCTGTCGGGTCGTGAGGACGCTCGCCTGGCCTGTGTGCGAAAGATGAAGGCGCTCGCGCCTGATCTGCCCGTGCTGATCATCAGCGGCGACTCTGACCAGGCCTCAATCGTGGAGCGTTGCGCCGCTGGCGCTGACGGGTATCTTCTCAAACCGCTCGCCCCCGGAGAGCTTGCCTGCGCGGTTAGCGCGCTTGCGCAAGGATTGCCTGCATTGTGCCCCGAGGCTCAGAAGGCGATAGTGAGTGTCCTGCATCAGGCGATCACAGCCACGACGGCCTGGATTCCTGCCCTGAGTGGCCGTGAGCAGGAAGTTCTCGGCTGCCTGCTGGCAGGTTGGAGCGACAAGGAAATTGCCGAGCGCCTCGGGATGACGCCCAGCACGGTGCATGTGCACTTGGTTCAAATCTACCGAAGGCTGGACGTTCACACCCGTCAGCAGGCGGTCGCGAAGTTGCTGGGTGTGTGGCGCGGGGGGGAGGGGGGGGGCGAGTAACCCATTTTAACCCTTTTCTCTCATTGAATTCCTCGCCCGGAGGAGGTGCAATAGCAATGCTACTATGGCATCGGAACGGACAAGGCCAGTGCGGGGCGCAAATGGAACGCGCGGGGGAAGGCCGGCTCCAAGACCCAGCAGAGGGACGACTCGGGCCTGGGGTCGGGCGGCATCGCCGGCAAGTCCGGAGCGCGGATGTGGCAGCCCCTCGTCGCCATGCGCCCGCAGAGTGCGAAACTGTGGGCACGCGGCTGAGGTAGTGTCAAAAGTGAGGACTGACGCCTGCCCGATCAACGGGCATCACCCGTTCGAGGTTGTGCCAATAGCGAGAACTGGCGCTTGCGTTTTCATCGCGGCGCTAACCTGCGCCATTGCACAGGGCTACGGTGCAGAGTTTGAGGTTGAGGGTGTGGCGGTGGATGACGTCTTACACGGCGACGTCATCCAGACGAGCATTACGAATCAGTTCCTGGTCGCCTTCAGGGATGGGGAGTACCGCATCAGGACATGGCCTGAGGGCAGTTCTAACTACATTGAATGTGCCTGGGATGGGAAGGCGCTGCGGACCGTGGTGGCGGATTATCGGCCCCGGACAGGCTCTGGCAGCACGTGGCTTAACGCCGCCATGGTGGAGGCCCAGGTGGTCCCGACTGCCCAATTCCCGCTTTTGCCCGCCCTGTGGCTCGCTTATTGCTCGGGAGCGTATCTGGGCTCGGCCAACGATAGCTTAGTTGAGCCAGTCTGGCCGCAGGACAACCCTTTACTTAGGAGGCACGGATTCCGCGTTAAGGCGCACTGGAGGCTGTGTGACTCCGAGCCTCGGCTTCCTGAAGCAGTCACTTTCCTGAACGACGGAGTGTATCACGGCTACGATAAGGAGAACATGAAGCCGATTGAGGTTCCGCTGCCACCGCCGTACGGGGAGGGCTTCACCAACGCCGTGTACAGGGCCAACTTGATGACCAACCTCGCCTCGCTCAGCTTGCCCATTGAGTTCTTCTTGCGCCAGTATCGCACGCCTCTGGGCACTGGCGTGAGGGCAGGAACACCTAGAGCCACCATCCTGGGGCGTGCGGTTGGCTTTCGGACACGCACGCCAGCAGGTACCTTCTGCCCAGTGTTCTCGGGAGATGCCACGGTGTGCGACTACCGTTTCGCGGACCGGCTCCCACCCGGCAAATTTCGAGACGACGGCTACGTCCAATACACTGCAACTGGCGGGTCCTGGGCAAGCGGAGAAGAGCTGGAGAGCAAGATTTACACGTACACGCGATCGGCGAAGATCATGCCAGGAATGGTTGCGCCCAGCCTCCGTCCGCATGGGATCAGATACAAATGTGCAAGAACAGCAATTGTGCTCGCAGTGTGCTCCCCGCTGCTGGTGCTGCTATGGAAGGCTCTGTGGGCAACTCACCGAAGTCGAGAACGTAAACAAACGTAACCAAGAAAGGAGTAGGATGTAACAATGAACGTAACTCAAGCTCGAACGCGGGTGGCATCGGTGCCTCGATGCCATCAGGATCGGAGTAGACTGGCGCTGCTCGCTATGGCTGCCGCTTTGACATCAATAGCACCGGTGGAAGCCGCGGGGCCTAGACCAGCGGTGGTCGAAATCCCGGTGGCCTGCTATGGCACCAACTATAGCGGCGCGCCGTGGAACGGGAGAAGCGTTATGGTGGCTTGCACGGAAGATTGTGTGGTCAACAACGCGCCAACCTGCTATGACGTGGCGTACAGTCCCCCCCGAACCCCATTCCGATGTACTGCCAAAACCTCCTGACGGAGACCGGGTGGTTCTGCATCCAAACCAATGCGATTATAACCTATTCGGGCCAGCAGGGGACGCCCCAGTGTATTCTTAAGCCGGGGTCGACGAATCTATGCCAGTCACTGGGTCAGTGTATTGACTGGTACCCGGTCACGAACACCAACGTCTCGCTGCCACAGGTCATCATGACCACGTCGCCCACTACTAATAGCGTGTGTAGAACGCCCCCGCCTCCAGGAGGCTGAGAACGAAGCCGCCGCAGTGAGATAGCTGTGCGTTTGTGGTTTGACGTTGGGCGAGTGAATGGGCCGCTGATTGGGCCTCCCGCTGGGGCAGACACGCTAGGGGAAGCCTGATTGCATTGGTTAGTTCAGAGCATGAAAGGAGCCGATGAAACAGTTTTTGCTGCTAGCGGGAAGTGCCTTGGCGTTGACCGGGCTTGCGAAGGCTTACAGCGCCGTTGGGCAGGCACGCGCTCTGGACGCTGCAGACCCGCTTATTGGAATACCGTTCCGGCAGCTCCTGCTTTTGGTGGGCCTGGCTGAGCTTCTCATCGCATTCTTCTGTCTGTTCACGGACAAACGGCGGCTTAGCCTGCTGGCGGTCGCGTGGATTTCCACGAACTTTCTTGTGTACCGGCTCGGCCTTTGGTTGATCGGCTGGCATCGGCCCTGCGGCTGCATGGGGAGCCTGACCGACCTCCTGCACATCTCGCCCCGGTTGGCCGACAACATAATGAAGGGGGTGTTGGCCTGCCTGCTGATGGGCAGCTACGGCATACTGCTTTGGCAGTGGCGACAGCGGCGGGGTCAGGGGCAGGCGGTCGCTCCAGAGCAGGGGGTGGTGGCTGCATGAGCGGCCAACGAGAATCGCAGATTGAGGATTTGGGGTTTCAAAGCTCGAAGGGGGACGGTTTCACGCTGATTGAGTTGTTGGTGGTGATTGGCGTCATCGGCGTTCTGGCGGCGCTGCTGCTGCCCGCACTCTCGGCCGCCAAGCGCAAGAGCCGTGATGTCCAGTGCGTGAACAATCTCCGGCAACTGGCGCTTGCCGGCACGCTGTATTCGAGTGATTTTGACAAGACGATTGCCTATACGGACGACTTGGGCAAACCAAAGGCTGGGGACATCTGGCTGTCGGCATTAAGCAAGGATTACGCCAAGGTGGATGCGGTTCGCCTTTGCCCGCTGGCATCGCAAGTCGCCAGCAACACGTGGTGGTATGCCAAAGACATGAACAGCGCCTGGCGTTTCCCATCGTTGGTGGACCCGAGCAAGATCTACACGGGCAGCTACGCGATGAATGGCTGGCTCTACACCGGCTTGCCGGACCCCAAGGGATACTTTTTCAAGAAGTTTTCCGCTGTGCAAAGCCTTTCCACGACTCCATTCTTTGGCGATTCCATCTGGGCGGACGTGTGGCCTGAGGCCGAATCGGGTCCGGCCATTGATTTGACGAGGGGTGCTGTGACACCGGACATCGGGCGCATCACCATCGCGCGCCACGGCATCTCTCCCTCGAACGTTCCCAGGCACATCACGGGGACGGCGCCGCTTCCCGGCGCCATCAATCTCTCTTTTCTGGACGGCCACGCGGGCCGGGCTCCCCTGGAGAGTCTGTGGGGTTTTTCGTGGCATCTCAAGTATGAGCCACCAGCGCACCGGCCCGCCGCGGCGGGGCAACCGCCTCCGTGGCCGCCGCGCTGAGTGCCAGGGGGTAGTGGAGATGAACAGCGAAGGCGCAAAGACGGGAAGGCCAAGAGGTTTTGGCGGCGCCCCCTCTCCAAGCGGGCTTGGCCGCAGGCGAGCGGCGCCCGCTGGCACAGTCCATTGCCTCACAACTTTGTGTCTTCGCTGCTTCGTTGTTGACCTGCCGCCTCAGGGATGACTTG
>Ga0371490_1001593_pt1 | contig 11453 bp, 4 predicted proteins | sample MB2SIPfraction_FD_207959 | JGI IMG/M metagenome (GOLD analysis project Ga0371490, IMG submission 207959) | Lab enriched peat soil microbial communities from McLean, Ithaca, NY, United States - MB28FN SIP fraction | ecosystem: Environmental > Terrestrial > Soil > Wetlands > Peat | place: USA...
GGATGGCGTTCTTCTTGACAATGCCGATTAACAGAATGACGCCGATCATCGCGATCACGCTGAGGTCCTTGTGAAACAGGTAGAGGGCCAGGATGGCGCCAACTCCTGCGGAGGGCAGCGTGGAAATAATCGTGAGGGGATGGATATAACTTTCGTAAAGAATGCCCAGCACGATATAGACGGCCAGGAGAGCGGTGACGATCAGAAGAGGCAGCGTCGCCCGCGAAGCTTCGAAGGCTTGGAGCGTGCCGGAGAACATGCCGGTAATGGTACTAGGCATGCCGATTTTCTGTTCCGTTTCGACGACGGCCCTGGAAGCGTCGCTGAGGGATACACCCGGCGCAAGGTTGAAAGAGATGGTCACCGAGGGATATTGACCCTGGTGATTCACGGCCAGCGGAGCGGTGGATGGCTCGTAATGCGCCACGGCGCTGAGCGGAACGACTTTCCCTTGCGCGGCCCGGATATATACGTCGTTCAAGCTCACCGGCGACTGCCAGTACTTCGGCGCGACTTCCAGCACGACGTGGTACTGATTGATGGCGGTATACATGGTCGAAACCTGGGCTTGGCCGAAGGCTTCGTAGAGAGAGTTGTCGAGCATCTGCGGTGTGATGCCGAGGCGCGAAGCGGTGTTACGGTCATAGGTGAGCATGGCCTGAAGACCGCTGTTCTGCTGGTCGGTATTGACATCGGTGAGAATCCGCAATTTCCGCATCTGTTGCAGAAGCACCGGGCCCCACTGCACCAGGTCCTGTAAATTGTCGCTTTGAATTGTGTACTGAAATTGCGCGCTGCTTCCCCGTCCGCCGATGCGGAGGTCCTGTCCGGCTTGCATAAAGGTGTTCGCGCCCGAGACAGAAAGGAGTTTAGGACGCAACCGGTCGATCACCTGGCTGGCGCTCGCGTCGCGTTGCGCCAGAGGTTTCAGGCCCACGTAGACGAAGCCGCCATTGGTGGCGCCCCCGCCGCCCGTGAAAGCCATGACGTTCGCCACCGCCGGATCCGTTTTGATGATATCGACGATGCGCTCCGTAGACCTCCTCATGGCCTGGAAAGAAATGTCCTGCGAACCCTGGATGCCGCCGAAGACGACGCCGGTGTCCTGCTGTGGAAAGTATCCCTTGGGGACGTTCCAAAAAAGATAGAAGTTGAATGCGATGGTGATGAGGAGAACGATCAGAGTCAGGGTAGAGTGTTCGAGGACCCAGCTCAAGCTGCGCTCGTAGAGGCCAAGGACCGAATTGAATGCGCGCTCGCTGGCGCGGAATACCTTGCCGTGCCGCTCCTCCCGAAGATCCTTGAGCAGGCGAGAACACATCATCGGTGTTGTAGTTAGAGAAACGCCCAGGGACACCAAGATCGCAACCGAGAGGACCACGGCGAATTCACGGAACAGCCGGCCGACGATGCCACCCATCAGCAGAATCGGGATGAAGACGGCAACCAGAGAGATGCTGATGGACAGAACGGTAAAGCCAATTTCGCTGGCGCCCTTGAGCGCTGCTTCCATTGGCGCCATGCCCTGCTCGAGATAGCGCGTGATATTTTCGATGACCACAATCGCATCGTCCACCACAAAGCCCGTAGAAATAGTGAGGGCCATGAGCGAGAGATTGTCGATGCTGTAGTGAAAAAGGTACATCACGCCAAACGTGCCGATCAGGGACGCGGGGACGGCGACGCTGGGAATCAAGGTGGCGCGAACGCTTCGCAGGAAGACGAAGACCACCAGAATGACCAGGGAAATCGAGATCATGAGCGAGCGCTCGACGTCGCGAACTGAAGCGCGAATCGTAAGCGTGCGGTCAAGCACGATTTCCGTGTCAATGGCGGAAGGGATCGAGGCCTTGAGTGCCGGAAGCGCGGCCCGTACGCGGTCCACGGTCTCGATGATGTTGGCGCCGGGCTGGCGGAAAATAATAATCAGGACGGAGGGTTTGCCGTTGACGAAGCCGGCAGCGCGCACGTTTTCCGTGGAGTCCTGGACATCCGCAACATCGGATAACTTGACGGCCGCGCCGTTGTGGTAGCCGACCACCAGCGGCATGTAGTCGACCGCTTTGAGAAGCTGATCGTTGGTTACGATGTCCGCGCTGGTTGTGCTATTGGCGATCTGGCCCTTGGGACTGTTGGCATTCTGCCGGCTCAGCATGGCGGCTACGTCCTGCAAGCCCAGACCATAGCCGTTGAGTTGCGTCGGATTCACGTCTACCCGCACTGCCGGCAGCGAACTGCCGCCCACACTCACTTGCCCAACGCCCTGAATCTGAGAAAGACGCTGCTGCATGATGGTGGAGGCCGCGTCGTACAGCGCTCCGCGGTCGTACACACCGGACGTTAGCGCCAGAATCATGATCGGAGCATCCGCCGGATTGACCTTGCGATAGGTGGGATTGCCCGGGAGATTCGAAGGCAAGTAACTGCGCGCGGCATTGATCGCGGCTTGGACGTCGCGAGCCGCTCCATCGATGTTGCGGTTCAAATCAAACTGCAGCGTGACGCTGGTGGTGCCCAGATAACTGGACGATGTCATCTCCGTGATGCCGGCAATTCTCCCGAACTGGCGCTCCAAAGGAGTCGCGACCGAGGAGGCCATGATCTCCGGACTGGCTCCCGGCAAAGCTGCGCCCACCGAAATGGTGGGGAAATCGATCTGCGGCAGCGGCGAGACCGGCAACTCGCGAAAGGCCACGGCCCCCGCCAGCACAATGGCTGCGGTCAGCAGCGTGGTAGCGACGGGCCGCCGAATAAATGGAGAAGAGAGACTCATAATTTAGTGTAGAGACGGGGCTTGCCCCGTCTCCCGAACTATCAATCGCGCATCAATCCGCCGGGACCGCCTCAGGTCCGGTTTCCGGCGCGCGGCGCGAAGAAAAACGTTGCGCGAGCCGGTCGAAGAAGATGTAAATCACCGGAGTCGTGTAGAGCGTAAGCACCTGGCTCAGAAGCAAGCCGCCAACCATCGAAATGCCCAAAGGCCGGCGAAGCTCCGAGCCAATTCCGGTGCCGAGGGCGAGCGGCAAGCCGGCCAGCAACGCGGCCATCGTGGTCATCATGATGGGACGGAAACGCAAGAGGCACGCTTCATAAATCGCGGCTTCCGGCTTCTTGCCATCCTTGCGCTCCGCCTCCAAAGCAAAGTCGATCATCATGATTCCGTTCTTCTTAACGATACCGATCAGAAGGATGATTCCGATAAGCGCAACCACGCTGAGTTCCTGGCGGCAAATCAACAAGGCCAGAATCGCGCCCACTCCGGCCGAGGGCAGGGTCGACAGAATGGTGAGGGGATGGATGAAGCTTTCGTAGAGAACGCCGAGCACGATATAAACGGTCACCAGAGCGGCGAGAATCAACAGCGGTTCGTTCGACAAGGAAGCTTGAAATGAAGCCGCCGTGCCCTGAAACGCACCCTGTACGCTAAGCGGCATGCCAATTTCCCGCTGCGCCTTGTCGATGGCGTCGGTAGCTTCGCCCAGCGATGCATTCGGCGCCAGGTTGAAAGAGATGGTGACGACGGGAAATTGTCCCTGGTGATTGACGGACAGGGGACTGCTCTTCATTTCGAACCGGGTGATGGCGCTCAGCGGAATAGCGGCGCCATTGACCGTCGTCACCGCGCTGGGATTGGCGGAGCCCGAACTGGCAAGGGTGTTCGAGGAAGCGGAAGGGCTCGGCGCAGCCGAGGAGGCGGAGTTGCCGGAAGCCGTGGTCGCGGTGACCGTCTGCGTGCCGGAAGAGCCGGTGGTGAGTGCACTTGAAGCCAGAGCCGAACGAACGTAAATGTCCTGCAATTTCGACGGATTCTTCTGAAATTCGGGTTGCGTCTCCAGCACGATGTGGTACTGGTTCACCTGCGTATACAGTGTCGAAACCTGCCGTTGCCCATAGGCATCGTAGAGCATCTGGTCGATCGCCTGCGGCGTGATGCCCATGCGGGAGGCGGTCACCCGGTCGATGGTGAGAGAGGCGGCAAGACCGGAAGTTTGCTGGTCGGTCGCCAGGTCGCGAAGCTGCGGAATTGCCTGCAGTTTGGCCATGAGCTTGGCCGTCCAGAAATTCAATTCGCGCTGATCGGGATCTTCGAGAGTGTACTGATATTGCGTGCGGCTCACGCGATCTTCGACGGTGAGGTCCTGCACCGGCTGCATGTAGAGCGTAATGCCGTCGATCTTTTCCAGACTTGGCTGGAGGCGCCGGATGACATCCGAAGCGTTGGTTTTGCGCTCTTCCAGCGGTTTCAAATTGATTTGAATGCGCCCGCTGTTCAAGGTCGTGTTGGTGCCGTCGATGCCGATGAAGGAAGAGAGACTGTCGACCGCGGGATCCTGCAAAATCAAATGGGCGAGTTCCCGCTGCTTCTCCGCCATGGCCGGGAACGATATCGACTGCCCGGCTTCCGAAATGCCCTGAATGATCCCCGTGTCTTGCACCGGGAAGAACCCTTTCGGGATGACGATGTAGAGAACGATCGTCAGTACCAGCGTGCCCGCAGCCACCAGAAGAGTAGCGGTCTGGCGTTTCAACACCCACTGCAACGTTCTCCCATAGAAGGCAATGGTGCTTTCGAAGGCGTGCTCGGAAGCCACGTAGAACCGGCTCTGCTTGTGCCCGTGCGTGCTTTTCAACAGGCGCGAACACATCATGGGCGTGAGCGTCAGCGAAACCACCGCCGAGACCAGGATGGTCACGCTCAAGGTGATGGCAAACTCGCGGAAGAGCCGCCCGACGATGTCGCCCATGAAGAGCAGGGGAATCAACACTGCAATCAAGGAGATGGTCAGCGATACGATCGTGAAACCGATTTGCTCCGAGCCTTTAAGCGCCGCTTCGAGCGGCGGATCGCCTTCTTCGATAAACCGTATGATGTTCTCGATCATGACGATGGCGTCATCGACCACGAAGCCCGTCGAAATCGTAAGGGCCATCAGCGTGAGGTTGTTCAAGCTGAAGCCCGCGAGATACATCACGCCGAACGTGCCCACAATGGAGAGCGGGACGGCAACGCTGGGAATCGTAGTGGCGGAAACATTGCGCAAGAACAGAAAAATGACCATGACCACCAGCGCCACGGTCAGCATCAGTTCGAACTCAACGTCCCGGACAGAAGCTCGGATGGTAGTGGTGCGGTCGGTCAACACCTCCACTTGAACGGCAGAAGGGAGATTGCTTTTCAGGACGGGAAGCAGTCTCTTAATGCGGTCGACCACCTGAATGATGTTCGCGCCGGGCTGGCGTTGAATGTTGACAATCACCGCGGGAGTTTCGTTCATCCAGGCCGCTTGCCGATTGTTTTCCACGTCGTTGTCGACCGTAGCCACATCCGAAAGTCTTACCGGCGACCCGTTGTGGTAGGCGATGATCACTTGCGCGAAATCGGAGGCGGTGAGCAGCTGGTCGTTCGATTGAATCTGATAGTCCTGTTGCGGCCCGTCGAAGTTGCCCTTCGCCTGATCGAGGCTGGTCGATTGCAGGGCCGTGCGCACATCTTCCAGGTTGATGCCGTATGAGGAAAGCGCGGTGGGATTTACGCGCACTCGCACGGCCGGCTTCTGGCCGCCACTGATGCTGACTAGCCCCACGCCGGGGAGCTGCGAGATTTTTTGCGCGAAGCGCGTGTCCGCGAGATCTTCCACTTGCGACAACGGAATCGATTTGGAAGAAAGCGCCAGCGTGAGAATCGGCGTGTCCGCCGGATTGGTTTTGCTATAGATCGGCGGGACCGGCAGATCGGAAGGCAGATAGGTTTGCGCGGCGTTGATCGCGGCTTGTACTTCCTGCTCGGCAACGTCGATATTCAGTTCGAGAGAAAACTGCAAAACAATGACGGAGCTCCCATCCGAACTCGTGGAAGTCATCTGATTGAGCCCGGGGAGTTGTCCGAATTGCCGCTCCAGTGGCGCGGTTACGGCCGAGGCCATCACGTCGGGACTGGCGCCGGGATAAAACGTGACGATCTGAATGGTAGGGTAGTCGACCTCGGGCAGCGCCGACACGGGCAACTGGAGATAGGCGACGAAGCCGGCGAGCAATATGGCCGCCATCAACAGCGACGTCGCGACCGGCCGCAAGATAAATGGACGAGAGGGACTCACTGATGCGAGGCTCCGTTTTTGCCTCCGTTGGCGCCTCCCTTGGAGGTTCCCGACGGAGCGGATTGGTTCTCGTTATTCTGGCCGGTTTGACGCGGCTGGCTCTGGCCTTGTCCAGAAGCTCCGCCGCTGCCGTTCGTGGGCGTGCGCACCGCAACTTTCGCGCCATCCAGAAGCTTGTCGAATCCAGTTACCGCCACCACCTCCTGCGGTTCCACACCTTGCACGGCGGTCACGGCCCCGTCCGTAGTGCCGGGGGTAATCGTGCGCATGGAGGCGGTCTGGTCGCTTTTGATCGCGTAGACAAAAGCCCCTTGCGCGTTGCGCTGAATCGCCTGAGAAGGAATCAAAGTCACATTGTGCTGCGTGTCGACCAGCAGTTTGACGTTCACGAACTGGCTCGCAAAAAGCGCGTTGTCCTTGTTGTCAAAGATGGCCTTGAGTTTCAAGGTTCCGGTGGTTGGGTCGATGACGTTATCGAGAGTCAGCAGCACGCCCGATGCCAGCTTCGTGCTTCCTTCACGGTCGAAAGCGTCCACCGTCAGTTTCTTTCCCTTGAGCAACTGCTGCTGAATCTGGGAGAGATGGTCTTCCGCGATGCTGAAGATCACCGTGATGGGCTGAAGCTGCGTGATCACCACCAGGGCAGTCGTGCTGTTGGCCTGCACGATATTTCCCGGATCGACCAGCCGCAGTCCCACGCGCCCCTCTATGGGCGCGGTAATATGCGTGTATTCCAGATTGACCTTGGCATTCGCGAGCATGCCCTCGTCGTTCTTCACCGTGCCTTCATCTTGCAGCACGACCTGCTCTTGATCGTCAACCTGCTGCTTGGCGATGGCGTTCCGATTGAGGGCTTGCCGGTAACGTTCCAAATCGATCCTGGCTTCCGTCAAAACCGCCTGATCGTGCGCCAGCTGTCCCTCGACTTGAGTTAATGCCGCTTGATAAGGGCGCGGATCGATTTCAACCAGCGGATCGCCCTTCCGCACCATTTGCCCTTCGTGATAGTAGACCTGCGTGATCTCGCCTTGCACCCGGCTGGTTACCGTCACGGTGTAAACCGGCGTCACCGTGCCCAAGGCGTTCAAGTAAATCCCGATGTCGCCCTGGTGCGCGACCGCCGTCGTCACCATTACCGGCCGGGAGGCCGCGTCGCCGCCGGCTTTCGCTTCGGGGGCAGCCCCGGACCGCTCCCACAGCACCACGCCGCCAACGATAACGACTACTACGATCAGCCAGATCCACCAGCGGCTCTTGTGCGGGGTTACATTCTCGGTTGGATCGTGCTCGGTTTCCTTGGAAACAACTGCGTCAGATACTGGTTCCGTCACTTGCACTCCTCAAATCGACAAGGGACAACAGTTCTCTATGAGTGGCTTTCTGGTGAATTTTATCATCTATTACACTACCCCTTTTCGACGCGCGAGAGAGCAAATCGAGTCCAGTTTTTTTGTGAAGAATTGTCAACGCGCCGATCCACGGGCGGTTCGCCGGCGGGTATAATTCAGCGAGTGACCTCGATTGAAAGCAGCAAATCCGGCAATGGAACCGGCCCCTGGCTCGGGCGAATCGTTCTGAGGCTGTCGTTGGCGGCGTTGGTCCTGCTGGGAATCGCGTACGGTGCCGACTTTTGCGTCTTCCGATATCGTCTGGCCGCGAAGCGCCAGCCCTTTGGGACTGTAACCGTCGAACACTATTACGAGGTGGCGCACAAAGACGGGAAAGCCGAGCTTATTTTTGATCCGCCAGTGCAGAAGACCTGCGTGCACAGCCTTTTCCCGCACTCCGGCAATCCTCCCTGCTGGTTTCTAACCCGGCATGCCGAGCCGAAGACCGACATCTGACAGTCCCAGGCAGATCCGTGCTCCAATCACAGTCTTCTACCTCCGCGCCGGAGTACAATCGCGGTTTTGAATCGGCCTGATCCCAAGGCTGATCTCAGCGGGAGGCTCTATGCCGGATCAACTTTTCGGAGCCATGCTCCAAAGCATCGTCGACGGCGCGCCCGATAAGGCCGCGGAATTGGCGCGGCAGGCGCTGGCCGAGGGCGTCGACCCGCTCGAAGCCGTGAACTGCGGATTTGCCGTGGGCATCACGTTCGCCGGCGATCAATTCGGCTGCGGCCAGATGTTCCTGCCCGATCTGCTCGCGTCGGCCGAGGCGATGAAGGCGGCCATCAGCGTCCTTGAACCGGAGATGCTGAAGCGCGGCTCGCAGCGCGAGGCTTTGGGCAAGGTCGTCCTCGGCACCGCCCGAGGCGATATTCACGACATCGGCAAGAACCTGGTTGCCACCATCCTTTCCGCCAGCGGATTCCAGATTTTCGACCTGGGCACCAGCGTGACTCCCGAGCAGTTTGTCGCCAAGACCAAAGAAGTTGATGCCGACATCGTCGGTGTCTCCGCTCTGTTGACCACGACCATGGCCGGCCAGAAAGCCGTGATCGAAGCGCTCGATCGTAATGGTTTGCGGCCACGCGTAAAAGCGATCATTGGCGGCGCCGCCGTCACCTCCAAGTGGGCGGCTGAAATCGGCGCCGACGGCTACTCCCGCAATGCCATCGATGCCCTCGAACTGGCCAAAAGTCTGATGAGCAAGACAACGGCACACGCATGAGACCCAGAATTCAACTGCTCAGTCCCGAGCTCATCGAACGCATTCTGCGCGAAGCGTTCGAACTGCTGATGAACCCTGGAGTTCGCGTGGGCTCGGCGGTAGTCGAGCAACTGCAGTCGGCGGGAGTTGAAGTGCATGACGGAGTGGCGCGCATCCATGAGTCGCTCGTGCGCCAGTGCCTGGCATCGGTCCCACGCGATTTCTACCTGTACAACCGTCAGGGAGAGAAAGCCGTTCATTACGGCGGCGACGATGTACATTTCGATCCCGGCTCCTGCTGCGTGCAGATGCTCGACCCCGAAACGCTGGAAGCGCGGTCATCTGAGACTCGCGACCTGGTGCGCATCGTTCAAGTCGCGGAAGCGTTGCCGCAGTTCGCCGCGCAATCGACGGCCGTCGTTTGCACTGATGCCGTCGCCGGCAACGATAAAGAAGCGGCGCCCAGCGCGATCGGCGATCTTTACCGCCTCTTCGTCGTTCTGCAGCATTCCGACAAGCCCATTGTGACCGGATCGTTCTCCGCTGCCGGACTGCAGGGAATGATCGACTTACTCGCCGCCGACAGCGGCAGTCCCGAGAAGTTGCGCCAGCAGCCGCGCGCAGTTTTTGATGTGTGTCCTTCGCCGCCGTTGAACTGGTCCGAGTTCGGATCGCACAATCTGCTCGATCTGGCCCGCGCCGGCGCACCCGCGGAAATCGTCTCCATGCCGCTGGCCGGCGGCACCGCTCCGGTGACGCTGGCAGGTTCGGTAACGCAGCACGCCGCCGAAACCCTGGCGGGCATCACGCTGCATCAACTCGCCGGGCCAGGCTCGCCGATAGTCTGGGGAGGCGCTCCTGCCATCTTCGACATGCGTACCGGAGGCGCGCCCATGGGTGCGGTGGAAACTGCCATGCTGAACATGGCGTGCGCCGAAGTCGGCAAGCATCTCGGCCTGCCGACCCACGGCTATCTGGTTGCCACCGATTCCAAGTTTGTGGACGCCCAAGCCGGCGCCGAGAGCGCCCGCTCCGCGATGCTGGGTGCACTCACGGGCATCAACATGATCTCGGGAGCAGGCATGATCGAATCTCTCGCGTGTTTCAGCGTCGAAAAGCTGGTCATCGATGCCGAGTCGATCGCCTCGGCGCAGCGGCTGGTCCGGGGTATTGAAGTCGGAGGCGAAACTCTGGCCACCGCCATGTTCGCGCAAACCGGCCTCTCCGGAGAATTTCTCAAGCTGAAGGAGACGCGCGCGCTTTTTCGGCAGGAGCAGCACATACCCTCCCCCGTCATCGATCGCAGCGCCCGCGGCTCGGAGCTGCCGAGCGACATATTCAAGCGAGCCCGTACCCGCGTCGACGAACTGGTGAGCAAGTATCGGAAGCCAACTCTTCCAGAAGATGTGCTGCGAAAGTTTCAGGCAATCGTTGCCCGCGAAGCAGACCGGGCACGCATGGCCGCTAGATGATTCTCTGTCGCGACGGAGTTTCAAGAAATGCCCAGCGAAGTTAGGACCGCGAAATAGATTCCCTTCTTGTGCGCTGGCGCAGGTGATGCCGGGAAATTAAGATAGCAAACTATAAGAGAAAGGCAGGATTCGATGACTCCCCCAGCCTCGGCAAACTTTGCGCCGCATAGCATTTCTACCCAGCCGCTTGCCTCCCCCCTTAATTCAGAAGAGTTGCGCAAGATCAACGCCTACTGGCGCGCCGCCAACTATCTTTCCGTAGGCCAGATTTATCTCTACGCCAATCCGCTTCTCCGCGAGCCGCTGAAGATCGAGCACATCAAGCCGCGGCTGCTGGGGCACTTTGGCACTACGCCAGGTCTGAACTTCATCTACGCTCATTTCAATCGTCTGATCAAGAAGCACGATTTGAATGTCATCTACCTTGCCGGTCCCGGCCACGGTGGCCCCGGACTGGTCGCGAATACTTACTTGGAGGGCACCTACAGCGAGTTCTATCCGAACATCACGCAAAACGAAGCGGGCCTGCAGAAGCTGTTCAAACAATTTTCTTTTCCCGGAGGAATTCCGAGCCACGCGGCGCCCGAAACTCCAGGCTCCATCCACGAAGGCGGAGAGCTCGGTTATTCCATCATGCACGCGTGCGGCGCGGTGTTTGACAACCCCAGCCTGCTCGCCTGTTGCGTGGTCGGAGACGGCGAGTCGGAAACGGGGCCGCTGGCTACGAGCTGGCATGGCAATAAATTTCTGAATCCGGCGCGCGACGGCGCCGTGTTGCCGATTCTCCATCTCAATGGCTGGAAGATCGCGAATCCAACCGTGCTTGCCCGTATGAACGATGAGGAACTCACTGAGTTCTTCACCGGCCACCACTGGAAGCCGTATTTCGTCGAGGGACACGAACCCGAAGCCATGCATCAGCTCATGGCCGGAACCTTGGATGTCATCGTGAACCAGATTCGAGCGATTCAGGAGAAAGCCCGAAATGGCGGAGACGCCGGTCTCCCCACGTGGCCGATGATCGTCCTGCGCAGCCCGAAGGGTTGGACCTGCCCGAAAGTGGTCGATGGAAAGCCCGTAGAAGGCACGTGGCGTGCGCATCAGGTGCCAGTGACTGACCTGCAAACCAAGCCGGAGCACGTGAAGATCCTCGAAGACTGGATGAAAAGTTATCGGCCCGAGGAATTATTTGACCAGAATGGCAAGTTCATTTCCGAACTCGCCGAGCTGGCTCCCCAGGGCGAGCGCAGGATGGGAGCGAATCCCCACGCGAACGGCGGCCTGTTGT
>Ga0371490_1001594_pt1 | contig 11445 bp, 16 predicted proteins | sample MB2SIPfraction_FD_207959 | JGI IMG/M metagenome (GOLD analysis project Ga0371490, IMG submission 207959) | Lab enriched peat soil microbial communities from McLean, Ithaca, NY, United States - MB28FN SIP fraction | ecosystem: Environmental > Terrestrial > Soil > Wetlands > Peat | place: USA...
GCATGACGAAGTTGACGAGCGGTAAGGCCAAGCCTGTCGCTCGTAGCCCTTGTCGTGAAATCTCCGTATGCTTCGGCAATGTGGTCACGCACGGCAAGAAATATGGAATCCAGATATAGGGCACTAACCTCGTGCGGTCGCTCCAGCGCGGGTAGCATCGCTTGCATCAAGTGCAGCATGACTGCATCGTAACGTGGCTCTTCTAGGTCGTAGCGGAAGTCAAGAAAGCTACTGCGGCGTTCCGCCGCAAAATCCCGAAAGCTCATCATTGGCAGGAAGACTTGCAGGGTGTCGAAAGGATCTCTGATGTCTGCACACCATGACCTGCGCATATCGTAGAGAGCTAATGCGCCGGCCTCAGAAGCCGGTTTCCGCTTGTGATGACCGTCGCAAAACACGTTGATCGGTCGGAACGGGCGTAGTTCCACTGACACGATGACCTGATCCGCAAAGGGCGTTTGTTCGAGCAAACCGAGATTCGGTTTATCGTGACGATACCGCGCAAAAAAGAGTGGTCGCTCCGAGCGGTTTGGAACCGAGCGAACCTTCTCAAATTCAGGCCTATTTTCACTCACAAATCCGGGAACTTCAAACCGCTCTCGGACTGCGTCGCGGTTAGCGGTCATTTCTCCCTCCCAGAGTGGCCGATATTTTCTTCGATGATATAGGTACCGCTCTTGACTCAGCAATTCAGTGCTCCGAATATCCCAGCGGTGCCCGGAATATCCAAGACTGAGAAGCACCGATCAAATTAAACCTAGATCTACCAGGAATATCTGAGAGGTCGAAATGATCGAAGGTCGCATAAAGGCTCGGTTGACGCACTCTCTAGGAGAGGGAGTGAAATCCAGGCAAATGAGAAAGCCCTTAAAGGGAAGAATCGCAGTGAGCCTTGATATTCCGACGGATCTTTCGCCGGCGGCTGTTGCGGCGATTTCTGAAACCTTGCGGCAACTGCTGGCAGACGTCTTCGCACTGTATGTGAAGTCAAAGAATTTTCACTGGCACATGAGTGGTCCTCATTTCCGCGACTACCACCTTCTCCTCAACGAGCAAGCGAGGCAACTTTTCGCAATGACGGACCCCATTGCGGAGAGGGCTCGCAAAATTGGCGGCACAACACTGCGCTCCATCGGTGACATCGCCCAACATCAACGATTGCTCGACAATGATGAACAATCTTCCACAGCCAAGAGCATGATCGAAGAATTGTTCGCCGACAACCGCTGTTTGACGAAGCTCATGCGTGCAGCTCATGAAGTTTGCGATGAATTCAAGGATGTCGCTACTGCAAGCCTGCTTGAAGTTTGGATCGATGAAGCCGAACGTCGCACGTGGTTTCTACACCAGACGCTGCATGGTTGGAACTGATCTGCACAATTGCAGATGAATGACTAGAGAGAGGAGCTTGAAATGAAACAAATCCTGATCGTCGAATCGAGCCCGCGAGGAGCGGAGTCTGCAAGCCGTCAACTAACAGAAACACTGCGAGAACGCCTAAGGTCTCTCTATCCCAACGCACGTTTCGTTGAGCGTGACTTGGTAACAGTTCCACTTCCTCATCTGAACTATCAGACCGTAAAGGGGATCTCTACCAAAGACAAAGCAGAGGCCGAGTCCCTGAAGGATGCACTTCGTCTTTCAGACGAACTCTCCGAGGAGCTTCTGTCCTCTGATCTACTCGTCATTGCCACTCCCATGTGGAATTTCGGACTTCCTTCTTCTTTGAAGGCATGGATTGACCATGTCGTCCGCGCCGGAAAGACATTCAACTACGCGGGAGCGGGGGTTGAGGGGCTGGCCAAGGGGAAGAAGGCAATCCTGGTATTGGCATCCGGAGGGGTGTTCTCTGAAGGACCGTGGAAGTCGTGGGACACCGTGGAGCCATATCTACGCCAGATTCTCGGCTTCATTGGAATTGAGGACGTGCAGACAGTGCGCGCGCAAGGCATGAACATTCCGGGGCTTTCCGTGAGCGCAATTCCCAACGGCGAAAAGACAATCACAACCCTCGCACTCTGAAGGAGAGATCATGATCAACCACATCATCTTGACTGTGAGCGATGTTGAACGCTCAGTGGCATTCTACGACGCGGCTCTGAAGCCCTTGAATATCCGCTTCTTCCTTCCCTACAAAGGCGAGCATGGTCACGCCGACCTGTGGGGAATCGGAGATGGAAAGAGAGCATTCTTCTGGCTCAAGCAAGGGAAACCTGATCCTGGCTCGATCCATTGGGGCTTCGACGCCGAGACAAACACTCAAGTAGACGAGTTTTATCAGGCTGCAATGGCGGCTGGAGCCACGGACAACATATCCCCGCGGGCACGACTCGAATATTATCCAGGCTATTACGCGGCGGATGTACTGGATCCGGACGGGTACTCATTCGAAGTGGTTCATAAGAGTTGACCGATCCCGCCAACCTTCATCAAAAGGGTGGATTGGTTACCCGGGAACCGGCTCGTGTTCAGCGACCCGCACAATCATTGCAACTTGATCTTGCCTGTAATCTCTTGGGTGGATTTTCGCGAAACCTCTGCCTGCTCGGCGTAGCGGCGCCAGGCGGCCACAGCCGCTTTTACCTTTGCCAGAATCTCCGGCGCGCTTTTTATCCCGTGCTGTTTGCCCAACGCCTGAAGTTGAGCCGCACCGGGATTCTTACCCTCTCCCATGACGAGCATGCTTTGCTCTCCGCCCGGGCCATAGGAAAAGGTAAGGTCATAGGCAGGCGCGAAGATCCACTCATTTCTTGCATTCAGCAGGAACGAAAAGTTCTTCACATGATCGTCGCGGTTATGAGCAAGCACGTTGAAGCAAGCCAGCGCATAGACCTTTTCCGCTTCCTGAATATTTCTGGTCAACGCCATCGTCACGCGTAGAACCATCTCGTAGTCAAGGCTGGGAGTACGGTGATCGGCATGGATCAGGCCGCCAAGACTGTGCATATGGATGCGGGCATCAATGTCCCGGTCAAATCGCTTCGTGCCGAAGTATTTGTTTCTCTTCGTACGGAAGAGATGCGTCTCAGGCATCTGGACTCCGGCATCAACAGCCATCAAACTGTAGGCGTATTCAATCGCTCCCGCGTCCCGCGCGTCCTGCGAAGACGGAAACTTGATCATCCAATGCGCGAAGCCCTGTTGCAACTCCTGCTGGCCGTGAATGATTCTCTTCCTGTCGGCGCTCACTTGCGCCACGATCTTGGGCCGGGCGCCCGAAGAAGAGCCATTGAGCCGCAGCAAATCTTCGAAGACCTCTTCATTCTCTCCGGCCAGAACGACGGCTGATTCCTCGGCAAGTTTGTCGAGCGCCAGCGGAGCATCGTCGGCGGTTTGCTGGCTCAGTTCGGGCTCGTAGCTGAGAGCGCCCATGCCGTGCCGTCCCACATAGGCCAACCGGTCGAGCGGGTTCAACTGGCCGCGATGCACACCATATTTTTCCACCGTGCGGTCGAGCAACAGGCGGCCCCATCCGTCCGGCAGACTGTCATTGAATACACCGAACAGGCCGTCGAAGATCGCCGTGTCGGCAATGGAGACACCGGGCCTGAGCGGAAGTTTGATCGGCGAAATCTCAATGCCCGAAGTGATGAACGAGGTGTCGTACTCGAAAAGGATCTGTCTGTCCTTGAACGCGAGGCGGCCAACCTTGCGGCGTTCTGCTTTGCTGCTTGAGCCGCGTGCGTCCAGATAAACCGTCAGCAACTCTGTTGGACTATATGCTATGGCTGCCTCCTTTTCTGCCCGTCGCTCTCTTCCGCCGCGCCGGCGTGGCCAGCAGGGCGTCGAGCGATTGTGCGGCTGAGATGGGCGTATTTTCTGCAGCCAGCTTGTCGAAATCGTCGAGGCAATTGAGCACCAAGGCCAGATTCAGAAGTGAGTCCAGCGCGATCAATCCTTCGCGCTCAAATCGCTTCAGCGAACTGAAGGTCACGCCCGAGCGCGCCGCCAGTACGCTTTGTGTCATGTTCATGGCCAGACGCCGGGCCTTGAACCGCCCGGCAATTCCGGCCTGAACCTCTTGCACCGTCTTGAGATATACAGCCAAACTGTTACCTCTTCGTCTTCATTATACCACATAATGGGCAACATATTAACCATATTATTCAATAGAAGATTACCCGCTACTTGTCACCGAGGAATGCTCTGACGGCGATCAGGATGGCTGGCGCAACCTCGTCAATCTCATTCTCGCGCATCAGGCGCAGCGGCACTCGATCGCCCAGTTCCGGGTTCACGCCCGTTAGCCAGGCCTGCACGACGGCGGGCGACTCGTGTTCGCTCAATGCGCGCGCCACCTGAAAGGCAAACCGCAACCGGCTCTCAGCGCCGCCATAGATCTCACCGCCGGTGATCCAGCGATCAACAGCCCGCGCGTCCTTGACGCCACCGATATACGCGGTCAGCTTCCGCCCAACGATCTCAACCAGCTTCTCGACCACCTTTGACGCTGGAAGCTGAAGCGCCTCACGGTGGGCGAAGATGTAGGGCCTGGGGAGCAAGGGTGTGTCCATGGCGGACCTCCTGATTTAACCGCCCGAAATTGTGATGGGTAGCGTAGCCTGTCGGGGTTGCTACGCCGCCCTGGCCAATTCGATTCGCGTTATGGGTGCGAAGCGCCGAGCCGAGACCGAACCGGAGTGTGGTCCCATCGGCGGATGCGGTATCAACTCGGCCAGCGGCCAAACGGAGATGTTGCCACACACGCCGCAACACCCTCCGCTGGAGTTCGAGACCGAGGCGCAACTCTCGCAGTAGACGGCTTCCGTGACCGGGAAGCTGACGAGGTTGCGCCGCGGACGCAGAATGCTAAGTTCTCCCATGATTTCCTCCAGGCGCTGATAAGCTCGCTAGGCGACCTGCTGGTTGGCCAGGGATTCAAGTTCCCCGATCACTTGCTTCAACGCCGCCAAGCTCGGCAGTTCGGTGACCGATGCGATCTTGAATCGCTCCGCCACGGCGAAGAACCGCGCCTCGCCCGCCATCTCGGCCAATTGGCGCAACCGCTCGAAACCGCGCGCCGCAGCCTGCATCTTCTCGACGGTCTGTTTCTGCCGCTCCGCGTTGGGGATGGTTCGTGCGTCGGCGCTGTGCCCGGCCCGGCGCAGAATCTCCGCGTAGATCGGCTCGCCCAGCGTCGCGCGAAAACCCTCGATCTCGGCCGTCAACCGCTGATCGACCGGGCCGCGCGTGTCGCCGGCCAAACCGTTCGCCTGAGCCATAGTCATGCCCGGCGGCAGCGCCCACTCTGGCAAGGTGGGAATCGTCATCGGCTCTCCACGCCCATTCAGCCGTACGCGGGTCTCCCCGAAGCGGTAGAGATAGCGGCCCAGTCCAAAACAGCTACAGGCCCGCTTGAATGCCTGGGCGTCCGCTGCCGTGACGGCGTTTTCGCGATCGGCCCACTCCTCGCCGGTGCCAGTGTGGCTGCCCAACCGCGTGATCGTCACCGCAGTCGCTACCAGCACCTTGCTGGTCACAATCGCCTTGCCCCGCTCCATGCGGCAGAGCGACGGCACGGTCGTAATCGTGTACTCGCGCGTCCAGCCCGACGGCGTGAAGAGCGCGTTGAGCCGGTCCGTGTAGGCGCGCGGATCAGCGAAGGGCAGGATGACGCCGCTCCGGCCATAGTCGAAGGTGCGCATCACGCGCCACTTGATCAGCGCCGGATCGAACGGCGCTTCGAGCTGCGCGAAGAGCTTCTCGCGCCCGGCTTCCGTAAACTTTGTTGCGACCATACCTCACCTCCTTGGGCTTGTGGGCCTGCGTTTCCGTCAAAACATTGGAAGCGCCGAAGGGCGCTCTGTTGAGCTGGGCCAGCAATTGAACATACCTACGCCTGTCATCCCGTGCATTCGGCTGGCCAACTGATAGCATTAACCGAAATCCAGAATCCGTTTTGACGCGAGGAGAAATGTCTTTATTTGGCAAGAAGAAGGATGTTGCTCAAAAAGAGAATCAGCCATCAGCCACTCCCGCTTCCGTTATGAAGACGAATCAGGGAACTGATCCGAATCTCATTCGCGTCTTTGACGAGTACGGGCGTGAACTGTTCATTACCAAAGAGCAATGGCGCACAAATGTGCTTCCAGGATCGCTTAAATCAAACTGGGGCAATCCGAATCAGCTCTACAGCGTCATCATTGGCTCGCTAAACGACGGATTTTTCGCCGATGTGCAAGATGCCGCAAAACACCTCTACGAAATCGATCCGGTTCCGGTGCGCGGTGTATGCACCTATGGCATTGTGTTAATGAAAAACAATCGTCTTGAGGAGACAGAAACCCTCTTCCTGGCGCACATTCGTCGGCATGGAGAAGAAGGAGTCGTTTTAACAAATCTGGCGAAAGTCTACGCCGCCCGGAACGAGACCCAGAAGGCTGAGGATACTCTATGGAAGGCGCTGGAACTTGACCCCAACCAAGACAATGGCCTGCTTTGGTATGCGACTCAATGCCGCGAACGATCTGGGGAAGAAGGTTGGCTGGAAGCATTTACGCGTGTGGCGGCGCTTCCGGGCAGTTGGAGATCTCAGTTGTGGCTTGCTCGCGCCGCGCTGGAATCACATGGAATCGAGAAGGCGCTTTCGTATTACCAGCAAAGCCTGGATCGAGTAGGAGAAAATGCTTCAACGGACCTGCTCATGCAAATTGGCGGTGATCTTGGAAAGAATGGATTTCTGAAAGAGTCTATCCAACTTACCGAGCCGCGATTCGTGCCCGAAATACACGGATTGGCAGTTGGCAACAACCTCATCAAGGCTCATCTCGACCTCGGAGAGGTTGACGCCGCTCGCAGAGTACTGGACAGGCTGTATGAGCTTCGACGTCCGGACTACAAGCAAAACCTAAGCTTCTGGGACACAGAGATAGCGAAAGCTAAAATAGCCCGCACGAATGTGCTCGACGAGACCCTACCACAAGTCGCGATGGCGGCCATCGAGGGGCCTGTCTGGTTGAAGCCTTCTTCTCCTGGAACTGAACTATTCAGCGAAAAGCCCCAAGATTCTCCTGTCGTCGCATTTCTTGGTTTCTCAGCCGAGATGCCCAGTAAGACGGATCGTGCTCAGTGGCAAATTGCAGATGCTCCCGGCCGGATGAGCCGGATGCTGCCACTCTTCCTGGCAGAACAGGTGTGGTTCAATACCAATGCGCGTACGTTAGTGCTTGTCCCAACAGTCACAACTCCTCAAAGGGCATTCGTTCTTGGCGGAGTGGCGTGGCAAGATGAGGAAGCAGTTCGGTGTTCGTCACACGGGGGAACGAAGAGCAACTTTGTTGTGGTTACTCATCTCAAGTGCGAGAGTGAACAGTGGACTGCCGAGTTGCGGCTCATTCGTTCGGAAGACCATGAACTTGTGGGTCAGTATTCTGCGTCCTTTCATCCCGCCAAACCTGACGAGGCCATACCGGAGCTTGCAGAACAACTTCTTTCGCTGATTGCGGAGTTGAAACCCGTGAGGCGTCAAGAGTGTTCCGGCCTCTATAGTGCTCCAACGGGCGGAAAACTCCCCTATTACTTGCTTCGCTTGGAACAATTGTTGGCCGCTAGATATGCCGCAATGGATGGCGAGCAATCGTCTTTTTTGCATGGGGAGCGTGAGGTTATCGATGGCAACCTGCAGTTATGTCTTGACTGTCCGGAGAATGCAGGAGCGCGAATTGTCCTGGCGAAGACACTGCTCTCGATTAAGGCGGTTCGGCCCAGGTTGGTTGGAGAGTTTAAGGACAAGATCGATCTGCTTCAATCGAAGAAGCCTCTGTCTGAACCTGCTCAGTCCGTTGTTGGTCGGATGATTAACGAGGCCTTCGCGGTTTAGTTCTGCTGAAATTGATGCGTCTTCATTGGAGACGCATCGCGGACGCCGTGGGTCAGTATGGTACTTCCTGCGACGTAATCTCCGGTTCCTCGCTGAACTCGGGCGGTGCGAAGCCCTGCCCGCTGACGTAGTGCTCCACGTCGTCGCTGCCGCCATCGGGCGGAGGCGACAGGAGACTGATCTCGGTGACGACGATCTCTGAGCGATAGCGGCGCTGGCCTGTCTGCCGATCGTCCCAGGAGCGCGTCCGCAGCGTGCCTTCGACATACAACCGCGATCCCTTGCGAACGTAATCGCGCAGGATCTCGGCCGTCCGCTGGAAGCCGACCAGGTTGTGCCACTCCGTGTGTTCCTGCCAGTCGCCGTGGATGTCGCGGTAGCGTTCGCTGGTGGCGAGCGACAAGTTGACGACCGTGCCGGTGCGCAGGATGTGGACCGTCGGGTCCTTTCCGGCCCTGCCCAGAAGAATGACCTTGTTGACGCACTTTCCCATTTGCTTCTCTCCCTTCTCATTGATCGACTGCGTAGACAGAATCAAAGGCCTGTCGCCGGTCGATCTCGACATACTCGTCATTGGCATAGCGGTAGAATTTGCCGGTCACCGCGTCGATATTCAGATAGCGTCGCGTCAGGCGGTGTTTGTAGAGCACGATGTCGTCGGCCTTGCCCATGAACATGAACTCTTCACAGAATTCAGACGGCATGGCGTTTTCAAGAGGCCGCCAATCAGGCCTGTCTACTTCGATGGCGCACTTCATCGCTCACCGCCTTTGTTCGCGACCGGAGCCACGGCGATATGCGTGTGCTTGCATCCCGGACATGCGACCGCGCCGGAGATATTGCGAATCGCCTCGTCGAAGCGCTCCGGCAGATCGAGCACCTCGCCGGCTGCGGTGTAGAAGACCGGCGTGACCGATCCGCGCAGGGCCTTGTTCTCCGCATTCCAGAGTTCGACGGCAAGAGTTCCTTGACGGCCACGGAAGAGCGGCGCCGTGGCAATGACCGGGCGTGTATGTCCTTCCTCGGCCTTCAGCCAAAGCCGCGTGATGGCCAGTTCGTAAGTGTGGCCGATGCGCAGCATCTCGATCCGCACCAGTTCCGGCGCGATCACGATGGCGTGGCGGCCGTTGCCGGAGATCGAATCGATCTGTTGCAGCCACAGCGCCGGGTTTCCATCGGCGTCGAGATATGCGCAGTAACGGCCCATGTCGGCGACCGCGCCGCCGGACTCGACGCCGCGGAGCACGTACCGCCGTGCCAGATGCTGGTGCTCGATGGAGACGCTTGGCTGGCAATAGATGCCGCGCTTCTCCAGAGCGCGGAGCGTCTGCTGTGGGAGCGACATGCCGTATCGCGCGTAGCGGTTGGCGTTGGATGTTGTTGGGTTCGCCATCGGCATCGCCTCCTCAGACCACAACCTTGTGGCGGATCGGCTGGCCCAGCGCCGCACGAATCTCTTCCTTCGAGCATCCGGCCCAGCACTTGTAGAGGCGCGGGTTCTTGATCTGAATGGCGAGGTTGTCGCCGGTGCGGTCGTGCCCTACTTGGGCGCACGATGGGCAACGCGCCCACCAATTTCGGCTGTCCTTGCGCGTCGCGCGCACGTAGTCGAGAATCCGGAACTCAGTGCCAAGCGCCGATGAAGCCGGCGGTATATAAGTAGGGGCGACGACCGGCCGGTAGGCTTCCGGCAGCGTCATACCGCCGATGTTGGTTCTCAGTTCTGCCTCGGTGAGCTTCTTCAGGCCATCGAGGTAATTGAGTTGCGCCTCAGGTGTGATGGCGGCTTCGTAGAACCAGTACCGCTGGTTCGTCTTGCGATGCACGCCAAGCGGCGCGCGGATGGCATTGCCGTATTCGCCGTCCTCGATCTGGTCCTGGCGCGGGAAGACTTCGATGCCGTCCTTGAGGCCGCCACCTTTGACCGGTACGCCGAGACGCAGAGCAAGGTTGTAAATGTAGATGCGACACTCGGCGGCGAGCAGTGGCGCCTCGGCGAAGATCCACAGATGGCCGCCACGGCGCGATTGTTCGAGCGCGGCATCGACGCCGTCCTGCTTCAGTTCCCACTGCAACTGGAAGAGCGCCTCGACGGCACCGTCGAAGTCGGCATCGATGGCGACCCACTTCGAGCGTTGCGTTTCCGGGTTGATGGCGTAGAGATTGATGGTGATGTCGCCGTTCAGGTGCATGCGCACCACGTCGGCGTCCAGAGGCTTGGGCTTCTTGGTCTGCCAGTCCCGCGCCAGGTAGTACGGAACCGAGCCGTTGGGCAAGGGACGGGCAGCCTGCATTCCGTAGGCGCGCCGGTTGACGAAGAGCTTGATGAACCGGTCGGCCGTCTCGTGGCTTACACAGAAGGTCGTATACATGGATCTCGCTCCTTCCTGAAGTTCTGTGTTTGTACCCCAGTTCCAGAACTCGGTCAAATCGGTGGCGTGCCGGATGGATGGCTGTTTGCGGGGAGATAAAATGACGGCCCGGAGCGTACACCGGGCCATCAAAGCAGCGACGAGGTTGGGGTCCTTCAGAACTGGTGGGCGAAGCGCAGCCGGCCGTGCTTGAGGTCCGGCGCGGGTTTGCGGTTGGTGGCGAAGGTGTTGGGTTCGGTGCGGAGGCCGGGAAAGGCGGCGGCCTCGGCCAGTGCGTAACGGGTTGCGAGCGAGCGAATACGGCCAGCGGATAGGCGCATGAGATTCCTCCTGGTTGTGAATGGGATTTGGTGCGGTGGGTGGTATACGGCAGGGTGAAACGGTCAGGCGGTTGCCAACTGCATCTGGGAGAGCAACAGGCCGGGCTGATCGACGTAGCTGAACAGCTTGTACTCGGAAAAGACGCGGTCGAAGAGTTCGGAGGTGAACCGGTCCTCACAGCCCTCAAACGAGAGCATGTACCAATCGTCTCGCAGTCTATCGAAGACATAGATTGCGCCGGATGCGTTGTCGCCGGGGACCATCTGCAGAAGCATGACGCCCTTGCGGGTCTGAATCCAGCGGGTGGCGACCGCCTCGCCGAGTTCAAGGAAGGCTTGGACGGTCTCAAGGATGGTGTTGGCGGCGCGGTCGCGCCAGTTGAACAGTTTGTAGGCGGACATCTTTCCCAGGCTGCGGGGCATAGTAACTCTCCTCTCTTTGAGAATTGGGTTGGGTGGTTGGTGGTCAGCGCGGCCGGCCAGCCAGCGCCAGATACCAGGCTCTTGCCAGTGAAGCGAACAGGGACAGGAAGAGCAGGACGATCCCGGTAAGCCAAACTTGGTGATGGGCGGATGCGCGATAGAGCGTGCCACCGAAGGCTACAACGGCCCAAGAATCGAGCACGGTAAGCAGGATGCTGATTGCCACTCGTGCCGTGTTGCGCGGGATCAACGCAGGTTCGGCTACGGCGGACGGAGAGGCAATCGACAGGGTTTCGGGCATAGTGATCCTTTCCGAAGGACTGGCCTTCGATGGGTGGATGAATTGTGGGTGGTCTTCTGGGAATCAGGGCGGGATGAATCGGCGCTTGGTTTGTGACTACGGACCGGTCTCCGATGGCTTTCGGTGCAGTTCAGACGCGGCTTTCAGCGTTGCCGAAAAAGAAGGAAGGAAGCGTGGCCATTGATTTGCTCAGATGCGCTTTGGTTGACC
>Ga0371490_1001596_pt1 | contig 11421 bp, 9 predicted proteins | sample MB2SIPfraction_FD_207959 | JGI IMG/M metagenome (GOLD analysis project Ga0371490, IMG submission 207959) | Lab enriched peat soil microbial communities from McLean, Ithaca, NY, United States - MB28FN SIP fraction | ecosystem: Environmental > Terrestrial > Soil > Wetlands > Peat | place: USA...
CTGCGAACGGGATTTGCGACGCTCGCGCTCCAGAGCGTATACTGAAATCCGACCAGATTGGTCGCATTTCAAAGATGCTGCCCTTCCGGCAGCTCAAGGGAGTTCGGCAATTGTTGGTACTGAGCGAGCTGAATGTTGGCGAACGCGCGGTTTTGATGAACCTCGACTTGCCGGAGTCCGTCCAGAATCATTTGATGCACATGGGGTTTGTCCCCGATGCGCTGGTGGCCGTGTTGCGTCGTGCTCCGGCCGGCGATCCGACCGTCTACGCCGTGGATGGCATGGAAATCGCCCTGCGCCACGAGACGGCCGCGGCCATCCTCGTACGTCCCTGTGAAAACCGGGACGTTGTTCCCGTATCCATGCTGGGCCCAACCGTCAAGGCGGTGCAATGAGCGACTGCTGCGCCCCCACGCCCTTTGAGCCCCCCGCGAACCCGCCCGCCGCAGGCGAACTGAGCACGGTTGTGCTGATCGGCCCGCCCAACGCCGGCAAGTCCACGCTCTTCAATCGCCTGACGGGCCTGCGCCAGAAGGTGGCCAACTTTCCCGGCGTCACCGTGGAGCAGCGTCTGGGACTGATGGCCGGCATCGGCCGCGACGATCTGACCCTGATCGACCTGCCCGGTATCTACAGCCTTTCTCCCTACTCGGAGGATGCGCGCGTCTCCATCGATGTGCTCAAGGGCGACATGCCCGGCACGCCCAGGCCGGATGCCGTGCTGCTGGTGCTCGATTCCCTGCACCTGACCCGCCAGCTGATGCTGGCTGCGCCGGTGCTGGAGTTGGGCCTGCCCACCCTGGTACTGCTCAATATGAGCGATCTGATGGCCCAGCGCGGCGGCCACGTGGACCCACTCAAGCTGGCGCGCGAACTGGGCGCTCCGGTGGCTCTGATCAGCGCGGTCAATGGGGAGGGACTGGACGCGATTCCCCGCTTCCTGAACCGCGAGGCCCGCCGCGAACCCGCCCAGCCACTGACCCTGCCCGTGATTGGCAATGCCGCCAGCGCTCACCAGTGGGCGGCCCAGGTGAGCCGCAAAACCTGTTACCGCGCTCCGCTCTCCGAAGAGAAGTCGCGGCGCATTGACGATGTGCTGCTGCACCGCGTCTGGGGACCGCTGCTGTTTTTCCTGGTGGTCTTCGCCGTCTTCGAAACCGTTTTTGCCATCGGCCAGCCGCTCTCCGATCTTTCCGGCGATCTGCTGCAAAAGATCGGAGAGATGGTCCGTCCGCTGCTGGTGGAGGGCTGGGTACAGTCGTTGCTGCTGGACGGCGTGTGGAAGGGCATCAGCTCGGTGCTGGTCTTCCTGCCCCAGATTCTGCTCCTGTTTCTGTTTATCGGCATCCTCGAAGACTCCGGCTATCTGGCCCGTGCGGCGCTGATCGCCGACCGCGTGATGCAGACCGTGGGGCTGAACGGCAAGGCCTTCATCCCGCTGCTCTCGGGGTACGCCTGCGCGGTGCCGGCCATCATGGCCACGCGCACCATTGAGAACAAGCGCGACCGCATGGCCACCATTCTGGTTACGCCCTTCATGACCTGCTCGGCGCGCCTGCCGGTGTACATGATGCTGATTGCAGCCTTCATCCCCAATACCAGCTATCTGCACGGGCTGGTGGGGTTGCGCACCTTGGTGATGCTGGGGCTCTACCTGGCCGGGTTTGTGGCCGCGATGACCACCGCACGGATACTGAAGAGCTCGGTGCTCAAGTCCAGCGAAGCGCCCTTCATTCTGGAGCTGCCGCAATACCGGCGTCCCACCTTGCGTTCGCTCGGTATTCGGCTGGTGGACCGTGCCCGAGTCTTCCTGCACCAGGCAGGCACCATCATCCTGTGCGTCACCCTGGCGCTGTGGGTGCTGGCCCACCTGCCCATAGGCCGCGATGCCGCCGGCCACCTGGCTGCCCCGGCACTGGCCCAGAGCGTCATCGGCCAGATCGGCCATTTTATCGAGCCTGCCATTGCTCCGCTGGGTTTCGACTGGAAGGTGGGCATCGGGCTGGTATCAAGCGTGCTGGCGCGCGAAGTCATGGTGAGCACCATGGGCACGCTCTATGGCGCCGATCCCGCCACCTCGTTGATGAGCCTGAATGCCGCGCTGAATCACGATCTTTCGCTGGGTGGCGCGCTGGCGCTGATGATCTTCTTTGCCTTCGCCATGCAGTGCACCTCGACGATGGCGGTGGTGCGGCGCGAGACCAACAGCTGGAAGTGGCCCGCAGCGCAGTTTGCCTACATGTTCGCGCTGGCCTGGATCTCGGCCTTCGTGGTGAATCACCTGGCCACAGCACTGCTGCGGTAATCTGCACCAGAGCCACTCTTCCTGAGGTTTTGCACCCCTCAGGGACGCAGTGAAAATAGCCCCGGGCAAGTCGCGCGCAGCCCGGGGTTTGCGCGCCCCAAAGGTGAATCTCGCGCCCCCTGGGGGCGCGGTGCGGCCCAGCTTTCGCGCTTCATCCAGACGTGCAAAGGCCGCATCCCGATGGGATGCGGCCTTCTGCTTTGACTTCGCCCCTGAAAACTACTTGCCGGTAATCTTCACGCCCATGCCGTTCAGCTTGGTGCGGGCCTTCTGCGCCTCGGGGGTCTGCGGATGGCGCTGGATGAGGGTGCGCAGTTCGTGGATGCCTGCGTCGCGCTTGTTGAGCGCCATTAGAGCCATGCCCTTGTGCAGCTGGGCGGCAGGAGCCATCTTGTTGCCGCTGAAGCCCTCCAGAACCGCGTTGTACTGATTCACGGCGTCCTGGAAATTCTGCTGCTGGTAAGCTATCTCGCCCAGATAAAAGTCCGAGGTGCCGGCCAGATCGTCCAGCGGATAGTAGTGCACCACGTCCTGGAACTCGCCGGCAGCCAGCGAATAGCGGGCGGCGTTGAAGTCGCGCAGTCCGGCCTGGAAGGTGTCCTGCAGCGGCGGCGCGGCATTCAGGCCCTGGCCGTTGGGAACGTTGTTGGGGCCGGGAGCATTGGGACCGGGCTGGTTGCCGGTGGGCGCCGCGGGCTGCTGCATGGTCTGCAGCTGGTTCTGCATCTCCTGCACGCTCTTGTCGAGCTTGGCGATCCGCGACTTCAGCTCGTCCACCGAGTCGTTGAGCGACTGCATCTGTCCGCTCACGCCATCCAGCTTGGCCGTGTTGGCCTCATTCTGCTGGTTCAGTCTCTGATCCAGCTTGTTGACGGCGGCATTCATCTGGTTGGCCTGGTCGGCCGTCTGCTGGGCCAGATTCTGCAGCACGCCGAACTTGGCATCCATGGTCGACTGCATCCGCTGCATCATGTCCAGCAACTGCGAAACCTGGGTCTGCAGCTCGATGATCTCCTTGGAGACCGCATGGGCCGGCTTAGGCGCTGAAAACATCACCACGGCCAGGAGGACCGCCCCCATCACACTCTTGCGCACTGCGCGTACTGTCTGCATACCCCACCATGATAGCAAGCGGTGCGCGGCGCTTTAGCCTAAAGCGCCGCGCACACTGCCACTCTGCGATTGATGTAAAGCTCGATCAGCGCCCCGTGCCGGCCGTTTTCTGCAACCGCCGGCACAGGGTAAAAGCAACCACTACTTATCGATCGTGAAGCCGGCGCGGCGATTCTGCTGCCAGCACTCTTCGGTCGATTCGGAGCAGAAGGGCTTTTCCTTGCCGTAGCTCACCACGCGGATGCGGGTCGCGGCAACGCCAGCCGCCTGCAGAGCCTTGCTGGCCGCTTCGGCGCGGCTCTGGCCCAGACCGAGGTTGTACTCGTTGGAGCCACGCTCATCGCAGTAGCCGCCGATGACAATCTTGATCTCCGGATGGCTGTTCAGGTAGCTCGCATCGCGGGCAACTACCGGCTGCGCATCGGTGCGGACGTCATAGGCGTCGTAGTCAAAGAAGATGTCCTGCACGTTGGCCTTGAACTCTTCCTCGGCGCTCATGGTGTTGGAGGGCACCACAACGGCCGGAGGAGCATTCACGGTCACGCGGACACTGGCTTCTGCCGTTCCGCCGGCGCCACGGGCCACCAGATGGAAGGTAGTGGACTCAGCCGGGGAAACGCTCTTGACGCCCGAGGTCGGCACATCGCCGATCCCGTCGATGGAAACCGAAGTGGCATCGGTAGTGTGCCAGCTCAACTGCACCTGATCGCCAGCCGAGATGACCGTAGGTGTAGCCGTCAACTGCGCGGTGGGCGCAACAGCAGGGGCCGGCGGCGGGGCCGTGGGCTCAACCGGTGCAGGCACTTTCTTCTTGCAGCCTGCAACCGCAACCAGGGCTATCAACAAAACAACATACGCGACGAAGCTTGAACGTAACTTCAATGTTTGACTCCTTCCGCACAGTAAATCCGGGTAAACAGCCAATCCGTGCCTTCTCTGCGGCTACCGGCCTGGGGCTGGCAGCTGGTTTTGGTGCACGATATCAGCCTGAGTTAGACCTACGCTGAGCTACAATCGGCACTCCGCCCCAGTTGACGGCTCCTGGCCCAACGCCAAATTCCTGCAACCCCATATCATAGCCCATCTGCGCCCGGACTTCCTCTGCCCGTACCATCCTGCGCACGGAGGCTCCGGCTACTTGGAGCTCCAATTGGGCATAAAGCTGTTGCCCGAATGGGTCAACTGATGCTGATCGGTGCCATCGGCCAGCATGGTCCAGATATCAGTCCGCTTGCCCAGGGTGCGCTCAAAGACGATGTGGCGGCCATCGGGCGCCCAGCAGGGAAAGTCGTTGGAGCCGGACTCGTGGGTGATCTGCAGATAGTTGCGGCTGGCCAGATCGATTACATGAATATCCACGCCGCCCGGGTCTCCAGGACCATACTTGCGGTTCCAGCTGAAGACCAGCGACTGGCCATCCTGCGACCAGGAGGGCGAAACCGCATAGCCGCCATCGGTCACCCGCTGCACGTTGGTCCCGTCCTCGTTCATGGTGTAGATCTGCGGCAGCCCGGTGCGCCCGCTGACCCAGGCAATCTGGGCATTGGTCTTGGGATTCCAGGTGGGAGAAACGTCAGGCCCATGGAAGGTGGTCACGCGGTGCAGATCGCTGCCGCTGGCTCCAGCCACATAGATCTCCGGATCGCCGCTGCGCGAAGAAGAAAAGGCCACCTTAGTGCCGTCGGCCGACCAGGCTGGAGAAAGATTGGTGCCACCCCCCACCCCGGCCGGGAAGGCCACTACCCGGCCCAGTTCCAACGAATACATGCGGATGGCCCAGCCCCCGGAGCCGAGTGAGGCAAAGGCGATGCGCGAACCGTCCGGCGAGACCCGGGGCGAGATGGAGATGGAGCCCAGATGCGTGACCTGATGCTGATTCTGGCCATCGTAATCCATGGCCCAGATCTCCTTGGTGCCCGTGCGCGAGCTCACAAAGTAAATCTTGGTCTCCGCAATGCCGGGAATGCCACCGCCCAAACGGGCCACGATCTCGTCGGCAAACCGGTGCGCAACGGTGCGCGCCATCTCGTCGCTGGCTGCCTCGTTGTATTGCTTGGAGAGGACCAGGGGATTCTGCGCGTTCTGCACGTCGTCCAGGAAGCCATAGACCACCAGCCGGCCGTTCTGCGCGGCCAGCGCGCCAAAGGTCACCATGGAGGCGTTGGCCGGCATGGCCGACCACTGGCTGAGCACAATCTCCTGCTGCGCACCGGGCATGGCCTGCGGCTGCAGGCTCTTGGAGACCATGTCGAAGATGCCGGCGCGGGCCAGATCGTTGGCCAGCGTGGCGTCGAAGGTGGCCTTCAGCGCCGGGGTCTGCGCATCGTAGCCCACCGGCTTGAAGTCGGCGGCGGCCAGACGGATGCGCTGGTTGCCCTGATTGGTGCCGGTATGCACCTGATCCTGCGCCCCTACCGAGGGCGCGACCAAAGCAAGGATTCCAAGCAGAAAGAGAGGCAGGGTCCTGACAAGTCGAATCATGCGAAACAACTCCTTGTTTTTAAGGCAAAATCCGGGAAACTGTGCCCATGAAAGTTCGTTCCTGATCGCCGCTCCCTGTTGGTTGCGTCGATTGGGCAAGGTTGCCCTTGGGTACAACCTCCCGGATTTTGCTTAAGCCAACTGTTGCAATGCCGACTACCGAGGCCCGTGTGCAGCTTCTACTCCGATCAGCGCAAAAACCTCGCTTTAATACTCGCAATAATAAAAAACCGAGAGCGAATTCTGCCGGTAGGCTCCGGGAAGCTGACCGAAAGTGTCCACGCGCTGCGCTCCCCGCATACAGGAGCGGTCCAGTGTAGGACTGCCGCTGGAGCGGTCCAATTTGATGTCGCTGGCGCTGCCGTCGCGATGAATGGTGAAGATAATGTTGGCCCGCGTCCCCCGGGGTGTGCGCGGATCCACCTCAAAACGGTTCCAGCTGGCGCTCATCTTGCGGTTGATCTGGTCCACGTACCAGCCAAACATGGCGGCAAAGCTGTTGTCGCCCACCTGCGCGGGTCCATTGGAGCCGGCCGAGGGCATGCCGCGCGGGATCACCGTGCCATTCTGCTCGCCGTAGCGGGCCACATTGTCGCGCGCGGGTTGCTGATTCCTGGCCGACTTGGGCGCCTGCTGCTTGTCCTGCGGCTTTACCTTGCCACTGAGGTCAATCGCCTTGTCGTCGACGATCTGCTTCTCCTTGGGGCTGGGAGTAGCCGGAGCGGTGCTGGGCTTGTCGGTGGTCAACACGTTCTGGTTCACTGGCTGGTCGTTGGGCAGCGGCAACGCGGTGCTCACCAGGCTCACCTGCATGGCAGCACCCGCGCCTGTCGATCCCCATAAATTGTGATGGAACAGGCCCATGGTCCATCCCCAAGCCAGAGCACAGCCGAGCAGCAGCGCATGCAGCGCAATGGAGCCCGCCGCCGAGGCCGCAATGGGCTCCGGCGTCAGCTCCCGCTCCAGATCGTTGCTTGGTTGGTATTGCGCGTTCATGCTCGCGTCTTCTGCAACCTCGGAGGCCCGCAGCCTCTACCCTGTTCCGTTCAACCCCGCAGCGCCACAACAGTTGCGCCGCCAACTCCGCCAGCGCCGCTCGTCCTAGTTCCCGGCGCCCTTGGTGTCCAGCGGCTGCGTCACGATGGAAACGTTGGTGATCCCGGACGACTTCACCGCATCCATCACCTGCGCAAAGGCGCCAAATGGCACCCGCTCGTCGGAACGCAGGTAGATGATCTGCTTGGAAGGGTCGTTGGAGTGCAGCTTGCTACCCAGCTCATGGATGTTGACCGGCTGGTCGCCGAGAAAGACGTTCTGGTCGCGGTCGATGGTCACCACCAGGCGCTGCTCGGTAATCTCCTTGACCGTGCGCGTTTTGGGCACGTTCACCTCAATGCCCGACTGCAGCACCGGAGCGGTGATCATGAAGATAACCAGCAGAACCAGCACCACGTCGACCAGGGGCGTGATGTTGATCTCCGCCAGCGACGATTGCGTTCTGCCATTGCTTGTTGTGAATGCCACTTGCGCCTCTTTGCCCGGTCAGTGTCTGGCCTGGCTCTGGTTGCGGCCTTCGTGAGGCCTGGGTGCCTTGAACACGCCCTTTGCGGTCAAGGGTGGGAATACGATCACCCTACCTGTAGACGCCCCGCTCGGCATCTCGTCCCTGCATGCCCTGCGGCATGGGCGGGAGCGGCGGCAACGGAGGCCGGGCCACAGCGATCTCTTCCAGCGAGTTCATCAGCTCCCGGCCAAAGTCATCGATGGTGGACGCAAAGACGCGGATGCGCGCCGAAAGCTGGTTGTAGGCCACCACTGCGGGCACGGCCACAAACAGGCCGGCAGCGGTGGTGATCAGCGCTTCGGAAATGCCCGGCGCCACGGCACGCAGCGTAGCCGCGCCCGCAGTACCCAGACCGTGGAAGGCATCCACAACGCCCATCACCGTGCCAAACAGACCCACGAACGGGCTGGCTGAGGCAATGGTCGCCAACCAGGTCATGCGGCGCTCCAGCATGGTCACGGCTTCGCTGGCCGCAATCTGCGCGCTGCGCTCCAAGGACGTCATACTGCGCGGCGGACCACCGCCGCCCGTCTGGCGCTTGTAGGTCTCGTAGACCTCTTCAAAGACCCTCGCCATGGGGCTCTGCGCATACTCAGTGGTCAGCGCGGCCACGTCCTGCAGGCGGCTGGCCTTGCGGAAGGCGCGAATAAACCGTTTACTCTCCTTGGTGGCCTTTGACAAGGTGGAGACCTTGCCCAGAATCACCGTCCAGGAGTAGAGACTTGCCAAGAGCAACAGCAAGAGCACGCCCACGGCAATCGGTCCGATGTTGTGCATCATATCGGTGATCGCGCTGGAGGCCGCAGCCGGCATGGCGGCCGGCGTGGCATCCCCGTCGGCCTGCAAGAACAGCATGAATGCAGCAGTCAGGTTCAGCATTTTCCCTCATCTTTAACGGTATCAGACGTCGTTCCCCGAGCCCAAGTAATCGATCGGGTCCCCCTGCCGGCCGCCTCCACCCACTCCCGCTCCCGAAAAGCCGCCTGCCGTGCTATGCTTCGCTCAAATTCTTCTGTTGGTTAGGCGCTTGCGCAGCGTGAGCGCTCACCGGCAAAGTGAAGGGTACGGGCTTTAGCCCCGAAGCAATTTCCAACTGCCCACCGGGCCCCAACCGATCCGTGGATTCCACCTATGCTCGTCGAGCTCCGCGCTGAGAACTACGCCGTCATCGATCATTCCATTGCCAGCTTTGGCCCGGGACTCAACCTGCTCACCGGCGAGACCGGCGCGGGCAAGTCCATTCTGGTAGACGCGCTGGCCCTGCTGATGGGCGGCAAGAGCTCGGCCGACGTGGTTCGCCATGGCGCGGAGAAGGCCGTGGTGAGCTGCGTCTTTGAGGCCACCGCCAATGCCGAAGCCATCCTGGAAGAAAACGGCATCGACGTGGAGGGCGCCGAGGTGATCCTGCGGCGCGAGATTCTGGCGGGCGGCAAGGGCCGCGTCTTTGTCAACAACCAGCCGGCCACGGTGACCGTTCTCAAGCAGCTGGCCCCCGAACTGGCCCTGGTCCACGCACAATCCGAAACGCTTTCCAGCTTCGACCAGGCCCAGCAGCGCATCCTGCTGGATCGCTTTGCCGGCATCTCCACCGAGGAAGTCGCGGCAGCCTACGAGAACTGGACCGAAGCCAGAAAAAAGCTGGACGATCTGCTCCACGGCGAGCAGGACCGGCTGCGCATGGTGGACCTGTGGAGCTACCAGCGCAAAGAGATTGAGGCTGCGCACCTGGAGGTCGGCGAGGACGAGCGGCTGGAGACCGAAAAGCGCGTGCTGGCCAACGCCGAAAAGCTCTATACCGCCGCGCAATCGGCCTTCGATCAGCTCTACGAGGGCTCCAACTCGGCAGAAACCGCTCTGCGCGCCGCCATCCGCAACGTGGAAGAGCTGGCCCGCTACGATGCGCGCTTCACGGAAGCCGCCCAGCAGTTGACCTCGGCCCGCGCCACCGTGGACGACGTGGCCACCACCCTGCGCGATTACGCGGAAGGCATCAACGCCTCGCCCGAGCGGCTGGCGGAGATCGAAGACCGTTTGGCCCTGATCGACCGGCTGAAGCGCAAGTACGGGCACTCCGTGGCTGAGATCGTCGCCTTTGGCGAAGATGTGGCCCAAAAGCTCTCCGAAGTAGAGGACCGCGACGGGATGTTGAAGACACTGCGTGCGGCAGTCGACCAGGCCGCACAGAATTATGAGCGCGTGGCCCTGGCCGTGACCGAGGCCCGCCGCACCGCCTCCGTCAAACTGGCCAAGCTGGCGGAAGCGCAGATCAACTCCCTGGCCATGAAGGTCAAGTTCGAAGTCGCGATTCTCTCCATGGCGGATGCCAGCGAGACGGAGAGCAGAAAAACCAAGGGAACCGGCCCCTTGCTTGCTTCTGCCTCCAAAGGCCCGGTTTCGGGTTCGGGAAGCACCGTGTCAGGGCACGACTTCAGCCGTGCCGGAAACGGTCTGCAAAAGGATGGAGCTTCAGCCCCTGCCACCAGCCACTGGACCGCCTCCGGCTGGGATGTGGTGGATTACCGCATTGCTACCAACGTGGGCGAGCCGCTCAAGCCGGTCATCGAAATCGCGTCGGGCGGCGAGATGAGCCGCATCATGCTGGCGCTGAAGGTGGCCGTCGAAGAGAACTCATCCAAGACCAGCAAGAAACCGACGCCACGGACGCTGGTCTTTGACGAAATCGACATCGGCATTGGCGGACGCGCCGCTGAAGCCGTAGGCCAGAAGCTGCAGGCGCTGAGCCGCGGCCAGCAGGTGCTGTGCGTCACCCATCTGCCGCAGATTGCCGCCTTCGCCGACCAGCATCTGGTGGCCGAGAAGCGCGAAGTGGATGGCCGCACTCAGACCCGCATCCGCGTCCTGGACGACTTGGCCCGCACCCACGAGATCGCCCGCATGTTAAGCGGCTCCAAGGTGACCGACGCCAGCCTGCAACACGCCGCGCAGATGATTGCCGCCAGCCGCTGATCTGGATAAAACCGGTGGTACCATAGGCCATACAGATTTTGGTCCAGTGGGAGGTAACATGAGCGAGATCATCTTCAAGGTACGGGAAGACGCCGCAGACGGCGGCTACACTGCCTCGGCTCTCGGTGTTGGCATCTACACCCAAGGCGAGACCCTCGACGAGCTGCGCGCCATGGTCCGCGATGCGGTTGCCTGCTACCTGGGAGATGCTGGAGAAACCGCCAGACTTACATACCTCTTTCAACGTGCGACGGAATAACTCATACGAGTTCGTCCTCCTCTGGACCGATACTCAGGAAGAGAGATTGAACATCGGCAGGCTGTAGGGCCCATCTGTAGGCCGGGTGGATTTCCCAGTCGAAACCAAAGTCTGTGAGGGTGGTCGACAGATAGCGGTTCTCTTCAAAGTACTTCCTTGTAATGAACCTGCCGTTCGTCTTCCGCGCAGTAAGAAAGTTAATCTTATACAAGAACGCTGCCAGTTCTCGCGTAGATGCAGGCCGCTTGCTCTGGCTCCCAGCAAAGAAGAACCCTCCCTGAGTAACGATGGATTTTAGTTTCTTTTCCAGCAAGTCGCTGGTGAAAATATATGAATCAGCTGTCTCGCGATGCCTTCGGGAAGGCTTCATGCTCATAATGAGCCTTTCCACTTCAGGCAGTTCTGTGCGGTGCTCGTTGATGGTGTCTTGGATTCGGCCCTGCGAGTATTCTTCGAAGTTCTTCCGGAAATCTTCCGTTGATATTATGTCATGATTAGATTCGCGCGCGGTTCGCGCTGCTAATGTACAAAGCTTTACGATGTCTCGCGGCCTCTTTCGTACCATAGTCATCAACATTCGATGAATCGGAAGATTTTCCCACTTTCCTTGGCCGCGAAAAATCGGCACCATGACCCGTGAAAGATGCTGCGCAAGCACGTCCTGCTGCAGTTTTCGGAGGCGATCCGCATCGGCATCCTCGCCATAATATGTAAGTATCCGTTTAACAAGCA
>Ga0371490_1001603_pt1 | contig 11391 bp, 11 predicted proteins | sample MB2SIPfraction_FD_207959 | JGI IMG/M metagenome (GOLD analysis project Ga0371490, IMG submission 207959) | Lab enriched peat soil microbial communities from McLean, Ithaca, NY, United States - MB28FN SIP fraction | ecosystem: Environmental > Terrestrial > Soil > Wetlands > Peat | place: USA...
GAAGTCGGGTTGGATGCGGCATTCCGCGCCTGCCAGACGATGCGTGCCGCAGTGAGATCTTCAATGGCCATCCCCACTGATTTGAAGACGATGCGCGCGCCCGCCGGGGCCTGGGCCGCGCCGGATAGGACTTCGCCGATCTCGGCGTAAACGCGGGCGCCGGAGAGGCGAACGTCTCCGGATTCGCTTTCAACCGCGCTACGCGCCTCGGCGATCACGCAGCTTGAGAGCATGGTTTCGTCGTCGAGCTCGCGCAGTTGCGGGCCAATAGCGCCCACGGCGATGACCACGGCATCGGGCTTGAGCAAGCGGCCTTCAAGGACCGGCGTCGGCGAGGAGGTAGCAACCAAGACAACGTCGGCCGCGGCGGCCTCCTCGATCGGGACCGCGTGCGCGCCCGTTTCACGGGCCAGGGCCTCGGCGTTGGCCGGCGTGCGGCTCCAGATGCGAACGTCGGTGAGCGAGGGACGAACGTGGCGCAGAGCCCGGAGATGCGATCGGGCTTGGACGCCGCTGCCCATGATCCCCAGGCTGCGGACAGTTGCCGACGCAAGCGCGTCGAGGGCGGCAGCGGAGACGGCAGCCGTGCGCATTTCGGTAATCAGGCGGCCGTCCATCACAGCCAGCGGCTCGCCGGTAGCGCGGCGCAGCAGCTCAATGATGGCCATGTGCGTGGGCAGGCCAAGCTCGGCGTTGGCGGGGTAGAAGGTGACGGTCTTCACGGCCATCACGTCCCCGGCGATGACCGGCATCACCGCGAACCAGCCGTTCCGGTGGCCCTCGGCGTTGCCGGCGCGGATGACGGTGCGCGCAGGCTGGATAACCTTGCCGGCGGAGTAATCGATGAGCGACTGGCGAATGGCGGGGATCAGCGCTTCATAGGTAAGGACGGCGCAGACTTCGGGCTCGGGGATGTACATGGGTGAAATAAGACTATACTGCTGGCAACATGGCGGAAAGCATTCCTAAGCGACTCTCCTTATCCTCATGCGGGGCAGTCTGCCTCGCAATGTTGCTCGCTGCTCAAACTGGCTCACCGCAGACCGAAGCCTCTGTCCCCAGCGTGCCGACGACGGGCCCAAACTTCACCCGTGCGTGGTGGCTGAAATCCGATCCGGATGAGCGTTCCGGGTTCCTCAATGGGCTTAGCGACTGCATGACTTGGGAAGCGCACAAGAGTGGATTCAACTCCACTCCGGAGCAGATGGCAGACCGAATCACCAGCTACTACAGGTCGCATAGCTCCGCGTCTGCTCTCGACGTCGCTGATGTATGGCAGAAAGTTGCGGGTCCGCTGAATGATCGGCCCCGTAAACCAAGCGGCGGGGAAGACTGGAAGAATGCGCACTGGTATTTGAATGGCGACTGGTGGGGGCAGATTGACGAGGATGAGGAGCTTGGATATGTCGAGGGTTATCTGTGGTGTGTTCGAACGAAAGAGCCAACGCCGCACGACTCCTACTCAAAATCCCCAATTGTCTACAGGGACAAGATCGACGTCTTTGTGAAAGCAAACCCAAAACTTGGCGGAGAAGCAGTTGCCGACACTTTACGGAGATTCCGAGACAAGCCTGCAACTTCTAATCCGAATTGATCAGAGGACACAAGGTCTCTTGCTCTAGGCCCGCGACGCCGGCTGCCCCATCCTTTGAGCGCTCCTTGCTCGAAGCGTGGGAAACGACGAACATCAACTTCGCCAACCTGCCAACGTCGCGCCAGCGACGCCAACGTGCGCCTCAAGCGCACACTAACACGCGCGAAGCGCGGCCAACTCCGCTAACCCCGCTGCCTTTTGCATTTAATTACGCGCGATGCGCGCAGAATTGAATCATGCATACCGCTGCGGTTATTCCGGTTAATAGGCTCCATTTAAATTCGCACGGCCGGTGCTATTCCCTCAGTTGCGCCCTGGCTTGAACCTGAGAACCTAAGCCGGAACACAAAAAAACATACCCCTCCCCACCCCCGGGGTGCTCAGAAAGTAAAGAGGGCATTTCAAGCATCAAATAAATGAAAATAAACAGAGTTAGATCGAATTATGTAACAAGGATGCTGTTACATTTGTTCACAAAAACCCCTCGAGAACCCTTGGTTTGCACTAGGTTCGGTGCAGTTTTCGGCCATTTTGCGGCAATTGGATGTTTTCTGCAGACGCCCAAAATCTCTCCGCAAGCACCTCAATTAAAATGGCTTACCTGGCCATTGGGTCGCCGTCTGATTTCTTCAGTTCGCACCAAAGTCAGTTCGGCTTGATGCCCGTGCCCGGCTTGCGGCGGAAACGCTCGTCCACCGGCTGGCGGCCTTTGAAGCCTGAGTCCAGGGTGTGCCAGTGCTCGATGGCCGGCTCGCCCATGCGCCAGCACAGCAGCACCACTTCGTCGTCCAGGCGGAAGGGAAAATCGAGCAGGCCCGACTCGAGGTCTTTGACCTGCACGCCGATAGCATCGATCTCGGCAATGCTCTCCTTCACCTTGTTCAGGTGAGATTCGAGATCGGCGCGCTGCTGGGCCACGGTGGCCGGGTTCACCCGCATCCCGCCCGAGAGATAGATGCGCTGGGCGAGCCCCGCGAGATGAGACTCAGCCTCCTCGGCCGAGCGTTTACCCTCAATCGCGCGCTTAAGCAGAGATTCAAGTACGGGGAGCAGGGACTGCGCTTCGTCGAGGGTAAAAGTCTTCATCGGGTGGCCTGATAACAGGATACGGGAAATGCAGGGAACAGGGAACAGCTTCTGGCTACTGGCTACTGGCTATTGGCTCATCCTGAGAGAATTGACATGCAACAGCAATCGTTGGAGTCCGAGGTGCGCGCATGAGCGAGCTTGCAGAGATACTGATCGGCGACGGCTACGCAACCCCGCCGGCACGCATTCTTGAGGGGCTGATGGACGGGCACGGAGGCGAGGGGCTGACGCATCGCAAGCCGGCCGGCGCGCCACACTCCATTTACGAAGAGCTGTGGCACATGGTCTTTTGGCAGCAGGTGACACTGGAATGGATCGACGGCATCGAGACGCTGTACCCGAAGAGCTCAGTGGACGGCTTCCCGACGGTGCTGGATATGGAGAAGGAACCGTTCACCGCGCTCTCGAACCGGTTTTTCGAGGGCCTCAGGATGGCCGTCGAGGCCGCGAATGATGCCTCACTGCACGATCGGCGGGTGCGCTGCCCGTCGCGCCCGGGCCAGCCGATGCGCGTGATGACCGTGCTGGAGCAGTTGCAGAACCTGGCCGCCCACAATGCCTATCACCTGGGCCGTATCGTGCTGCTGCGGCAGTTGCTGGGGGTGTGGCCGCCGCCTTCCGGCGGGGATAGCTGGTGAGCACCCTGGATATGCGCCGGGACTGAGACTCGGCAGAGGCGCCTGATTCCTGCGGAGTACATGGCCGGTGCGCCCGAAGAGCGTTTGTGACGGCTCTCGGCGGGCAGTTATCATTGAGCTTCATGGCAATTCCACCGACAATCGAGATCGCCACCATTGGAATGTCTGATTCGATCTTCCTGATGCTGCTGGCGCTGGTGGTCTTTGGGCCGCGGCGGCTGCCACAGATCGGCCGCCAGCTCGGCAAACTCATGTACGAGTTCCGCAAGGCCTCAAACGACTTCAAGTTTCAGATGGAAGAGGAGTTGCGCAACGCCGAGGACGCAGAGCGGCGCAAGAAGGAAGAGGCCGAGCGGCAAAAAGCACTGGCCGCGGGGCAAGTCGCAGCGCCTCCGCAGCCGTTTACCGGCGGATACATGAATGCGCCGGCCGAAGAACAAAAAGAAACGCCGGGCGAAAGTGATGGGCTGCGCATTCAGCCGCCTTCGACCGGAGAGCAGATTCCGTCGGCGCCGCCGGCGCGAATGGCTCAGGAGCCTGAAGCCGCGAGCGAAGCTGCGGCTGCGGCCGAGGCCGCTCAAGTGCCCGAAGCGGAGCAGGCCGCATTCGACGCCGAGATGAAAGCCGTCAGCGAAGCCGCTACACAATCCACCGGCGCGGCCGAAGAGCAGGAAAGCCAGCATGGTTGAAGCCTCTGACGCAATCGACAAGGCGCGAAAAGCGGTAACCGAGCGCGCGGAGCTCCCGGGCATGAGCCTGATGGAGCACCTTGAAGAGCTGCGCAAGCGCATTATCCGCTCAGCGATGTACCTCGCCGGCGGGTTCGTTCTCGCCTGGATCATACGCGAACCGCTGCTGGATTTTCTGCAGGCGCCGCTGCTTCACATTCACAAATCGCTCGTCTTCACGCACCCCATGGATCCGCTGAACCTGTATCTGCAGGTTGCGCTCATCGGCGGTGCGATTATTTCTTCGCCCTTCATCCTCTTCCAGGTCTGGCTGTTCATTGCCCCGGGGCTCTACCAGAAGGAAAAGCGATTTGTCGTGCCCTTCATGCTGGCTACGGTGAGCTTGTTCCTGGCCGGCGCCGCCTTTGGCTACTACTTTGTGCTGCCCGGCGCAATGGAAATCCTGGTGGTCAAGTTCGGGCACAACTTCACCTCGATGGTCACCATCGAGGACTACAGCAGCTTCTTTCTTTCCATCATTCTCGGCCTGGGCATCAGCTTCGAGCTGCCGATTCTCATCTTCTTCCTTGCCATGTTCGGCATTGTGACCCCGCGCTTCCTTTGGAACAACATCCGCTACGCGATTCTGGGCGTGTTTCTGGTTGCCGCAATCATCTGCCCCAGTCCCGACATTTGGACCGTATGTATTTACGCTGTCCCGATGCTCGGGCTTTACCTGATCGGCATCGCAGTGGCGTGGTGGGTGCACCCTTCGCGCAAAAGGCGTAAGGAGGCCGCGCAGGCGTGAAGATTCTTCTCTTCCTGAAGCGGACGGGTGCCCCATCCTTGCGGGTGCCCCACCCTCGCGGCGCTTTTGTTCTTGCTGCTGGAGTGGGAGCGGGCTGGTTGGGAATCGTCGCGCTCGTTCTTCTTGCCCCATCAGCCGTTCACGCGCAGCACCCTTCAGCAGGCTCAGGGCAGGCCTTCGACGGCGCAAGGGCTTACGAATACGCGCGCGAGTTTGCAGCTATTGGGCCGCGCTGGCCAACCGGGCCAGGGCACTTGAAGGCCGAGGAGTTTTTGCGCGCCCACTTTTTGCACGATCAGCGCGAAGAGGACACATTTACCGCCAACACCGCCATTGGTCCGGTGCCGATGCGCAACTTTATCGTGCGCTACCAGGGAACCAGGCCGGGCGTGATTGTGCTGGCCACGCACTACGAGACCAACTACCCGCTGCGCAACATCAACTTTGTGGGCGCCAACGACGGCGCTTCCACCACGGGATTGCTGATGGCCATCGCCGACCGGCTGCGCGCCGGGACGGCCAACAGCAAAAAGCTCGACGGCTACTCGGTGTGGCTGGTCTTCTTCGACGGGGAAGAAGCGATCGCGTCGTGGTCCGCGACCGACTCAACCTACGGGAGCCGGCACCTGGCCGCCAAGTGGGGCCGCGACGGCACGCTCAACCTCATCAAGGCCTTCATCCTGGCCGATATGATTGGCGACAAGGACCTGGACATCCAGCGCGAGACAAATTCAACCGGATGGCTGGTCGATCTGGTGGCGCAGGCGGCCAAAAAATTCGGTTACCAGCGCTATTTTTTCCAAAAGGAGATGGCGGTCGAGGACGATCACCTGGCGTTTGTCCAGCGCGGCGTGCCATCAATTGACGTCATTGATTTGGACTACGGCCCCAACAACAGCTATCACCACACCGCGCAGGACACGATGGACAAGATCAGCGCGCACAGCCTGACGATCGACGGCGATGTATTCATGGAGACGATAAGGCTGATCGATCAACGGTGAACAGGGACAAGGGACTAGGGACTAAGGGACTTGTAAAAGGGCACGAGTTTACTCGTGCCGTAGATGCTCCAAAAAACACTCAAGGCTTTAGCCCCTGCGCAATTCTCTACGGGGAAAGCAAGTGACTCGGTCAGAAATCAGAGATCGAAAAAGGAGGCGCGTTATGAAAAGGCGTTTAGCGCTCGGAGTATTTCTCTTCGTTCTTTTTGCGTCGAGTTCATTCGCGCAGAACCCGCCTGCCCCGGATCCGATGGATGGGCTCTGGCAGGGATACGACGGCGAGTGGCGTCACGTATCGAACCAGTTGATTGCGCTGGCCGAAGCCACTCCGGAAAAGAACTTCGCATGGCGGCCGGCGCCAGGAGTGCGATCCACGAGCGAAGTGTACATGCACATTATCCAGGCCAACTACTACCTGCTCAGCGCAACCGGACCCAAGATGCCCGCGGAGATGCAAGCGGACGTGGAGAAGACCATCACCTCGAAGGCCGAGGTGATCGGCTGGTTGAAGCGCTCGCTTGAAGCGGTAAAACAGGCGCATCTGGCTGAGACTCCGGCGCATCTCGCGTTGCGGGCCAAGGTCGACGGCCGTGACTCGACCGTGGACAACATGTACCTGCGCATCATCATTCACGACAACGAACATATGGGTCAGCTGATTGCCTATGCGCGCATGACGGGTGTTGTGCCGCCGTGGTCGAAGTAAGCAGCCGGACGGCGAAATTTATACTGTTGAGTTACCCACATTAGCTCAATGGCCACTGAATCGGACTGCGAACGAGGAGTAAGCAAGTGTCACAAGCAGAGATCGGCATTATCGGCGGCAGCGGGCTTTACTCGATGCCCGGATTTACCAATGTGCATGAAGAGCGCGTGGACACGCCCTTTGGCACGCCCTCTGACACGTTTGTGCTGGGCGAACTGGAAGGGCGCAAAGTGGCGTTCCTGGCGCGCCACGGACGCGGGCATCGCATTCTGCCCAGCGAGCTGAACTTCCGCGCGAATATCTACGCCATGAAGAAGCTGGGCGTGGAGCGGATAATTTCGGTTTCGGCCGTCGGCTCGCTGAAAGAGGAACACAAGCCGACCGACTTCGTGATTCCCAATCAGTTCATCGACCGCACCTTCAACCGCGTGGCGACGTTCTTCGGCGAGGGCATTGTGGGTCACGTTGCCTTCGGTGACCCGGTATGCGCGACGGTTGCAAGAGCCGCGGCCGAGGCCTGCGCAAGCGTGGGCGTGGTGGGCAAGCCGGGGGGTACTTATGTTTGCATGGAAGGCCCGCAGTTCTCAACCAAGGCCGAGTCGAATCTGTATCGAAGCTGGGGCGCCGATGTGATCGGCATGACGAACCTGCAAGAGGCCAAGCTGGCGCGCGAAGCCGAGATCTGCTATGCAACGATCGCCATGATTACAGACTACGATTGCTGGCGCGAAGGCCACGCTGCAGTGACAATTGAAGAGGTCGTGGGCGTGATGCACAAGAACGCTAATAATGCCGCAAAGGTTGTGAGAGCTGCCGTGGCTGCCCTGCCGCACCAGCGCTCTTGTGCCTGCGCCTCGGCGGCAAAGTTCGCCGTGATCACTCAGGCTGATGCGATTCCCGCGGCGGCAAAGGAGCGATTGGGGCTGCTGTTCGGGAAGTATCTGGGCTGGTAGAAGCCGAGCGGAGTCAGATGGACCTAAGCCGACTCCGCTAGCCCCGCTAACCCCGCTGTATCAACCTCTCACTTAGGAGAATATCCTCACAATGGCCATCACCGTCGTCGGCAGCGTAGCATTCGATTCCATTGAAACCCCCGCGGGCCGGCGCGAGCGCTGCCTGGGCGGCGCGGCAACTTACTTTTCGCTTGCGGCCAGCTTCTTCACCGATGTGCGCGTGATCGCCGTAGTGGGCGAGGACTTCGGTCCCGAGCAGGAAGCCGTCTTTCACGCGCACAACATTGGCACGCGCGGCATTGAGCACACCGCGGGCAAGAGCTTCTTCTGGGAGGGTTCGTATCTCGATAATCTGAATGAGGCCAAAACGCGTAGCACCGAGCTCAACGTGTTTGCGTCGTTCGATCCCAAGCTGCCCGACGCGTACCGCGATTCCGAGTTTCTTTTCCTGGCCAACATCGATCCCGTTCTGCAGCGCCGCGTGCGCGAGCAGATGCCAAATGTAAAGCTGGTGGCCGGCGACACCATGAATTACTGGATCAAGGATCATAAGCCCGCGCTGCTGGCGATGCTGAAGCGGCTTGACGTGCTGCTGATCAACGACACTGAGACGCGCATGCTGGGCGGAAACTCGAACCTGGTGAAAGCTGCGCGCGCAGTAATGGAGCTGGGACCGCGGCTTCTGGTGGTAAAGCACGGCGAGTATGGGGCGACATTGTTCCACAAATCTCCTCCAAAAGGTGGAAGCGCGGAGCGCGCGTTCAAGGCGCCGGGGTTTCCGCTCGAAGAAGTAGTCGATCCCACGGGCGCGGGCGACAGCTTCGCGGGTGGATTCTTCGGCTATGTGGCATCGCAGCCCGAGCTCACGCCGGGCACGCTCCGCCGCGCCATGTTCTACGGCAGCGTCATGGGATCGTTTGCCTGCGAGCGCTTCGGCACCGAGCGGCTCGAGCAGCTCACGCGGGCCGAGATCGACGAACGGTTCAACCAGTTCCGAGAGCTGACACACCTTGATTGAGAACGCCATGCGAAGGAATTCGTCCGCTTCGGATGCAATCCCGCGGCGCGAAGCCTTCGCTGTTCTTCTTTCAGCCGCTGCCGCCTCGCTGATTGCCGCCGCATGGAGCTGGCGCCACAACGCGCTGCTCAACTACGGCGACGCCGTGGCGCACCTGCACATCGCCCGGCACATCTTCGATTGCCGCTTTCATTCGATCGGCGAGTTCGGGTCGGTGTGGCTGCCGCTGCCGCACATTCTCATGCTGCCCTTTGTACAGGTGTACGCTTGGTGGGCCAATGGAATTGCGGGGCTGATTCCCTCCGCGCTGGCTTACCTGGCCGGCTGCCTAGGCCTTTACCGCATCGCGCGGCGATGGCTTGAGCCCGCGGCCGCGGCGCTGGCGCTCGCCTTTTTTGCGCTCAATCCCAACTTGCTCTACCTGCAGACGACGGCGATGACCGAGCCGCTGTTTCTGTGCGAGGCGATCTGGACCGTGGCCTGGCTGGTGGAGTGGCGCGGCGCGCTGGACACGGATCCGAAACGCGCCGCTAGGCTTGAGTTTCTCGTCTTGCTGGCGCTGGTTGCAGCCGTGTTCACCCGCTACGACGGATGGATCATTGCGCTTCTGGCGTGGGTCGGCATGGGAGTGACGCGGCTGCGCATCGGTCAGCTCGGCAGGCGCAGTTTCTGGATTGCGAGCGCGATTCTGGCGGCGGCGCCGGCGGCCTGGATCATCTACAACGCCACGCAGTTCGGCGACGGGCTGGACTTTGCGCGCGGGCCGTATTCGGCACTGGCCATTGAGATGCGCACCGCGGCGCCGGGCTGGCCGCCGCATCCGGGCTGGCATAACCCATGGGTCTCGCTCGAGTTCTTTATCAAGGTGGCCGAGATGGACGCGCTGGCTGTGTGGCGCCATTTTGCGCTAGCGCTCGGCGTCACCGGCACGGCGTTCGCCTGCGCCATCGCGCGCCGCCGCGCCTTCCTGTGGACGCTGCTGCTGTGGATCCCGGTTCCCTTCTACGCCTGGTCGGTGGCCTACGGCTCGGTGCCCATCTTCATTCCCGTGTGGTGGCCCCACTCGTTCTACAACACCCGCTACGGCATGGAATTATTGCCGGCGATTGCGCTTGGTCTCGGCTTCGTGGCGCAGTTCGCGATCGGCGCAGTGCGGGAGTTCAAGCCGTCCTGGGTCAGGGCGACGATTGCGACCGTCGCGGCGTTGATTGTCTTCAACTCGCTCTTACTCATCCACAAGCGGCCGCTGGTATATGTCGAGAGCACCAAGAACATCGAAGCGCGCCGGCCGTTCGACGAGAACATTCCCCCCGTATTGCGCCAACTGCTTTCGCGGCGACCGGGCGCGCCGGTGTTGATGAACAGCTCGGTCTATCCCGAGCTGATCGCGTTCAGCGGAATCCCGCTGGCGCAGACCATCAACGAGAGCGACCAATACATTTATCGCAATGCGCTCGGCGCGCCGGCCGGTCGTGCGGCCATCGTACTGGCCTTTGACGGCGACGAGATCGATCGCGCGGTCAAGGCGCATCCCGAGGGACTGATCGCAGTGGCGCGGTTCACGGCCAGGGGGCAGGCTGCAGGCACGATTTACGTCTCCGGTACCTGGCGCGCGGACGGCCTGGGTTAAGGGCTCAACAACGTCTGCGAGCGGTGTTAGCATCGGGCAAGGAACAAGCATGACTGCAGGATTGCCACAGTTCGCACAGGGGTTCCAATTCGACCGGCTGCAGCAAATCGTGGTGGTGAATCACGCCGTAGGCCGGCTGATGGTGGCCTGCCTGCTGGGCGGCCTGGTTGGCCTTGAGCGCGAGGTCAGCCGCAAGGCTGCAGGCGTGCGCACCAATCTGCTCATCTGCATGGGCTGCGCCTTCTTCACGCTGCTTTCAGCGGTGCTGGCCGGCGACTCCAATCCCGACAAGGGGCGGGTGGCCTCAAACATCGTGCAGGGCATCGGCTTTCTCGGGGCCGGCCTGATTCTCCACAACAAGAGCCGCGTAAGCGGGCTCACCAGCGCCGCCAGCATCTTCGTGGTGGCGTCCATCGGCATGGCCTGCGGCGCGGGTCTGTATGCGGCGGCGGCGGCGGCGACGGCTATCGTGATTTTGGCGCTCGAACTGGTCGGCTTTCTCGAACGGCGCGCAAACCTTAAAGGGTATTCGCTGGTGTACGAGGCGCGCGGCAGCGATGCCGCGCTCATGCTGAGCTCGATTCTGGATGCGATGGACAAGGCAGGCCAACGGCTCAGCGAAGTGACACGGGACACGATCGGCAAACTCGAGCGGGTGAGCTTCACGATCATTGCGACCAAAAAGCAGCATGAGCTGCTGGGACGAAAACTCGAGACCGAAACCTCGATCGATAGGCTGCTCACCTTCCGCGATCCGGAGGAAGATTGATTCCCTTTACCAAGGCGCATGCCCGTGGCAACGATTTTTTGATTGTGACCGAAGAGGCCGCGCGCAATCACGATTGGGCGAAACTCACCCGGCGGCTGTGCGCGCGAAATACCGGCGTGGGCGCCGACGGCATCGAGTTCTTTCATTGGACCGGGCCGAAGTCGGGGCGCATCCGGCTGCATAATTCCGACGGATCGGTTGCCGAGATCAGCGGCAACGGAACGCGATGCGTTGCAGCCTGGATGGCGCAGGAGCTGAATGCGCAGCCCGGCGACGAGTTGCCGATTCTGACCGACGCGGGCCTCCGGGTTTGCCGTATTGACGGTGTGTACCGCAGAGAGGGATACGTCGTAGATGTGACAACGGGGATGGGCGTGCCAGAGATTGAGCCTAAGACGGTGCGGCTGGCAGACGGTACCGCGATCCACGGTACGAACATTTCCATCGGCAATCCCCACTTCGTGATCGCAGTCCAGGGCACGGATTTTCAGCATGAAGGCAAGAGCTGGCAGGC
>Ga0371490_1001611_pt1 | contig 11333 bp, 5 predicted proteins | sample MB2SIPfraction_FD_207959 | JGI IMG/M metagenome (GOLD analysis project Ga0371490, IMG submission 207959) | Lab enriched peat soil microbial communities from McLean, Ithaca, NY, United States - MB28FN SIP fraction | ecosystem: Environmental > Terrestrial > Soil > Wetlands > Peat | place: USA...
TGGTGAGGGTCAGGATGTTCCGTCCGTTCATCGGCAATTGGTTAATTCTGCTGTTCTCTAGGGTCGACGAAACCGTGCCGTTATCGGTCGTCGTCAACTGCATAACCTCGGCGCTGACCTCTATCTGTTGCGTCACCGCACCGGTTGAAAGCGAGACGTTGAGAACGGCGGTCTGGCCAACCAGCAGTTCTAGGCTCCGCTTGTAGGGCGCCATACCGTTAGCGGAGACCGTGACATCGTAGGTACCCGTGAACAGTGCAGGCGCCTGGAAGAAGCCCACGCTGTTGGACTTGGTATCCACCGCGACTCCTGTCGCCTGATTCACAATGTGAATCGCCGCGCCCGGCAATACCGCGCTCGTCGAATCGGTTACCGTGCCTTGAATGGAGCCGGCGCCGCTCTGGGCAAAAACGCCCACGCAGCACAGCGCCATTCCTAACAGAGCAGTGATCGCGAGAGCACGCGCATCCCATTCCCTGAGAGCGTGCGTCAGATAACTGGCTAATTTTCTCATTTGAATTACTTCTCCCTGTGACTAGTTCTGTTTGACTACAAGCGGTTTAGCTACATTGGGGGGAATCTAGGTAATCGCAATTCCACGACAAGACGAGCAAGTTAATTCACAGAGAGATTCTCCAATGCGTTACTAGAGGGTGGGGATAAGGGTTTTGTGCGATAAGATGGAACCTGGACGGGGTCTAAGTTTCTCAACTACGGCAATTCCTGGGGATGATCCAGAGGCGCTGCGCGGAGGACGCATCAGTGTTCCAGACAGGCTGTGTTGCAGTAGAATCAGCATGCAAACGTTTTCTCGGACACCCTTTGGGAAAGCGCTGGCCCCCTCTCCTGGGGACGTGACGGTGTGAGATGCTGGTGCTGAACCGCAGTCGCCTCCTTCAGCAAGAAGGGGCAACTTCTAACAGATAAACGCGATGCCTTATCCCGATAGAGACCCTGAATCGAGGTTGAAATTCTGGGAAACCCGCTGGAATCAGAAACGAATGACGCAAAAAAGATGGGAACCCGCGGTGCAACCGTATTGCGGTGGCATGAAGAATAGCTGAGGGTTGAGCCAGTGGCAGGATTGAACTTGCAGAAGAGATTAGCAGAGGAATCGTCTGATACCAGGGCGCACCTGGATCTGCTGGGGCGCGTGTTGGCGAGCGTCCAGTTGAGACGTTCTGCCAGGTTGCGGGAACTGCTCCTGTATATCGGGCAGCGTTCCCTGGTAGACAACTGCGATCAACTCCACGAGCAGGAAATCGGGTGCCGGGTCTTTGGCCGTCCCGAGGGCTACGATACCAGTGTCGATACGATCGTTCGTGTGAATGCCACCGAACTGCGCAAACGTGTTGATGCCTATTTTGAATCGGAGGGCCTGCACGAGTCGTTGATCATGGAGATCCCCCGCGGGAGCTATATCCCTGTTTTCCGCCCCCGTTCGATTGACGCACAGACCACAACGGAGCCTCAGGCCTCTCCCCCCGTAAATGGTCACATCTCCGATTCGCCTGATGTAAACCCTGCGGACCACCCAGTTGCAGGCGACCGGCCATGGATGTTCCCCGCGCTGATTGCCAGTGGGCTCATCGCTCTGGCGCTTGCCGGTGGCTGCATAGCCTTGTGGTTCCAGAATCGTGCATCGCACCAGTCGCTGGTCGAAATGCAGCAGTCATGCTACCCGTGGAAGTACCAGCCTACGCTTTCCGCATTCTGGACCGATTTCTTCGGCACCCATCCCAACGCCGATGTTGTTATGTCCGATGCCTTCTTCAAGTTGACCCAGGACCTTACCAAGAAACCCCTCACACTCAACGATTACCTGAGTTCAAACTATACCGACCAGCTCTTTGCCCAGGAAAAAAGCCCGGAACTGTCGCGCGTACTCCATAAGGTCGCAACCTGGAGATCGTCCAACGGAAACCATCTGAAGTTGGCGCAGCGCATTATGGCGCTTGACCCGCTCGGCAAGAGTATTCATCTCTATTACGCCCGCGATTACACACCCGAACAGCTCGAACGGGACAACACGATATTGCTTGGCAGCCGCCTTACAAATCCCTGGGTTGGCTTGATCGATGGCCGCATGAACTTTATCGCAAAGTTTGATAGCAACGATATCACCGCTTTCACGAATCGCACACGCACTGCTGGCGAGCAGGAGAGTTACGACAGGACTGGAAGCTTTGGATATTGCGTGGTGGCCTATCTTCCGAATCCAAGTAACGATAGCAAGATTCTGATCATCGAGGGTACGAGCGTGCAAGCCACCGAGGCCGGTGGAGATTTTCTCCTCTCGGAAGGCCGGTTGTCCGCCTTCCAGAAGATGCTCCATGTGTCTCGATTTCCTTACTTTGAAGTTCTTCTCAAAACATCGGAGTTAAAAAGTACTCCGTTTACTGCGACAATTGAAGCGTATCGAGCCTACCCAAACCTGCACTGAGAGCTTCGCTGGCGTTCCTTCAAGACAGGACGCGTTCCGATAAATCCCCTGTAGGCTGCTCAGCGATGCGGCCATCCTCACCGGGATGAACATTGGCATTCTCCTCCGGAGGATTGCCGACTCTTGCATGATCGATCTTTTCAGCCATGACCGGCTCAGGCTGCGCCAGGTTCTGCTCGTGTAAATTCCATGCCTGAAGCGAGGCCGAATCGAGCGCGCCTGCAGTCAGCAATTGAATATTGCTGTCGCCGGTTTGCACCTTGCGGCCGTGAATGCCTCCAGCGCTGTTGATGGTCTCCTGCGCTTGCCGATAAACGCTGATCAAACGTGGATTGGTGTCAGGATCGTGCCGGGCGGCGTTGTCTCCACCAAGCGGCAGCAGAATATGCCGGTTGGCATGATCGTCGATGGCCAGCGGATCGTGCCCCGCCAGCAGGATGTTCTGGCGGCTGGTGATGGCAGGAGGATAACCCACGCAACCGCTGACACGTCGGCCATTCACTGTCATCGAACCATAGCTCACCCAGATGCAATCCAGGATGTTGAGATCGGACACGCGTACTTCGGTCCACATCCGGGCACATTGCGAACCAAGATCGTCATAATGGCGTTTGGCTGAAGTGCCATCCGTCATGGAAAGCGTGCCGTAGACGATCTTCAGCGCGCCGGTCATTCCAATATCGCCACTGTGATCCTTCAGCACGGAGCAATGGATGAGCTTGAGATTCTGTGCATAACCAGATCCTGTCCACCGCCCTTCCTTGAGTTCGATGCGGTTGCCGCCGGCCGTTGTAAAGCAAGGATAGGAGATGCATGGCGTGCCCGGCTCGCCAATGCGGCGATAGCCGTTCGTCTTGTGGTCGTCTTGAGCAATCCAGGTGTCGGCGACGGGATCCAGCAGGAAAGAGCTCACCGGCTTGCCGGCAAAGACCGTTCCAACAAGATAGTCGATCGTCGTTACGTCCTGCTGTTCGGCATTCACCACAACTTTGCCATCCAGTTCCGGGAAGGGTTTGTATTCGGTTTTGTCGCCATCGTTATGGATGCCGTCGAAGGTGGCCGGCCGCTTCTGACCGTTTTCAAAGATCACCACTTCTCCGCGGAAACCATCGGGATGCTGCAGAATGCGATGAATGAGACCGCGCAACATGTCGGTGTTTGTGCAGCCCCGGCACTTCCACTGGGCGTTGACCTTGAGCAGCACAACGTCATCGGCGGCGATGAGGCCCGCGGGACCACAGAGGACCCCCCTTTTTGCTGTCTTGTAGAACCGGGTGTCATGGAGCGACAACAGATGCAGCATGGCGTCCATGCCGGCATGCCGCAACTGACCATCGTGTACAGGGCAGCCATTCACACGGTAGACCCGCGACCGCGTGTCAACACTGTTTCCGCTGGCATTCTCTGCGCCAAGGCTGCCAAGGATGGGCAGCGTCACAGAGCCGGCAACGCTGGAACGAATGAAGCTGCGGCGTGAGAGTTTTTCAGGTTCCGTCATCGTGTACCTCGCTTCTGCCCGCCAGGGACTGTAAATGGCGGTGGTTGCATTCCTTCCCGTTCGCGGCCTTGGTATGATCCTGTGCCCCAGTTCTTCAGCAAGCATCGTTCCGCCATCGCGGCCTTAGCAAAAGTCCTGCCGCAGCATGTTGCGCCGATCATGCCTGCCTTCCATCTTTCACTCCCCGCATCCACATCACGTTGACGTCGCTGCAGCCGTGCTGGACCATCGCCTGCGCGTCCACCGGCGTTTTTACGTGAAAGAAATCCGCTCCTTCCACATTCTGCAGCACAAACGCTGGACGCGCATCCGCTGCCGTGGAAGTGATCTCAATGTCGCTCAGCTCAATGTTCTTCACATGGCGAAGATAGAAACCCTGCGCAGGCATATCTCCAAACATATTCGGTTCCGGATACTTATTCTCATCCTCGGCGGGCTGAATCGCTGCCTGTTCCTTGGTCCCTCCGCCGCGATGCTGGATGTAGATATGGTGCAGTTTTACGTCGCGAATCTCGAATCCTGGCACGCCACTGATGATGCATCCCAAGTGGGAAGCCGCATTCGAGCAGACTATATTGCTGACCATCACGCGCTGCAGAGTTCCCGTCTTGGTGGACTCCGCAGGCCCGCGCAACCGGCTTCCCAGGCGCATGAAGATGGGCGCGGAGACAATGTCGCGCATGGTGATATTTGTAATCGCAATGTCTTCCAACAGCGCGCCGTCTACCGTTTCCAGCGCCAACCCCTGACAACCCTCGAAAACACAGTTGGAGATGGCGATGTTTTTGAAGCCGCCATTCGACTCGGTACCCAGTTTGATCCGGCCTGTGTGTGGAACTCGGCGGGAGGGATCGAATTTCTTCCACGTTCCGTCGATCATGGTTCCCTCTTCATAGGCGCCAGTCACATAGCAGTTGGTGATCTCCAGATTCTCTGTAGCCCGATTGTAGCCGAGCGAATAGCTGCTCTTGGGAACGATGGCGTCGTCCCAGGGTGAGTTCACCGCGCAATTGGCGATGCGGACGTTACGGCAACAATCGATATCCATGCCGTCGCGATTGGTGTCGATTGTCAGTCCATCAATGAGCAGATTGTCGACGCCCGTGGCCAGAATGCCGAACCAGCCGCCCTTCAGAATCTGGAAATCCTTCAGCACAACATTACGGCAGTTCTTGAGGCTGACAGACTTGTTCCCGACGCCCTGAGTCCGTCGATTCGCCGGATTACGACTATCCGGGCTGTTGCTGCGCGTCAATCCCCTCCCCCATATACGGCCGGGGCCGAAGATGGAGATGTCATGCAGGTCTTCTCCCCAGATGAGACTGTTGTGCCAGTGATTGTGCCCATAGTCTTGATACGCTTCCCACGGCTGCGTCGGCTCTGGCTCGTCGTATCCACCGGCCTGACCTTCCGGCAGCGGGTCGGCGGCGATGAGGACTGCCCCCTGATCCAGATGCAGAGCCACATTGCTTTTCAGCCGGATCGAAAAGCACAGATACTGCCCCGCCGCAAAGCGCACCGTACCACCACCGGCCGCGGCTGCTGCCTCAATGGCACGGTTGATGGCGGGCGTGTCGATTGTCGTGCCATCGCCCTTGGCGCCGAATGTAGTCACCTCGAAGGCTCCTGTGTGCAAAGCACTCACTTGCTCAGCCGCCCTTTGCCCCCTTGCGATCTCTGCCATTGACGGCGCCATGGCCGACACTGCCCCTGCTCCAGCAAGTTTCAGAAACGATCTCCGTACCTTGACATCCATCCGCTCTTCTCCATGACCGCTGTTGGAAATCTCTATTACCATGGCCTGTTTCACCCTGCCCGCAAATGGGCTACGAAACATTGCGCAGCTTCACCGATTTCTCCGTTGCGCCGTTCTTGCAGGTCAGCACGGAGGACGCTCTGGACAGGTCTCCACCCTCAACAATGATTCCATCGTTGGCATCGCCCTCAAGCTGCAAGAATGTTGCGGACGGCGTAAGCACGCGCGTGGCCGTAAGCAAAGTGTGCTTTGCACCCGTGAACCGGAGTACTGATTCCGCTTCTGCATTGCCCTGAACACTGAACCCGTTGAAAGCAGCGTCTTCCACATGATCGAAGATAACCGCCGGACGCAGGTCCGGAGTGCTCACCTGGAAGCGTATGTTGTTCAGTGTGATTCCGCGGACATTTCTCGCATAGAGCCCGTACGCAGGCATCGCGCCCAGCCGGAAGTATTCGCCGAAAGTCTCTGGAACATTGCGCGTGGCCGCGTCTTCGGCTGTACCGCCGCCGCCGAAGACAAGGTGAACGTCGTCGAACGAAATGTTTTCGATGATCGAATCGTTGACCGAGTTCAGCACGATGCAGGAATGGCGCTCGCCCGGATTGGAACCCGTTCCGAGCTGAGATTCGGAAAGCGGCGATGCGGGATTCGTCGTCACCGTACCGTGAATGTGGCTAAAAGAGATATTGCGCACCACCACCGGGACCTTGTCGTCGGGCGCTGGCAGCCGGCCACCCACGCTAATGCTGATCGGACCGGTCACGTCTTTCAATACCAAATTTGAAAACGATATATTCTCGAACGTCGAGCCCGGATCTCCTTGAAATTTGATTGGGCAGCCGTCGACTTCGCTGAGCAGACAATTCGACACCGCGATATTCTCCGCGTGCCCACCGCCGAAACGGAAGACCGACCAGCGCGTGCTGAAATAGGAGTTGGTTACAGCAATATTCTTGCAGGATCCAAACATAGCGCAAGCATCGTCACCGCACTTGATCACGCAGTTGGAGACAGTGACGTGCTCTGCACTGATGAAGTGAAAACCGTCGTTATTGCTGTTCACGCGATTGTGAATGTAGATGCTCTCCATATGCGCGCGCTGGCTTTGAATCACGCGAATGCTGTGATACGCGCAGTCGAGCAAGGAAATGTTCCGGATGGAAAAGTTCTCACATCTATAGATCAGTACATGATAGGGCCGGCGGTTTCCGCCCAGGCCGCTAGGCGGCGGCACACCGCGCGTCGGGGAGTGGAACTGCGCGCCCTGTCCATCGATGACGCCGGGACCTTCAATGGAAAAGTTTTTTGCATTTACGGCATAGAGCAGCGCCCAGTTTCCATCGTTGAGGGTTGTATCGCCATGCAAAGGGATTGCATCTACGGCGTGATACTGTTTGCCATCCGCGCTTCCGAGCAGTTTTCCCGAGGCCGCGATATGCAGGCGCACATTGCTCTTCAACTCGACCGCACCGATGACATACGTGCCGGCCGGCACAAGGACTGTTCCACCACCGTCGCCCGCGCAAGCGTCAATGGCCGCCTGTACGGCCACGGTATCCAGTGTCGTGTTGTCACCCTTGGCGCCGTAGCTGCGGATGTTATAAACCCGCGCGCCGAGGTCCACAGGACTCGCGACGGATGGCGTTTGCGCCGCGGCTATGGGTCCACTATCCATAAAGCCTGCGGCCAGCACGGCGCCTGTTGCCGGCAATGCCAGCTTGCCCAGCCATTCGCGCCGCGAGAAAAGCGAATTGCCGCTATCGTCCTTGAGGGTATCTCTCATGACAGTCCCCATTCTGGAAAATACATAGTTGAAGGAAACATAGCACTCTATGAGTGCAATCCGCACGCCACTAGCGCACTTGGTTCGGTGCGCCGGTGGCGTGCGGTATGAGTCGTGTTAGAAGGTAAATCGCATTGCCAACTGCATGTAACGCGGGTTAGCGGTACCGTTGAATTGGCCAAGATTCGAGGTCTGCAAGGTGCCGGCTGCAGTTGCGCTATTGAAGGTTGCCGCTGCGTTCACCGAATTGAATTCGCTATGGTTGAAGGTGTTGTAGGTCTCTACGCGGAGTTGCATCTTCATGCCTCGGCCGTTCAAAGATACGTTCTTGAACAGCGCCGTGTCAAAATCCGTAACCCCTGGCAGGAAGAAGTTCGCCTTGGGCGAGAATGCTGCCCCGGCCGGCAAGGAATACTGCGTCCCAGAGGGGTTGGCTGCGGTCCCAGCGGCTCCGGCAATCGGCGTTGCAAAGCAACTGTTGTTGAACCAGTTGTTGAAGTTCTTCGGCGCGTTGTGCATGGGATCGCAGGTCAGTGCAATGCGCGCCCCATCGCCTCCTCCAGTGATGTTCGGGCTTCCGGTCACCGACAACGTGACTTGGGCCGGCGCACCACTCAGGTGGGTCATGATGCCCGAAATCTGCCAGCCATCGAGAGCCGCACGAGTCGCAAAGTTGTCCCAAAGCTGGCTTGCCTTCGGCAACGCCCACAGATAGTTGACCGCGAGATTGTGCTTGATGTCATAACTCGCAGGTCCATAGTTCCAGGCCCGCACACTCTGATAGAGAGCTGAGGTGAAGTTGTAAGAATCGCTGCAACCAGTGTTCGAGCATGTGCCGTAATCCAACGTCTTCGAATAAGTATAGTTAGCTCCGAATTCGAGGCCGTTATGCAAGCGCCGTGTCACGCTTGCCTGGAGCGCGTTGTAATTCGACGACAGGTCGTCCTGCTGCATGCTGATACTGCCGAAGCCGGAGTACGGACGGAAGAAGTTATCCGGCAATACGCCACCTGCCGGGCTTTGGTGGCTGTAGAGGAACTCCGCGCCATACGGGACTTCGTTGATCGGCACGTAGCGGCTGGCATGCTGGGTGGTGGTACCGACGTAAGCTAAGTCAACAACCGCACCGAAGCCAATCTCACGCTGCACCCCAAGGCTGAACTGTTCCGTGTACGGCAGTGGCATGTGGAACGGTAGCGCGTGTCCGATTGTGAACGGACCGCTAAGGCTCCCGGCATTCATGTAGTAGTTTGACGCTGCTGAATTGATGCTGGTGTAATACTGGGTCGGACTGTTGGTGCTGGGCGCGTTGTTGGTCAGGTCGCCTTCCTGTCCCGATCCGGAGCGTGCGTTGTAGAAGATGCCGTAATGGCCGCGAATTACCGTTTTGTTCTTAATCGAATAAGCGAAGCCAAAGCGGGGCTGCCAAAAAAGACCCTGGTTGTACGTGGTTCCCGAAGGATAGCCCGGCGTGTTCGCGTATAAGATTCCGTTGTTGAGATTGCCGGTATTGGGCACGAAAAGGCCGACATAGGCCTTGTAATACCCAGCGATGCCTGTGGTCGGATCGGTAGCGGTACCCCCCGCATTGGGCTGATACAGAGCCGGCGCTTGGGAGGGACTGTAAAGGCTGGGAACGAAGTTGTTGCCGACGAGCAGTTTCTGCGCCATCGAAAACGAGGTACGCATTCCGTAGTCGAGCGTCAGGTGGTTGTTCACCTTCCACGTATCCTGCGCATAGAAGTCCAGCACGTTCGTGCGCGGATCGTAGCTGATTAGTTGGGTATCCTGCGTGTAGGTATTGAGGTTGCCGAGCAGCGCATTGCTATATGCAAAGTTGCTGTCGTTGGGATTCGACGAGTTCTGATCGAAGGCAAATGTGCCGACACGGTTATGGTTCGTCTGCAGATAGGTGTCGGTCTCGAAGTCAGCGCCGAACTTGTAGCTGTGCGGTCCACTCACCTTCGTCAACCCGTCGCTGAACGCAAGGTTTAGTACGTTATCATTGAACGGAAACCTAGAGTCCCAACCATAGCTTGGAATATCTCCGGAGACACTGGAGACACCGCCAAAGGTTACACCCGGAAACAGATTCAAGGGGTTGACTCCCGCATACAGCGAGGGCAAGTTGAAGCCCGATGCGCCCAGCTGTACCTTGGCGATGTTGGCCGGATCGTACTTCGAATATTCGTTCCACCCGGACGCGCCGAAGTTGAATTCATTCACAAGGGTCTGGTTGATCATATAGGTCACGTCCAGAGCGTAGCTTGGTTCCGTGAGCTGATAGTTGACGGGAAACATCCATGTGTATTTGTTGGTGGTAGAGCCGTAGCCGTTGTTGTTGATCGTCGCCATGTTGACATGGGCGTAGAGGCGCAGCTTTTCGGTTGGATCGTAATCGACTCGTATGACCTGCTGGTCGTATGAATGGTCCGAAGAGTTGTTGGTGGTGTAGTTGTAGTTATTCAGGGTGAGGGCGGGATTGTTGGCGATGTAGTTGCCGGGATTCGCCGCGATCGTGTTGTTGTACAGAATCTGGAGCAGGGCCAGTCCTTGACTGTTGGTCACGGGAACCTGGTTATTGGCGAAGCAACCCGAACCGCCTTTAGTCGCCGAACAGGTTCCGGACGCCGAAGGGTTTTTGACGTAGAGCAAATTGTTCGACGTTGAATTGGTCTGATAGGTCTGCGAGAAGTTTCCATTCAGTTCCATCTGCGTCGGGATGCGGAAGTACTTTACTCCGTCGGGCGTCCGGATTGGACCGTTTTCGATGGAGAGAAAGAAGAAGAGCTTATTTTTGGCGGTGTTGAAATGATGCGGCCAGAAGATCGGCCCACCGATCGTGCCGCCGTACTCGTTATAGCGATAACGCGCCCGGGCGATATTCGCTCCGTTGAACTTATTGAAATAGGAGTTCGCATTCAGATCTTCGTTACGGAAGTATTCATAGAGGCCGCCGTGGAATTGCGAGGTGCCGTTCTTGGTAACGAAGTTCATGTTCGCGCCCGAGACCTTGCCATTGGCCGCCGAGTAACTGGCCTCCAGCATCGTGACTTGTTGGATCGCATCCATATTCGGCGGCGTGTCGAAGGTTCCACCGCCGCGAGTGTTTCCGGGCACACCGTCGACTGTGACCAGGTTGTATTGACTGTTCACGCCGTTGACCGTGGGCGTCGCCGTGGTACTAAGGCTGGTAGAGCCCCCGCCGCCCACCACGCCTGGACTCAGGCGCGTCAGCGCCATGGCATCGCGGCCGATCGACAGAAGGTTTTCCATCTGGGCGTTGTCGAGCACCGCTGAGCGTTCGGCACTCGAAGTCTGGAGCGGCGTAATATCAGCGTCGACTGTGATCGATTGGGAAACTTCGCCAACCTGCAGAACAAATATTCCTGCGGCTAGATTCTGCGAAGCATTCAACACCAGGCCCACCTTTTCCAGGGCCTTGAATCCAGCGGCCTCCACGGTGGCGTTGAATGTCCCCGGCTGCATGTCCGGGAAGATGAAGTCGCCAAGTGGGTTGGTGCGTGTGGTCACGATAACGCCCGTGGCCTGGTTCACGAGCTTGACCTCAGCACCAGGTACGACGGCGTTGCTTGGGTCAACTACATGTCCGGTGATGGTTGCGCTGGAGTTCTGCGCATTCGCCGATAGAACGAAAAACCAGAACAAGGCCAGAACCGCAGTCAGCCTGATCATGATTCTCATTTGGTATGCCTCCTGTTACAAAATGTGCCTGCAACTACTGTTTAGTGAATGAGTTAGCTTCGGCAATCTGGATTTGATCAAGAATGGATACGTATACATTGCCCAGGTGCGCCTAAAATGGCCCGTGCGTATACGTATACATTTT
>Ga0371490_1001612_pt1 | contig 11332 bp, 8 predicted proteins | sample MB2SIPfraction_FD_207959 | JGI IMG/M metagenome (GOLD analysis project Ga0371490, IMG submission 207959) | Lab enriched peat soil microbial communities from McLean, Ithaca, NY, United States - MB28FN SIP fraction | ecosystem: Environmental > Terrestrial > Soil > Wetlands > Peat | place: USA...
TTACCTTCTTTGAAGGAAACCGAGGTGTTGTAGACCTTTCCCTGAAGTATCCACTTAAAACTTACAGGAGATAAAACAAAGGCATGCGGCTCTGGCTCGTTCAAATCAAGCGCATAGTGTTTCGTGTCTGAATATGCAATTTCCAGCCGTCGAGAGCCCTCGTTATCATCTTCGCAAGAAAGAACAACGCCTACCGATTGATTGAAGCCGTAAAATATATCCCTAAAAATCGCCTGATAGCCCTCGCGTGTTCCACTTAAGTTGAGCTGCCTCGAAAACCCTCTCCAAGATCTAGTCCGAAAGTAGATCTCGGGCGAACCACCAGCCAAAAGGAACATTGATTCAAGCAGAGCAGTCTTTCCGCTAGCGCTCTCTCCGACAAGAACGTTGAACTGCTTCAAAGGAAGTTCCAAATGCTTAAAGCACCTGAAGTTCCTCAATTCCAATCGCTTGATCATCGTGAAGACTTGTTCCTCTCAGCAAAAATCCATATGCAGAATTGTCGGAAACGTCGAATCATCAACATGGTACACCAAATAATCTCAAATCAAAGATCTGAAAAGACGAATGCAAACTGAATCCAAGGCTGCCTGCGATCAACCTGAAGAGGCACAATCTCGGATCTTTTCCGTTTCAATCCAAACGAGTGGGCGGATGGCCCAACCTTTCCTCACTATTGTGGGTGCCCCATCCTTGACGCAGTTCTATCGCGGCAAGGGTGGGAGGCCAGGAACCTTCTGTTTTTGTCTTGGTTCTACAGTCACGACTCCCACCCTTCGCAAAAAACGCGAAGGATGGGGCACCCAAAATGATGGAAAGCAACGGACGCTAACAGACCAGATCGCGCATCGAAACGATTTCTGCAGCCCCAGTGCTTGCAGCAACCAAGAAAAGAACGGCCAGCCCGGAGGCTGGCCGTTCTTTTCTTGCTGGGCTCGCTTGGTGGTTAAAACTTGACCGAGGCGGCGCGGGGCGAGGTGCCGCTGAGCTGGGCGGCATGGGCTTCGGCATAGGCTGCGGCGCCGATCAGCGCTGTGCGGCTTTCCAGGATGACGCGCACCGGCATGTTGACCAGCAACTGGCTGAGCCGGCCCTTGTCGGTGAAGGCGCGCATGAAGGTGCCGTCCTTGAGCTTTTCCAGGATGCGGGGAGCGATGCCGCCGCCCACGTAGAAGCCGCCCACGGAGAGGACCTTGAGGGCCAGGTTGCCGGCCTCGGCGCCATAGGCGGCGACGAACATGTCCACCGCCTTGACGCAGATCTCGCTGGTGGACTTCAGCGCCGATTCGGTGATGACGGCGTTGGGGTCTTCGCTGGTCATGCGCTTGGCAAGCCAGCCCGGAACCTCCAGGCCGCGCACGTCGCGGAAGAACTCGTAACAATTGGTGATGCCCTGGCCGCTGACGACGCGTTCGGAGCTGACGCGGCCGTTATATTTCTGGCGCAGGAAGCGGAGCAGGTCGAACTCGTCCTCGTTGCGGGGCGCAAAGTCGGCGTGGCCGCCCTCGCTGGGGTAGGGCACGTGGTCGCGGCCGTCGAAGATCATGAAGGCTTCGCCCAGGCCGGTGCCGGCGGAGATGAGGGCGCGGTTGCCAATCTGGCTGGAGTCGCCGTCACTGAGGGTGTAGATCTGCTCCGGGCCGAGCTCGGCAATGCCGAAGCCGTTGGCCTGCAAGTCATTGATGAGGAAGACGTAATCGATCTTGAGGTTGGACGAGAGTTCGCGGCTGTCCAGCGTCCAGGGCAGGTTGGTGAGGCGCAGACGGCCGTCGCGGACCGGGCCGGGCACACCAAAGCAGGCTGCGGTCACCTTTTCGCCTACCAGGAACTCGCCAACAATCTCCTCCAGGCCGGCATAGTCCCGGGCGGGGAAGATCTTGTCCCGCTGGGCCTTGAGCTTGCCATCGATAAAGTCGTACAGCGCCAGGTGCACCTTGGTGCCGCCAACGTCTCCTGCCAGAATCATGTATTCCTCTCGATCTGGCCGCGTCCGTCCCTATCTGTCGCGGGCAGCTCTGCGGCCGCTCCCCGGTCGAGGAGCAAGGCCAGTATACCGCCTGCCGGGCGAATTAACTGGCTGGGCAAACGGTCCGGATCGCGCGGTCCCAGAAGCACTTCTTTCAATACGGAAGCCTTGTCGGCGCCGCCGATGAGGAAGAAGACGGAGCGGGCCTGATTGATCACCGGCCAGGTGAGGGTGATGCGCCAGCTGTCCTTCTGGGGGACGTGGTTGGCGGTGACCAGTTTGGTCATCTCGTAAATCGCTTCAGTGGCGGGAAAGATGGAGGCGGTGTGGCCGTCGGGGCCCATGCCGAGGGCGATCAGATCGAAGACCGGGGTCTCGGCCCCTTCCAAGCGGAAGTTGTTGCGCAGCTCGGACTCGTAGCGGGCGGCGGCAACTTCCGGGTCCAGCTCGCCTTCCATCCTGTGAATCTGCTCCTCAGCCAGTGGGACGTGGGCAAGCAGGGCCTCGCGGGTCATGCGGTAGTTGGAATCGGGGTGGTCGGGGGGAACCGCGCGCTCATCCACCCAGAAAAGCTGGATGTGGGACCAGGGCATGCGCTCCCGCCAGGGGTGGTCGGGGTCGGCCAGCAGCTCAAAAGCGGCTTTGGGGGTGGAACCGCCGCTGAGGCCGATGCGAGCCACGCCGCGGGCAGCTACGGCGCGCTCTGCCTGCGCAACAAAGGTTTCGGCGGCCAGTTCGGCCAGCGCGCGCGCGTCGGCGGCGACCTGATAGTGAATCTGGAGGGGCTTCGGCATCGGACTCCTTGGGTGCTCCCCTATGAGATGCGCGGAGACCGCATCTGGCTGCTGGCATTGCATGCAGCGGAGCCCGCGAAGGTTGATCCAGGGCAGGGGAGTGAAATGTCTCCCGAGCGGCCGAAGGTTGCATTGGCAGGCGCAAAGTGTTTCAATCTGGTTAGAAGAAACAGGGGTGCTCCACATGCTGGGGCTGAGAACATACCCTCGAACCCGATCCGGATAATGCCGGCGTGGGAAGCTTTCCAAGCCTATTCCACCTCCCAGTTCTCATTCTCCTGTTTCCCGCTGACTTAGGGGAAACCGTGTTGTCTACAAAATCCGCATTTCGCATTGTTGTTCTAGTCGCCGCAACCGCTGCCGCAGCGCTCCACGCGCAGAACGCCGCCGCGCCGGTACCGCCGCAACAACCACAGCAGCCCAAGGTTGCGCCTGTGACCACCACCGTGGTGGTGAAGGGCGAACTCAAGGACGACTACCTGCAGGAAACGCTGGCTACGAGTACGCTGGACACTGTGCCGCTCAGCGCCGCGCCGCTTTCTGCCTCCGTCGTCACCCGCGATCTGCTCACCGACCAGGGCGCGCGCGTGCTCAGCGACGTGGTCAAGAACGATGCCTCCATCGGCGAGGACTACGCGCCGGTGGGCTACTACGGCGACTTCCAGATTCGCGGCATTCCCATCGATCTGGCCACCGGGTTGAAGATCAACGGCCTCACCATTGCCGGCGAGCAGGATGTGCCGCTGGAAAACAAGCAGTCGGTGGAGTTTGTGAAAGGACTGGCCGGCGTGGAGAGCGGTGTAGCCTCGGCCGGCGGCCTGATCGGTTATGTGACCAAACGCCCGGCGCTGGTGACCGCGATCGATACCGGCACCGACCAGCGCGGATCCGCCTTTGGAGGGGCGGACCTGGGCCGCTTCTTCGGCAGCCGCAAGCAGGTGGGCGCACGGCTGAACCTTGCTTCGGAGAGCATCCGCAGCTACGTGCAGCATGCCGAGGGCTGGCGGGGCGTGGGCGCAGGCGCCGCCGACTGGCGCATCAACCCCGCCACCACGCTGATCTCCGACTTTGAGTATCAGCACAAGGTGGAGCGCTCGGTGTGCGGCTATCAGCTGCTGGGCGGCACGGTGGTACCCGACATTACGCGGCTCTATCCCTCGCACATGCTCGGCTTCCAGAGCTGGCAGAAGCCCAACACCTTCGACACCTGGAATGCCAGCTCGCGGCTCACGCGCGATCTCGCCCCCGACTGGCGCGCGCAGGTTGCCGGCTCGCTCAGCCACTCGCTCATCGACGACAACGTGGTCTATGCCTACGGCAACAGCGTGGCCTCGCCCAGTTATTTCTTCGCCTCCGACGGCACCTACGACATCTACGACTACCGCGATCCGGGCGAGCTGCGCATCGATGGCGAGGCGCAGGGGCTGGCCACCGGACCCATCCGCACCGGCGCGCTGACCCACGAGATTGCCGCGGGCGGCGAGCTCTTCCTACGCAACGTCCGGCTGCCGGGCAACGCACCGGCGGGCGCGCCCGACTACGTGACGAACGGTTCCATCTACAACTGGGTTGGCTCGGAAAACATCTACCAGCCCGATCAGGCCTTCCCGGCCGCGACCGATTCCAGTGGCCACCCGCTGGTGGCTGGCCCGCGCGCCCTCTATGAAGACAACCATCAGTCCTCGCTGTTGCTGCAGGATCGCCTCCGTATTCCGCATGGCTTCCAACTCATTGCCGGGGGACGTTACGACGACTTGCGCGACCACAACTACTCCGGCAGTCTGAACACCGACAAGAACCTCTGGCTGCCGCAGTACGCGGCCACCTGGAATCCGCTTGCCTCCGTCACCCTTTACGGCAACTACGGCGTGCTGCTCTCGCTCGGTCCGCAGGGTCCGTGGTGGGTGGACGACGCCAACCAATATCTGGCGCCTTTCTTTACCCGCCAAACCGAAGCCGGCATCAAGATTGCGCCTACTCCGCGCATGCTGGTCAGCGCGGACTGGTTCCGCATGACCACGCCGTTCTTTTATCCGCGCGTGATTCAGGCCCCCGACAGTTTTTGCCCGGCCTCGGTCTTCAGCGCTCCGGGCGATCTATGCTTTGAAAACGACGGCCGCGAGGTGCATAACGGTATGGAGCTGAACGCCGAAGGCAAGGCCGCCAACTGGCTGCGCTTGACCGGCTCGCTCACCGCCATGAACGCCACCTCGGAAAACACCTCGAATGCCAGCTACAACGGCAAACAGATCATCAACCAGCCGCATTTGCGTACCGCGGTCTTTGCCGACGTGCTGGTTCCGCACGGCCGCGGTCTGCACCTGCTGCCCGGCTGGAGCTACACCGGCGTGAAAGAAGCTACCCGCGACGACACCGTCAGCGTGCCGGCCTACAACATCTTCAACCTGGGCGCGCGCTATACGCCCGGCGGTGAGCAAGGCCACGTGACCTTCCGCGCTTACGCCGACAATATTGCCGACAAACGCTACTGGAAGGACACCGGTGCCAGCTACGGCGACACCTTCCTCCACCTGGGCGCACCCACAACCGTCCGCCTCTCGGCACACTACACTTTCTAGAGGCATCTGCGGTGCGGCAGTCCATCCGCTGCATGCAATCCTCCTCAGGGGCTAAAGCTCAAGTCTTTATCTGAGCAACTTGTAGCACGACTCAAGTCGTGCCCTGACACAACGCACGGCCAACAAGCTTTGTTGAAGGGTACGGGCTTCAGCCCGTACCTCCAGAGCAGAAAGAGAAACTCGAGGGCTTCAGCTCCCGAGGCAGAACAAATGACCGCATCCACCCAGGCTCACGGCCAGGTTCATGGCATGGACGGCTCGCTGGTTGCCACCGACTGGCCGCCCCTTACCGTCGAGGAGCTCCGCCCCATTCTGGCGGAGTTTCCCAGCGTGGGTGCGCCGGTGCGGATCCTTACCGTCAGCCCGCGTCCGTTTTCCGCTGCCAGCGTGGTGGAAACCACCCAAGGCCGGGTCTTCGTCAAGCGCCATTCCGCCGGCCTGCGCAATGCCGAGGGGCTGAGGGAAGAGCATCGCTTTCTGGTTCATCTCTACATCCGCGGCGCGTCGGTGCCGCAGGTTCTGGAGACCGCAACGGGCGACACGGCTCTGGAATGCGCGGGCTCGACCTACGAGGTTCACACCATCCCCACGGGCATCGACCTCTACCGGGAGGCGCTCTCGTGGACGCCTTTTTTCTGCGTTGCCCACGCGCGCTCGGCCGGTGAAACCCTGGCCCATCTGCATCACACCGCCATCGGCTTCAATGCTCCGGCGCGGCCGGTGCGTCCGCTGATCTCCAGCTTCACCATCTTTGCCGCCGCCGATCCGGTCGGGGAGCTGGACCGTTATCTGGCCGCCCGTCCCGTGCTGGCTGCGCATCCGCGCGTGCGCAATTGCGCTCTGGAGGCCCTGGAGCTGCTGGCCCCGTTCCATGCCGAGCTGCAGCCGCTGCTCCGGCACCTGCCCGCACTCTGGACGCACAACGACCTGCATCCCTCGAATCTGCTCTGGTCCAGCTCGGCCAGCAACGCTCGCGCCACGGCCACGCTTGACTTCGGGCTGGCCGACCGCACCTTTGCCGTCTTCGATCTTGCCCAGGCCATCGAACGCTCTCTGGTGGAGTGGCTGGCCATCGTCGATCTGCGCGCTCCGCTGGACGGCGCGGCCATCTACGTCGATCAGCTGGATGCGCTGCTGGCCGGCTACCAACAGGTCCGCGCTCTGAGCCGGGCGGAAGCGGCCGCTCTGGCGCCCGTCACCGCGCTCTGCCACTACGAGTTCGCGCTCACGGAGGCCGACTACTTTCTGGGCATTGTAGGCTCCGACGAGAAGGCCGCCTACGCCTACGAGAGCTATCTGGTGGGCCATGCGCGCTGGTTCCGCAGCGCCGGCACAAAGCTCCTGGACGCGATCCGCCGCCGCGCCGAAAAACCAACGGAAGGCGCCCGATGATTGCTCTGCTGACTACGGTTCTTGCTTATCTCGTCGCCAACGCCCTGGAAGTCGCGGGGGTCGTCACCACCATCCTCGGCATCTGGCTCACCACCCGGCGCAACATGCTGTGCTGGCCCATTACTCTGATCGCTGACCTGCTCTACCTGGCCATCTTCTATCAGGCGCGGCTGCTCTCCGACTCGCTGCTGCAGGCCTTCTTCATCGCCTTCACGCTGTATGGCTGGTGGCACTGGCAGCAGGGTGTACGCGAGGAGGGTGAGGTGCGCATTGCGCCGCTTCCGTTGCGCGGCTGGGTCGGGGGCCTCGCCGCAGGCGCAGTGGGTGCGCTGCTGCTGGGGTGGCTGATGACGCATCTGGGCGCGGCTCTGCCCCACCTGGATGCCACGCTCACCGCCTACAGCCTGGTGGCCAGCTGGTGGGGCGCGCGCAAGCACATTGCCAACTGGTGGCTCTGGATTGTGGTCGACCTGATCTACATCGGCGAGTACATCTACAAGGGACTGATGTTGACGGCCCTGCTCTACGCCCTGCTGGTGGTGCTGGCGGGGATGGGCTTGCACAGCTGGAGCCGTGCCCCGCAGAGCGAACAGGAAAATGCTTGACCAGCTGCCCTCTTCTCGATCGGAGCGGATGCCGGTCTAGGTGGAGACCGTGACCGTAACCGGCCGCGGCGCCATCACCGGGCGCACCAGCTCGCGAGGCCACACATACACAGCCAGACGCCGCGAGTAGTGCAGCACCGGGGTCTGGTTCGGCAGCGCTATGCCAATGCTGGTGGCCAGGTCGTTGCGCTCAATCTCCGCCTCCGCCTCTTCGAGCGGCCAGGGAATGTAATGCAGATTGGTGCGCGTGGCCTGTCCCTGTTTATTCACCCCGAACAGGCAGTTGCGCTCGGTCATGAAGTGCTCGAAGGTGCCCGGATGCAGCTGCGTGGTGCGCTCGCTGGGGCCCAGACCCCGGTAGCGCGCCTTGAACAGCACCTGCCGGGCCGGGAAGCGCCGCCGGCTGTAGAAGGTAAACTCCCGCTCTGAGCGCTGCTCCATCCGCATCTCCGCCCAGTGGTAAGGCAGGTCGAAGGAAAGGCGCGCAAAGAGCACGGCAAACAGGTTGCTGGCGTCGATGGAGAAGCAGTAAATCCCGGGCGTGCCGGTGTAACGGTCGCGGACGTAGGTGCGCACGTTTAGGTCTGGGAAGCGGCGTACACCCGGAATGGCCGGCACACCGCGCATCTTGATGCGCTCCAGCCAGAAGGGAACCACGCCCAGCCAGGCCTGACCCTGGAAGGTGTCCACGTCCAGTCCCTCCGGCAACTGCGCCGCCATCTGCGGGGCCGGAACCGGCCAGTGCGCAAACAGCAGATCGTTCCAGCGCAAAGTTGCCGTCCAACGGCCCGCTGGCAGCGGCCGGGGCCGGAAGGAGGTGCGAATCTGAAATTCCCGCATCAATTGCTCCTGTGCGCTGTTGGCGATCGAACATCCCACCCCTGGGATGGGGGCGATTTCTTCAGGCCCAGCACCGCAAATTGATCCCGGTTGGGGCGGCCAGTTGCCGAGGCCCGGAAACCCGAAAACCACTGTCCGGCTCCCATGCTTCTAACCCCTAGTCTACCCAATGCCGTATTCTGGTCGCGAGACCTTCCAAATGTCCAGAGAATCTTTCGTTCCTCCCGCCAGCCAGAACCAGACTGATGTCTTTGCCGTCCACGGTGCCGATCCGGAGGTGCTGGCCTATGCCATGGCCAAGTACTCCCGCTCCGCACTCTCCATGCGCGAGTCGCTGGCTGAGATCGGCGCCCAGCGCGCCGAACAGTTCCTCAACACCTTCTACTTCCAGTACGGTCACCGCTCAATTGCCGATCTGGCCCACATTGCCTTGGCCGTGGAACGGTTGAGCCTGCTGGCCGCGATCCTGCTGGTGGACGAGCAGCGCTGGGATGGACAGGAGCGCTCCACGCGGTACCAGAATTTTTTAAAATCAGGATGGTATCTGCCTGATTTTGGTGAGGATGCCGCCTCTTCTGCGCTCTATTGCTCCACCATTGGCAATCTCTTTGCCACCTACCAGCAGACGACCGCCTCGGTCCTCGACGTGTTGCGCCAGCGGATTCCGTGCCCCGCCACGCTGGAGCAGCCGGCCTGGGAGCGCACCCTGCGCGCCCGCGCCTTCGATGTGGCCCGCTACCTGCTGCCGCTGGCCACCAACACCTCGCTCGGCCAGATCGTGAGCGCCCGCACTCTGGAGACGCAGGTCTCGCGCCTGCTCACGAGCTCACTAGCCGAAGTCCGCGACCTGGGTGTGAAGCTCCGCGAGGCAGCCTCCGGCGCGGCCTGGACCGTGCAGCCTGCCGCCGCCGCCGAACTCCTGGAAAAAATTGCCGCCGCCAGTCCCGAGCTGGGAGCCGAAGCGCGGACGCTGTTCCAGCGCGAGGTCCACACCGCGCCCACGCTGGTGAAGTACGCCGGCGCCAGCCCCTATCAGCAGCAGACCCATGCCGAGCTGACGCTGGCAGCCGAAGAACTGCTTTCCGGTCTGCCCTGCGCAGCCGCTCCGGTGGTCGATCTTGTGGAGCGCACCGAGACCCTGGAAGTGGAGCTGGCGGCCACCCTGCTCTATTCCGCCAGCCACCACAGCTATCGCCAGATCCGCGATCTGGTGGCTGCGCTGCCCGAGGCCCGCGTCAACGAGATCGTCGAGCTGGGCCTGCGCCATCGCGGCCGCCACGACGAGGCGCTGCGCGCTTTTCACGCCGGAGCCGCATTGCGGTTCGACATCCTGATGGACATTGGCGGCTTCCGCGACATGCACCGCCATCGCCGCTGCACCCAGATCATCCAGGGCTTTACCCCGCAGCACGGCTACGAGACGCCCACCAACTGCGATCTGCCCGAAGGCATCGACCTGCTGGCCGAAGCCGGCGCGCTCGCCGGTTTTCAGTCGGCCATCGACGCCGCCCATGCCGCCAGCCGGAGGATTGCCGCCAGCCAGGCGCCCGAAGCGGCTTCGTCGGCGCTGTATCTGCTGCCCCTGGCCACTCGCATCCGCTCGCTCTTCAAGATGGACTTTGCCGAGGCCCAGTACATCACCGAGCTGCGCTCCGGGCCGGCCGGTCACTTCAGCTACCGCCGGATTGCCTGGGAGATGTTTCTGGCCCTCAAGCAACAGCATCCTTCGCTGGCAAAACACATCCGGGTCACCGATTTCACCCAGCCCATTGACCTGCTGCAGCGCTGAACACCGCGCCGTTGCAACCGGCGATTTGTGCGGCCGGAAGGAAGGAACTGGGCCTTCAGGCCGCTGCAGGCGCATCTGCGGTATGCAATGCGCTCTAACTCCAAGAAAAAACATCTTCCGGAGCCGTCCATCCCGCGCAACCGCTCGTTATCCTAGGAGTGGTTAGACCACTTTGGGAGTGAGCCATGAGAGTTGGCATCATTGGAACCGGCGCCATCGCCTGGAAGCATGCCGATGCGTACAAGAGCACCGGAATCACCATCGCAGCCTGCACCAACGGCAATGAGGAGCGCGGCCGCAAGTTTGCCGCAGCTTACGGAGCCGAGTTTGTAGCCACTCCCGCTGAGCTGGCCGCCCGCGCCGACGTTGACTTCCTGGACGTCTGCACCTTCCCGGCCTATCGTCTGGAAGCCGTCGAGCTGGCCGCCCTGCATGGCAAGCACATCCTGGTGCAGAAACCCATGGCCATTGACCTGGCCACCGCGGCGAAGATGATCGAGACCGCGCAGCGCGGCCAGATCCAGCTGGGCGTGGTCAGCCAGCACCGCTGGGACGACTCCGTGCTCTTCCTCAAGCGCGCGCTGGCTGCGGGCCGCCTCGGCAAGATCCTGCAGGCCGACGCCTACGTCAAGTGGTACCGCTCCGCCGAGTACTACTCCCGCCCCGTCAAGGGCAGCTGGGACGTGGAAGGCGGCGGCGCGCTCATCAACCAGGCCATCCATCAGGTGGACATCCTGCTGCACCTGGTCGGCGCGGTGGATGAGGTCTTTGGCTTCTGGCAGAAGGGCTCCCTGCACAAGATCGCCTCCGAAGACAACGCCAACGTGCTGCTGAAGTACGCCAACGGCGCAACCGGCGTCATCCAGGCCTCTACGGCTCTGTGGCCCGGCTATCCGGAGCGCGTAGAGATTCACGGCACCAAGGGTTCGGCGCTGATCACCGGCGACAAGCTGACCGCCTGGGACGTGCAAGACGACGAGGGCGAACCGGCTCCCGTCCAAGGCGCAGCCAAGTCCGGCGCGTCCGATCCTCTGGCCATTTCCAACGTGCCCTTTGAGCGCCAGCTGACCGAGTTTGGCGAGGCCTGTCGTGCCGGCCGCGCGCCGGCCTGCAGCGGCATCGATGGCTACCGCGCCCTGCAGCTTGTTCTCGGCGCCTACGAGTCCTGCCGCACCGGCAACAAGATCAAGGTGCCGGCAGTCACCTTCTAGTCCGCTGCAAACAATCCCCTCCTGGAGAGGAGAAAAAATGATTACTCGCCGCAACGCCATCGCCGCACTGGTTGCGCTGCCTGCCGCTCTTGAGGCTGCCACTGCCGCGCGCTCTGAGGAACCCATCCTCGGTCCCACCGTCTTCCACTGGAATGA
>Ga0371490_1001614_pt1 | contig 11319 bp, 12 predicted proteins | sample MB2SIPfraction_FD_207959 | JGI IMG/M metagenome (GOLD analysis project Ga0371490, IMG submission 207959) | Lab enriched peat soil microbial communities from McLean, Ithaca, NY, United States - MB28FN SIP fraction | ecosystem: Environmental > Terrestrial > Soil > Wetlands > Peat | place: USA...
TAAGTATAGTTCCCCCGGTGCTCTGGAGCGGCCAAGTGTACAAAAAGAGGCCAGAGGAAGCCAGACGCGTCCCGGCCTAATATGAGCGCAATTGCGTGCGTGGGGACCGTGGATTTCCCGGAAAAATGCGAATCAACTCCGGATCCTGAATGAGTATCTTATTATTTGTCAATGGTTTAGAAAGGCGCGACAGCGCTTGAGAGGCAGCGCCCGGCAAGCGCGAAAGTGTATACGGGCTAGACCATGAGGAGCGGGGCGCGTATACATCCGTGTACACCTCTTGTAGAGGTACAAGGTATGTGCCTGGATCGAAAGGGTGTTATGGGTGCAGAAGTTTGGTCGGAGAATTGCTGTAGGGAGCGGTGAAACCGGTAGACCGGAGGAAGGAAGCCGCGGGATGGTGCATGTGCTGACACAGTGGCCCACAGCGATCGTTCTGGCGGTTCTGTGCGTGGCGACCTTTACCGATCTCCGCAGCCGGCGCATCCCGAACTGGCTCGTGCTGCCGTTTTTCGGCGCCGGGTTGGTGGTTTCCTGCTTTCTCCGCGGCTGGCACGGCCTGGGTCAGAGCCTGGCCGGAGCGGGACTGGGACTGTTGTTATACGGAATCCTTTTCTTTATGGGCGGCATGGGCGCTGGCGATGTGAAGCTGTGCGCGGCGATCGGGGCCTGGATTGGCCCGGTGCAATTGATGTATGCGCTGGTATTCACCGGCTTAGCGGGTGGATTGATGGCGTTGGCCTGGGCGGTGTGGGGAGGGTTTTTGGGTGAGTTATTCCAGCACGCCTGCGGCCTGGCATTCGGTTCAAAGGAGGATCGCGGAGAAGCGGTGTTAACAAATCCGCTACGGCGCAAGATGCCGTACGCGCCCGCTATCGCGATCGGAACGTTCATTTCGTTTTTTGCGCATTGAAGGAAGCAGACAGGCGATGTCCAGTTTGCAACAAACCGGCAATGAATCTTGGGCGCGCACGACCATGGCGCCGGAGAGGCACGGCACGGCAAGGAGCACAGATAAAGTGGGTACATATTCTTCCCCCCAGCTGGTCAATGCGAGTCCCGAGCTGATGGGCGACACGCCGCTCTCCATCGCACTGATCAGCCCCAATAAACGCCACCGCGAGGCGGCGGCACTGGTGCTGGCCCGCTGCGCAGGATATGAAACCTCAGAGTTTTCGAGCTATCCGGCCCGATTGGACGATGCCAGGGAGATGATGGACCAGAAGTATGGCGTGGTGATCATCGAACTCGACAGCGATCCGGAGTGCGCGCTGGCGCTGGTGGAGAACATCGCCGCCGATGGGCAGGCGACGGTGATGGTGTACTCGACAAGCGCCGATCCAGACCTTCTGGTGCGGTGCATGCGAGCCGGAGCACGCGAGTTTCTGACGTTTCCGCTGGAACAACAGGTGGTGGAAGAAGCTTTAGTGCGGGCCGCAGCCCGGCAGCCGGTAGCGCGGATCGCAAAGAGGTCGGTGGGAAAGCTGTTTGCGTTCATCTCTTCCAAGGGCGGCGCCGGGGCGACCACGCTGGCCTGCAATTTCGCGGTGGCGCTGGCCAAAGAGTCGCAAGAGAAGACGCTGCTGATCGATCTGGATCTGCCGCTGGGCGATGCGGCGTTGAACCTGGGCATTACGGCGAAGTTTTCGACGGTGGATGCGCTGGAAGCCGCGGACCGTCTGGATGCACAATTCCTTTCCCAACTGCTGGTGCAGCACAGCTCCGGTCTGTGGATGCTGGCGGCCCCAGGAAAGTTCATTCACTACCAGGCCGCCACCGAGGCCATCAACTGGCTGCTGAACGTGGCGCGCTATGAGTTCGCAAACGTGGTGGTGGATCTGGGGACGCAGCTGGAGATGATGGGAACCGCGGCGTACCGGGAAGCGACCACCGTGTACATGGTGACGCAGGCGAGCATTCCGGAGCTGCGCAACTCCAACCGGCTGATCCAGGAGTTTTTCGCGTCCGCGTTGCCCAAGCTGGAGATCGTGCTGAACCGGTTTGATTCCCGCGCACTGAGCGTGTCGGACGAACACATTACAAAAGCGCTGACCAGGCCGGCGCAGTGGAAGATTCCGAACGACTTTGCGGCGGTGCGGAACATGCAGATCAGCGCCACGCCGCTGGTGCTTTCGGACTCACCCATATCGCGGCAGATCCGGAAGATGGTGAGCGCGGTGACCGGGAAGAGCGAGACCGCGGTCAAGAAGAAGAAGGCTTTCAGCCTGAGTTTGTTTGGATGACGCTGCAAGGAATGAAATTCGCCCGGGTGGATGGAAGGTAAATCGTGGAACTGCTGAATCTGGAAAATTACAAAGCGGAGATTCACCGAACGCTGATCTCGAAGCTGGATTTGGAGAAACTGTCGCGCGTCAACTCCAGCCAGGCGCGGCAGGCGGTCTCAGGGCTGGTGAAGGAGATTATGTCGGACCAGCGGGTGCCGCTGAACTTCGACGAGCAGGAGAAGATTCATGCCGACCTGCTGGACGAAGTTTTCGGACTAGGGCCGCTGGAGCCGCTGCTGCGCGATCCCAAGATCTCCGACATCCTGGTGAACGACAAAGACCACGTGTTTGTGGAAAAGGGCGGCCTGCTGCAGAAGGTGAACACCACGTTCCGGGATGACCGGCACCTGATGCAGATCATCGACCGCATCGTTTCGCGAGTGGGGCGCAGAGTGGACGAGTCGTCGCCGATGGTGGACGCCCGCCTGCCCGACGGATCGCGCGTCAATGCGATTATTCCGCCCCTGGCGCTGGACGGGCCGTCCATGTCCATCCGCCGATTCGGAACCGGTCCGCTGGCGGCCAATCAGCTGGTGCAGTTGAAGAGCATTTCGCCGGAGATGATGGAAGTGCTTTCGTCGGCGGTGCGGGCGCGCATCAGCATCCTGGTTTCGGGTGGAACGGGCGCCGGCAAAACCACGTTCCTGAATATTCTGTCGCAGTACATTCCCAACAACGAGCGGCTGGTGACGATCGAAGACGCGGCCGAATTGAGACTGGCGCAGGAGAACATCGTGCGTCTGGAGACGCGGCCGCCGAACATCGAAGGCCAGGGGGCCATCAAACAGAGGCAGCTGCTGATCAACAGCCTGCGTATGCGTCCTGACCGCATCATTATCGGTGAGGTGCGCGGCGAGGAAGCCTTCGACATGTTACAGGCCATGAACACGGGCCACGAGGGCTCGATGACGACGATTCACGCCAACACGCCGCGCGACGCCATTTCGCGGTTGGAATCAATGGTAGCGATGACGAACATGAACCTGCCGGAGAAGTCGGTGCGGCAGCAAATCGCGTCGGCTATCACGATCGTAGTGCAGGCGACGCGCATGAGCGACGGAACGCGCAAGATCACAAATATTTCGGAGATCACGGGCATGGAAGAGAACGTGATCAGCATGCAGGAGATTTTCACGTTCCAGAAGAAGGGGATTGGACCGGACGGCCGGGTGATCGGCGCATTCGTGCCCAGCCGCATCCGTCCCCGGTTCCTGGAGAGGCTGCGGGTGTCGGGCATTGTGATGCCGCCGAGCCTATTCGACAAGGAAACGCAAGTTAACTAAGGAGAAAGGGGGGTACGGAGATGGGACTCATTGCATTGTTGGTATTCATCGGCGTATTTGTGCTGATAGCGCTTCCGGTGATAGCCGCGGCGCCCTCCAATAACTCCAAGCAGGCGATGGCGCAGCTGGACGCAGTGCTGAAGACCGACTCCCAGCAGACGGTGCTGCCGCCGAGCGTGAACCTGCGCAAGGATGAGCTGCTGAGCAGCATTCCGTGGCTGAACAAGAAGCTGCTGAGCTTCCAGCTGGCGCCTTATCTGCGCAAGATGCTGGGCCAGGCCCAACTGGACTGGAGCCCGGGCCGTCTGCTGATGATGACGGTGGCGTGTTTTGCTCTGCCGTCGTACATTTTGTTCCTGTCCTTCCAGTCCTATCCGCTGGCGTTGCTGGCGGGCGTGGTGCTGGGAGCACTTCCTTCCGCATGGGTATTTATCAAGCGGAGCCGGCGGTTTTCGGCATTCGAGAAGAACTTGCCGGAGGCGCTGGACCTGATGGTGAGCGGACTGCGCGCGGGGCACAGCTTGCTGGCGGCCATGGCCCTGGTATCGCGGGAGTGCCCGGAACCGATCAAGGGCGAGTTCAAGATCTGCTTTGAGGAACAGAACTACGGTCTGGAGATGAAGGCGGCGCTGGAGAACCTGCTGCTCCGGGTTCCGCTGCAGGACCTGAAGATCACAGCGACCGCGATCCTGATTCAGAAGGAGAGCGGCGGCAACCTGGCCGAGGTACTGGACAAGACCTCGCATGTGATCCGGGAGCGGTTCCGGCTGAAGCGGCAGATCATGGTGCACACGGCGCAGGGGCGGCTAACGGGGTTGGTTCTTACGGTGTTGCCGATCGTACTGGGCATCGGCATTTATTTTGTGGATCCGGGAATGATCAGCATTCTGTGGCATCGCGATATCGGCATCAAGTTGATGTGGGGCGCGGCCGGACTGATCGTGCTAGGCGGATTCGTGATCTATAAGATTGTCGACATCGACGTGTAGGGGAGAGATATGACGTTTGCGATTCTCGCATTTTTGACAGTGTTTCTGCTGATCGCCAGCGGCGGACTGCTGCTGTTTTATCGCGAAGTCATGCTGAAGCGCATCAGCGAAGCCATCAGCCCGCGCCCCAAGGAGAAAAGCGTTACGTCGGTGGTGCAGCAGGCCAAGGCCTCGATCGGGACCCTGATGGAGTCGGTCGAGAACCTGATGCCGAAGAGCGAGCAGGAAGTTTCGATCGTGCGGCAACGGCTGACGCGTGCAGGGTACCGCAACGAGTCGGCGGTCAAGGTTTTCTACGGCTGCAAAGTGGTGACACCGCTTGTGCTGGCAGCCATCGCGCTGGTTACGGGATTGGCGAACTTTGGCCCGTTTCTTGTGTATGTGCTGGCACTGGGCGGAGGTTTTCTGGCGCCGGACTTCTGGTTGGGAAAGATGATCTCGAAGCGGCAAAAGAAAATCAACCGGGGATTGCCCGATGTACTGGATTTGCTGGTGATTTGCATGGAAGCTGGTCTGAGCCTGGACCAGGCAACGGCGCGGACGGCAGAGGAGCTGAGCACGGCGCAACCGGAGTTGTGCGACGAGTTGAACGTCGTGGTGCTGGAGCAGCGCGCCGGCCGAGCCCGTTCCGATGCATGGAAAAACCTGGCAGAGCGCACCGCTGTCGAGAGTGTGCGCAACCTGGTTTCGATGCTGGTGCAGACCGAACAATTTGGAACCAGTATTGCCAAAATGCTCCGCGTCCACTCTGACTCGCTGCGCGTGCAGCGCATACAGATGGTGGAGGAGTTGGCAAGCAAGACTTCGGTCAAGCTGGTATTTCCGCTGGTACTCTTCATCTTTCCTGCGCTATTTCTGGTTACACTGGGACCAGCCGCCATTGTAATGGTTGAGTCTTTTAACAAGTTAACCAACAAATAAGAGGCAGGAAGGGAGAACGACATGGACAGTACCACGCTCATCAGAGTTATTGCCGGGGCATTGGCAGTCATCATTCTGGTGATTCTGGTTCAACGCCGCCGCACCAGGGTAAAGTAAGCGGCGCGCTAGAGTCCGTGAGTGTCTTGCAGAAAACAGGCGCCACGGCGGGAGTAAGGCAATTCGCAGGTCCGGGGGACCGGCCCAGGTGCGGCAAGCATCTGGGCAGGAAGCCCGGAGTGCGATGCAGGTGAAGTGTTCTCTTTCGCACCGGGACGTGCGCGAAAAGCGAGGGCCCAGTTGTATGGAGCTTCTGGAAGGATTTGAAGAAGCGGCTGCGACACACAGAGGAAGGGGAGCTGCTGCGCAGCCGTCACGGGACAAGAGGACCATGGAATCGCGAACCCATTGCGCCTATAACCAAACTCGGGAATGCTTTCTTGGCCTGGAGGTCAAGGCTGCGGACCTGCCGTCGGCGCGGGTGGGCGAGTTGATGTCGGTGCGGCCGCTGAAGTCGGGCGAGGGCGTGTGGATGACGCCGTTCCGGGGGATTCACGCGGCAGCGATGCCAGCGCCAGTGGACCTGATCTACCTGGACGAGGATTGCCGGGTGATCGACACCGTGGAATCGTTTCCCACCTTTCAGGTGAGTTCGTCAAGTCCGAAGCCGGAAAGCGTGCTGGCACTGCCGGCGCACTCCATTTATTCGTCGCAGACCCAGGCCGGGGATCAGCTGGTGCTGTGCGTGGCCGAGGATATGGGTCAGCAGCTGCAGCGGCTGAGCAATCCGCGGAACGAGCTGCGCAGCCCGAAGAAAGAGGGGGGAGCGGTGGCGCCGACGATTGCCGGCGCGGTGCTGTTGCGCGAGAAGCCGCTGTGGAGCGGTGGGCCGGGAGTGCTGGAGCTGGAAAGCCGGAGCCAACAGGGAACCAAGGCCGCGCAAGAGGCCTACGAGATGGAGTTGACGCAGCCGGGCGCAAAGACGTTCAAGCAGCCGCTCAACTGGTTGCAGCGCTGGTGGTCGCCGGATCCGCGCAAGGCCCCGCGGGTACTGACGCCGGGGTTGGCTGCGTATTACTGGAACGGCGCGACTCCCATGGCGCATGGCATTCGCGACATCAGCACGACGGGACTGTACGTGGTGACCGAAGAGCGCTGGTATCCGGGAACCCTGGTTTTGATGACGCTGCAGAAGAACGACCTGGGCGAGGAGTTGGCCGAGCGCTCGATCGCCGTGCAATCGCGGGCGGTGCGCTGGGGACCAGATGGTGTGGGCCTGCAGTTTGTTCTGCCCGATGAGCAGGGCCGGCGCCATGGCAATCAGCAGGTGCTGGATGCGGCGGGCAGGAAGGAATTCGAACGTTTCCTGGAGCAGTTGAAACGGGCGAAGTGAAGAGCGCCCGAAAGGCGAGAGCTGCACGGTCAAGGTAAAGGGCACCCAGAGCTGGCTGCATCAATCCTCGGAGCCGATTGAAAAACGTCCCCCAGGGGCAGAAGCCCCGCTGTTTATCCGCCTTTCATGGCGCCCTTCGACTGCCGCTCAGGACAGGCTTTAAGGCCGTGCCCTTTCAAAAACAACGATTTTTTCCGCAGCCTGAGGAGACCCGCGGTGCACATGTCTGGAGGACGGCGCCGCTTCTGGCTACAGAGCGGGATGAACAGTGAGGAGTTGTACGGCTTACGAAGGTCGCGCCTCTATAGCACGAAAGGGGAATATACCCCGCGCCACAAACGGATGATCATAGAGCGAATTGGCCTATTCCCTAAGAGTGTCGGCGAGGCCGCACGATGGTGTTGCACAGAGACGAACGCGTCCCATTGTCCCCGCGCACAGTGCATAGGCAGACGTGTGCCGGAATTTGCCGGCCAGGAGCCGCGCACCGGGGATGCTACGACAAAACAGGAGAGCAGCGACCACCGCGGCAGGCGGCGTGTGCAGCACGCGGCGAGCGGAAGGGCGTGCGCACGCTTTCAGGGGTCATGGGAGAAGCGCCGATAGAGGTTTTGATTTTCCGCGCGGCGGAGTTCCGGAACGATGAATCGCCACGCCGGAGGTAGAACGATGAACGTTCGCAGAGGTATCACCCGGCAAGCTTTTCGGCTCGCGCAACGGCTCATGCGGGCGAAGTTCGTGAAAGGCGAGGAGGGAACCTCGCTGGTCGAACTTGCCATTTCAGTGCCGATCATGATGATGCTGCTGACCGGGGCAGCCTCTTTCTCGCTGGCCTTCTACAGCCTGCAGCAACTTGGCAGCGCGACCGCAAATGCCGCGCAAGTACTGGCTGCAGAGCAGGGGCTGATCACCGACCCCTGCGCGAACGTGGTGACGTCGGTGACGACATCGTTGCCGAACTGGACGGCATCGAAGCTCACTTACACGGTATCCATCACAGACTCGGGGGGAACGCCGCACACCACGCCCGCAACCACCGGCAGCAGCTTCTCTTGCAACACTTATGCGGCCTACATGGCGCAGAACGAACCCGTCACGGTGACGGTCAGCTATTCGTATTCGTGGCTTCCGATTTTCAAGTTCACTCCGTCGAGCGCCTTGACGGCGTCAGAAACCGCCATGGCGAACTGAAAGGGGATTCAATTCTATGAAACAGCTTCGAACCTCATTCTGGCGCAGGCTTCTACGAGACGACCACGGCCAATCAGGACTTGTCGTGGCGCTAATGGTCCTGGGAGCGGCGACACTGGGCGGCGCGGCGATTGAAACCGGCCACGTCTATTACGCCCGCCAGCTGCTGCAAGCGTCGACCAATGCAGCGGCCATCGCCGGGGCGCAAGCCATGCCCAACATCACCCAGGCGTCGACCAATGTGACCAAGTACAGCGCCGAGACGGGAGATCTGAACGCCACGACGCTCTTGCAAAGCGCCTCCATCTCGTCCAGCTTCTACTGCTCGTCGACGGTAGGCAGCACGCTCGACGTGGCCTGCCAGGCGCCGACATCCGGATCGTGCAGCGGCTCGGCTTCGAGCTGCAACGCGCTGGCGGTGACGCAGACGGCGAAGGTTCCGTTGTGGTTCGGAGGCCTGTTCGGCATGCCGACAATGAGTTTGTCGGCAACCGCGACCACGGCCATGCGGGGCGGGTTCAATACGCCCTGGAACATCGCCATCATTCTGGACGCGACGTCGTCGATGAACAACAATGACAGCGGCACGTCCTGCTCCGGGACGCAGGAAACCTGCGCGCTAAAAGGCATTCAGGCGCTGTTGCAGGACATGTATCCCTGCGCGCTGGGCGCCACCTGCAGCAGCAGCACCATCGTGGTGGACAACGTGGCCCTGTATGTTTTTCCGCCGCTCCTGCAATCGACAGCATCACAGGACTACTGCTCCGGGGGCCATTCACCGACGCACGAGTACTATGAGCTACCGACCCTTCCTTATACTTCAGGCAGCCCGAGCACGTCCTGGACGGACACGATCATTTCGTTTCCAACCATGCCGGACTATCGGACCTCGGATACAGCAGCGACTTTGAACACCGGCTCGGATATCGTGAAGGCGAGCGGCTACTCCGGCTCGAGCTGTACCGGCGTGATCGCGACGGGCGGCGCACACACGTATTACGCGCAGGTTCTCTACCAGGCGCAAGCGGATCTGGTTACCGCGCAGAGCAACAATCCGGGATCGAAGAACGCAATTATCCTCCTGGGTGACGGCGACCAGAATGCGACTACCGACATTACCGGCAGCGCAACCTGCACCGGCGGCAGCCACGGTTACTGCGTGTCGAACTACAACAGCAGCAGCGATCTGCGGCCCACGGCTAACGGCAATTTAAACGGCGTGACGGGCAACAACCCCACCAGCCCGACGTATCCCTCGGCGGTGGGCGAGTGCGGGCAGGGAGTCCTTGCGGCGCAGGCGGCCACACAAGCGGGAACCCACGTCTATACGATCGGTTACGGAGCCGTAACTTCGGGCGGATGCTCGACAGATCAGACCTACACCGGTACCGGCAACACCACCTATGGCGGCGGGGCATGGCCGAACAGCGGCAGCAAGCAGCCCTGTGACGAGTTGGCGGCGATGGCTTCCAACGCAGCGAATTTCTATTCCGATGACGGCGACGGCTGCAAAGCGTCGACTCCGTCGAACCAGAACATCAAATCAATGACCGCGATTTTCCGCGCCATCGCGGACAATATGAGCGCACCGCGGCTGATTCCCAACGGCACAACATAGAAGCCGCAAGGAAAGTGAAGGAAAACGGAACAGCTTGCGAAGGGCACGGACGCGAAGTCCGTGCCCTTTTTGCGCGGTGGAGCGAAGGGTGTGGACAACGCGAGGCGCGGGCGGGGCCGGGCGCTCACATTTGAAGATATGAGTAGATTCTGCCTTGAAAGGACACGGCTGCTTTAGGGCGGTTCTCCAATTACCATGAGGCATTTTCGGTGCTTTTCAAGGTGGCTTTTTCTTGAGGAAAAAGCCACGTGGCAATTTCACTCCGCCCTACACCAATTGGAGAACCGCTTTAACCGTGCCGCCAGAATCAGTAAAAAACCACGGGCTTCAGCCCTGGGATGCCTTTTGGCTTCCTGCAAAACCATCTCTCAGGGGCTGAAGCCCGAGTCTTTCTCTTCGGCCTTCTTCGGCACGGCTAAACAGGCCGCGGAAAAAGGCATTTCCGCGAGGGAAGAAGCGCGCAGGGGCTATTGAATCCTGCATAAGTAATGTCCTATTTGAGACGCAAAGAAAGAGGACTGTGGCGGATAAAAGAACGCAGCAAGTGTTCGTTGTTTTGCAAGGAGCGGGTTGTACGGCGGGTCACGTCGGCCAGAGGTTCGACGTCATGAATGGCGCGGTTGGCCATGGGGTTCATCTTCAGCCATGACCAGAGATACTCGACCGGGTTCAGTTCCGGGGCGTAGGAGGGAAAGAAGAATGTGCATAGACGGGACACGGTCTCCAGATATGTTCGGGTCTTGTTGGCCCGGTGCGCGTTCAGCCGATCCCACAGCAGGCACCAGTTGGTATCCAGTTCCCGGTCCAGCGCCTTCAAGAACGCGATGCTTCGGTCAGTATCGACCTCCTTGCCAGGATAGAGACGAAAGTACAAACGCACCTGATCGCGGTCGGGCGAGACACACAGAGCCGCAACGGCCGAGACCTTCTTGTGGTGACGGCCACGCTGATAAAGCACCGGCGTTTGTCCCGAAGGCACCCAGGTGCGCCGCACCAGAGGCGCCAGCAGAAAACCGCTTTCGTCCAGAAACACCAACCATGCCATCAGCCGGCGCGCTTTTTTTAATGGCCGGCCATACCTGCTTGACCCACTGGCCGATGCCCTCTTCGTCGCGCTCCACGGCCTTTCGCGCAGGTTTTTGCGGACTCCAGTTCATGGCGTGCAGCAGGCGGCAGATGTGATCGACATGATAGCGAACGCCAAACGTGCGTTCGATGTGTTCGGCCACGCGAGGACAGGTCCAGAGATCGGTAGCGAATCCGGCAGCATGTGCGCCCTTGAGCAGATGCCTCTCCAACCGCTGACGCTCCCCCGGGGAGAGTTTAAGCGGCCTCCCGCTTGCCGAGACCGCTTTCAATGCCGCCCACCCGCCGACTTTCAGATCATGCTTCCAACGACGCACGCTGCGCGGATCGACATCGAGGCTGCGTGCGATCTCGGCCTGAGTAATCCCCTGTTCCAGGAGTCTGATGGCATGCTCACGTTTACGCTGCAACTCTTCTGGACTGCCCTGCGGTCGGATAGGTCACCTCCGCACAACAAGAACAGTATAGGACATTACTTATGCAGGAATCAATAAAGCCCGGCGCTTATTTTGCGCAGCTTGCGGCGCGAGTAAACTCGCGCCCTGATACAAGACTC
>Ga0371490_1001615_pt1 | contig 11317 bp, 2 predicted proteins | sample MB2SIPfraction_FD_207959 | JGI IMG/M metagenome (GOLD analysis project Ga0371490, IMG submission 207959) | Lab enriched peat soil microbial communities from McLean, Ithaca, NY, United States - MB28FN SIP fraction | ecosystem: Environmental > Terrestrial > Soil > Wetlands > Peat | place: USA...
CAGGATCCTGAGACCACAAAAACTACCTGGCCCCGACCCGCGGAGAAGACCTTCCCGGTGGGCGCCAGGGTACGGCTCACCGGCGTCTGCTTTCCCATTGACTCCTACAACTACTCGGGCGGCGATTTGCCCTTCAACATCATGCTGCGGTCCGCCGCGGATATGGTGATCCTGCAGGGCCCCCCCCTGGTCAATACGCGCAATCTGGGCACCGTCACTGTGCTCCTGTTGCTGGTGCTGGTGGTGGTCAGCGCGCGCTTCTGGCAAACCGAACGCCGGGTGCGCCGCGAGATGGCCCGGCTGGCCTACAGCGAACGCCGCCGCAGCCGCATTCTGGAGCAGATCAACAGCGGAGTGGCGCTGGCGGAGATTGTGGAGCAAACCGCCGATCTGGTCTCGTTCCGCCTGCAAGGCGCGGCGTGCTGGGTGCACATTGAGGGCGGCGCAGATCTGGGGAACCAGCCCAGGAAGCTGTCCGAATTCCGCGTGGAGGCGTTGGCGATCCCCTCCCGCTCCGGGAAGAGCTCGGGAACCATCAACGTAGCCCTCGATCACCTGCTGGAGCCCTCCCTGGTGGAGAAGGAAACCCTGGCCATGGCTGCGGGGCTGATTGAGCTGGCCATTGAGACGCGCAAGACCTATACCGATCTGGTGCGCCGCTCGGAGTTCGACCAGCTGACCAACGTCCAGAATCGCTTCTCGCTGGAGCGCAGCATGGACCAGCAGATCCGGCAGGCGCGGGCATCGGCTGGAATCTTTGGGCTGATCTATATCGATTTGAATGATTTCAAGCATGTCAACGACCTGTATGGGCACCAGATTGGCGACCGTTTTCTGCAGGAGTTTGCTTCGCGGATGAAGCGGCAACTCCGCCCCGGAGACCTTTTGGCCCGGCTCGGGGGAGACGAGTTTGCCGTCCTGGTGCCGGAGATCCACAGTCGCGCCGAGGCCGAGGAGATTGCCACTCGCATGGAGCGCTGCTTTGACGATCCATTCCAAGCCGATGGACACAGCATTCCGGGCTCGGCTGCCATCGGCCTGGCGATTTACCCCGAAGATGGGCGCAGCCGCGAGGCTCTGCTCAAGTCAGCCGATGCCGCCATGTACCTGGTAAAACACGGCCAGGCCAGACTGGAAGACAGCAGCCCCAAAAGAGCTGGAGCTGCGAGCACCGCTTCGTAGCATTCCACTTGGGGCCAACCCGCCGGAACTCCACAGATTCCTTCCGTTCCGTTTGTGGATCGTTTTGGTTCCCAAAGAGATGCGCACGGCGTTTTATGCTGCCCGGACATTCGCATTGTGCCGATAAAATCCCCATGGCGCAGGCAATGCTCCCTTGCGGCCCGAGCGGAAGCCGATGAAGCGACGTTTCACAACTCATATCTTGTTTGTGATCATGGCTTTGCCCATGCTTTGCGCGGCCATGCCCCTGACCACGCTACATGCCGTCCGCACGCTCAGCAACGAAGATGCCGCCCAGAACCCCTTCGTCTCCTTTGAAGCCACCGTTGTTTACTATGACAACGTAATTCATAACCTCAACCTGCAGGAGGGCAGCGACGGGCTCTTTGCCCGCACCAGCGAAGACCTGACCTTGGTCCCCGGTGACCGGGTGCGCGTAGAAGGCCGGATGATGCCGAGCTTTCTGCCCTATCTGGAAACCACCCGGGTAGAGGTGCTGCATCACGGGACGTTGCCGGAACCGCACCGGGTGGGCTTTGACGATCTGGTGCGCACCCGGGTGGTCAGCATCCGCGTCCAGGCGCGGGGCAGGATTGTGGCCGCCGATCTGGTAAACGTCAGCGACACGCCGGCCGGCCGCCTGCAGATGTTCATGGATGGCGGGGTGGTGGACCTTGACGTGGAAACCCGGGATCTGGCTGCCATGCGCAAGCTGCTGGACGCCGAGGTAGAAGTGATCGGCGTAGCGGGGAGAAAGTTCGACGGGAAGATGCAGCAGACGGGCGTGCGCATCCGGGTGGTGAACCTGGCCGACATTCACGTTCTGCACCCGGCGCCTGCCGATCCGTGGGCGTTGCCGGCCACGCCGCTCGGCTCCATTCTTACCGGCTACCATATGGAGGATCGCAGCAGGCGGCTGCGCGTCCACGGCACCATCACTTACTATGAGCCGGGGGTTGCGGCCGTGCTGCAAAATGGCAGCCAGAGCCTTTGGCTCAATACCGATGCCACCGACCCTCTGGCGGTGGGCGACGAAGCCGACGCCATTGGATTTCCCAACTCCGACGAGGATCGGCTATTTCTCAGCCACGCCGAGTTGCGGCCCACCGGAGTTCATCTGCCCATCACCCCCTTTGCTGCACGATGGGAAGAGCTGGCCGCGTGGTCCCACAACGCGCCCATTGGCCACGGCTTCGAACTTGTCTCGCTTGAAGCCCGGATCGTCGGACAAGTGCGCACCGACCGCGAGGACCGCTACGTGCTTGACACAGGTGGCTCGGTCTTCTCCGCTGTGTACCACCATCTCGCGCCGCCTTACCCGGTACCGCCCATGCGCTCGATTCCCCTGGGCAGCAGGGTGCGCATCACGGGTATCTGCTGGATCGCCGACATTACTCCGGCCAGCAATCAAGTCCCCTTCGACATCATCATGCGTTCGCCGGACGACGTCCGGGTACTCCGCGGTCCGCCTTTGTGGAGCGAGCGCAATCTGGCCGTCGCGCTGGGCGTGGTTTTGCTATCTCTGCTGCTGCTGGGTTTACGCACCCTGGCCATAGAGCGTAGAGCCCAGCGCAACGCCGCCGCAGCCGCGTTTCTGGAACGCCGCCGGCGGCGCATCCTGGAAGACATCAATGCCATGTGTCCGCTGGCCGACATCGTGGAAGAGATTACCCGCGTGGTGAGTCTGGAACTGAACAAAGCTCCCTGCTGGTGCTCGATCGAAGGCGGTGCAACGCTGGGCGTCCAACCGGCTCCGCAAGAAAAGTTCCAGCGGGTGGAGCATGCCATCCCCGCTCGCACCGGTGGTCTACTGGGTTCGCTCTATGCGGCTCTGCCGGAAAAAGCCCGACGTTCTCCAAATGTGCAGGAAGCGCTCTCCCTGGGCGCAGGCCTGGTGGCCGTGGCCATTGAGACCCGCCGGCTCTATACGGATCTTGTGCATCGCTCGGAGTTCGATCAGCTGACCGGCCTTTACAACCGCGCGGCGCTGGACGAGAAGATGGAGGAGCAGATCCGAATGGCCCGCGCGCAGGGCTCGATCTTCGCCCTCCTCTACATCGACTTTGACAACTTCAAGCAGGTAAACGACACCCACGGGCATCGTATCGGCGATCTGTTCCTGGCCGAGGCAGCGCGGCGGATGAAGACCCAGCTCCGGCCCGGCGACCTGCTGGCACGGCTGGGCGGCGACGAGTTTGCCGCGCTCGTCACCAATGTCCGCAACCGCGAAGAGGTGGACGAGGTGGCGGCACGGCTGGAACGCGGCCTGGCCGAGCCATTCAACTTCGGTACGATCCAGCTGCACGGCGCTGCTTCCACCGGCATCGCTCTCTACCCGGCCGGCGCCAGCAGCGCGGACGGCCTACTCACCGCCGCCGACAGCGCGATGTATGCCCACAAAGCCCAGCGCAAGCGCGGACGCAGCACCAGCTGAGAGGTGTGGAAGGCGGTTGGAGCGGATGGGGAAAACGTGGTATTAACCACATCAAACAGTGTTGGCCGGGCGGGCAACTCTTATCTCCGGAATAGCGATTCACTCGGAAGCTGCTTGAGGTTTTCCGTGTGTTGGAGAGTGCATTGACTTCCCAGGTCCGAAAATCCGGACCTGGGGCACCCAGAGTTGGTTCTTGTTGATCGGCTCCATGGATTTGCAGCGTACTGTCCCACCCTAGCGACAAAAACAAAGACGTCGCGAGGGTGGGGCACCCATCCATCTATGGTGAACTGACTGGTTCTTGGACCTCTGCTGGACGTCCGGCACGGCCTCAAGGTTTTGTACTTGCAAATAGCCAAGGCCCGGCAAAATGCCGGGCCTTGGTGGTTTTCGGGTTGAGCAGCTTGGTCCGCAGCGCGCAGCGCCTACTCGGCGGCCATCTCTTCGGCTTCGCCTTCCTGGCGCATCATCTCCAGTTCGCGCTCGGCGGCTTCGATTTCGGCAGAGACCTCCTGCTGAACGCGGGCGGCCGCTTCTTCGAGCTCGGGCGAGAGCTGGACGTTGCGGTAGTACTCCAGACCGGTGCCGGCCGGGATCAGACGGCCCACAATCACGTTCTCCTTCAGACCGCGCAGGTTGTCGACTGCGCCGTTGATGGAGGCCTCGGTGAGGACGCGGGTGGTCTCCTGGAAGCTGGCAGCGGAGATGAACGAATCCGTGGAGAGCGAGGCCTTGGTGATGCCCAACAGCAGCGGGCGGCCAATGGCCGGGCGGCCGCCGTTGGCGAGCGCCTTCTCGTTCTCCTCGCGGAAGCGGAAGCGATCCACCTGCTGCTCGAGCAGGAAGTTGGTGTCGCCCACCTCGTCGATGCGCACCCAGCGGAGCATCTGCCGGACGATGACTTCGATGTGCTTGTCGCTGATGGCCACGCCCTGCAGACGGTAGACTTCCTGGATTTCGTTCACCAGGTAGGCCTGCAGTTCCTTCTCTCCGAGCACGGCCAGAATGTCGTGCGGGTTGAGCGGGCCGTCCATGAGGGGATCGCCGGCGCGCAGACGCTCGCCTTCCTGAACGTTGACGTGGATGCCGCGCGGCACGGAGTATTCCTTTTCCTCGCCGTTGTCGGCCGTGACGTAGATCTTGCGCTGGCCCTTGCTGATTTCGCCGAAGCGGACCACACCATCGATCTCGCTGATGATGGCCGTTTCACGCGGCTTGCGGGCTTCGAAGAGTTCGACCACGCGGGGCAGACCGCCGGTGATGTCCTTGGTACGCGTGGACTCCTTGGGAATCTTCGCGAGGATATCGCCGGGGCCGACCTCGGCTCCGTCTTCGATCATCAAGTGAGCGCCGCGCGGCAGCAGATAACGCTTGTGCGCCTTGGCGTTCTTGACCTGGAACGAAGGCTGGCGCTTTTCGTCGGGCGAGTCGCCCACCACCCAGCGGGAGAGGCCGGTGACTTCATCGACTTCCTCGTTGAGGGTGATGCCTTCCTGCAGATCCTTGAACTGAACGGTGCCGCCGATCTCGGTGATGATGGAGTAGGTGTAGGGGTCCCACTCGGCAAGCAGCTCGCCGAGCTTGACCTGCGAGCCTTCCTTGACGCGGAGGCGCGCGCCGTAAACCACCTGGTAGCGCTCCTTCTCGCGGTTGCGGTCGTCGACAATGGCGATGGAACCGGAGCGGTTCATGGCCACCAGCATGCCGTCCCGGGCTTCAACGGTGTTCAGATTGATGAAGCGCACAGTGCCGTTGTTCTTGGCGTCCAGGCGCGACTTGTCCGAGACGCGGCTGGCCACGCCGCCGACGTGGAAGGTACGCATGGTCAGCTGCGTACCGGGCTCGCCGATGGACTGCGCCGCGATGACGCCGCAGGTTTCGCCGAGCTCCACCATGCGGCCCGAACCGAGGTTGCGGCCGTAGCAGAGCGCGCAAACGCCGCGGCGCGACTCGCAGGTGAGCACGGAGCGGATCTTGACGCGCTCCACGCCCGCACCCTGAACGCCCGAGGCAATTTCCTCGTCGATCTGCTGGTTGATATCGACCACCACGTTGCCGTCGTAGTCCTTAATTCTTTCCAGCGACACGCGGCCGATGATGCGGTCGCGCATGGGCTCGATGATCTCGCCCGACTCGACGATGGAGCCGACGTAGATGCCTTCCGAGGTGCCGCAATCGAACTCGGTGACGATGACGTCCTGCGCCACGTCGACCAGGCGGCGGGTCAGGTAGCCCGAGTCGGCGGTCTTCAGCGCGGTATCGGCCAGGCCCTTGCGGGCGCCGTGGGTCGAGATGAAGTACTCGAGCACGGTGAGACCTTCGCGGAAGTTGGAGGTAATCGGCGTCTCAATGACTTCGCCCGAAGGCTTGGCCATCAGGCCGCGCATGCCGCTGAGCTGGCGAATCTGCTGCTTCGAACCACGAGCGCCGGAGTCGGCCATGATGTAGATCGGGTTCATCACGCCGTCTTCATCGTTGTGCTTCATGTTCGAGAACATCTTCTCGGCCACTTCGTCGGTCACGGCCGACCACATCTGGATGACCTTATTGGAGCGCTCGCCGTTGGTGATGGCGCCGTCCATGTACTGCTTCTGAACTTCGATCACCTTGCGGTCAGCGTCGTTGACGATGTCGTACTTGATCTGCGGGATCACCATGTCGTCCAGGCCCACGGAGAGGCCGGAGCGAGTGGCGAACTGGAAGCCCAGGGCCTTGATCTTGTCGAGCATGGCAACTGTGGTCTCGAGGCCGAGGTTCTGGTTGCAGTAGTTGACCAGCTGCCCGATGCCCTTCTTCTTGAGCAGGCCGTTGATGAACGGCATGCCGGAGGGCAGCGAGTCGTTGAGGATGACGCGGCCAACGGTGGTGGAGATGTACTGGCGGTTGAACTCCACCGGCTCGGTATGGACCAGATCCTGATCGTCGTAGGCTGTGGTCATGTCGAGAACCTTGCCCGTGTAGCGCAGGCGGATCGGGGTCAGCGTCTCCACCTCCTTGGCCTCCAGGGCCATGAGCACTTCCTCGACATTGGAGAAGACGCGGCCTTCGCCCTTGCCGCCCTTCTTGGCCTTGGTCAGGTAATAGAGGCCGAGCACCATGTCCTGGGTGGGCACGGTGATGGGGTGGCCCGAAGCGGGCGAAAGAATGTTGTGCGAAGCGAGCATGAGCACGCTGGCTTCAATCTGCGCCTCCGGCGAGAGGGGAATGTGCACGGCCATCTGGTCGCCATCGAAGTCGGCGTTGAAGGCGGTGCAGACCAGGGGGTGAATCTTGATGGCCTTGCCTTCGACCAGCACCGGCTCAAAGGCCTGAATGCCCAGACGGTGCAACGTGGGGGCGCGGTTGAGCATCACTGGATGGTCCTTGATGACCTCTTCCAGGATGTCCCACACCACCGGCTCCTGCATCTCCACCATTTCCTTGGCCTGCTTGATGGTGGTGCACTGGCCGGTCTGCTCCAGACGGTGATAGATGAAGGGCTTGAAGAGCTCGAGCGCCATCTTCTTGGGCAGGCCGCACTGGTGCAGCTTCAAGTCGGGACCGACCACGATCACGGAACGGCCGGAGTAGTCCACGCGCTTGCCGAGCAGGTTCTGACGGAAGCGGCCCTGCTTGCCCTTCAGCGTATCGGAGAGGGACTTGAGCGGACGGTTGTTGGCGCCGCGCAGCACCCGGCCACGGCGGCCGTTATCGAACAGCGCGTCGACGGCCTCCTGCAGCATGCGCTTTTCGTTGCGCACGATAACCTCAGGCGCGTGCAGATCCATCAGCTTCTTCAACCGGTTGTTGCGGTTGATGACGCGGCGATAGAGGTCATTCAGATCCGAAGTCGCAAAGCGGCCGCCATCCAGCGGCACCAACGGGCGCAGCTCGGGAGGAATCACGGGCAGCACGTCCAGGATCATCCACTGCGGCTTGTTGGCCGACTTGCGGAAGGCTTCGACCACCTTGAGGCGCTTGGCGTACTTGATCTTCTTCTGCGCCGAAGTTTCGGTCTTCATGCGCTCGCGCAGCTCCACACCGAGCTCGTCGACGTTGACGCGCTTGAGCAGTTCCTTGATGGCTTCCGCGCCCATCATGGCCTTGAAGCCGGAGGGGCGGAACTGCTGGTCGAGCTCGCGGAACTTGGTCTCGTCCTTGATGATCTCGCGCTCCTTGACGGGCGCGTCGCCGGGATCGACCACGACGTAGGACTCGAAGTAGAGAATGCTCTCCAGATCGCGCAGCGAGATGTCGAGCAGGTGGCCGATACGCGACGGCAGGCCCTTGAAGAACCAGACATGCGAGCAGGGCGATGCCAGCTCGATGTGGCCCATGCGCTCGCGGCGGACCTTGGAGACGGTCACTTCCACGCCGCACTTATCGCAGATGACGCCGCGATGCTTCATGCGCTTGTACTTGCCGCACAAGCACTCCCAGTCGGTGACGGGTCCGAAGATGCGGGCGCAGAACAGGCCATCGCGCTCCGGCTTGAAGGTACGGTAGTTGATGGTCTCCGGCTTGGTCACCTCGCCATGCGACCAGGAGCGGATCTTCTCCGGCGAGGCAAGCATGATGCGGATGGCATCGAAGTCAGTGATCGGGCTGGTAAGCTCAAACGGGTTCGAACGGAACAAGGCGACCCTCCTTGGCGGGGTTCATTGACCCAGCCGCGGCTTTTCCCGGGATTCATCTCGGGGTCCTTCCTTCCCGGGCAGCGGTGTTTGTCGCTGTTAAGAAGGACCCTGAAAAAAGCTTCTAGCAGCTCGCTTCTAGCCTCTAGCTTTTCTTAGCTTCACCGTGCTCTCTGCGGCTTACGTCAGCAAGATGGAGCTAGAAGCTAGTAGCTAGAAGCTAGAGGCTGCTTTTAGTCGGCTACGGCCGCCAGTTCCTCCGGCGGCGGAACCTTCTCGGCCTCCGCGGAGCGCTTGATCAGCTCCACATCGAGGCAAAGCGACTGCAGTTCGCGAATCAACACGTTGAACGACTCCGGCACGCCCGGCTCCATGGCCGTTTCGCCCTTGACGATGGCTTCGTAGATCTTGGTACGGCCAAAGACGTCGTCGGACTTGGCGGTCAACAGCTCTTGCAGGATGTAGGCCGCGCCATAAGCTTCCAGCGCCCAGACTTCCATTTCGCCGAAGCGCTGGCCGCCGAACTGCGCCTTGCCGCCCAGCGGCTGCTGCGTGATCAGCGAGTACGGTCCGATGGAACGGGCGTGGATCTTGTCGTCCACCAGGTGAGAGAGCTTGAGCATGTAGATGTAGCCCACCGTGACCGGCTGCTCGAACTGGTCGCCGGTCATGCCGTCGAACAGCACCGTCTTGCCGGACTCCGGCAGCGAGGCCGCGCGCAACAGGGCCTTGATTTCACCTTCCTGCGCACCGTCGAAGACGTTGGTCCCGAGCCAAATGCCGCGCTTCATGCCATGCGCCACGCGGAGCAGCATCTCGTCGTCCAGCTCTTCGAGCTGGCGCAGGCAAGCCGTGCCGGCGAACTCCTTGCGCATGGTCGCGCGCACGAATTCGACGTCGCTGTTGGCCTTGACCAGCTCCGCCACCTTGGCGCCGAGCTCAGCAGCAGCCCAACCAAGATGGGTTTCGAGAATCTGTCCCACGTTCATACGGGAAGGCACGCCGAGGGGGTTGAGCACGATCTCCATGGGGCGGCCGTCGGGCAGATACGGCATGTCTTCCTCAGGAAGAATGCGCGAGATCACGCCCTTGTTGCCGTGCCGGCCGGCCATCTTGTCGCCCACCGAGAGCTTGCGCTTCATGGCGATGTAGACCTTGACCAGCTTGATGACGCCCGGAGGCAGCTCATCACCCTTCTGCAGCTTGGCCACCTTCTCGTTGGTGATCTTGCGCAGCACTTCGATCTGGCGCGAGGTCATCTCTTCGATCTCATCGATCTGCTCGTTGACGCGGGGGTCCTTGTCGGCGTAGCGGATGCGCTTGAGGTTCTTGGTGGAGATGCGCTCGATGGTGTCGCGATCGAGGAGCGTGCCCTTGGTCAACAGACGCTTGTTGGTGCGCTCGTCGTGCAGATCGGCGAGCACTTCCTTGCCGCCCAGAATGCCTTCCAGGCGCTTCAGGCGCTCATCGGTCAGAATGCGGATTTCGTCGCCGAGGTTCTTTTCGAGCTTGGCCACGTACTCGGCTTCGATCAGCTTGGCGCGCTCGTCCTTCTCCTGGCCCTTGCGGCTAAAGATGCGGACGTCGACGACCGTGCCCTCGATACCTGGAGGGCAGGTGAGCGAGGCGTCGCGCACGTCGCCGGCCTTTTCGCCGAAGATGGCGCGCAGCAGCTTCTCTTCCGGCGTCAGCTGGGTCTCGCCCTTGGGTGTGACCTTGCCCACCAGAATGTCGCCGTGGCCGATCTGGGCGCCGATGCGGATGATGCCGCTCTCGTCCAGATCCCGAAGCGCATGCTCCGAGACGTTGGGAATGTCGCGGGTGATTTCCTCGGGACCGAGCTTGGTGTCGCGGGCTTCGATCTCGAACTCCTCGATGTGGACCGAGGTGTAGTAATCCTCGCGGACCAGCTTCTCGCTGATCAGGATGGCGTCCTCGAAGTTGTATCCGCGCCAGGGCATGAAGGCCACCAGCACGTTACGGCCGAGAGCCAGCTCGCCCTGCTCGGTGCAAGGACCGTCGGCGATGACCTGGCCCTTGAGCACGCGCTCGCCTTCCCGCACCACCGGCTTCTGGTTGATGCAGGTGTTCTGGTTGGAGCGCTTGAACTTGATGAGCTGGTAGATGTCGGAACCGACCTCACGCGAGAGCTGCGTGGGATGGTGCTCGCCTTCGACGCGCACGATGATGCGCTCGGAGTCGACCGAGTCCACGATGCCGTTGCGCTTGGCCAGAATCACCGCGCCCGAGTCGCGGGCGGTGACGCCTTCCATGCCGGTGCCGACCAGAGGAGCTTCGGCGACCAGCAGAGGAACCGACTGCCGCTGCATGTTGGCGCCCATCAGGGCGCGGTTGGCGTCGTCGTGCTCCAGGAAGGGCACCAGCGAAGCGGCCACCGAGACCAGCTGCTTGGGCGAGACGTCGATGTAGTCGACTTCGGTGCGATTGACCAGCACGAAGTTGCCCGCCCGGCGGGCATTCACCAGCTCTTCGGTGATGTTGCCGTCGGGATCGAACTCGATGTTGGCCTGCGCGATGGTGTGCTTGTCCTCTTCCCAGGCGGAGAGGTAGAAGCTAAAGGGGATGAACTCGATGGTGCGCTTGCCGGCGGCGGAAAGCTCGGCCTGCAGCCTGATCGCTTCATCCTTTTCGATGTGGTCGCCCACGCGCATGCCGCTCTCGCCGGCGTTCACGATCTCCACAAAGTCGAGAATCTTGGAGTCCTTCACCTTGCGGTAAGGCGACTCGATGAAGCCGTACTCGTTGATGCGCGCAAAGCAGCTGAGCGAGCTGATCAGACCGATGTTCGGACCTTCCGGAGTTTCGATTGGGCAGATACGGCCGTAGTGCGTCGGGTGCACGTCGCGGACTTCAAAGCCGGCGCGCTCACGCGACAGGCCGCCCGGTCCAAGGGCCGACAGGCGGCGCTTGTGGGTGATCTCCGAGAGCGGGTTGGTCTGGTCCATGAACTGCGAGAGCTGCGAGGAACCGAAGAACTCGCGGATGGCGGCCATCACCGGCTTGGCGTTGATCAGGTCATGCGGCATGGCCGTATTGAGCTCCTGATAGACGCTCATCTTTTCCTTGA
>Ga0371490_1001617_pt1 | contig 11309 bp, 11 predicted proteins | sample MB2SIPfraction_FD_207959 | JGI IMG/M metagenome (GOLD analysis project Ga0371490, IMG submission 207959) | Lab enriched peat soil microbial communities from McLean, Ithaca, NY, United States - MB28FN SIP fraction | ecosystem: Environmental > Terrestrial > Soil > Wetlands > Peat | place: USA...
CACGACGATCTGCTCCAGATGATCACCGAGAAACCCCAGTACACCCAGCAGTGCATGAAGGGCATTCTGGTGGCCAAGAACCTGGAGCGCATCGCCGATCACGCCGCCGCCATCGCCGCCGACGTCATCTTCTGGGTGCGCGGCGCCGACGTTCGCCACCAGCTGTCGAGCGCGATCGATTGAGGGAACAGGGAATAGGGAACAAGGGAACGAGGAAAAAACTCCCCGGGAAAGAGCAGAAGCCCGATGGCGGATTGCCATCGGGCTTCTTGCTGCTGTGGGAGATCTATTCTGCAGGGTAAGCTGCGAGTGCTCCGGGTCCCTCGCATTTGAGGACCCGGGACGGAAGCACGCACCCCAGAGAACGCGAAGCATCTCGCAGCATGCCATGCCGCGAAGCGGCAGCTGCTGCATGCAATGCCTAGACGCCGATCACCGCGCAGAGCTCCTTCACGGCCTCGGCGCTCTTCTTCAGGGCTGCATCTTCTTCCGCGGTGAGCTTGATCTCGATGATCTTCTCCAGGCCTTTGGAGCCCAGCTTGCAGGGCACGCCGATGAAGTAGCCGTTGATGCCGTACTCGCCCTGCAGATAAGCAGCGCAGGGGAGGATCTTTTTCTTGTCCTTGAGAATGGCCTCAACCATTTCTACGGCGGCGGCGGAGGGGGCGTAGTAGGCAGAGCCGGTCTTGAGGTACTTGACGATCTCGGCGCCGCCATCGCGGGTGCGTTGGACGATGGCGTCGATGCGCTCCTTGGGCAGCAACTCGGTGATGGGAATGCCGGCCACGGTGGTGTGGGAGATGAGCGGAACCATGGTGTCGCCGTGACCGCCCAGCACCATGCAGCTCATGTTGTGCACGCTCACATTGAGTTCTTTGGCCAGGAAGGTCTTGAAGCGGCCGGAGTCCAGGATGCCAGCCATGCCGATGACCCGTTCGCGGTTGAAGCCCGAATGCTTGAAGGCGGCCTGCGCCATCGCGTCCAGGGGATTGGAGACGACGATCAGAATGGTCTCGGGCGAATGCGCTACGACCTTCGAAACCACGTCGCACATGATCTTGTAGTTGGTGTGGAGCAGGTCGTCGCGGCTCATGCCCGGCTTGCGGGGAATGCCAGCCGTAATCACCACGATGTCGGAGTTGGCGGTGTCCGCGTAGTCGTTGGTGCCGGTGATGTGTACGTCGGAGCGTTCGATGGGAATGGCCTGTTGCAGGTCGAGGGCCTTGCCCTGCGGGACACCCTCGATGACGTCGATCAGCACGACATCGGCCAGTTCCTTGGCCATGATCCAGTGCGCTGCCGTAGCGCCCACGTTGCCGGCGCCAACAATGGTTACTTTCTTCCGCATGATCTCTCCTTGGTAGTGATCAGTGGTCAGAATAGGCCAGCGAGCAGGGTTCGGATGTCTTCCTCTGATCACTGGCCACTGGCACTGCTTACATGTTGCCGATGATGCGCGTGGCAAATTCGCTGGTGCCCACCTTGGTGGCTCCCGCGGTCTGGCGCTCAAAGTCGTAGGTGACAAACTTTTGCAGGATAGTTTGTTCCAACGCGGTCTCGATCATCTTGGCCGCTTCCTTCCAGCCGATGAACTCCAGCAGCATGACGCCCGACAGGATCACCGAGCCCGGGTTGATGACGTCCTTGTCTGCATACTTGGGCGCAGTGCCGTGCGTGGCTTCAAAGACCGCGTAGCCGTCGCCGATGTTGGCGCCGGGCGCAATGCCGAGGCCGCCCACCTGCGCCGCGGCAGCGTCCGAGATGTAGTCGCCGTTCAGGTTGGTGGTGGCCAGCACGCTATAGTCCGACGGGCGGATGATGATTTGCTGGAAGATGGAGTCGGCGATGCGGTCGTTGACCAGAATCTTCTGCTTCCACGCGCCGTTGCCGTGGCTTTTGCCGATGGCCTTGAGCACGCCTGCAACCTCGGCAATCACCTGCTGTTTGAAGCTGGCCGGCGCAAACTCGATGCCGGGCTCGATGAGGGCCGCGTTCTGCTCGGCGGTCAGGCCGGGGTTGGCGTCCAGATTGCCCAGAATCCAGCTCTCGCGCTCGGTCACCGTCTGCTGGCGGAACTCCTGGGTGGCCACTTCATAGCCCCACTCGCGAAAGGCGCCTTCGGTGAACTTCTGGATGTTGCCCTTGTGCACCAGGGTGACGGTCTTGCGGCCGCTCTCCATGGCATGCTGGATGGCGTAGCGCACCAGCCGCTTGGTGCCGAAGATGGAGATGGGCTTGATGCCCACGCCGGAGTCGGTGCGGACCTGCTTCTTGCCCCCGGCCAGCATCTCTTGGTTCAGGAACTCGATCAGCTTGGCGGCTTCCGGGGTGCCCTGCTTGAACTCGATGCCCGAGTACACATCCTCGGTGTTCTCGCGGAAGATGATGATGTTGACCTGCTCCGGATGCTTCACCGGGCTGGGCACGCCCTGGTAGTACTTGACCGGGCGCACGCAGGCGTAGAGGTCCAGAATCTGGCGCAGGGCCACGTTCAGCGAGCGGATGCCGCCGCCCACCGGCGTGGTCAGCGGTCCCTTGATGGAGACGCGCAGATCGCGCGCCGCGGCCACCGAGTCGTCCGGCAGCCAGGTGTTGTAGGCGCGGTAGGCCTTCTCGCCGGCAAAGATTTCGAACCACTTGATGCTGCGCTTGCCGCCGTAGGCCTTTTCCACCGCTGCGTCGAAGACCCGCTGCGAGGCCTTCCATATGTCGCGGCCCGTGCCGTCGCCTTCGATGTAGGGGATGATGGGGTTGTCGGGGACCTGAAACGCACCGTTTGCGTACTCGATCGGGCTGCCATCCTGGGGAAGAGCCTGACCGTTGTATGTTTTTTGCATGGTTTTCGGCTTCCTTGTGTCTTCAAAGGTCACCTAGAGGCTACCATCCCCAAAATATGAGGCGCAATGGGCACCTGCGGTGCGGGCAGCCCGCTTCGCGTTGCTCCAGCCAACTGCAATGCGGAGGCTCGAGCGCCCCATCCGGGGCGCAGTGCTGCAAAATGGGCGTGGCAATGGCGGCGGGACAGGGAAACGGCTGGATTCTCAACCAAAGATACTGGCGGAGTCCTTCACGTCCAATTCGGCATGGGGAGCCAGATGGCGGAGTTCGGCCAGAAAGCCGTCGCGATCGGCAGGCGAGACATAAACCGTGCGCTGATCGGAGAGCGTGCGGGCCGCGCGTAGTCGATCGGGAGAGATTTCCCGGAGGCACCGGGTCAGTTGGCTATCCGGGTGATCTCTTTTCAGTGAACCAGTGGAGTGCGCCAGATGTATCACGCTAGCAACCCTTCTGGCTACCAAGCAGGCTGATTCAAAACCAGTTAACTTCATATTCCCCCGTTTTCACCCCTTCGCTACTGCTCTCCGGCTCAACTTCCACAAAAGTTTTCCCGCTTCCGCCGTCCTGACGTGCGGAATACGATAAACTCATGCGGGAACCGGTTCCGGGACCCCATCTCAACCGCGCGGAGGCCACATCGAAATTGGGCAAAAGCATGGTCCCGAAGAGGCTTTTCTTCACCAAGGGCGTGGGCAAGCACAAGGAGCGGCTCACCAGCTTTGAGCTGGCCCTGCGCGATGCCGGCATTGCCGCGCAGAATCTGGTCCGCGTCTCCTCCATCTTTCCTCCGCAGTGCAAGGTGCTCACGCGCAAGGAAGGCCTGAAGTACATGAACCCCGGCGAGGTGGTCTTTGCGGTCATCGCCGAAAACTCCACGCGCGAGGCCCACCGGCTACTGGCTTCTTCCATCGGCGTGGCCATTCCCGCCGACCGTAACGCCTACGGCTACCTGAGCGAACACCACAGCTTTGGCGAAACCGAGGAGCAGGCCGGCGAATATGCCGAGGAGCTGGCGGCCGAGATGCTGGCCACCACCCTCGACGTCGACTTCGACCCCGACAAGAGCTGGGACGAGAAAAAGGAGATCTACCGCATCTCCAACAAGATTGTCCGCACCTCCAACATCACCCAATCGGCTGTTGGCGACAAGCGCGGCCTGTGGACTACCACCATCGCCGCCGCCGTCCTCATCCTCGACGAGTAGGGCATTGCATGCAGCAGACCACTGCGTGGGGCAGACCATGTAGCTCCATCGAGCCGTAGGCAGGGGGATGCATGCGACAGATTCGGGCGATGTTTCCATCCCACCCCGCCCGCAAGGACTGGAACGCCGCTAAGAGCGACTGCTGCATGCAATGCCGCGAAGTAGGCCGCCGCACCGCAGGTGCCTGCATGCAATGCCCGCACCGCGGGTGCTTTGAGCCAAAATAGAAGATGCGGGTGTTTGTGCTCGCGGCAGACTCTCCTCTATCGCAGGAGAGCAAGAGAAAACCGGAGGCAAAGATGCAGCAGAAGAACTTCACCGTCGGTCTGGTCCAGATGAGCATGGGCCCCGACCCCGATCTCAACTTCGCCCGCGCCGTGGAGCATGTGCGTACGGCGGCCCAGCGCGGAGCCCAGGTGGTCTGCCTGCCGGAGCTCTTCCGTGCCCAGTACTTCTGCCAGCGGGAAGACACCGCGCTCTTCGATCTTGCCGAGCCCATCCCGGGCCCTTCCACCACCGCACTCTCCGCCGTTGCCAGCGAACTGGGCATTGTGATTGTCGCCTCGCTTTTTGAGCGCCGCGCCCCGGGGCTCTACCACAACACCGCGGTCACCCTCGACACCGACGGCTCCATCGCCGGCGTCTATCGCAAGATGCACATCCCGGACGATCCCTTGTATTACGAGAAGTACTACTTCACTCCCGGCGATCTGGGCTTCAAGGCGACCGATACCCAGCATGGCCGTCTGGGCACGCTCGTCTGCTGGGATCAGTGGTATCCGGAGGGCGCGCGGCTCACGGCCTTGCAGGGCGCGGAGATTCTCTTCTATCCAACGGCAATCGGCTGGCACCCGGAAGAAAAAGAAAAATTTGGTGAGGCGCAGTACTCGGCCTGGCAGACCATCCAGCGTGGCCACGCCATTGCCAACGGAATTTATGTGGCGGGCGTCAATCGCGTGGGCCACGAACAGGGCGACATCAAGGGCAATCGCGTGGAGGGCGCGGGCCTGGAGTTCTGGGGTGGCAGCTTCCTGGCCGATCCGTTTGGAAGGATCGTTGCCCAGGCCTCGCATACCGACGAAGAGATTCTGATCGCCAAGCTCGACCTCGGCCTGATGGAGGAGACCCGCCGCAACTGGCCCTTCCTGCGCGACCGCCGCATCGACGCCTACGGCGGCATCACCCGCCGCCACCTCGACCCTGCCACCAGCTGGGGCGAAGGAGGGAACAAGTAGTGGGCAGCTCAACGCAGACTCCCCGCTCCCTCGGCTACCGCATGCCCGCCGAGTGGGAGCCGCATCAGGCTACCTGGCTTGCCTGGCCCCACAATCCCGAGGACTGGCCGGGCAAGTTCCAGCCCATTCCGTGGGTTTACTCCGAAATCGTTCGCCTGCTCTCGGCGCGCGAACAGGTCCACCTGCTCGTCCAGCACGAGCGCGAGGAGGCGCGGGCAAAGTCGATCCTTGCGCGGAGTGGAGCAAAGCTCGAAAACGTGCTCTTCCACCAGTGGCCCACCAACCGCATCTGGCTGCGCGACGCGGGGCCTATCTTCGTGCGCAATGGGGCAGGGAAGATCGGCCTGACCAACTGGCGCTTCAACGCCTGGGCCAAGTACGAGGATTGGCAATTCGACGACCAGATTCCCGCCAACGCCGCCGAACTGCTCGGCGTACCCGCGTGGATGCCCTTCGTGGGCGATCATCGTGTGGTGCTGGAAGGCGGATCGATTGATACCAATGGCGCGGGCACCCTGCTCACTACCGAAGAATGTCTGTTGAGCACGGTTCAGCAGCGCAATCCCGGCCTGAGCCGCGAGCAACTGGAGCAGATATTTTCCGATTACCTGGGCATGGATCGCGTGATCTGGCTCGATCGCGGCATTGTGGGCGACGACACCCACGGCCACGTGGACGACATCACGCGCTTTGTCGCCGCAGACACCATCGTCACCTGCGTCGAGCCCGACACCACCGATGCCAATCACGAGATTCTGGCCGAGAACCTGCAGCGGCTAAAAGATGCGCGCACCGCAGCAGGCAAGCAATACACGCTCGTCGAGCTGCCATTGCCCAAGCCGGTCCTCTTCAACGGCCAGCGTCTGCCGGCCAGCTATGCGAATTTTTATATTGCCAACGAACTGGTACTGGTACCCACATTTAACGACGCGCGCGACCGCGTGGCCTTGTCGATTCTGGCCGAGTGTTTCCCAACGCGCGATGTGATTGGCATTCATGCTGTCGATCTGGTCTGGGGCCTGGGCACGCTGCACTGCATGAGCCAGCAACAACCGGCGGAGCTGACAGCGAAGTCATGAGCGAAATGGTCGCCATTTCCGATCTGGATGCCATGCATGCGGCTCTCGATGAGGCACGTCTGGCCGCTGAGGCTGGCGAGGTGCCCATCGGCGCGGTGCTGGTGCGGGAGGGCGAGATCGTTGCCCGCGGCCAGAACCGTACCCTGCGCGACGTGGACCCCACAGCCCACGCGGAGATGGTCGCGCTGCGTGCAGCGGCCACGGCTCTTGGCAACTACCGCATGGCCGGCTGCACGCTCTATGTCACGCTGGAGCCCTGCGCCATGTGCGCCGGAGCCATGATTCACGCGCGTCTGGACCGTGTGGTCATCGCCGCCGCCGATCCCAAGACCGGCGCCTGCGGCTCGGTGCTCTCCGTGCTCAACCATCCCCAGCTCAACCACCAGATGCCGGTTGAGTTCGGTGTGCTGGGCGACGAGGCTGGCGACCTGCTGCGCAGCTTCTTTCGTGAGCGGCGGTCCTGAGCGAAGCGGGACTTCGAGAGCTGTTCTTTTCACCCTTTCCCGTAAATGGCGCGGGAAAAGATGGGGGCACCCAGGTTGCGGGAATGGTCCTACTGGTCTACCCCGTACGCTTTGGGCACAAACCAGCTCACCGGCCGCGCCGATTCTTCCAGTTTGTCCGCGACGCCGAGCACCGAGGCGAAGATCGCCATGCGCACCGGAATCCCGTTGTCGGCCTGGCGGAAGATGGCCAGGTTCGGGTTCGCGTTCATGTCCACCGAGATCTCCTGCGCTCCGGCGCGGCTGTCGCGCGGCAGGGGGTGCATCACAATGGCGCCCGGCCGGCAGTACTTCTCGTAGACCGTCTGGTTGATGACAAAGAAGCCGCGATAACGCTCTGCTTCCTGCTCGCTGGTGAAGCGCTCCTGCTGCACGCGCGTCATGTACACCACATCGGCGTCGGAGATGGACGAGTAGAGGCTCTCGGTCTCGCGGACGGTGTGTTCGGAGGCTTTGCAGTGCTCCACAATCTTCGCGGGCATGGAGAGTTCCTTGGGCGCCACAAAGCTGAACTGGATGTTCTTGTAGAGCGAGAGCAGCTTGGCCAGCGAGTGCACGGTGCGGCCGTACTTGAGGTCGCCCACCATGGCAATCTTCAGCCCGTCGGCGGCGTCGCGGCCCAGTTCCTTGAAGATGGTGTAGAGGTCGAGCAGGGCCTGGGTGGGATGCTCGCCCGCGCCGTCGCCGCCGGAGATCACCGGCACCTGGGTGGCGGCGGCAAACTCCGCCAGCGAGCCTTCCACTGGATGGCGCATCACAATCGCATCGCAGTAGCCGCTGATGACCCGCGCGGTGTCGTAGATGGATTCGCCCTTGGCCATGGAGGAGAACTGGAAGCCGGTGGTGTCGCAGACGCTGCCGCCCAGTCGCGCAAAGGCGGTGTTGAAGCTGATTCTTGTTCTCGTGGAGGGCTCGAAGAAGAGGTTGCCCAAGACCGCGCCTTCGAGCACGCGCGTGACTTGCTGGCGGCCGGCGAAGGGCTCCATGCGCCGCGCCACCGCGAACAGTTCGGCAATGTCCTGCTTCTCAAACTGGTCGACCGAAACAATGTGCTTGCCAAAAAACTTGCTGGACATGGCCACAACTCTACCAACCGGCCGCGGGGCGGGGCAACAGGCGCGTTACCAGCCGTCCCAGAACCGCGTCAGAAGCGGGTTAGGGCGTGGATGCGCTCGGCCTCTGCCAGCCAGCCGGCGGCCAGCTCCGCGGCGCTGGCGTTCGCATAATCGGCAAAGTCGAAACCCGGCGTCACGGTGCAGCCCAGCAGGGCCACCCGGCCGCCCGCCACCAGCCGCGTCCCTTGCCAAACGCCTGCGGGAACCACTACCTGCACCTGCTCCCCCGCGGCCAGGTCCGGTCCCAGCCGCAACACCTGTGAGCTGCCATCGGGCAGCAACTGCAGCATCTCCACGGGGTCGCCCAGATAGAAATGGAAGATCTCGTCGCTCCGCAGCCGGTGCATCTCGCTGAATGCGCCTTCTTCGAGCAGGTAGTAGATGGCGGTGCCGGTGGCGCGCTCGCCTGCGGATGTGGCAATGGAGCCCGCAGCCGTATACGTCCGCCGGAACCACCCACCCTCGACCGGATGCGGCTCCAGATGGAGCAAGTTCCTGATTTCGCTGGCCGTTAGCGTCGTTTTCATGCCTCCATCCTACCAGCCCGAAGTTTTCTTCTGGCTGCCAACGGGCCCAGGACTGCCGCATGCAATGCCGTTCTCTTCGCGCGCAGTGAGGCCACGGGTAGAATAAAGCCATGACTGTCCAGATGTACGGTGTGAAGTGGTGCCCGGATTGCCGCCGGGCGCGCGAGTTTCTGGCCAAGCACAACGTTGCCTACACCGAGATCGACGTGGACGCCGACACCGCCGCCTCCGAGGAGGTGGTGCACCGCGTGGGCAAGCGCGCCGTGCCCCAGCTGGTGATCGACGGCGTCTGGTTCCAGCCCTACAAGCCCGGCCAGGGCTTGCTGGTGGACGAGCTCAAGCAGCGCTTGGCCATCCAGGATTGAGCCGCCGCAGGAATTCGGCTTCTGCCTTCCCACCCTTTTTCGCAAAATGCGCAAATAAGGATGGGGCACCCGTCCATCTTCGTACAATCTAAGAGTGGTGTGTCCACACGGTGGGCGAGCACCCCGGGAGTGTCTCACGTGATTGAACGCTACACGCGCGCGGCCATGGGCCGCATCTGGACAGAAGAGAGTAAGTACACCTGCTGGCTGCAGGTGGAGTCGGCCGCCAGCACCACGCTGGCCGAGTTCGGCGTTATCCCCGCCGAGGCCGCCGAAGTGATCGCCACCAAGGCCAGCTTTTCGGTCCAGCGTATCCAGGAGATTGAAGCCGAGGTCAAGCACGACGTGATCGCCTTCAACACCGCCGTCGCCGAGTCGCTCAAGGAGCAGGGCCTGGGCGAGCACTCCAGGTGGTTCCACTACGGCTTGACCTCCAATGACATCGTCGATACGGCTCAGGCGCTTCAAGTCAAAGAAGCATCCGCGATGCTTCACGAGGGCATGGAGAAGATGCTTGCCGTGCTCAAGCGCCGCGCGCTAGAGTTCAAGCACACGCCGACGATTGGCCGCACCCACGGCATCCACGCCGAGCCGACGACCTTCGGCCTCAAGCTGCTCAACTGGTTTGCCGAGATCCAGCGCGATCTGGTGCGCTTCGATGCCGCGGCGGAAGACATGCGCATCGGCAAGCTCTCGGGCGCCGTGGGCACTTTCGGCCATTTGAAGCCCGAGCACGAAGAAAAAATTTGCGCGCGGCTCGGCCTCAAGCCCGCGCCGGTGGCTACGCAGGTGATCCAGCGCGACCGCCACGCGGCTTACATCTCCGCGCTCGCCATCCTGGGTAGCACCTTGGATAAGATTGCCGTCGAGGTCCGCCATCTGCAGCGCACCGAGGTGCGCGAGGCGCAGGAGTACTTCAGCGAGAAGCAGAAGGGCTCCTCGGCCATGCCGCACAAAAAGAACCCCATCACCAGCGAGCAGATTTCGGGCCTGGCCCGCGTGCTGCGCTCGAATGCGCAAGCCGCCTTCGAGAACGTGGCTCTCTGGCATGAGCGTGACATCTCGCATTCGTCTGTCGAGCGCGTGATCTTCCCGGATTCGACGATTCTGGCCGACTATCTGCTGGCTAAGACCACCGATCTCATCGATCGCCTGCTCGTCTACCCCGAGCGCATGAAGAAGAACCTGGAATCCACCGGCGGCCTGATTTTCTCCGGGCAATTGCTGCTCGATCTGGCCGAGGCAGGCATGTTGCGCGAGGATGCGTACCGGCTGGTGCAGCAGCGTGCCATGCGCGCCTGGAAGGAAGACCTCATCTTCCGCGACGAGGTGGCGAAGGACGCGGCGATTACGTCGCTGTTGACGCCTGAAAAGCTGGAAAAGACCTTCGACTACACACGCCAACTGGGCAATGTGGACGCGATCTTCGCAAGGGTGCTGGGCGAGTAATTTTCGGAATTCGCAACGCATGTATTCGATCCCTATGCTCGCGGAACAGTAATAGGGAAAGTTTGAACACCGGTTTTGCGGTGTCCGTAGATACTGTTCCTAATCAAAGGTTTGCGGTTGATTTAGGCTATCGTTTCCTTTGCCCTGAGGCATTCTTCTTGCGAGTAGGCATCACACGGAGGAAAGGAAGTGTGATGGGGGGATATCCCATTCGCGTCATTGCATTGTGGACAAACTCCCGGCAATAGGGCCAGCAATTGAAGATGGCATTTCCGTCTTTGAACGCACGCACTTGCTCGTCGTCGGGTTGAAATCCAGGCTGAAGACGGTAGCTGATTTCAAAACCACATTCGAGGCAGACAGCATTCTTCGCTCTTGCGGCGCCATTCTTCTTCGTACCAGTGAGCTTGAAAGTGACCTCAATAAACAGTTGCTCCGCGCGAGAGTCAATTCGCTTCGCCTTGATACTCATTGAGACGTCGATTGGAGTGGCTACGGATTCTTCTGGCGAATCCGCAGCGATCTTTGCGCGGGCGAGACGTACCGTTCCGATCTCTGCCTTCTGATGGAGCGAGACGGCCAACTTTGTGTCTTCTGGTGTTTGCTCTATGACGAAGTTATTCATGCCACCAACTCGGACCTTGGACTGACCTGAGAACACTGTTGCGGATGTGTCCCACTCACAATAGAAGCATCTTCAAAGCGGAAGACGCTTCCGGTGGGCTTGATCAAGCACGTTTCGGGGAAATGGAAGACATGCGAGTTGTGATGGGGGGACGATTCCTTTTGCAGCGCCGGCTCATCTTCTGCATGGATCTTCACAATTGCACCAAGCGCATACACGACTTCGGCCAGAGTCCGGACCGTCATGTTCGCATGCCCATTAAGAAGTTGAGAAACAAATGCGGGAGTCTTGTTCAGCAGCCTGGCGAGATCCGCCTTTTTCATCTTTTTCTGCTCCAGAAGGTCCGCGATCATTTGTGCTGCGTCTCCA
>Ga0371490_1001621_pt1 | contig 11300 bp, 8 predicted proteins | sample MB2SIPfraction_FD_207959 | JGI IMG/M metagenome (GOLD analysis project Ga0371490, IMG submission 207959) | Lab enriched peat soil microbial communities from McLean, Ithaca, NY, United States - MB28FN SIP fraction | ecosystem: Environmental > Terrestrial > Soil > Wetlands > Peat | place: USA...
CACCCCCGACGTGGGCAGCGGCAACCCATTCCTGGGCGGCGGCGGTCCGCGCACGGCGCAGCTGGCCGCGCGTTTCAGCTTCTAAACAGTACCTGCGTCAATTGGCGCAGCCACCAGAAGGCCGTCCCCAGGGGCGGCCTTTTGTATTGCGCCCGGGAGAATAACAACCTCGCGTAGGTGCAGTGCCGGGCGCGGTGTTTTACACTCAGTCAGGTAGCTTCCAGGGAGAGAGAACACCCACGATGAAAATAATGATCCGCGCCGCCCGTTCTGCTGGGCTTTCCGCGCTGCTTTGCCTTATGCCGGTGCTATGCCATGCCGGCAATCCCAAGCCCGTGGCGGCAAAGCCCGATGTGGTGCTGGGCAGCATGGAAAAAGAACTGGCGCGCGCCCAGGGTGAACTGGGCAAGCTGACGCCTCCGGCTTATTACATCAGCTACACGGTCTTCGACCAGCAGGCGACCTTCGCCTTCGGGCTGAACGGCAGCCTGGTGACCAGCTCGACCGGGCGCAAGCGCCAGGCCGATGTCATCATGCGTGTGGGCTCTCCCGACCTGGACAACGCGCACCAGGAGAATCGGCCCTCGGCCATTAGTAGCGACTCTCTGCCGCTGGAGGACGACGCGGCGGGCATCGCACACGGGCTTTGGCGGCTGACCTTCAGCGAGTACCGCAGGGCGGCCACGGCCTACCTGAACGTGAAAACCAAGAGCGCGGTCAAGGCCAAGGAGGACGACCTCTCGGCCGACTTCAGCAAGGAGGCCGCCAGCCACCACGTGGAGTACAAGGACGTGGCTCCAGGCGCCGAGCAGAAGGCGATGGAAGAGTTCGCGCGGCGCTTCTCGCGAGCCTTTCGCGACTATCCATACATTTACTCGTCCGGCGTGATGGTGACCAGCGAGAAGAGCCTGGAGCGCTTTGTGAGCAGCGAAGGCGGCCGCGTGGTGACTCCGGCGACATCGTTGCGCGTGGTTATCCAGGCGGAAACCCGCGCCGAAGATGGCATGGAGCTGATGCGGGTGGAGACCTTCCAGGCTGAGAGCATGAGCCAGCTGCCTCCGGCCGCCGAGATTGAGGCCAAGGTGGAGAAGATGGCCAAGGACCTGAAAGCCCTGCGCGCGGCTCCCGTGGCCGAACCTTACGACGGTCCGGCGCTGCTCAGCGGACGGGCCGCGGGCGTCTTCTTCCATGAGGTGCTGGGCCACCGCCTGGAGGGTCAGCGCCAGAGAGGCGACGAGGAGGGCCAGACCTTCACCAAGAAGCTGAACCAGTTGGTGCTGCCGGAGTTCCTCTCGGTGACCGACGACCCCACGCTGCACTCGATTGGCAGCACGCAACTGTCCGGCTCGTATGAATTCGACGATGAGGGCATGCCGGCCGAAAAAGTCGAGGTCATCAAGAACGGCGTGCTGCGCAACTTCCTGCTCTCGCGCATGCCCATCAAGGGCTTTGACCACAGCAATGGGCATGGGCGCGCGCAGGCGGGATTCATGCCAGTGGGACGCCAGGGCAATTTGATTGTCAGCTCGACGCACACGGTCCCGGAGTCGCAGTTGCGCGGCATGCTGATTGACGAGGCCAAGAAGCAGGGCAAGCCCTATGGCCTGTACTTCGAGGACATTCAGGGCGGCTTTACCCTGACCCAGCGCGCCGCTCCGCAGGCCTTCCAGGTGCTGCCGGTGATGGTGTGGCGCGTCTATGCCGACGGGCGTCCCGATGAACTGGTGCGCGGTGTGGATATAGTGGGCACGCCGCTGACGGCGATGAACCGCATCCTGGTGACAGGCGACAAGACGGCCATCTTCAACGGCGTCTGCGGAGCCGAGAGCGGCGGCGTGGCGGTGAGTGCCGCTTCCCCGGCCATTCTCTTTAGTGAGATTGAGGTGCAGAAGCGGGCGCACGCCAAGGAGCGGCTGCCCATTTTGCCTCCACCGGGCTTTGAAAAAGAAGCCAAGAAAGCTGGGGGTGCGCAATGAGCCGGAGCCTCCGAATGACACTCGCCTCCACGCGTAGCGCCTTGAAGGCGTATCGCGTCGCCCTGCTGATGGCCGCACTGCTGCTGATCCCCGTGACGCTGCCGGCGCAGGACGCTAAGAGCACGGACGATCCCGTGCTGCGCAGCCTATTGACGGAGATGGCGCGCAGCAAGGCCGAGCTGAAATTGGATCAATCGCTCGCACCGTACTTCATCGACTACCGCGTATTGGACGTGGACAACTGGGATGCCGACGTGGCCTTCGGCAGCGTGCGCAACGAGTCACACAGTCGTGCCCGCTTCCTGCTGGTGCAGGTGCGCGTGGGCGACTACAAGCAGGACAACAGCACCGGGCGAGGCGAAGGGGCCTTTGAATTGATGCCGGTTGACGGCGACGAGCAGAGCTTCCGCTTCCAGGTGTGGCAGGCCACGGACAAGGCCTACAAGCAGGCGCTGGAATCGCTGACCGAAAAGCAGTCGAGGCTGAAGAACCTGACGATCGATCACCAGGTGGATGACTTCGCCAGGGCTGAGCCGGTCGTCAGTCTGTCCGCGGTGGCCAGCCTGCATCTGGATCGCGAGGGATGGCTGAAGCAGATGCGCGCGGCAACCGAGCTCTACAAAACCGACGCGCGGGTGCAGTTTTTAGGCTCCACGATCAGCGCCAAGTCCATCAATCGCTACGAAGTGAACAGCGAGGGCACGGTGGTGCGCAGCGGCCAGGAGCTCTATCGCATCACTCTGGGCGGCACCACGCAGGCCGATGACGGCATGCACCTGGAGCGCGCTCAGGCCTTTGGCGGACACGCCGCCTCGGACGTTCCCACGGCCAGCGAGTTCCTGAAGAAGGCCCAGACCATGGTGGCATCACTGAAAGAGCTGCGCGCGGCGCCGCTGGCCGATGAGGATTATCACGGCCCGGTGCTCTTCTCCGCCGATGCGGCCAGCACCATCTTTACCGCTCTTGTGGGAGACAACGTGCTGGGCCACAAGCCGGAGCTGGGGCAGAACGCCCGCGTCAGCGGAGCCTTCGCCAGCAGCTACAAGACGCGCGTGCTGCCCGAGTTCCTGAACGTGGTGGACGACCCGGCGCTGACCACCGCTGGCGGAAAGACGCTGATGGGCCACTATGAGGTGGACGATGAAGGCGTGCGCGCCCAGCGCGTGGTGGTGGTGGACAAGGGCGTGCTCGTCAGCTACTTGCTGGGCCGCACCCCAATCCGCGACTTCCCTGCCTCGAACGGCCACGGGCGAGCCAATGTGCCGCTCAGCTGGACCGGTCCCGGGCTGGGCAACCTGGTGGTGACGGCCACGAACGGCATCGCTCCTGCGGAGTTGAAGCAGAAGCTGATGGCGATGTGCAAGGAGCGCGGCCTGGAATACGGCTACCGTGTGGAGACCATGGGCGGCCCGCGCGCGCCTCGGCTGCTCTACCGCGTGTATGCCAGCGACGGACACGAGGTGCTGGTGCGGGGTGCGCTCTTCGGCGACCTCGATCAACGCTCGATGCGCAGCAGCCTGGTGGCGGCAGGCAACGATGTGTGGGTGGAAAACGAGATCCTGCCCATGCCGCGCAGCATCGTCGCACCCAGCGTGCTGTTTGACGATCTGGAGCTGAAGCGCCAGACCAGCGGCAAGGAAAAGCTGCCGGATTATCCTCCGCCAACGGTGCAGTAGCGCCGACCGAAGCATCCGGCCCCGCGTCCTGTACGGCGCGGGGTCTTTGCTTTGACCACTGTTGTCTCTTTGGATGGAGACGCGGTTTTTGCATGCCCGCTATTGCGGCAGAAATCCATGACACGCGCGGGCTACAATCTACGGATGGGCAGCTCGCCAAAAGAAACTCCACAGCCGTCGCCGGCCTCGCTGGTGGTGCCTTCATCGTTCGACCATCTGCGCGTGGTGCTGGTACGGTCGCGCAATCCTTTGAACATCGGCGCGGCGGCGCGGGCGATGAGCAACTTCGGCTTTCTGCATCTGCGGCTAGTGAATCCGTGGGCGCCATCGTTTGAAGGTGCGCGCTCGGCCGTGGGGGCGGCGGAGCTGCTGCAACGGGCCACGGTTTACTCCTCGGTGGCCGAGGCCGTCGCCGACTGTCACCTGGTAGTGGGCACCACTGCCGTCGGCGAGCGCGGCCTGGAGCAGCCTTTGCAGACCGTGGCGCAGGCCGCACCGCGCATCCGGCGTGCGCTGGGCAAAGGGCCGGTGGCGTTGCTCTTCGGTTCGGAGAAGAGCGGACTGAACAAGCAGGACCTCGACCACTGCCAGCTGATCGTGAAGATTCCCACGCGCGACGCGCACATTTCCATGAACCTGGGGCAGGCGGTGGCCATCTGCCTGTACGAACTGGCGCGCGCCGGCGCCCGCAGGGTGACCAACAGCAAGGCAAAGCCGGCCACGGCCGAGGAGCTGGAGCGCATCACCCACGTGCTGTTTGAAGCCCTGGAGGCCAGCGGCCACGTGCCGGAGCGCAGCGAAGCCATGATGCTGGAAAAAATGCGCCGCCTGGTGCGCCGCCTGCAGCCCGACGAAAAGGATGCCATTGCGCTGCTGGGCATGCTGCGCAAAATTCTGTGGAAGGTCAAGCATCCCGGGAAAAACAACTGAGCATGGACGCCGTGTGCTTTCCCGCTTGCAGGCCGCGCCACGGTGACGGAAACTGGAAAGCATGAACGCCGTCGCCGTCATCCCCGCCCGCATCGCATCCACCCGTTTGCCGCGCAAGCCCCTGCGAGAGATTCTCGGTAAGCCGATGATTCAGCGCGTGTACGAGGCTGCGAAAGCCTGCCGCGGATTGAGCCAGGTGATTGTGGCCACCGACAGCGAGGAGATTCTTGCGCTCTGCCGTCTGCATGGCTGGGAAGCGCGCATGACCAGTGCGGAGTGCCGCAGCGGCACCGACCGCGTCTACGAGGTGGCGCAGCAGGTGAAGGCCGATCTCTACGTGAACGTGCAGGGTGACGAGCCGCTGGCCAGGCCCGAGCATCTGGACGTCCTGCTGGGCGTGATGAAACCCGGCGTAGAGGTGGGCACCATCTACACCCCCTGCCGTGCCGAGGACGTGGCGAATCCCAACGCGGTGAAGGTGGTGTGCGCTCTCGATGGGCGAGCACTATATTTCTCACGGGCGACGATTCCCTTTGACCGCGACCACACGGGCAGCGTCCGTTACCACAAGCATCTGGGCTTTTACGCCTACACTCCGCAGGCACTGGCCGCATTCTGCCAGTGGCCGGAGAGCGAGCTGGAGCGTAGCGAGCGGCTGGAGCAGCTGCGCTTTCTCGACCACGGCGTGGCCATCCACGCCGCCGAGTCGCCCTTTGACACCGTGGGCGTTGACACCGAAGACGACCTGCGCAAGGTTGAGGCCATCCTGAAGGCCGAGGGCCGCGCCTAGGAGCCGGCTTCGTTCGCTGACAGTCGAGATTACTTGACGACGACGCGCAACTGCTGCATCTGGCTGTGGCCTGCCGAATCCTCAGCTCGCAGGGTGTAGTTGGTGGTCTTCTTCGGATGCACCTCCACGCAGCGGCTGAGCGAGGGCCACACCTCGCCGATGGACGGATCGAAGGCCACGCTTTTGGCGTTCACTACGCCATAGCAGATGTTGACCTTGCCGCCTGTAGCGACGCTAGGCGCATCGGCATAGAGCATGGTGATCTTCAGTTCCTCGCCACCGTTGAGAGCCACGTCCTGGCGAGCACGCTCCACGGCCTGCGCCTGTGCGGCGCGCTGGCGCTGCACGTTGTCATTCCATCGCGAATAGAAAATCCAGGCAGCGTAAAGAGCTGCCACCATTACCAGGATGGGCATGAAGAGCACCAGGCGGCGCCCCAGAGACCTCTCTTCATCGTTCATCGCGCTTCCCCATGGAAATAGGTATGACTGCGGCGGCGGGGGATGCCGCACGGGCCAGCATAACCCAGCAACCCGCCCGGAGAGCAAATTCTCCGCCATGGGCCCAGGCCATGCATAATAAAGAGCAATGACGCCCTTCGATACGGCTTCCCGACAGCGCGCCCGTCAACTGCTGCGCATTGCGCTGCTCGTCTTTGGCGGGCAGGTGCTGCTGCTGTACGTGGTGCATTGGGTCTACCAGAGTGGCAGTGGCGTCATCAGTACGTTCTTTGAGAGCTACGATTTCGTCTACTTTTACAATGGCGCACGCGCCTGGCGCGACGGTCACAATCCCTACACCTCACATGGATTTGTCACGCCGCCGCTCTCGCTGCTGATTCCGCGGGCGCTGAGTGGGCTGACGATGTCACAGGCGACGCGCTGCTTTCTGTGGCTCAACCTGCTGCTGGCTCCCGTGGCCCTGTGGTGGCAGGCCCGTAGGCTGGAGCTGCCCGCGCGGGAGTTGACGATGTTCGGCGCGGTGGCCTTTCTGTTCATCTCCACCCACGAGAGCATCCGCGGCGGCAACATGGACGCCCTGATGCTCGTCCTGTTGATTGCCGCCTTTGCCGCGCGGCGCAAAGCGGCAGGAGCCGCGGCCCTGGCCACCAGCATCGGACTTAAAGTGTACTCGGTGATATTGCTGCCGGTGTTGCTGCGGCGACGCCAGTGGCGCTACGCAGGGATGGCCTCTGGCTGGCTATTGTTGATGATGCTGCCGTTTGTACGGCTGTGGAGCTCGGCTCTGCACGCTTTGCTGACTCGCGACGCGCGCTTTTTGCAGATGTCGATTGCGCCGCCAACGCTGTTTTTCACCTTTGCCGGGGATGTTACGCCATTCGACCGGCGGCTGTGCCTACTCTTCTGGCTGGCAAGCTTTGCCGTGGTCCTGTGGCGTGACCGCAATCGTGATCTTGGCCCGCTGACGGCGGCGCGTTACGTGCCGTGGATGCTGGCCTGGCCCGCGCTGGTCTTCTCCTACGAGGGGATTCTGGCCTTGCTGGTGCTGATTGCGCTGGTGGCCACCGCCTTGCGACGGCCCTTGCGATGGGCGGAGTACGGCATCTTCACGGGCTTCCTGCTGCTCGGCATCCATGTGGAACACGTGACTGAGTTGCTTCCGCTGACGGCCGAGGATTATGTGAGCGCCCGCAATCACGCCGCCGCCGTACAGGCCATCGGCGTGGTGCTGATGATGGTGTGCACCTGCCTCGGGACGGGCAAGGATGAAGCGGCGGAGATCGCCGGTGGCGAGAATTTATCGGAAGAGAAAAACACCGTTTGGCGGTAAATTAATTTACGCATTATCCCACTGGCGCAATTGCGCCTGAGCCCGTAAAGTATGGCGAGGAGCAAAGTGAATGAGTACTGAACACGAGATGGAAGAGCTGCAGGAAGCGGCCGAGGCCGGGCAGCACTCACACCTGGCGGCGGTCAGCCTGACCATGTCTATTCTGGCCGTGCTGGTGGCCGTGGCCGCCCTGCTGAGCCATCGCTCACACACCGAAGAGGTGCTGCTGCAGGACAAGGCCACCGATACCTGGAACTATTACCAGGCGAAGAACATCCGCGCCCACACCACGGAGCAAATCGACGAGTTGCTGAAGGTCGTTCCGCTCAAGAATCCCGAGGCTGCCGAGGCACTGCTGAAAAAGCACGAAGCCGCGCTGGAAAAGAGCAAGGAAGAGCGCGCGGAAGTCATGAAGGAAGCGCGCGCGTTGGAAGCCGAGGTCGCGTTGTACACCCGGCGCGCCGACCGCTACGACCTGGGCGAGACGCTGCTCGAAGTCGGACTCGTCATCTGCTCCATCACATTGCTGACCAAGCGCAAGACCTACTGGTACGCGGGCATTGTGGCCGGCATTATCGGCGTGGTGGCCACCGCGCTGGGACTGATGCTGCACTGACACCGCACATTTCTGGAAAGAAGAAAGGCCACCCGGCAAGGGTGGCCTTTCCTGTCTCTACCTGATGCAGCTACGGCGCGAAGGGATCGTCCTTCATGCCAAGGTTCTTGACCAGGAATCCCCATGCGTCGGTGATCTCGTCAATGGTCTTGCTGATGGGCTTGCCCGCTCCGTGACCGGCCTTGGTCTGGATGCGGATGAGCACCGGCGCCGGGCCGGCCTGCGCGGCCTGCAAGGTGGCGGCGAACTTGAAGCTGTGCGCCGGCACAACGCGATCGTCGTGATCGGCGGTCATGATGAGCGTGGCAGGATACTTTACGCCCGGCTTGATGTTGTGCAGCGGTGAGTACTTGTAGATGGCGGCGAACTCCTCCGGGTTGTCGCTCGAGCCGTAGTCGCTCGTCCACGCCCATCCGATGGTGAACTTGTGGAAGCGCAGCATGTCCATGACGCCGACCGCCGGCAAGGCCGCGCCGAAGAGATCGGGCCGCTGTGTGATGCAGGCGCCCACCAGCAGTCCGCCGTTGCTGCCGCCCTGGATGGCAAGCTTGCTGGTCATCGTGTAGTGATTGGCAATCAGCCATTCGCCGGCCGCGATGAAGTCGTCAAAGACATTCTGCTTTTGCAGCTTGGTTCCGGCCACGTGCCAGGGTTCGCCGTATTCTCCGCCGCCGCGCAGGTTGGCCACTGCATAGACGCCGCCCATCTCCATCCACACCAGGTTGCCCACGCTGAAGCCCGGCGTCAGCGGAATATCAAATCCACCATAGCCGTAGAGCAGTGTGGGGTTCGTGCCATCCAGCTTCAGACCCTTTTTCGACGTGATGAACATTGGCACGCGGGTTCCATCCTTGCTGGTGTAGAAGACCTGCCGCGTCTCGTAATCCTCGGGATTGAACTTGACCTGCGGCTTGCGGAAGACCGTGCTTTTGCCCGTGGCCACGTCGTAGCGATAGATGGTGGCCGGCGTGGCGTAGCTGGTGTAGGAGTAGAAGGTGTAGCGATGCTCACTTCGTCCGCCAAAGCCGCTGGCGGTGCCGATGCCGGGCAGTTCCACCGTGCGCAGATACTTGCCGGTGCGCTCAAAGACCTTCACCACGGTGTGCGCATCCTTCAGGTAGCTGGCGATGAACTTGTGGTCCACCATGGTGGCGAACTCCAGCTTCTCGGCGCTCTCGGGAATCAGGGTCTTCCAGTGCTCCGGCTCGGGCTGGCGAAGATCCACCTCGACGAGGCGGCTGAAGGTGGCGCCCTGGTTGGTGACAAACCAGAAGAGTGGGCCATCGTTATCCACAAAGTTGTAGGAGGCGTCCATCTTGTCCATCAGCGGCACTACGGGGCTCGCGGGCTTCGTCAGGTCCTTGTAGTAGACGCGGTTCTTAGGGTCGGTGCCCTCGCTGATGAAGACAATGAGGTAGTGGCCATCGTCGGTAACCGCACCGCCAAAGCCCCACTCCTTGTGGTCATCGCGCTTGTAGATCAGTTCATCTTCCGACTGCAGCGTGCCCAGCTTGTGGTAGTAAAGCTTCTGGTAATAGTTGGTGTCGCGCAGGGCGGAGCCCGCCTTGGGCTCGTCGTAGCGGCTGTAGAAGAAGCCGCGCACGTCCCGGGTAAACGCCGCCCCGCTGAACTTGGACCACTTGATCACGTCGGGCAGGTCTTTTCCCGTGGCCACCTCGCGCACGTGCCACTCCACCCAGTCGCTGCCACTGGTGGAGAGCGCATAGGCCATCAGGTTGCCATCCTCGCTATAGCTGACGCCGCTGACGGCCACCGTGCCATCGGCGGAGAGCGTGTTGGGATCGAGCAGCAGGCGCGGCGCGGCGTCCAGCGCAGAGAGCCAGTAAAAGACGGCCTGGTTCTGCAATCCCGTGTTGTGCACATAGAAATAGCGACCACCATGCTCGGTGGGCACCGAGTAACGCTCGTAGTTGAACAGCTCGGTGAGGCGGGCGTGGATCTTCGCACGCGAGGGTATCGTGTCCAGATAGCCGAAGGTCAGCTTGTTTTCGGCCTCAATCCACTGCCGGCTGGCCGCGCTGTCGGGATCTTCCAGGGGCCGGTAAGGGTCGGCCACCTTGACGCCGTGATAGTCATCCACCTGGTTGCTGCTTGGGGCCACAGGATAATTCAACTTGCTCGCTCCGCCATTCTGCTGTGCCGCGGCCGCCATACAAAACAGCAGCGCGGATGCCAACAACATGCCACATTGCACCATCTTCATGGAATCCTCGTTATGTGAAACCCCGGAGTCGTACTCAAGCGGAGTTGCTCCACCGTTGTTCAACAGCTTAAAGCCCAGCGGAGTGCGGCGGCAAGCCGCTTTACATCTTCAATAAAAGCATGATGCCACGACTCAGGGGCGCACCAGCAGCTGCACGCGCGGGAAGGCAAACGTGCCGCCGGCATCGTCAATGACGTTGACCTGGCAGGTATACCAGCCGGGCTGAAGTTTTTCGAGCGGCACCTCGAGCTCAAAGGCCGCGGCCTTGCGCTCCGGCACGTTGAGCGAGGTGCTCTCCACCAGCGGCGTCTCGTAGACCTTCACCCGGCCACGGAAGAAGGCGATGCTGGTCAGCAGGCGAATCGAGTTCTTATCCGCCGCCTGTCGTGAAGGGTCGTAGACCTCGTAGAAGAACGTCGCCGTCTGCGCCGTGGTAAAGACGTGCGCCAGGTTGGGAATGATCTCCTGCCCATCGCGAACGAGCGGCGAAGGCTGAGGCTTGCGCGTTGCCGCAGCCCTTTGACTGCTCAGGATAAGAGAGCTGAGTTGGAGCTTCTCCTTGTGCAGATCGGGCACCACTAGGTCTGTCTCAAAGCTGCCCAGCAGGCCGTTCTGGTTCTCCCGCACCACGAACTTCAGGTGATAGTTGCCCGGCGGCAATAGGAATCCCGTGTTGTACTGCACGTTGTGGCGCGTGCGGGCGGCGGAGGTTGCAGTGGGGGGTAACGCAGCTCCGCTGCTGCCCGCCGCGGGCGCAATGGCCGCCGCAGACGCAATGGCCGCCGCGGGCGCAATGGCCGCAGGCGCTGGAGTCGCAAAAGTTGTAGCCACACTCGCAGTCTGCTCCTGCGTCAGCTTGATGGTGTCGCGCAGATTCCCCACAGGGAAGCGTGTACTCTTGTCGCGCACTACGCCGATGACGTCGAGCGAGGCCTTGTCGCGATCGCGCTGCACGGTGATGGCCGAGGCCGGCACCACCAGCGAGACCGGCACGTAGTACTTGTTATCCGCCGTGCGGAAGTATCCGGCGGTGAGGTAGACGGGCAGGTCGGTATCCGGCAGATCGCTCTGCAACTCCGACTGCAACTGCTGCTCGCGATCCTCTTTCGTGGAGTGTTGGAAGTCGCGCGGGCCGTAATATCCGGCACGATATTCCAGCTTGTCGCCGGAGCGGTTCAGCTTGACCTGAATGTGGCGGAAGCGGCCGTCGCGCGCGGGGTTCGAGCTGCGATAGCCGAGCACGTAGTAGCTTTCGCTATCCGACTGCACCTTGGCGTAGGCCTTGCTGAAGTCGTTG
>Ga0371490_1001623_pt1 | contig 11294 bp, 5 predicted proteins | sample MB2SIPfraction_FD_207959 | JGI IMG/M metagenome (GOLD analysis project Ga0371490, IMG submission 207959) | Lab enriched peat soil microbial communities from McLean, Ithaca, NY, United States - MB28FN SIP fraction | ecosystem: Environmental > Terrestrial > Soil > Wetlands > Peat | place: USA...
AAGAAGATGTCGGGCTGGGTTGGGGTCGATGCATCCGGCAGCGTTTTTGCGTGGTATGGAATCAAGGCTCGGCCGACGACGGTCATCGTCGATGCCAGCGGGAAGATCGCCGCAGTCACAGAGATCGATTCGGTGAGCGCCGCCGATCTGCAGGCGGTTGCAGACGGGAAAAGCGTCGCATTCAAGCCGGCATCGGAGATTACGGAGACCAGTGCAGCCTCCAGCCCGGACACCGCAAACGTTGTGTTTTCCGTGACGGTCAGCAAGGCCCAGCCGGACGCGAAGCTGTCCGTGAGCAAGCACCCGCCCACCGGAACGGACTTTCTTGGAGAAAGTGCGGACGGTCTGTTCACCGATATCTTCTATGTATTCGGCAATCGCTACGTTCTGAAGGGTTCGATGCCGGAGGGACGGTTTGACCTGCGCGTGAATCTTGGCGAACTGCCGGAGGCGGCGATGAGGCCCGCCATCCAGCAGGCCGTGCTCGGCGCTCTGCATTTGCAGATTCAGACCAAGACCGTTACCAAACCAGCTTACATTTTGCGCGCCACCGAAGCGAGCAGTAAGCTGCTCAGTCCGTCGGCCTCCGCGCACGCGGTAAAGCGCGGAGCCTGGCACGGAGGGTTCCTCTTGATGAACGGGACCATGGATGACCTTGCCTATGTGCTCGGAACCGGACTGGAAACTCCCGTAATCAACCAAACGGGTATCGCAGGAACCTTCGATGCGCGCTTCACCGTCGATGGAAACGACGTTGACAGCGTGAATGGGGTTCTCAGAAAAACGCTCGGGCTGGAGCTTGTTCCCAGCGATCAGGAGATGCCGATTACGGTGCTCGAAGTGTCTCCGGCAGGCGGCGCAGGAGCTGCACAATAAGTTTCCCGAGAACAATCGGCTGTGGCGATCCGGATGTCCGAAGCGCAGTCCCGGTCCGGGCAATCGCTTCTCGTTTTGCAGCGAGTCTTGCGCCTGTGCCCAGGACTTGAGACGATGGCGGTAGAGCGAAAACAGAGTGGTATATCCCGGACCACGATCCTGCGCGATCGCTGCTCCCTGTTGGTCGCATCGACTTGAGGGTTTTGTCCGCGGGACACCGCACTCGGTTTTCGCTATCGGACGCGCTGCGCGCTGGCCAGCGGTCGGTCTGGGAGGCTGGAGATGGCGTGTACCCCACCAACGCCGAGAACGCAGGTCTACTGGCTGCAGGGAATTACGCTGGCGTGGATGCTGGTGGAGTTCGGCGTGGCCGCCTACGCAGCGTTGACCGCGCGTAGCCCGGTATTGCTCGCCTTTGGTTCCGACAGCCTTGTCGAGTTGCTGTCGGCTGGTGTGGTGCTCCTGCAATGGATTCCAGGCGCTCGTATAGCGGAACACAGGGCGGCGCGCATAGCTTCCGTGCTGCTGTTCGTTCTGGCGTTTGTTGTGGCAGGGGTAGCGCTGGGGTCTTTGCTCTTGAAGGTGCATCCAGAAGCTAGCCGTATGGGGATTGCCATCACCCTAGCAGCCTTGCTGGTCATGCCCATTCTGGCGGGGTTGAAGCACAGAGAGGCGCGCCGGTCCGGCAATGTGGCTTTGGCGGCCGATGCGGCGCAGTCCGCAACCTGTGCCTATCTTGCTCTGATTGCTCTGCTCGGTCTGGCTGCCAACGCGATCTTCCGGATCGGGTGGTTCGATGCGGCCGCCGCGCTGGTTGCGGTGCCTCTTTTGCTGAAGGAGGCCCGGGCGGCATGGAAGGGGCAAACCTGTTCCTGTTGCTGAGTTCGACAGAGAGAAGCTGCAACGCCGAAAGGACTTCCGCTTCCGGGGCTGAAGGCTGTTGCTTCTGGAGGTCCCGTATGGAAGAACGCTGCGTTGCGTTTCTGCCTGGAGAGTAGCGCAGCTACCTGGGTAGCTGAGTCGTATCCCAACTGCCACCCAGGGCGCGGATAAGAGCGACGCTGGCCACGAACTGTCGGGTCTGGAGGTTGATGGCCGTGCTCTGGTTGTTCAATAGAGCGGTTTCCGCGGTGAGCACTTCCAGATAACTGGTGACGCCGCCCTGGTAGCGCTGATTGGAGAGGTCAAAGGAGTGCTGGGCGCTGGCCACGGCGCGCTGTTCCACGGCCGATTCCTGCTCGAGTACACGCAATGCGGCCAGCTGATCTTCGACGCTGTTGAAAGCGGCGAGCACCGCGGAGCGATAGCTGGCGGCCTGGGCCTCGTAGTTGTGGCGGGCGGCGTTGGTGAGCGCGCGGCGCTGGCCGGCGTCGAAGAGCAGCTCGGTGGCGCTGGCGCCCAACGACCACAGCGCGCTGGGGCCGGTGAGCCAGGTGCCGGTGTTCACGCTCTCAAAGCCGCCGGCGGCGGTAAGGGGAATGTTGGGGTAGAAAGCGCTCTTGGCGATGCCGATCTGGGCGTTGGCCTGGGCGGCGCGGCGCTCGGCCGCGGCCACGTCGGGCCGGCGCTCCAGCAGCTGCGAAGGCACGCCCAGCGGCACCCGGGGCAGCTGCAGATCGAGCGGGCTGGCGTCGAGCTTGAAGCTGGCGGCGTTCTGGTTGGTCAACGTGGCGATGGCGTGCTCCAGTTGCGTACGGGCTACGCCGATCTCCACCTGCTGGGCGCGCACGGTTTCCAGCTGGGTGCGGGCCTGGGCCACATCGGCCTCGGTGGCCACACCGCCGGCCAGACGCGCTTCGGTCAGCTTCAGCTGGTTTTCGAGCGTGGTGACGGTCTGGGCGAGGAGCTTCGAACTGGAGTCCAGGCCGCGCAACTGGAAGTAGTCGGCGGCCAGCTCGGCGTGCAGGCTCAGGTCGAGCGTGGCCAGATCTGCGGCGCTGGCCTGGGCTCCGGTGCTGCTGGATTCGATGGAGCGGCGGATGCGGCCCCAGAAGTCGGGCTCCCAGCTGGCCTGCGCGCCCAGAACGTAGTCGTTGTAGTGGGTGGTGGAGCTGGCTGCGGGACGATTGGCGGAGATCACGTTGCGGCTGGCACCGACGCTGCCTGAAACAGCGGGAAACAGGCCGGAGCGGGTAGCGGCCACCTGATCGCGCGCGGCCAGATAGACTTCGCTGGCGTGGCGCAGGTCCTGGTTGCTGGCGGCGATGCGCTCTTCGAGGGTGTTCAGCTGCGGGTCGTTGTAGATCTCCCACCACTTGCCGCGCAGCATGCCGTCGGAGGGGTTGGCCGCGCTCCACGTGCCGCCAGTGGGGTTTTCGGGAGCCACGACGGAGGTTGCGCCGGTTTCGCGATAGGCTTCCGGCGCGGTGTACGCGGGCTTCGAGTAGTTGGGACCCACGGGCTTGCAGGCTGCGAGCGCAAGAACCAATGGAGCGCAGAGGATGAGGGTGTTCTCTCCCATCCTTTTGCGCAAGGAACGCGCCCAAGGGTGGGGCACCCGGTCAAGCGGAGCAACAGCGGAGGTGCGTCGACGCATGGCTACTTCTCCTGAGCGGGCTGGCGGGTGGCCTGCGCGACAAAGACGGTTTCGCCTTCGATGAGGGAGTCGGGCGGATCCTGAATCACCTGATCGCCGGAATTAATACCGCTGACAATCTGCACATTGGCGCCATCGTCTTCGCCGATCACCACCGGGGTCAGGTGCGCCTTGTTGCCGTTGACCACGGTGCCGATCATCAGGCCCTGCTTGCGGAAGATGAGCGCGGCGGAGGGAACGACGAACACGGGTGTGGCGCGCGGGGTTTTGAAGTGCGCCTCGGCCAGCGAGCCGGGCAGCAATTCGCCGCTCTTGTTGTCCACGTCGATTTCCACCAGCAGGGTGCGGCTGGAGGGGTCAATGGCGTCGGCGGTGCGGACCAGCGTGCCCGGGAAGATGCGGCCGGTGTGCTCGGTAAAGGTGATGTCCACCGTGGACCCGGGCTTGACGGTGGGCGCATAGGCTTGCGGCAGGCTGGCGTAGACGCGCAGGGTCTGGATGGCCTGCAGATGAAAGAGCTCCTTGCCGGCGCCGGCATCGATGAGCTGGCCGGTGTCGACGGTGCGCGCTGTGACCACGCCGTCAAAGGGAGCGTAGATCTTCTCGTAGGATTGCAGTTCGCGCAGCCGGGCTACATTGGCCTGGGCGGAGCGGACGGCGGCGGCGGTGGCCGCAGCCTGGTTGACATAGGCGTCGGTGTCCTGGCGGGAGACGGCATTGCTGGTGACCAGTCCGGAGTAGCGCTGCGCCTGGAGGCGGGCATTGTTGGCATTGGCCTCGGCGGTAGCCAGATCGGCCACGGCCTGCGCCAGTTGCTGATCGACCTCCGGCGCGGAGATTTCTGCCAGCAGCGCGCCCTTCTTGACCCGCGTGCCGATGTCGTAGTGCCAGCGGGTCAGGTAGCCGGAGGTGCGGGCGTAGATGGGTGAGTCGGTGTAGGCGGTGACGTTGCCGGGCAGCACAAAGCTGTTTACCGGAGTGCCGGCCCGGGGCGGAGCAATGGAGATGGAGGGCGCGGCCAGCTCCAGGGTATGGCTGGCCAGCACGGTCTGCTGGTGCATGCGCTCCACGATGCCCACGCCGGCCAGAACCACCAGCACAACGAGGACAATGCCCACGCCGGCCAGCGCCATGCGCGGCGAGACCGTGGAAGCGGAGGGCTCAGGCGGGTTGGGCTGGAGAGCCGATTGCGGATTCTGTTGGGATACGTCGCTCATGAGCTACTCCGAAAGCGGTTCGATGGCCGCGTCGAGAACTGGGTTGTGGGCAGCGGCTTCGGCCTTGCGCCGGGCTTTACGTTTCTCCATGCGGCCATGCAGGAAGCTGAAGAAGGCAGGAACAAAGAAGAGGGTGGCCACGGTGGCCAGCAACAGGCCACCGATCACGGCGCGGCCCAGCGGCGCGTTCTGCTCGCCGCCATCGCCCAGGCCGAGCGACATGGGCACCATGCCGATGATCATGGCCAGAGCGGTCATCAGCACCGGACGCAGGCGGACAAAACCGGCGTTTAGCGCTGCCTGGCGGGCATCGCCGGAGAGCACGTCGAGCTGCTCGCGGGCAAAGCTGACCACCAGAATGGAGTTGGCCGTGGCCACGCCCATGCACATGATGGCGCCGGTCAGAGCCGGTACGCTCAACCGGGTGTGGGTGAGGAAGAGGAACCAGACAATGCCGGCCAAAGCCACCGGGAGGGCGGAGATGATCAGGAACGGATCCAGCCACGACTGGAAGTTGACCACAATGAGCAGGTAGACCAGCAGGATGGAAAAGGCCAGGCCGAAGAGCAGACCGGTGTAGGACTTGTACATGGTCTCGCTCTGGCCGCGCAGGACAAAGTGCGAGCCCTTGGGCAGGTCCCGCTCGTGGTTGGCGACAATCTGCTCCAGCTTGCGGGTCACGCTGCCCAGATCGGTGCCTTCCACGTTGGCAAAGATGTCAACGACCGGTTCCACGTCGTAATGGCTGACCAGGCCCTGTTCCGTGCCGGGTGCTATGGAGACCATGTTGCCCATGATCTCCGTGGGCAGCGTGGCGCCGGGTGCGGCGGTGGCAGCGTCGGGGCTGATGGTCTTGGGCAGCGCGGCGCTGGTAAGGGGAATGCTACGCAGCGCGTTCAGGGAGTCCATCTGGTACTGCGGGGTGGAGATGACCACGCTGTAGGTGACGCCGTTGTGGGGGTCCAGATAGAAGTTGGGGGTGGTCTGGAAGCTGCCGCTGAGCGAAACCAGCAGGCTCTGGGCCACATTCTGCTGAGTCAGGCCAATGGCCTCGGCGCGGGTGCGGTCCACGTCGACCCGCATCATGGGCTGATCGAAGGGCTGCTGGATGCGGGCATCGCTGATGCCGGGCACTTTGCGGGCTTCGTCGAGCATGCGGTTGGCCAGCATGCGGTTGCTTTCCTGATCGCGGCCGATGACCTCCAGATCGATGGGCGAGGAGAGACCGAAGTTGAGGATCTGGGTCACGATGTCGACCGGCAGCACGTAGAAAGTGACGCCGGGGAAGCGGTGCGCAAGGGTGACGCGCAGCTTGTTCAGATACTCGGCTGTGGGGTGGTGGTCGGCGGCCAGCTGCACCTGGATGTCGGCATCGGCCGGGCCTACGGGCGCGGAGGTGCTGTAGGAGAGGTTGAGGGTGGAGTTGGGAATGCCGATGTTGTCGAGGATGGTGACCAGTTCCTTGGCGGGAACGGTCTGGCGGATCTCATCGTCCACCTCGTCGCAGAGCGCGGCGGTTTCTTCAATGCGCATGCCGGTGTGGGCGCGGACGTGGATCTTGAACTGGCCGGAGTCGACGGAGGGGAAGAAGTCCTGGCCGAGCCACGGGGTGAGGATGCCGAGCGATGCCAGCGCGAAGACGAGGAAGAGGATCAGAAAGACGCCGGCGTGATGGACGGCCAGGGTAAGCAGTTGCAGGTAACCAGCGCGGAAGCGCTCAAAACCGGCCTCGAAGCTCTTCTGGAACCGGACCAGCGGATTGCGGCTGCGGCCGGCTTGGTGGGGGGCATGGGCCTTGAGCAGGTACTTGGCCATGGTGGGAACCAGGGTTCGCGAGAGCAGATAGCTGGCCAGCATGGCGAAGACCACGGCCTCGGCCATGGGCACAAATAGATAGCGCGCCACACCACTCAAAAAGAACATGGGCACGAAGACGATGCAGATGGAGAGGGTGGAGACGAAGGCGGGAACGGCAATCTGCGCCGAGCCTTCCAGGATGGAGTCTTCCAGCTCCCGGCCCTCTTCGAGGAAGCGGTTGATGTTTTCGATGGCTACCGTAGCGTCGTCGACCAGGATGCCGACGGCCAGTGCCATGCCGCCCAGGGTCATGATGTTGATGGTCTGGCCGAGGCCGTAGAGGGCGATGAACGAACACAGGATCGACAGCGGAATGGAGATGGCGATGATCAGCGTGGAGCGCCAACTACCCAGGAAGACCAGAATCATGATGGCCGTCAGGCAGGCGGCCACAATGGCTTCCTTCACCACGCCGTCGACGGCGGAACGGACAAAGATGGACTGATCGGTGAGGGGCAGCACCTTCATGCCCGCCGGCAACAGATTGTGGTGCAGGGCGAAGTCGACCTTTTTCTTGACCCCTCCAATAATGTCCAGCGTGGAGGCCGAGCCGGTCTTCATGATGTTCATGACCACGGAGCGGCGGCCGTCCACGCGGACGATGTTGGTCTGGGGCGGATTGCCGTCGCGGACGTGGGCCACGTCGCGGACGTAGATGGTGGCACCGTTGACCTGCTTGATGGGCAGGTTGTTCAGATCGTCTATGGTCAGGGGCGCGGAGTTGGTTTCCACCGCGTATTCGTAGCGGTCGATCTTCATGGTGCCGGAGGGGGCGATCAGGTTCTGGGCGCCGAAGGCGGAAACCACGTCGGACGGCGAAAGCCCTTTGGCCTGCAAGGCGCTGGTATCCAGATCGACCATCACCTGGCGCATCTTGCCGCCGTAGGGGAAGGGCGTCATGGCGCCTTCGATGGTGGCCAGCTGCACGCGGATCACGTTGTTGCCTGTGTCGAAGAGCTGCTGCTCGTTCAGGGCCGGATCGCTGATACCCAACTGCAGAATCGGTACGGTGGAGGCGTTGTACTGCAAAATGAGCGGCGGCAGCGAGCCGGGCGGCAGGGAGCGCAAGGCCACCTGGTTGATGGCCGTGACCTCGGCAATGGCGCTGCCGATGTTCACATGGGGTTGGAAGTAGATCTTGATGACGCCGACGCCGTTGATCGACTGCGACTCCATGTGCTCGATGTCGCTGACCGTGGTGGTCATGGAGCGCTCCACCGGAGTGACGATCCGGTTGGAGACCTCCTGGGCCGACATGCCGTTATAGGTCCAGATCACGCTGACGACCGGGATATCGATGTTGGGAAAGATATCCGTGGGCATCTGGAGGATGCTGAAACAACCAAGAATCAGAATTAAAAACGCGCCGACAACAAACGTGTAAGGCCGTCTGAGCGCAAGCCGCACAATCCACATAGAGCGAGTACCCGTTCCGGAGCCGGTATGCTCCCATCTGTCAAAAAAGACCAACGAGCGGTCTGCGTTCCTGCCAGGGCAGAGCAACAGCCTGGATACAGGGGGGGCCGGATCGCAGGAGACGTGCTCGGCGGAGGTGGAACCGCGGGGCGCGCCTTCCTTGTGAAACAACCATGTTAGTCGAGAAGTGCACCGCTGCGGGCGCGGTCTTTGCCGGGCCGCCGGCCGGCCCTCCCGCAGCTCCCCAGCCGGCGGAAGACATCCACGTTCAGTCTACATTCGCGGTTAGGGCAGGGTTGGAGTGCTCTCCAAACCGCGAGGGCCCGCTTCATCCGCTGGTGGGCGCTCGGCGAGCAGTCGGTCGATGGCCGGGGCCAGCCTCTCCGGCGGGGTGGATGGAGCAAAGCGTGCCACCGTCCGGCCCTGGCGATCGACCAGAAACTTGGTGAAGTTCCAGCCGATCCGCCCGCCCAGCAGCCGGGCGAAGAGACCGGGCTGCTGCTTTTTCAGATAGCGGTAGAGAGGATGGGCATTTGGGCCGTTGACCTCGATCTTGGCAAAGACCGGGAAGCTGACTCCATAGTTCTGCTGGCAGAGCTGGCCGATTTCCATTGCCGAACCTGGTTCCTGGCTGCCGAACTGATTACAGGGGAAGGCCAGAACCAGAAAGCCGCGGTCGCGCTTCTGCCGGTAGAGGGCCTCGAGCCCCGCGTACTGCGGTGTGAAACCGCAGCGGCTGGCAGTGTTCACAATCAGCAGCACCTGGTTGCGAAAGTCGCCGAGCGATTGGGGTGTGCTGGTCAACAGGGGGGCAGAAAAAGCGTAAATCGGGCTGGAAAAGATCTTCATAACGGGAAATCCTTATTCCGGGCGGCTGCCAAGCTGCAGGATGGCACGTCTAAAGAGGATATCGGACAAGGGAACATGGTTGCGGCATGTCCGCAACCCGGTTCGTTCCGGTAGACTGTGAAATGGGTCCCGAGAGGGGCCTGGCCGGGGTCTGCGAAAATGTGCTGAACCCGGATCCGATGGGAAGGCTCGGTTTGGGGATCGAGGGGCATCTCTGTCTGGTTGGGCGGGGTGGCCGTGGTCCAATATAATCAATCTTTCCTTTTGCAGGACCAGATTTTTCAGCAATGAGGGTGTGCATATTCTTCCCGTGAAGCCGAACTATGGAACGCACCAGTACTTTCGCTCGCCGCAGGAGACGCTCCCGGTGAAGACGAAGCGCACTTGCATCCGTCTTGCGCTCAAGGCCGCCGGCCGGCTGGCGCGTACCGCGCTGATCCTGGCGCTCGTGACGGCAGCCGTGGCACTTCAGGCGCAGCAGTCGCAGACCATCGACCAGATCCGCGTGATCGGCAACCGCCGTATTCCCAAGGAAACGGTGCTGGCCCGTCTGTTCACGCATCCTGGCGATGCCTACGATCCGATCTCGGTGGAGCGCGACTTCAACTCGCTGTGGAACACGGGTTACTTCGACGACCTGCGCATTGAGCGCGAGGACTCGGAGAAGGGCGTCATCCTGAATATCTTCCTGCGCGAGAAGCCGACGATCCGTGAGATCAATTACAAAGGCCTGAGCACCATCTCCAACTCCGACGTCCTGGACCGCTTCAAGAAGGACAAGGTCGGCCTGTCGGTGGAGAGCCAGTACGATCCCACCAAGATCAAGCACGCCGAGACGGTGATCAAGCAGTTGCTGGCCGAGCACGGCCACCAGTTTGCCACCATCAAGACCGAAGTGAAGACCATTCCTCCGGCCAGCGTGCAGGTGAACTTCAATATCAAGGAAGGCCCGGTTGTTAAGGTCGGCGAGATCAAGTTTGTGGGCAACGAGCATATTGGCTCGCTGGCTCTGCGCCGCTCCATGAAGAACCTGAAGCCGATCGGTATCCCCTACTCGCTGATCTTCGAGGATCTGTTTGCGCAGACCTTCGACGCCTCCAAGCTTGAGGAAGACTCCGAGCGGGTGCGCCAGGCCTATCGCGATCGCGGCTACGCCAGCGCGGAGGTGGAGAGCCCGAAGACCCAGATTCGCGACCAGGGGGGCCTGAACTGGCTCACCTTCCGCCCCAACCGCGGCAAGCGGATCGACATTCTGATGGGCATTGAAGAAGGCGGCCGCTACAAGCTGAGCTCCATCGCCTTTACCGGCAACAAGGCCGTGACCAATGAGCGGGCGCTGCGTGGCACCTTTGCAGTGAAGGACGGCGAGTACTTTAACGCCACGCTGATCGGCAAGGGCCTGGAGAACCTGAAGAAGGCCTACGGGCAGCTGGGCTACATCAACTTCGGCGCCATTCCCAAGCTCAGCTACGACGACCAGAAGAAGACGGTGTCGATCGTGGTGGACATCGACGAAGGCAAGCCCTTCTTCGTGTCGCGCATCGAGTTCCAGGGCAACACCATCACCCGCGACCGCGTCATCCGCCGCGAGCTGATGCTGGACGAAGGTTCGGTGTACAACTCGCAGCTGTGGGAGTACAGCCTGCTGCGGTTGAACCAGTTGGAGTACTTTGAACCGCTCAAGGTGGATCAGGATTCGGAAGCCCACCAGGACGCCGACGCCGGCACCGTGGAGCTGCTGCTGAAGGTCAAGGAAAAGGGCAAGAACTCGATCGGCATGAACGGCGGCGTAAGCGGCATGTCGGGCGCCTTCATCGGCCTGAACTACCAGACCAACAACTTCCTGGGCCTGGGCGAGACGCTGAGCGTGCAGGCCAACCTGGGCAACGTGAACCGCCAGTTCCTGTTTGGCTTTACCCAGCCCTATGTGAAGAACCGGCCGATCAACATCGGCTTCCAGATCTTCAACAACAAGCAGGACTTCAACTCGGCCAAGAATTATCAGGCCACCACCGGCGCTTCGCTGAACCTGACCAACGCCCAGAAGTCGCTGACCCAGAACTACAACCAGGCTTCGACCGGTTTGAACTTCTCGCTCAGCTATCCGCTGAAGCGCCATGCCTTCCAGCGCGTGGGCATGACCTACTCGCTGACCCGGTCCACGATCAGCACTTTCAGCACGGCGTCGCAGACCTTCTTCCAGACCATCAGCTTCCGCAGCGGCATCCAGGGCTCCAACGCCCTGGCGGGCATCATCAACAGCTCGGTGTCGATGACCTACAGCTACAACACCATCAGCAACCCGATGCGTCCGCGCACGGGCAAGGAATACACGGTGGCCTTCCAGGCGGCAGGCCTGTGGGGCAACGTGCGCTACATTTCGCCGGAACTGGCCTACAAGCGCTTCATCCCCATGCACTATCTGCTGCCCTCCGACAACGGCCGCAACGTGCTGGGCATCCGCGCGCAGCTGGGCTACGTGCAGGGCTATGGCGGCGATGTGGCGCCTCCGCAGAACCGCTTTTACGCCGGCGGCGAAAACG
>Ga0371490_1001624_pt1 | contig 11293 bp, 10 predicted proteins | sample MB2SIPfraction_FD_207959 | JGI IMG/M metagenome (GOLD analysis project Ga0371490, IMG submission 207959) | Lab enriched peat soil microbial communities from McLean, Ithaca, NY, United States - MB28FN SIP fraction | ecosystem: Environmental > Terrestrial > Soil > Wetlands > Peat | place: USA...
ACATGTGGTCTGAATCAGTGCCCATGATGATTTGCATGAGGGCTTTCTGGCGTGCCTTGCTGATGCCGAGTCTTTCCCCAAACTCTTCGAGGGTAGGAATCGGCGTCGTGACTATCACTGAGCGAGTCATCATGTCCTCATTTTACTACGATTCCTGCGAATCGAAGACTGTATTTCTCCTATCCGCGCTTCTCGAGGGGAACATACGGCGCGGGGTAGGGCGCACCGGTGTATTCGGCGCGGGGACGGATGAGGCGGTTGTCGTCCAACTGCTCGATGATGTGGGCGGCCCAGCCGGCGATGCGGCTGATGGCGAAGATGGGCGTATAGAGGTCGATGTCGATTCCCAAGGTGGCGTAGGTGGAGGCGGAGTAGAAGTCCACGTTGGCGTTGAGCTTTTTGTCGGCGTTGATGTAGAGTTCGATGGCGCGGGAATAATCGAACCATTTGGGCACGCCGGCGTCCTTGCCGAGTTGCTCGCTCATTTTGCGCAGGTGGGTGGCGCGGGGATCTTCGGTTTTGTAGACGCGGTGGCCGAAGCCGGAGATCTTCTGCTTGGCCATCAACATGTTCTTCACGAATTCAACGGGATCGGCACCTTCCTTGTCGATCTCGTAGAGCATGCGCATGACGCCTTCGTTGGCGCCGCCGTGCAGCGGTCCCTTGAGCGCGCCGATGGCGCCAGTAACGGCTGAATGGACGTCGGCCAGGGTGGCGGCGATGACGCGGGCGGCAAAGGTGGAGGCGTTCAGTTCGTGCTCGGCGTGCAGCACCAGGGCCAGGTCCAGCGTGCGGGTGGCCGTCTCGGAGGGTTTCACGCCATTGAGCATCCACAGGAAGTTGGCGGCGTGCGTCAGCGAGCGGTCGGGCGGCACGACTTCCTTTCCTTTGCGCAGCCGGTCGTAGATGGCCACGATCATGGCCATCTGCGCGGTCAGGTTGAAGCATTTACGTACGTTGGCGTCGTGGGAGTTGTCTTTCTCGTCGGCGTCGTAGAAGCTGAGCGCCGAGACCGCCGTGCGCAAGACCTCCATAGGCGTGGCGGAGGCGGGAATGACGCGCAGCATGTCGATGACGCGAACGTCGAGGTTTCTGGCCAGGGTCAGTTGCGACTCGAACTCGCGCAGCTCAAGCTCGTTGGGCAGGATGCCGTTCCACAGCAGGCTGGTGGTCTCCTCGAAGGTGGAGTGCAGGGCCAGTTCGTGAATGTCGATGCCCCGATAGGAGAGTACACCGGCTTCTCCGTCGATCCAGCAGATCCCGGAGTTCGCCGCGACAACTCCCTCCAAACCCTTCCCAGCGACAGCAGTCGACATAGCTTTCGGATTTCTCCCTTGTGGTGAATACTTAGGTGGCTGCGGCAATTGTACCCGAGATTTAAAAGGAGCCCCGCATGAAAAGTGCTGCAAAGATGTTTATATCGTAGCGCTTTCATGATTGTCACGAAAGGTGGGACGGCAGGGGTGCAAAAACGGCCACTAAACATATTTTCGGGTGTGCACTGTACAAATACGAGCAGCTTTCCCCGCACAAGCGGGATTATTTCTATATTCTGTAGATTCCACCCGTTCGGCGGCCAAAGCAAGAGCTTCGCAATTCGGCAATGCGGGTGGAATCCCGGCAGTTCTACGGGAATTACGGGAGCAATGCCCTTTTCAGCGGCGTCTAACCATACAGGTGGCGTACTATCACGACAAACGGTCCGTAAGACGGACAGCGAAAGAAAGGCAAAGACATGAGTGTACTTGACGAGAACCCTCGGAGCTACTCGGGCGCATTGTTGGCGGCGATTGCCGTGGCCCTGCTGGCTGGCGTGGGCGGCCTGATCTGGAATTACGTGCAGAGCGGCACACTGTCCACCCAGCAGAAAGAAATCGACACGGCCAAGGATCAGAACAACAAGCTGGCTTCCGAGCTGCGCGAAACCGACGCCCGCCTGAAGGTGGCTACCGAGGAACTGGGGCAGTCGCTGGGGCTGACGCAGAAGCAGATGGATGCCCGCGCCCAGGAGATTCTGCGCCGGGAGCAGGCCGACAACCAGCGCCTGGAGAGCGCCCAGAAGCAGACCGCGCAGGCAGTCACCGGACTTTCCTCCGATGTCTCCGGCGTAAAGACCGACGTGGGCGGGGTCAAGACCGATCTGAGCAAGACGCAGAGCGACCTGGCAACCACGATCAGCCAGTTGCAGTCGATGAAGGGGGATTTGGACGGCCACAGCACCCTGATCGCCCGCAATCACGACGAGCTGGAGCTGCTCAGGCATAAGGGCGACCGGAACTTCTACGAGTTCACGCTGACCAGGGGCCAGAAGAAGCCGGTGGGCACGGTGAGCCTGGAACTGACCAAGGCCGATCCCAAGAAGAACACCTTCAATTTGACGGTAGTGTCGGATGACAAGCCCGTCCCCAAGAACAACAAGGGAGTGAACGAGCCGCTGCAGTTCTACAGCGGCAAGGATCCGCTGCTCTTTGAGGTGGTGGTGAACGCGGTCAATTCAAAGAATCAGGTCACCGGTTACCTGTCGACGCCCAAGAGCGCGCCGGTTCCGCCTACTGTTCCATAACAGCAGTGTGGGGCGCGAGCACCAGGTTGGCCTGATATTGGAACTTGAAGGTGAAGTTCAAATCCTGGCGCGCGTCCCACTCCTGTTTGGATCTGCGGAAAACCCAGAAGGCGGTTCCCTCCACGCTCTGCCCCGGCGCGAGCGTGGCGCGGGGCGAAAACGCGTGGGAGTGCAGCGCGGCCAGCTCGGGATAGGCGAGAAAGACCTCATCGAATTGGCCCGCGCTTCCGGCGGAGACGGAGAGGATGCCGTCTGCCAGACGGGCATTAGCCAGCACATCCTCCAGAACGAGCGGGTTCTTGCTCTCGTTGTGCAGCTTCACGCGGGCGAAGACCAGCACCTGGTCGAAGCTCTCTTTGGCCATGGGTTCGCCGTTAGCGTCGAGCCCCGAGGTCACGACGTGGTTGGGGTGAGCCCAGACCTGCACAATCTCTCCGCTGGCCACAGGAGGCTTATGCCCGGCCAGCACGTAAAAGGCGACGGCCACGGCGACCAGCACGGTGGCGAGTAGGCTGGACCAGAGTACGTGGCTGGTGCCCCTGAACTCTTCACCGCGGGCGGCGTCGTCAATCTCTTGCGGGGAATCCTGATGGAGTAAGCTCATGGCCCCTTATCTTAATCTCTCCGGGCGCAAAATGGGGCACAAATCCCGCATATCTTTCTGAATTGTGGAAGTTTTGGACGGAACGCGATACATTTGGGCCGTGAAGGGATGCGAGCGGAGAACGTTGTGACGAGGGGAAGACGCTGGGCACACTTCCACTCACCCGCCCGGCGACGGTCTTGCATTGACGCCCGGTCTTACGCTCCTCTAGGCAGCGGCGCTGGGAGCGGCCGCCCGCAGCCGGATTACCGCATCTGCCTGGGCGCCTTTCTGCCCCTGGACGATATCGAACTCAACGTCATCGCCCTCTTTCAGCGTCTTATATCCGTCCAACTGAATCGATGAATAGTGGACAAATACATCCGGCCCGTCATCCCGTCCGATGAAACCGTAGCCTTTGGCGTTGTTGAACCACTTGACCTTCCCTTTGTACTGAGCCACAGGGTCCTGCCTTCCTTACAACCTGTGAAGTGCGGCGGGCAATGAACAGGGGAATGCCCGCTGTTATGCATTATGACGCGAAAAACCCGGAAAAGGTTCAGAAATCTGGTTAAAAGCGCACAAAAAAGGGCCGGGGCCGGATGGTGGTCTCCGGCCCTGGCTGGAAATGACGATTGGATGGAGCCGAGCTCCGGCCGCTATTTGTGCCGCTTGCCGGCAATTTTGCGCGCGTACAGGAGCACGGCGGTGAGCGTTTTTCCGTCGAGAATCGCGCCTTTTTCGATCAGTTTGACCAGCTCGGAGAGTTTGACCAGGCGAAAGGCAATCTGCTCGTCGTCCTCCGGATGGGCGTCACCGGCCACCAGGCCCTCGGCCACAAAGACCTTCATCGACTCGCTGACAAAGCCGGGGCTGGCATAGTACTCGACCAGCGGCTTCCATTTTTTGGCGCGATAGCCGGTCTCCTCCGCCAGCTCCCGCTGAGCGCCCAGAAGGGCGTCTTCGCCGGGATCCAGCTTGCCGGCCGGCAACTCCCACAGGAACCGCCCGGCGGCATGGCGATACTGCCGCTCGACCACTACCCAGGGGTCGCGCTTGTTCTTGGCGTTGTCGATGGCCAGGATGACCACGCTGCCGTTGTGGCGGACGATGTCGCGGGTAGCTTCCTTGCCGCCCGGCTCGACAACGCAGTCGCGCAGCACGCGGAAGAGCGGCCCCTCGAAGACCGCCTCGGAGCTGCGCAGTTCGGCCGTCTCTTCCACCGCGGGAAGGAGCGCCTCGAGTACCTTCTTGGTCTTGGGCTTGGCGGCTTTCTTGGCCTTGGGTTTGGCGGCCTTCTTTCCCTTGGGCTTGGCCGCCTTCTTGGCCTTGGGTTTGGCGGATTTCTTCGCCTTGGGCTTGGCGGATTTCTTCGCCTTTGGCTTGGCGGCTTTCATGGCTTTCTTCTTCTTCTTCTTGGGCATCTCTTGTCTCCTCCGGGCGCGATTGTTGCGCACTCCGACAACATGCGCAACCAGATACAGAGTATACGCATAGTCCGGCCCTTTGCCGCAACCAAAACGTACTCGTGCATCGATGGGGCCTGGCGTGGCATCCTTAACAGAAGCTGAATCCTATTTCCGCACATGTAGATTGGGTTCGCCCTGGGACTCAAGACCACCAGGAGAACGAGTTGCTGACCGCAGATTGCCATCCCATTACCGTTGTGCCGGGGCTGCACCGGCTGTTTCTGGAGTACTGTTCCGGGGCGGCGGCGGCGCGGGCATTCTATGCCGCTGGCTCGTGGGACGAGAGTTGGCGTGAGCGGCCGGAGACGCCCGCGCACTGGCCGGAGCTGGTCGGGCTGCTGGCCGGGCAAAACGCTGCGCCCTCGCCCTCTGCCGCGGCGGCTCTTGAGGCTCTCCGCGGCGGCGCGGGAGTGGTGATCACCGGGCAGCAGGTGGGACTGTTTGGCGGGCCGCTGTTTACGCCCTTCAAGGCAGCAACGGCGCTGGTGCGGGCACGAGAGGCAACGGCGGCGGGACGGCCTCACGTCGCCATCTTCTGGCTGGCCACGGAAGACCACGACTTTGCGGAGATCAACCACACCGTCTTTCCGGCGCGGCGTGAGCTGCGCACGCTGACCTATGCGGCGGCGCCCGAGGCGGCGCGGCCGGTGGGTGGCTTGGTGCTGGACGATTCGATTACGCCCTTGGTTGCCCAGGCGCGGGAGCTGCTCGGCGCCTCCGAGGCCATGGAGGCTCTGGAGGCGGCCTACCAGCCCGGACGCACACTGGCGCAGGCCTTTGCGGAGTTTTATTCTCGGGTTTTTGCCACGCAGGGGCTGCTGGTGCTGGACGCCAGCGGCCGCGCATTTCATCGCATGGGCTCTCCTGTCTTGCGCGCGGCTATCGAACGCGCCGACGAGCTGCACGCCGCATTGGTTGACCGCAACCGGGAGTTGGAAGCCGCCGGCTATCATGCGCAGGTGGCTGTGGGACCGCAGTCCAGCCTGCTGTTTCTCATTGACGAGCAGACGGGAGCGCGGCTGGCGCTCAAGCGGCTGACCCCAAGCGCAGAGGAGCCGGGTGGGCTTTGGCAGGCGGAGCGGCAAAGCTTTTCGACGGAGGATTTGCTGGGGATTCTGGACGCAGAGCCGGAGCGCATCTCGCCCTCGGCGCTGTTGCGGCCGGTCTTCCAGGATTTTCTGCTTTCGAGTTCGATTATTGTCGGCGGGCCGGCGGAGATTGCCTACTTTGCCCAGTCCGCCGTGCTCTACGAGCGCATTCTGGGCCGGGTGACGCCGGCGCTGCCGCGTTTTTCCGCCACGCTGATTGAGCCGAAGATCGGCGAAGCGCTCAAGAAGCACGGGCTGACGCTGGAGCGGGTCTTCGCCGAGAGTGCGGAGTCGCTGGCGCAAGAGCTGGCTGCCCGGGCTTTGCCGGAGGAGGGAAGGCAAAGGCTGGCGGCAGCGGGGACTGCACTGGAGGCCGAGCTGGCGGCGCTGCTGGAGTGGATGCATTCACTGGATGCTGGGCTGGGCCAGTCGGCGGAATCCGCGGCCAGCAAGATTCGCTACCAGATGAGCCGGCTGCGCACTCTGGCGGCCAACTTCCAGTTGCAGCAAGAGGCCTCGCTCACGCGCCAGGCCGAGGCTGTCAGCCAGGCGCTTTATCCCGGCGGCGCGTTGCAAGAGCGGGTGCACGGCGCGGCTTATTACTTTGCCCGCTACGGTTTTGGACTGGCGGAGGAGCTGACCGCGCAGGCCGCGAAGTGCCGCACTGGGCACGCGGCGATGTGGCTGTAAAGCAGAGATAAGGGGTCAGAACCGCACGGCCATTGATTTTTTTCTGGCAGCGGCTCAGAATAGCTAAGGAGAGAGTGCTTCTCTATAGCTACCGTCGCGATGGACGTGAAGCAACAAGCGCACGAATTGATCGACCGCATGGCGCCGAACCAGGTATGTGCTGTCGTCGGCCTGCTCAAAACCATGCTCGATCCCGTCTCGCTCGCTATCGCCAACGCACCCTACGAGGACGAAGAGATCAGCGAAGAAGAGATTCTCGCCGTTGCCGCTTCCAGGGAATGGCTCAAACATAACAAAGGCATTCCTAACGAAGAGGTTCTTGCCGAGTATGGCCTCACTACCGAGGACTTCGAGCGCATGGGCCGTACTCCGCTCGAACCTCTTGAGCAGGGCCAGTAGCCATGCCCAAGATGGTCGCCTGGACTGACAGGCCAAGGCAGATATTCGCGCCATTGACCAAGCCACAGCGCTCCGCATTCTCCGTACAGTGGCTCGCTATCTCGCCACGGACGAAGGCAATGTAAAGCGCATCAAGGACGCCGATCCTCCGGAGTTGCGGCTTCGCGCAGGGAAGTACCGCGTCCGCTTCCATGATCTCGGTGACTCCATCGTTGTGCTCGCCGTCAAGCATCGCCGCGAAGCCTACCGCTGAGCCTTCGGCAAAGAGCCGAGTCAACACAGATTCTTCCGCCACGCCCTGCCTGCGTGCGCTCGAAAGCCAGGCCAACGCAATGCTAGACTGATTGACAGTTCTGGAGGGTTTTGCAAATGAAAACAGCTTATCGATTTGGCGTAGTTCTGATGGTTGCCCTGGCCTCGTTCTTCCTCTCCCCGGCTCTGTGGGCGCAGGAAACACGCACCGCCTCGCCGCCACCCGCTGCCGGCGCGGAGACGCATAAAGACGCCGACAAGGACAAGGAAGCGACGCCCATTCCGCCGGAGAAGGCCATAGCCACGCATCACGAACTGGCTCTGGGCGGCAAGACGCTAAGGTACACGGCGACGGCCGGCACGCTGCTCATCCGCGACGACGAGGACAAGCCCAACGGCAGCATCTTCTACGTGGCCTACACGCTGGATGGCGTGGACGCGCAGGCGCGGCCGGTGAGCTTTCTCTATAACGGCGGACCCGGCTCGGCCTCGCTGTGGCTGCACATGGGCTCGTTCGGGCCGGTGCGCATTGCCACTGACAGCCCCAACCCCACCGCCGGGCCGCCCTTCAAGCTGGTGCCCAACGAGTATTCGCTGCTGGACAAAAGCGACCTGGTCTTCATCGACGCCCCGCTGACCGGCTACTCGCGCGCCGTGGGCAAGGGCACGGCCAAGGACTTCACGGGCGTGGATCAGGACCTGCGCGCCTTCGACCGCTTCATTCAGCGCTACCTCATCGTGAACCAGCGGTGGAACTCGCCCAAGTTTCTCATCGGCGAGTCCTACGGGACCACGCGCTCGGCGGCGCTGGCCGACATGCTGGGCAACGACGGCGTGCAGTTGAACGGCGTCATCTTGATCAGTTCGATTCTGAATTTCGGCGTGCGCGCTGGCGGCTACGACACCATCTACATCGCGAACCTGCCCAGCTACTCGGCGGCGGCCTGGTACTTCAACAAGATTCCCAACAAACCCGCTGACTTGGCGGCGTGGGTGCAGCAGGCGCGCGAGTTTGCCTCCGGGCCCTATGCGCAGGCTCTGTTTGCCGGGCACAACCTGCCGGCGGCGCAACTGGATTCAGTGGCTAAAGAGGTGAGCCGGCTGACTGGCCTGAGCGTGGAGTACGTGAAGGAGGCCAACCTGAGAATCTCGCCGACGCGGTTTAGAAAAGAAGTGCTGCGCGACGACCGCCGCACCCTGGGCCGTTACGACATGCGCTTTGAGGGCGTGGACGTGGATGCGGCCGGTGAAGCGCCCAGCTACGATGCCTCCGACACGGGCATCATGGGCGCCTTTGTCGCCGCCCTGCACGATTATTTTCAGCGGGAGCTGAAGTACGAAACCACCGACACCTACCATCCCAGCGTTGATACGTTTGGCCAGTGGGACTGGAAGCACAAACCCACCAGTAGCAGCGGACCCGGCGCGGGCTCAGGCGGCCAGCCGCAGTCCGAGCCATGGGTGGCCGCGGATCTGGCCAGCGCCATCCGCAAGAATCCCCACCTGAAGGTCTTCTCGGCCAACGGCTACTTCGACCTGGCCACGCCGTTCTTCGCCACCGAATTCGACCTGGCGCACATGAACCTGGAACCGGCGCTACGCGGCAATGTGCAGTTTGGCTACTACCCATCGGGACACATGATCTACCTCAACGTCGATGCGCTGCGGCAGTTGAAAAGCGACTTGGCGGGGTTTATCGGCAAGGCGGGGAACTAATGGCATGTCGCAGAGGCAACGTTACTGCGGATGCGGCGGGCCGGATCGGAATATTTCCACTGGATCTGCCCGAGATGCTCCGTAATGCGGCCTCGGGCTAACAAGCCAAATGGCTATCTTCTCGGCTCATACCGCATCGCCACCGCCCCCGAGCCGAACTCCAGCCGGCTCACGAACCTCAAGTCGACATGCTTCGATAGCCCCGCGAACAACGTCGGCCCGTGGCCCGCTAGCCTGGGGTGCACCACGAACTCGTACTCATCGATCAATCCCAGCTCCGCCAACGCCAGCGGGAGCTTCACGCCTCCCACGAGCAGTCCCTTACCCGGCTCCCGCTTGAGCTGCTGAACGGCCTTCTCCAGATCTCCGCGCACGAGCTCCGCGTTCCAATCTACCCGGTCCAAGGTGCTCGACACGACGTACTTCTTCGCCGCGTCGATCGTCCGGGCGAAGGGTTCCATCCACTCAGGCATCGCCCCAGCCAGCGCCGGCTGCCGCCACGCTGCCTCCATCATTTCGTAAGTCACCCGGCCAAAGAGGAGGGCATCGGCCTGGTTGAGGTTCTCGACCGCGTTACGAAACAGGTCTTCGTCCGGTGTGAATGCACGATGATCGCAGCAGCCATCCAATGTGACGTTGATGGAATACCGAAGAGGTCGCATTACGCAAGAGTACCGCCGATGGCGGTAGACCAGCAAGGTTAGCACGCTTCAGGGCTAGGAGCCATTCACGTAACGCATGACGATGACAATATGAGAGCTGCGCTACAAGCTGCCCGCGGCTTGTATAATCGCCGCGAACCGTGGTGAGGTTGCCGATGAGACGATTTTTTGCAATGTTGGTTGTGGCTTTGCTGGCGTGCGGGCGGGCGCAGGCGCAAATCGAGCCCTGCGCGATAGCCGGCAACAACAATGATTTTCTGGGCATCCAGACTATCCGCCTGTGGCCGGGCGACGCGCCCGAGGCCAAAGGCAAGGCTTGCGAGGATACGCCCACTCTGACCATCTTCGAGCCGCATCGCGGCGCCGCCAATGGCTCCGCGGTAGTGATCTTTCCAGGCGGCGCTTATTTGCGCCTGGCCGCCAACCTGGAGGGCCGGCAGGTGGCCGACTGGTTCACTGCGCGGGGCTTTCGCGCCTTCGTTCTGAGCTACCGGCTTTCTTCGCACGGCTACCTGCTCCCCGTTCCGCTGCTGGACGCACGGCGCGCCGTGCAGACGGTGCGGGCGAGGGCCAGGGACTACCAGATCGACCCCGGCAGGATTGTGGTGATTGGCTTCTCGGCCGGCGGGCACCTGGCAGCGCTGGCCGGGACGCAGTATGTGGCCGGAAAACCGGAGGCCGAGAACCCCATTGAGCGGGTCTCCAGCCGACCGGATTACCTGGTGCTGGGCTACCCGTGGATCGGCGCCATTTCGTCCGATACGTCGCACCTGAGCTACTGCAAGCTCTTCAACGTGATGGACCGCTGCGAGGAATTGCGCACGGCGTATTCTCCCGACCTTTTCGTGACCAGGGAGACGCCGCCGACCTTCTGGTATCACACCTTCAACGACCAGACGGTTCCGGTGGAGCAGGGGCTGAGGTTTTATGAGGCGCTGGTCAAGGCCGGGGTTCCCGCCGAAGCGCACATCTTCGCCAACGGACCGCACGGCACCGGCCTGGGCAAGGGCGACGCCGTTCTGGACCAGTGGCCCAGCCTGCTGGAGAACTGGTTGCGCGCACAGGGGCTGCTGACGGCCGCCAAACCGTAGCGGGTGGGCAGTGGAGACAGGCGGCTTGCGGAGAAGAAAAACAGCCTGAAAAATGAAGAAGCGGGCATCCGACTCCGGGAGTGGAAGGACTTCCCGAAGCCGGCCGCCCGCTGGACCCTGGACCGGGTCTAGGTGATACATTCAGTTTAGGCTTGTTTCGAGCAAAATCAAGTATTTTTTCCCAGAATCATTCCCAAAAGTGACCGCCGTCACGGGAGTCTCAAAATACGCCTTGGAAATCTCATAATCAGGGCCAGTTGCGTTGACTTGACGGTTCGCTCCTGATACAAAAAAGTGTTCACCCGCGCGCGAGAGCCCACATGCAGACCGCCTGGACAAACTGAACAAACAGAACAAGCATGCAAGAGATCATTCAACAACTCGGGACGCTTCTGCTTGGCGCCATACCTACGATTCTGCTGTTCATCGTGCTGGTTCTGGCCTACCAGTTTTTGGTGCAGGGACCGCTGACGGCCACGCTGAAAGAGCGCCACGCCCGCACCGAAGGCTCACAAGAGAAGGCGCACCAAGCCATCGCCCAGGCCGAGGATATGGCAGCCGAGTACGCGGAGAAGCTGCGCCAGGCCCGCGGCGAGGTCTTCAAGGCGCGCGAGGCGCGGGTGAAGCAATGGACCGCGGAGCGCGACGCGGCTGTGGATGCCGCCCGCAAGGCAGCCGGGCTCAAGGTCAACCAGGCCAAGGCGGCGCTGGAAGCCGAGGCCGCGCAGGCCAGGCTGGCGATTCAAGCCTCCGCAGGAGATTTGGCCCGTCAAGTGGTGC
>Ga0371490_1001625_pt1 | contig 11290 bp, 8 predicted proteins | sample MB2SIPfraction_FD_207959 | JGI IMG/M metagenome (GOLD analysis project Ga0371490, IMG submission 207959) | Lab enriched peat soil microbial communities from McLean, Ithaca, NY, United States - MB28FN SIP fraction | ecosystem: Environmental > Terrestrial > Soil > Wetlands > Peat | place: USA...
GTGGATAATCGTTTGCATCCCCAGGTTAATGGGGGTGCTAACGAAAAAGTACAACCCAAATCATTGATTATCAGCAGGTTATGAATGTAGGCAAATACTATGTCACCCAACCTCAATGACAGTGGACCGTCGCCCCCGCCACCATGCCGCAGTTGGAGGTCCTGCTCCGCGGCGTATTTGAGAAACGCCGCTTTCTCGACTTGGTCCGCCACTTCATCGTTTTCGAGGAAGACACCGGCGGCGTGCTCATCAAAAAAATGGCCGGTTACCACCAGTTCCACGCCGTCCGCATCGCCCTCGAAGAAACTCTCCGCGCGTGCGCCGCCACCACCGGAGATGTCCTCCTCGACCGCTCCGGCGGCTACTTCGCCCGGCGCCAGCCCGGCGGGGCCCCGGGCGACCAGCGCATCGGTGTCGTCTGGCACACCCAGGGCTCAGGCAAATCGCTCACCATGGTTTTCTATGCCGGTGAGTTGGTTTTGCACCCCGCAATGGAAAACCCAACGCTGGTACTCCTGACAGATAGGAACGATCTGGACGACCAGCTCTTTGGCACGTTCTCCCGCTGCTACGAGCTGCTTCGCCAGAAACCCGTCCAGGCCAACGACCGCGACGACTTGAAAGAACTCCTGCAAGTGGCCAGCGGCGGTGTCATCTTCACCACCATCCAGAAGTTCTTTCCCGAAGAGAAGGGCGCTAAGTATCCGCTCCTTTCGGACCGCCGCAACATCGTCGTTATTGCCGACGAAGCCCACCGTAGCCAATACGATTTCATCGACGGCTTCGCCCGTCACATGCGCGATGCCCTCCCAAACGCCTCTTTCATCGGCTTCACTGGCACACCAATCGAAAAGACGGATGCCAACACACGGGCTGTCTTTGGCGACTATATCTCCATCTACGACATCCAGCGCGCCGTCGAGAATAAGGCCACCGTTCCCATCTACTACGAAAGCCGCCTCGCCAAGCTGGAACTGAAGGCCGAGGAAAAGCCCAAGATCGACCCGGACTTCGAGGAGGCTACCGAAGGCGAGGAACTGGAGCACAAAGAAAAGCTCAAGACCAAGTGGGCTGCTCTGGAAGCCATCGTCGGCGCCGAAAAGCGCATCGGCCTCATCGCTCAGGACCTGGTCAACCACTGGGACGCCCGGTTGGAGGTCATGGACGGCAAGGCCATGGTCGTCTGCATGAGCCGCCGCATCTGCGTTCAGCTATACAACGCCCTCGTCAACCTGCGTCCGCAGTGGAACCACGCGCTCGACGAGGCTGGGATGATTAAGATAGTCATGACTGGCTCGGCTTCTGACCCGTTGGAGTGGCAGGAGCACATCCGCAACAAGCCGCGCCGCGAAGCTCTAGCCAAGCGCTTCAAAGACCCGAAAGACCCCCTCAAAATCGTCATCGTCCGCGACATGTGGCTCACCGGCTTCGACGCCCCGTGCCTCCACACCATGTACGTGGATAAGCCCATGCGCAGCCACGGCCTCATGCAGGTCATCGCCCGCGTCAACCGCGTTTTCAAAGACAAACCCGGCGGCTTGGTCGTGGACTACCTCGGCCTTGCCCATGAGCTGAAGGAGGCACTTGCCACCTACACCGAAAGCGGCGGCACTGGAGAAACCGCCATCGACCAGGAGGAAGCCGCCGCGGTCATGCTCGAAAAGTTCGAAATCTGCTGCGACTTCATGCACGGCTTCGACTGGGCCACCTGGAAAACAGGCTCGCCCCCTCAAAGGCTGGGCCTGCTCCCGCTGGCACAGGAGCACGTCCTCAGCCAGGCCAAGAAGGAAAAGGAGCCGGACCAGTACAAACAAAAGTTTTTGCGCGCGGTCACCGAACTATCCCAGGCTTTCGCGCTGGCCATCCCCAATCAAAAGGCCATCGAAATCCGCGACGACGTCGGTTTCTTTCAAGCCGTCCGCGCTGCCATCGCCAAAAGCACCATTGCCGGCAGGGAGAAATCCCCGGAAGACGTGGATGCCGCCATCCGCCAGATCATCTCCCGCGCCGTCGCCTCCACGGAGGTCGTGGATATCTTCGCTGCCGCCGGCCTCAAGAAACCGGACATTTCGATTCTCTCTGACGATTTCCTCTCCGAAGTGCGCGACATGCCGCAGAAGAACCTGGCCGTCGAGCTGCTCCGCAAGCTTCTCAATAACGAAATCAAGGTCCGATCCAAGAAGTTCCTCATCCAGTCCAAGTCCTTCGCCGACTTGCTGGAAAAGGCGATTCTCAAATACCAGAACCGTGCCATCGAAGCCGCCGCGGTAATTGAGGAACTCATCCAGCTCGCCAAGGAAATGCGCGAAGCGGAGAACCGCGGCCATAGCCTCGGCCTGACCGAAGACGAAGTCGCCTTCTACAACGCCCTCGAAGTCAACGACAGCGCCGTCAAAGTCCTCGGCGAGCCCACCCTGAAAGCCATCGCGCACGAGTTGGTCCAAGGCATTCGCAACAACGTCACCATTGACTGGACCGAGCGCGAAGCCGTCCGCGCCAAAATCCGCGTCGCCGTCAAACGCATCCTCCGCAAGCACGGCTACCCGCCCGACAAGCAGGAGAAAGCCACCCAAACCGTCCTCCAGCAAGCCGAACTCCTCTGCGCGGACTGGGCTGGCTGAACACGCATGAAACTCTTCATTTTCGAGCGACGTATCTGGACTGCATCCAGAAGACCGTGTTCGGCTCGAATCTCCCCTGACTGCGGTGGTCGGCGTGGTGACGACCAGCAGGTGCAGGACCGCGGCTGGAGGTGAGAAGACGGCGACCTCAAGATCAGCCAGGCCACTGTCGGAAGACTGTCTTAAGCCTTGGCAAATCACAGCCTTACACGTCGGTTTGTCAGCCATCCTGCGTCTTAGAGCGCTTGCGACAGCAGTCATCCTTGGCGCGGGCGTTTAGCGCGACGGCGGCCTGCCTGATTGACGACGAGGGCTGTGTCCAGGTCCAATGCCCAGGGCGGGAGCCAGCCGGCGGTGTTGCTGACGGGGAGGACTGAATTGTCGAGGTCCATCCCGAGGACGTCCCGCATGAATGCGCGGCGCGCCTGCACACGCTTCCATAGATCCGGGAAGCCTTGAGCCAAGTGCGCCCGCAATCGCGCGTCGCCCAGGACAACGCCGTCTTCGGCGTTGATATAGCAAAAGGGGCCAAGCGACACCGGGATGATGTCCATCTGCAGCGCCATGCCCGACTGTAACCTGACGCGGCTCCCAACGGAGAAAGGGGAATGGAGCCATTCGTCCGAGTGCAAGTAATGGCCGGGATTGACCGCGAAGTGGTAGAGTTTGTGGTCTCGCACCTTTTCGACCGCACGCACCACGGCGCCAGCGCTCGCACCGACCCGGACGTTCTCATACCAGGTGGCCACCACCTGGAAATAGTTCGCGGCCAATGGCAAGTAGAACTCGCGCAGGGCTCCGGTCAGGTCGCCAGGGCCGGTCGCAATCATGCCCGCGCGGCAGCTCAGCGCTCCTTGGACGCCAAAGCCGACGGTATAGGGATCGCCTCGCTTGGCCGGTTGGGATGACGGGCTGGACAGGCCGCGCCTGGCTTTGTCCCCGAAACTAATCATGCGGTGACAACTCAGCGGCAGGCCGCGCGTATCCAGGTACTTCTCCAGTTCGCACTCGGCCAGACCCGGACGAAGGTGGCGTAAGAGACTCAGGACACCTTCCGAAGTCACACCGGCGGCGTATTCAAACTGCGCGATCTGGGCCGGCTCATTGAAGACTCGCAGGCCGTCGCGAACGTCCATGAAAAGCCCGGCGGCATTCACGACGCGCTTTGGATCACCCGCCAATTCGCGCAGGAGGTCGGCGAGATAGGCAGGCACTTCCAGCGCCTGGGGACCTCCGGGAAGCAGGTGCGAGTCAAAATACTTCCAGCCGACGCACCCGATACGTTGAGCCCAGCCCAAGCCGAAGTCGCGGAAGATCTCGTGCAGCGGCCGCGAGGTGTTCCGGGGCTGGCCCATGAGACTCAACTCCTGGAATAGTTCGACCTCCAATCCGAGCGCCTGGGTGTCAGGCAGGTAACCCAGGCACTCATTGCCGACCAGCAGCTTGCAGCGACCCTCAGACGAGAGCAGCAATAGCGCTTCTTCAAAGCGTGGATCGAAACCCGTGAGATAGGCCAGGTTCGCGCAATGCTCCCGGTCGGCATAGACGACGAGCGCATCCAGCTTTTCGGCGCGCACGCGCTCCATGGTCCGGGTTAAGCGTGTGCGATACAGTTCAGTCGGGATTTCCGGACACGTGCGAGCGCTCCCAAAGGCCGGAAGCACGACCCGGGCGGTGGTGACCGAGGCGGATTTCATCTCGCGACCATAGACCAAGAGCTTCATTGCGGGCAAGCCGCATGAGGCAAAGGCGGTCTCGACGGGCGCATTTCGGCACTGCCGCCGCAACCAGACCGGCAAGTCCGGAGCGCAGAGCATTGCTCTGCGGCTGGAGTTTGGACATTCTCCGCGTTACTCAATCCTGAAAGGATGAGATCACTGAGCCCAGGGTTGCGCGCGGCGCGCTACCCTGGGTGGGCAATGGGTTGAGGCGTCAACCCTGAAAGGGGAATGGCGCTTACATAGTGCCCAAAACCATGCGGGAGAGGCGTTTGTGTCGGCTTGGATGCGGAGCACTTTGGAAGATGATGCTACGGGAGAGGTTCTCCATTTGTTTGAGTAGCTGGCGCAGCCTTCGGTAATTGGCAATGGCGTGCTTCATCTTGGCAAACTGCTCCTGGGTCAGAGCGACCGTCACGGTCTTTGCTGCCACCTTACGAGTCCATTGGTAACCGGCGCCACCGCCCTGGCGCGCGGTGCGATCTTGTATCGAGCCTTGGCTGATATAGCCTAGGTGGCCCAACGAGCGGCGCAAGCGCTCATATTGCCGCTGAGCTGAAGCGGCCGAGTTGATGTGTTGCATGCGACTATTTTAGCTGGCATGTCAACCCATTGTCCAGTATAGATACTGGCCATGCACTGGCAAACACCCTTTCTGCCCGCCCTACGCCCCGCTCTGGCTCCCATGGGCTCCCGCACCGCTCAGACCCTGCGCCGGGTACGCGCCTACACCCTCTGCCAACTGGAAAGCGCCCTGGGGTGCTGGGTGCCCACCCGCCTCTTCCCCAAGGCCCCAACCAAAGAAAACAGCCGGGATCACCACTACACCCGTTGGCGCAGCTTCTGGTGCATGCTCTGGCAGGCCCTCAATCCCGACGCCTCCGGCCGCGAGGTGGTGCGCCAACTGCAGGCGCTCTTCGAACTGGAAGGTGGACCTAAAATCTCCGAGGAAGATGGCGCCTACTGCCGCGCCAAGGCCCGCCTGCCCTTAGCCGAATTCCCCAAGGCCCTGGCGGCTACGGCCCAAGCCGCTGACCGGCTGGCCCCTCCCCTGACCCTGCTGCGGGGCCGGCCCCTCAAGGCCGTTGACGGTTCGGCCCTCACCCTGTCCGACACGCCCAAAAACCGTAAAGCCTATCCCCCGCTCCAGTGCACCGACAGACCCAGTTTCCCTATGATGCGCATCGTCGTGCTCTTCTCGGTCCTGAGCGGGGCCATTGGCGCCGTGGCCAGCGGCAGCTGGGCCGCCTCCGAACTGGCCTTGTGGAGCGGTCTCAGCCACCAGCTCCTCTCTGGGGACATCCTGCTGGGCGATCGGGGCTTTGGTTGCTACCCGCTCATCGCCCTGGCCAAACTCAGCCTAGGGGTGGACTTTATCGGACGCACCACTCGCCGGGTCGATGGCCGGCGGCGACTCCGCCGTTTGGCCTGCAACGATTGGCTCATCCTCTGGAAAAGGAGCGCCACCCCCTCCCCCTGGCTCAGCGCCCTCCAATGGGCCGGGCTGCCCACAGAACTGACCCTGCGCGCCGTCAAAGGCCGCTGCTACGCTAAGGGCTTTCGCGTGCGCCAGATCACCCTGGTGACCACACTGCTGGATCCTCAACTCTATCCGGCCCAGGAGATCCTCCAAGCCTACTTGCGCCGCTGGAGACTGGAAATGTGCCTGGACGACCTCAAAACCACCCTCAAGAGGGAGTGCTTGCGCGGTCGTTCTCCTCAGATGGCCCAGAAAGAACTACTCACGCGTTTGATCGCCCACAACTTAATCCGCTGCACCGCCGCTCAGGCCGCCACCGAGCACCGCGTGGCTCTGGAACGGATTAGCTTCAAAGGCAGTGTCGACGCGCTCCGACACTTCTCCTCCGCCATGGCCCAGGCTCGCTCCCAGAAAAAGCGCCAGCAACTGTGGGTCGAACTGCTCCACACGCTGGCCGCCGATCTGGTCCCCGAGCGACCGGACCGACGTGAACCGCGTGCCGTCAAATGCAAGAAGAACAAATACCCACGGCTGGACGCGCCGCGTCGCAAATTCCGCGACCACCCCAAGCGCAACTTGCGCCGAAAGCGCGCCAGGCTGCGAAGGCTCGGGCTTATGTAAGCGCCATTCCCCTTTCAGGGTTGGGGGTTTATCGGGCGCACACACCCAGGGTAGCGCGCCGCGCGCAACCCTGGGCTGAGTGATACAATCCCTTCGGGATTGCCCGCTCTTCACTCTGCAAAATGTCCAAACTCCAGCGGCGCGCACAGGACTGCGCGCCCTACCTTCTTTGGTGGGCCTCCCACACCAGGCGCAACCCTTCCAAGGTCAACAGAGGGTCCACGGCGGTGATCTCCGGCAGTTTGGAGGCGATAAGCTGCGCGTAGCCGCCCGTCGCCACCACGGGCAAGCGGTGGACCTTCAACTCCCGCTTCAGCTCGATGATCAACTCCCGAACCAGGCCACGATAGCCATGCACGGCCCCCACTAACATCCCCTGCTCGGTGCTCTTGCCAATCGGGCTCCTGACCTCGCGGATCTTGATTCGCGGTAGCAGCGCCGTCTTCTCGTGCAGATAATCAGTCATCGCTGCCAAACCCGGGGCGATGACGCCGCCCACGTAATTACCCGCGCCGTCCACGACATCGAACGTCACGGCGGTGCCAAAATCAACCACCACGGTCGGCGCCCCAAAGCGGTGGCGCGCGGCCACTGCGTTGGCAAGACGGTCCGGGCCGATCGTGTTCGGCTTAGGATAATCAATGCCGACGCCGCGCAGGGTCCGGTGCGTAAGTTCCAGGCAAGACAAACCCCAGAGTCCCTCGACGGACTCGCGGACAAATGGAGTAACCTGCGGCACCACGCTGCAGAAGGCCGCACCTTCCAGGCGTCTCCGTGCAACGAACATCGCGACCCGCTTCCTGGCGGTTCCGTTGAGCCAGGCAGCGGTCGGGATGTTGGCCTGCCTGACTACGCGTTTGGAGTTGGCCAGCCCCAGATGCGTATTCGTGTTGCCGATGTCGCAGAGCAGGATCATTTCTCCAGCGTGACGTCTCCCCCAACGACCCGTTCCAGGTGACCATGCTCGGTGCGCACCAGCAACTCCCCATCCTCGCCCAGTGCCTCGGCCCGGCCGCGGATCTGGCGGTTTCCCATGCGGATGATCACGTCATGGCCGATCGTGGTCCCGTGCTTTTCCCACTCATCCGCCAGCGCGACGAATCGGCCGGCGCCAAGGCGCGCGTAATCGTAGTCCAATTCCCGCAGTATGGCCACGGCGAGATCGGGGCGCGACACCGGCCTCTCCAGCTCGGCCTTCAGCGAAGTCGCTGCCTTGCGCAGGTCAGCGGGAAAATCTCCTGAGTTGAGGTTCACATCCACGCCGATGCCGAGGACAACGTACTTGATGCGATCCAGCTCGGCGCTCAGCTCCGTGAGGATGCCGGCCACCTTCTTGCCATAAACCAGAATGTCGTTCGGCCATTTGATCTCGGTCTTCAGACTAGTCTGCGATTCAATCGCGCGCCGCAGCGCCGTCGCCGACGCCACCGTAAGTCGGGTAGCCTCCTGCGGGCGCAAGTCGGGTCGCAGCAGGACCGAGAACCACAATCCGCCCTTTGCCGGCGACATCCATCTTCGCCCCAGCCGCCCTCTGCCGCGGCTCTGCGATTCGGCGAAGACCACGACTCCTTCCTTTACGCCGTCGCGCGCCAGCTTGTCTATCACGTCATTGGTAGAGGTCGTTTGCTCAAATACGCGGATGTCGCGTCCGACGACTTTGGTCTTGCCCAGGCGGGAAACTAAATCGTCGGCATGCAGCACATCGGGGGAGCTCAGCAGCCGATAGCCCCGGTGCGGGCTCGCTTCGATGTCGTAGCCGAGCGACCGCAACTCCTCAACGCGCGCCCAAATGGCCGCGCGGCTCACGTGGAGCTTTTGGGACAGCTCCGCGCCCGAGACCGCTACATCCACGTCGGCTCGCAGGGCGGTAAGGATTTCAACGTCAAGGCTCATCGAGTGGTGGGCCAGCCGCAGCACAACCACAGATGGACACAGATGAACACAGATAAGAAGCCTGTGGAGCTGGGTTTCTTAAGAGGAATGTCCGCTCACCAAAAGGTGCAGCCATGGAAAGCAAGTCCAAAGCGGCGTCTGGTCCGCAGAATCTGTGTTCATCTGTGTCCATCTGTGGTTGTGCTCTTCTTCCGAAAGAAGCGGTATTTAGAACTCGAAGTCCAGCCCAATATCCACCGCCCGGGCTGAATGGGTGAGAGCGCCTACCGAGATAAAATCCACCCCCGTTTCGGCAATGGCGCGGACGCCGGCCAGGGTGACGCCTCCGCTCGCCTCGGTCAGCGCGCGGTCTTTGCAGCGCTGCACGGCCAGGCGCAACTGCACCAGGTTCATGTTGTCCAGCAGAACCATATCGGCGCCCGCAGCGACCGCCAGCTCGACCTGCTCCAGCGTGTCGGCTTCGACCTCCACTTTGAGCGCCGGGTATTTGGCTCGCGCGCGCTGCACCGCGGCGGCAATGGCATTGGGCGGTTCATTTCTCAGCGCGGCCAGGTGGTTGTCCTTGATGAGCACCATGTCGTAAAGGCCCAGGCGATGGTTCCGGCCATCGCCGCACCGGACGGCGTACTTCTCGAAGCGCCGCCAACCGGGGGTGGTCTTGCGGGTGTCCAGGATCTGCGCCCGGGTGCCCTTGACGGCCTCCACGAACTGAGCGGTGAGCGTGGCAATGCCGGAGAGCCGCTGGAGGAAGTTGAGCGCAACCCGTTCAGCGCCGAGCAGCGCACGGGCCGGACCGGCAACCTTGAGGAGAGGCTTGCCCTCCGCCAGCCGCCAGCCGTCCTCAGCGGCGTGGGTGACCTCCACGGCGGTCGAAAGCTGGCGAAAGGCTGCTTCCGCTAGGGCCAGGCCGGCGACGACCAGCGGTTCGCGGGCCCGCACCAGCGCCTGGGCCTGCGCAGTTTCAGGCACGGCGGCCAGGGTGGTCACGTCCCCGCTGCCGACGTCCTCGGCAAGGGCGAGCGCGACAGCGCGACTTATCTCTTCTGCTGACAAAGTTTCCACGGCGACATAATGAAACAGGAGCGGGGAAAGCAAAAGGCCGTTATTGCCGCAAACAACCCCTTTGACTCCAGCCCCTGGCCCCTGCAATCTCACCCTGCCGGCTGGTCCATTCCCAGACCGCAGATACGGAGTTCGGCGGGCACTATCACACGCCAACGGCCCACGCAGCGGGCTCATGCGGCACAACTTATCGCTCGACGCCCAATTCTCCTTCCGCCAGGCTGCGGCCAGTATGAGCGAACGAACACCCGCTTCTCCGGCATCCGTCCAGCATCAGCAAGTTCCTGTCCTTTCCTTTGGCAGGATTCCCTCGCCGATGCCGGCCAACGCCGCAACGCTTACGGCTGACCCCGTCGCTGCGCCGCGCCGCCGCGAGTACGGTCTCGACTGGCTCCGCGTCTTCGCCTTTGTGATCCTCATCGGCTATCACACCGGCATGTACTTCGTGCCCTGGCCGTATCATGTCAAAAATCCCGAGATCAGCCAGTGGCTCGTCTGGCCCATGATGTTCTTCAACCGCTGGCGCCTGCCGTTGTTGTTCTTCATCTCGGGAGCCGGAGTTTGGTTCAACCTGCGCCGCCGCGGCTACGGCGCGTTCGTCCGCGAACGCCTGCGCCGCCTGCTCATCCCGCTGGCCTTCGGCATGTTCGTCATCGTTCCGCCGCAGGTCTATATCGAGCGCGTCCTGGCTGGCCAGCACTATGCCTCGTACCTCGACTTCTGGGGCACCGTTTTCACCCTGGTGCCCTATCCCAAAGGCAACCTCAGTTGGCACCACCTCTGGTTCCTGCCGTATATCCTCACCTACTCGCTCCTGGGACTGCCGATCTTCGCCCTGCTGCGAACCGCGTCCGGCCGGGCCCTGGTGGACCGCCTTGCCCGCCTCTGCGAGCTGCCGGGAGTCATCTACCTCCTGAACATCCCCAGCCTCGCCGCGGCGCTCATCCTCGGACCGCACTGGCCCACCACCCACAACCTCACCTCCGACTGGGCCAACTTCACCGGTTCCCTGCTCATCTTCCTCTGGGGGTTCACCATCTGCGGCAGCGACGGCTTCCTCGATCTGATCGAGCGGCGCCGCCGCGAGTTCCTCTATATCGGCGCTGTGTTGCTGGTCCTGTTCTACGGCATCCGGCTCAGCCCCTTGGTGGGAGGTCTGCCTGGCGTGGCGCAACTCTGGATCTTCACCCTCGTGGATTCCTACTTCACCCTGGCGGTGATGCTAGCGCTCGTCGGGTGGAGCCGCGCCAAGCTCAACCACGACTCGGCCGCCCTGCGCTACGCCAACACCGCCGTCTATCCCTTCTACATCGTTCACCAGACCATCACTATCCTCCTCGGCTACGCCTGGCTCGGCTGGGACGTCCCCTTCGCCGTCAAGTTCCCGCTGCTTTTCGCCGGGACGTTCCTGGGCAGTTGGCTCTGCTTCGAGGCCGTGCGCCGCACTCGCGTCACGCGCGTGCTCTTTGGCATGAAGCCCTAACGAAGGGCGGCCCCGGGCGGACGTGTACCTCAAGGACGGCCTGCATCCCAATGCGCAGGGCTACGCACTCTGGGCTTCGAGATTGAGGCCGCTTCTGGACAAATACGACCCGCCCGCAAACGAAGCGAAACAACTCTAACCCGGAAGGAATCCTCAGCGTATGGGCGGAGGCGGTATCATCTTCATCTTTATCCTCGTCATCTTGCTCGTCATTGGCGGCGCAATCTATTCGGCCATCGCCGCAAGGAAGCGGCGCGAAGAACTGTTCGAGTTAGCCGCTCGCTTGGGACTGGATTTCAGCCCCGGCAATAATTACGAGCCGGCGGAGCGCTTCGGCTTCCTCGACAAGCTCGCCCGCGGCAGCAATCGCTACGCCTGCAACGTCATCTCCGGCACCTACCGGCAAAACCCG
>Ga0371490_1001628_pt1 | contig 11285 bp, 7 predicted proteins | sample MB2SIPfraction_FD_207959 | JGI IMG/M metagenome (GOLD analysis project Ga0371490, IMG submission 207959) | Lab enriched peat soil microbial communities from McLean, Ithaca, NY, United States - MB28FN SIP fraction | ecosystem: Environmental > Terrestrial > Soil > Wetlands > Peat | place: USA...
TCAGTACGTCGGCCAGCAAACGCAGGTCGGTGTTGTCGCGCAGCTTATTGTGCTGAAAACTGTGCTGATCGCGTGCCGCTTCGCCATAGCTGCGCGCCTGAGAACCGGCTCCGGTCGAGGCCTTGTGCAGCTCTTCGGCAGTTGCATCCGTAAAGCGGAGCACCACCTGGTCGAAGTCCTCATCAAACTCTTCGGGATTCGTGTAGTTGCCGATATTGAAGATGGCCATGTTATGCCGCTCTTCGGCGCTGGGTGGCGTCAGGTGCAAATGCCCTTCGCCTTTGAAGACCGCTCCGGTTACCTTGCCATTCACCTTGGCATAAAAAGCGATGCTGCCCTGGCGCAGAGTAATCACGGCGGCATCGCGGCGCAACTCCAGATTCTGGACGGATATCACGTCGTCGCCCGGCTCCAGCGTGCGCAAAACCTGGTAGTAACTGTTGGCGTTGGCTGTGCGTTGCGCATAAGCAAGGAAAACTGAACAGTGCTTACGAGCAGAACGAGACTGAACCGCAGAGATCGAGCGTACACAGAGTTACCTCTTGGTCGAAATATGGTGTGACAACACTATATCGTTCCGGAAGAACCCGGGTGAAAAGTAACCAGACTATTACCCATAGAGTTACGGGGATTGGAAGCGGAGTTTTGGGCGCAGGGAGCCTTTCAGCAGCGGCTTTGAACGACATTTTTCTGCCTTTCATTTACCGCGCCGTGGAAGCCGGCGATTGGACTGATACGATCCTCGGGGCCACCCATAGCCAGCCGAAGGCCCATTGCTACGCATGGATTTTGTTTTCTAACCTCGGCTGGCAGTGCGAAAATCATCTGGCCGGGCAGAGAGCCGCTCTGAAGGCGCTGTCCGCAAGGAGAGATTCCCCGATGAAACGGTTGCTGTTGTGTAGCGGAGTTTTGCTTGCTGCCACCTCGTTGTTTGCTCAAATGTCCATGCCGCCAGCCCCCAAGGCTCCGCCCAAGAGCCCGGCCGCCAAGGCTGAGGCCAAGATCGCGGGCGCGACGATCACCATCGACTACAGCTCGCCCCGGGTGCGCGGCCGCGAGGGCAAGATCTTTACCAAGGACGGCCTGATCGGCCACGATCCAACCTACCCGGTGTGGCGTGCGGGCGCGAACGCCGCCACCACGCTGACCACCGACGCCGATGTGAAGATCGGCAGCCTGCTGGTGCCCAAGGGCACCTACACGATTTATGTGGACCTGACAGACCCCGCGGCGTGGGTGCTGGTGGTGAACAAGGAGACCAAGCAGTGGGGTACCGTTTACGACAAGACCCAGGATCTGGGCCGGGTGCCGATGAAGATGGACAAAACCAAGGCACTGGTGGAGGAACTGGCCTACACCCTGACCGCCAAGGGCAAAGGCGGACACCTGACGCTGGCCTGGGAGAACGTAACTGCCAGCGTGCCGGTTACGGCGGCCAACTAAACGAGCCTTTTTAAACCCATGGCCTGCGCCTGCCGCCAAGCTGCGGATGGGGCGTAGGCCTTGTGTTTTGAGCGCGCGCAGGGCACCGGATGGAACACGCGGGTAACCGGATCAGTCCCAGAGCGTGGCCCGCGGCTGCAGGTCGATACGGATTCTCCGCTAAAATGGATGTGATCAAGCTTTTTGGTTGGGAGGTTCGGAAAGTTGCCCCTTTATCCTTATCGCTGCACCCAGTGTGGACACAGTTTTGAAAAAATTCAGAGCTTCAGCGCTGCTCCTGAGACGGAGTGCCCCAAGTGCAAGGGCCAGCTGGAGCGTACGCTGACAGCTCCCGGCCTGCAGTTCAAGGGCGCGGGTTGGTATGTGAACGACTATGCGAAGAGCGGCGCAGCGCCTGCGCCCAAGGCCGAAACGCCCTGCGGCGGCGGCAGCGCGGCCTGCGCTTCCTGCCCGGCGGCTCACGCGTCGAATTAGTTTTTGTTCCGGCGCTGAAATCGCCCGATTCCCGGTACACACTCTGGCCCTTGCGCCATGCCGTGCGCTGTTGAGCCGGGAGTGCATCTTCCCTTCCCCTCCCGTGCCGTGGAAGAATGAGCCTGGAATTTCCAAGGCTCTTCTGTGACGAAAGCAACCCGGCGCAACTCTGTCCTGTTCGATCGTCTGCTGCTGTTGGCAGCGCTGTTTGGTTGCGCCGCGGGCGTTGCCGCGGCCGTGCTGCATCTGCCCCTGGCGGCAGCCGCGGGATTGCGCTGGGTGGGCCTGGCTCTCTTCGCCGTGCATGCCGTGCGCCGCCGCTCACTGCTGGAGTGGACCTTTCTGGCCATGCTGGCCGGCGCGGAGCTGGGACTGGACGCGCCTGCTGCCGCCTCTCAGACGCGTTTTGCCGCCGATATCTTTCTGCGCCTGGTGCGCATGATTGTGGCTCCGCTGATCTTTGGCGGCATTGTGACGGGCATTGCCGGCCACGGCGAGCTGCGCGGCGTGGGGCGCGTGGCGGTGAAGGCGCTCGTCTTTTTTGAGGTGGTGACCACCATCGGGCTGGTTCTGGGCGCGGTGGCCATTGACTGGACGCAGGCCGGCACCGGCGTGGTGCTGCCCGCTGCTGTTGCTGCGCCCACCGCGGCCCGACCGGAGACGTGGCAGCAGATTCTGGTGAACATCTTTCCGGAAAACATTGCGCGGGCCGTGGCCGAGGGGCAGATTCTGCAGGTCGCTGTGTTTGCGCTCTTCTTCGGCGCAGCGCTGGCGCTGCTGCCAGTAGAAAAGCGCGCGCCGCTGGTCACGGTGATCCAATCGCTGACCGACACGGTCTTCCGCATGACGCGGATCGTGATGTACGCGGCACCGGTGGCTGCGGGCGCGGCCATGGCGTACACGGTCGGGAATATGGGCCTGGCCACGCTGGTGCCGCTGGCCAAGCTGACCGCTACCTGCTATGGCGCGCTCATCGTTTTTGTGGTGGGCGTGTTTGTGCCGATTCTGCTGCTGGCGCGGGTGCCGTTGGGACGCTTTATCCAGCTGGTTGCCGAGCCCGCAGCGCTGGGCTTTGCCACCACCTCGTCCGAGGCCGCGCTGCCCCAGGCCATGGAGCGCATGGAAGAGCTCGGGGTGCCGCGCTGGATTGTCTCCTTTGTGATCCCGATGGGTTACAGCTTCAACCTGACCGGCTCCACGCTCTACCTGGCCATGGCTGCGTTGTTTGCCGCGCAGGCCGGCGGGCTGCACCTGAGCGCCGTGCAGCAGGTGGTTCTGCTGGCCACGCTCGCGCTCTCCAGCAAAGGCATTGCCGGCGTGCCACGCGCCACTCTGGTGGTGCTGCTGGGGGTGGCGGCATCGTTTCAGATTCCTACTGCAGCCGTGCTGATGCTGTTGGGCGTGGACACGCTGATGGACATGGGCCGCACCGGGCTGAACGTGGTGGGCAACTGCATGGCCGCGGCCGTGGTAGCGCGGTGGGAGGGGGAAGGAGCAACGGAGCCGCGCGCCTCCTCCGCAGTCAGCTGATCGCCGCTGCGATAATCAAAAAGATATGTCTTTGCTCGATCCTATCCCGTCTCCCGTTGTCGATGCCGATCTTGTGGCTCTGGAGTGGCAACCGCTGGTGGAACTGGTGGCGGGGTTTGCCTCGTCGCCGGTGGGCCGCGCGGCCATTCTGGAGTTGAAACCCTCCACTGATACGGCGTGGATAGAGCGCGAGCACCGGCTGACGGGCGAGGTGCGGCTGCTCGTTGAAGAACAGGTTTCGATTCCTCTCGGCGGTTTGCTGGACCCGACCAAGCTGGCCGCGAAAGCGCAGATTCCGGAGGCGGCGCTGGAGGCCGAGGAGCTGCAGGCTGTGGCGCGGCTGGCCAACGATGTGGCGGCGTGGCAGGCGATTCTGCATGACCCGCCGGCGCGGCTCGCAGGCAAGCTGGTAGGGCTTGGGATGCTCTCTGGCGAGCTAACGATGAGCCTGAAACCGCTGGCCGAATCCATCGAGCGCAAGATTCTGCCCGATGGGTCGCTGGCCGACGATGCTTCGCCGGAGCTGAACCGCATCCGCCGCGAACAGGAGCAGCAACAGCGCGCCATTGAAAGCTCGCTGCGGTCGGCGCTGCGCCGGCTCTCCAGCGAGGGCTCCACGCAGGAAGACCTGATCACCATCCGCGGCGACCGCTTTGTGATTCCAGTGCGCGCCGAGTTGAAGCGCCGCGTCTCCGGCGTGGTGCATGGCGCCAGCTCCAGCGGCCAGACCGTCTTTGTCGAGCCTCTCGAAACCATCGAGCTGAACAACGAGCTGGTGCGCTTGTTGGAAGAGGAACAAGAGGAGATTCACCGCATCTTTGTAGCGCTTACGCGGCAGGTGGGCACCTATGCGCGCGCGCTGGTGGTAGGCGCTCGGGTGCTGGCCGTGGTCGATAGCCTGCTGGCCCGGGCGCGCTTTGCCCGCGACTACGATTGCATCGAGCCGCTCTTTGGGCCGGAGCAATTGAAGCTTGAGAACGCCCGCCATCCGCTGCTGGAAAAGCGGCTGCGCGCGGGCGGCGCGGCCAAGAATACCGCCGTGGTTCCACTCACGCTCGAACTCACTGCGGACGAGCGCCAGCTGATCATCAGCGGACCGAACACCGGCGGCAAAACCGTGACGCTGAAGACTACGGCGCTGCTGGCCATGATGGCGCAGGCCGGATTGCCGGTGCCTGCGGAGGCGGCGAGCTTCCCGGTCTTCGATGCCTTCCTGGCCGACATCGGCGATGCGCAGTCCATCGAGCAGGCACTCAGTACCTTCTCCGCGCACATCGTGAATCTGGACCGGCTCTCGCGGCTGGCGGATGCCTCTTCCCTGGTCTTGCTCGATGAACTGGGCTCGGCCACCGATCCCGAGGAGGGATCGGCGCTGGCGGTGGCCGTGGCGCAGCACTTCCTCACCGCGCGGGCGTGGACGCTGATCTCCACGCATCACACCTCGCTCAAGGTCTACGGCGCGAATACAGCCGGGGTGCGCAACGCCGCGGCGGGCGTGGACGAACGGACACTGGCGCCGAACTATCGCCTGCGGCTGGGCGTGCCGGGGGCTTCGGCAGGCATCCAGACGGCGGAACGGCTGGGCCTGAATGCGGCCATCATCACTCTGGCGCGCGAGCGGATGGGCTCGCAGCAGGCCGACATTGCGCGCTTTCTCGACAAGATTCACAGCGAGCTGACGGAACTGGAAGCGGAACGCAAGAAGGCCCGGGCCGAGCAGTATGCACTGAACCAGGAGCGCGCGCGGCTGGAGCGCGAGGGCAGCGTGGAAGTGCGCAATCGGGTGCGCGAGCTGGAGACCAAGCTGGCCGCGCTGATGAAGGAGTTCGAGTACCAGATGAAGGAGAATGTGCGCGCGGTGGAGGATCGCGTGGCACAACAAAAACTCTCCAAAGAGGCCGAACGCCGCATCAATCGCCTGCGCCGTGAGTTTCAGGAGAGCTTCAACCAGGCCGTGGTGGCACACAAGACCGGCGCCGACCAGGGCGACGCCAACGCCCAGCCGCATCTGCTCAAGCACGTGGCCGCGGGCGACCAGGTGCTGCTGAAGCAGATGAACAAGATTGCCGTGGTGCAGCGCGAGGTGGAGAAGGATCTCTTCGAGGTTGCGCTGGGACCGATCAAGATGCGCGTGAAGCGCGCCGATCTGGCCTCACCCAAGAGCCCCGAGGCTGCCAAGGCCACGAGCGAAACGCCGCTGAACGCTGTGCGCCGGCAAAAAGGCGTGCATGTGACCGTGTCGAGTGAAAGCTCCGACGACATGCGCATGGAGATCAACCTGATCGGCAGAACCGTGGATGAGGCAACCGAAGAGCTGGAAAAATATCTGGACCGCGCGTTCCTGGCGGGATTGCCGCGGGTACGCGTGATTCACGGCCACGGCGCGGGCATTCTGCGGCGGGGCGTGCGCGAGTTTTTAAAGGGTCATCCGCATGTGGCGCACTTTGAAGAGGCGCAACAGAATGAGGGCGGCCAGGGCGCGACGGTGGTGGAGCTAAGGCAGTAGGCTGCAATTCTGCCGAGGAACCGGAAGGCAACATCCCATTCCAAGTCTCAAAAGCGAAGCTTGGGCACCCAACACACCAACGCAGACAGAGTCTAGATGCAGGCCAACTTCCTCCTATTTTCTCTGGCGTTCGAATATGATGATGTTCTCTGCAGGGTCCCCCGTAATAAGCAACTTCTTGTTATGGAACTTAAGCCAGAAGTTTGAATCGTCAAACAGCTGATACAGCGCCTCGGCAAATTCGAGTTCTGCGGTGCCGCTCTTTACTAGCTCTTCACCAAGGAGGCTTCTACTTTCGTCAATGTCTATTACAAATGCGTGATCTTTGTACTCCACTACGAGCCGATTAGCAATCGTTTCCACACGTCCTGCGATTGACGGCTTCGTCGCCAATAAGCGATGTGCATATTGAGAGGCAGACTGAGCGATTCTGTCGCAGTATCCGATCTGTTCAACAGTTAACACTCGCTTAAGGTATTCCGCGAACATGGTTGCGCTTCCAGGAAACTTCTCTGCAAGCTGCGCGATCGTTTGAAGCGCCTGTGACACACCCAACGCTGGGAGTCCCCCAAGTTGCGGATCAATCGGACCGAGCTGCCCTAGAGGGCCAATGTGGATTTCATCAGCTCCCAATGCGATCAAGGTCGCAGCGGACTTTGCATATCTTGGGATTACGACTACGAACTTTGATGAAGACCATTGTTTGCATAATTTACTTATTTGATATGCTGGCTCAATGCTGCCGCCGCGACTCAAGAGAATTAAGCATACATTCTTTGACTTCTCTGGGTTTGACTGCTTCAGTGAGCGGAACACTGAGTCCAAGTCTGAATCGTCAATACTATTGAGTGGTTCGAAAAGCGCAAGAACGAGGTAGTCGCGATTTAGATTTGGGAACTTCTCAAAAAGATCCTCCACACGTTCGCGGAAAGCTGCTTTTATGTCTGCGTCTGAGCCGCTCCACATTGCGTCCACGAACTTCTTCGTTTTGTTCTCGCGAGTCTCTTGGTCTTCTCTTGCAGGCTGTTTCACTTGTCCTTCGTCACTGGAAGATGGACCGGTCGGAATCTCAATAGCGTCGGAACCGGAGTCGTGGTCTAAGCTCATTCCCCCCTGCCTCTCTGTTCCTCAAAACTGAATCCCCTTTTTAATTCAAGGGTGGGCAGCATATGCTGCCCACCCCGAAATTTTTCCGCCGAAGGCGGGTCTGCCTGGACGGCCAGTCCTACTTTTTGTCGTCCACGTCCACGTACTCGGCGTCGATGACTTCGCCTTCCTTCTTGGCTTCTTCGGCAGCCGGAGGTGCGCCGGCTTCAGGAACTGCGCCGGGCGTGGCGGCCTGCGCGGCACTGGCCTTGTAGATCACCTCGGCCAGCTTGTGGCTTGCCTGGGTGAGCTTCTCGTGGGAAGCCTTGAGTTCCTCTGAGGTCGGCGTGCCTTCCAGGGTTTTCTTGGCTTCCGCGAGCGCGGCTTCCACTTCCGTCTTGTCGGCGGCCTGGATCTTTTCGCCAGCGTCCTTCAGCATCTTCTCGATGTTGTAGACCAGGCCATCCAAGTGGTTGCGGGCTTCGATCTCGTCGCGCTTTTCCTTGTCCTCGCCGGCGTGGGCTTCGGCTTCCTTGGCCATTTTTTCCACTTCTTCCTTGCTGAGGCCCGAGCTGGATGTAATCGTGATGCGGGTGTCCTTGCCGGTGGCGTTGTCCTTGGCCAGCACGTTCAGAATGCCGTTGGCATCGATGTCGAAGGTGACCTCGATCTGCGGCACGCCGCGCGGAGCCGGCATGATGCCGCCCAGCTTGAATTTGCCCAGGGTCCGGTTCTGCGCCGCCATGGGACGCTCGCCCTGGAGGACGTGGACCTCGACTTCGGTCTGCGAGTCGGCAGCCGTGGAGAAGGTCTCGGTCTTCTTGGTCGGGATGGTGGTGTTGCGCGGGATCATCGGCGTGGCCACGCCGCCCAGGGTCTCAATGGAGAGAGTCAGCGGGGTGACATCGAGCAGCAGCAGATCCTTCACTTCACCGGCGAGCACGCCGGCCTGCACGGCCGCGCCAATGGCTACCACTTCGTCCGGGTTGACGCCACGATGCGGCTCCTTGCCGAACATCTTGGTCACCACTTCCTGGATCTTGGGCATGCGGGTCTGGCCACCGACGAGCACCACCTCGTCGATCTGCGCAGGGGTCACACCGGCGTCGGAGAGAGCCTTCTTGCAGGGCTCCAGCGAACGCTCCACCAGATCGTCGACCAACTGTTCCAGCTTGGCGCGAGTGAGCTTGCGGACCAGGTGCTTGGGACCGGTGGCATCGGCGGTGATGAAGGGCAGGTTGATCTCCGTTTCCATGGTGGTGGAGAGCTCGATCTTGGCCTTTTCCGCGGCGTCCTTCAGGCGCTGCAGAGCCATCTCGTTGCCCTTGGAGGTCAGGTCGAGACCTTCCTCGGCCTTGAACTCCGAGATGAGCCAATCGACGATGCGCTGGTCGAGATTGTCGCCGCCCAGATGGGTGTCGCCATTGGTCGACTTCACCTCGATGACGCCTTCGCCCACTTCGAGAATCGAAATGTCAAAGGTGCCGCCGCCGAAGTCGTACACGGCAATGGTCTCGTCCTTCTTCTTGTCCAGGCCGTAGGCGAGCGCGGCCGCGGTGGGCTCGTTGACGATGCGCTTCACGTCGAGGCCGGCAATCTTGCCCGCATCCTTGGTGGCCTGGCGCTGGGCGTCGTTGAAGTAGGCCGGCACGGTGATCACGGCTTCGGTAACGCTCTCGCCCAGGTAGGCTTCGGCGGCCTTCTTCAGCTTCTGCAGAATCATGGCCGAGACCTCGGGCGGGGTGTACTCCTTGCCCTGAGCCACAACGCCCACATGGTCGCCCTGTTGGGAGACCTTGTAGGGAACCATCTTCATCTCTTCGTTCACTTCGTTGTAGCGACGGCCCATGAAGCGCTTGATGGAGAAGATGGTGTTTTCCGGGTTGGTGATGGCCTGGCGCTTGGCCACCTGGCCCACCAGCCGCTCACCGGATTTGGAGAAGCCCACAATGGAGGGCGTAGTGCGCGCGCCTTCCTCGTTGGGAATCACTTTGGGCTCGCCGCCCTCTAGAACCGCAACGCAGGAGTTGGTGGTGCCCAGGTCGATACCAATAATTTTTGCCATAGCCGTTCGAAAGCCTCGTGAGGAAGAATCCTGACCTTTTTAGAATGCAGCATGAGTGAGTTATTGTCAACTTTATTTGATTAAGATGATAGCAATCAGAGATCACGGACGGGATGGGGCCAGGGTTGAAATCAGACGGTAATCATATGATAAATAAAGATTTGAACAGAAAATCTACAGGAAAGTGCGAGGAAGCAAGACCAACCATACGGCAGATTGGGACAGAGGCCGTCCGTCTGGACGGCCATCCGCATGCCTGTTATTTCTTCGCGTTTTTGAAGGCGGGATTTGTGCTGAGCTCCTTGAGTTCGGCTTTGATGGCGGTGGGGGTTGCCGGGTCGGCGGCAATGGCCAGCAGATAGTCGGCAGCCAGGGGATCGTTGCGGTTGAATGAGTCGAGAGACCAGCTGGCAGCCATATAGGCGACGGTGTGGCCGATCTCAGGCGTCCACTCGTGGCCCAGGGTGTCTGCCTTGCGCGCCTTATCAAAGGCGTCGTAATCCGGACGCCAGGCCAGTGCGGAGACAACCTGGCGGACGGGCTCGATGCGCCCGGTGGCCATGAACTCAGCCCAGCAGAAGTCCAGCCGCGTGGCATCCTGGCCATCGTTGGGGTTGAAAGCGTAAGCGTCGAGCCACTGCGGCTTCCCCTCAAACCGGGCGCGATCCTGCGCACTCCAATCCTCGATGACCGGCTGAATGTCGGCGCCGCTCACCTGGAGAATTGCTACGGCGAGGGTGCGCAAAGGATTGGGTTCTGCGTTGACGCGCGCCGCAAACTCCCGCGAGGCGGCGGGATTGGCTTTGAGCGCAGCGGCAAACAATGCGATGGTGTTCGCCAGAGCGCCCCGGCTCTGGAGCGTCTTGGGATCGGCCACGAGCAGGCGGAGCGCAGGCAGCAGACGCGCCGGCTCAGGATGGCGATAGTATCCGGCGGACCAGTTGCCTTCTTCCTCCAGGCTTTTGAAGGCCGTCTGGCTGCCGGTTGCCCATGACTCCACCTTGACCTGTGCAGTTGCGAGCTTGATCGCGCCGCTGGGCGTGGCGGCTTCGCCGTCAATGGTCACCTGGCCGTCGCCGGCATCGGCGGGCACGCACCAGCTTTTATTGGAGACGCCGAGCAGCGCCATGGACTGCATGGGATTTTCGACGTTGGCTGCGCTCAGCACCTCGGTCACAAAGTCCCCGCCCTCGGGCTTGACCGGATGGGTTTGGCCGAAAACGCCCATGGGGATTTCATCCGTGCGGCCGGCAAAGCGGATATGAAAGGCCACCTCGGTGGCGGCGATCAGCGGCTCGCGTTTGTCGCCCACGGCGTAAACGCCGATGTGGATGCACTGGCCGGGATTGACCACCGTCAACTGCTCCGGCGCATTGATCAGCGCGGCGGTGTGGGTCCAGTAGTTGCTCACATAGGCGTCGGCAAAGACAACGATGTTCTTCGAGAGCTCGGTGGGGACGGGCTTGGTCTTCAATGCAGCGGTGCTCTGTGCGCTGAGCAGACTGGCACACAGCGCGGCGACGATGCCAGCCAGAAGAAGCCGGCCGCAGAGAGAAGAAAGATTCTTGAATGACATGGCGCCAGCCAGTAGAACGCAATCGAGTGGGAATTGCAAACGGGGCGCTTTCAGGGACCGAAGGTCCCTGCTCCATTCGGCATTTTTCCCACCCTTGCTCGCAAAGAACGCGATCAAGGATGGGGCACCCAGCGCTGATTCCGCTTTCGTCGCAGGAGCCGAAGGCGTCTGCCCCACCGCAGGTGGTTAGTGCAGGCCGGGGGGCGGGGCGGTGTTCTTTTCGGGCTTTTTGAACATCCAGGCCAGGCCCGCGCAGAGGAAAGAGAGCAGCGCCGTCCAGCGGAAGACATCCACATAGGCCATCAGCGCCGACTGCTGCTCCATGAGCCCGTAGATCATGCCGTAAGCACCGCCCTGGCCGTTGATGGCGCCCACGTGGTGGCCCAGGTACATGCCGATGATGCGCGCCTTTTGCTGCAGCACCGGGTTCGAGGGGTCCAGATGCGCGCCCAGATCGTTCTGGTGCTGGGCGGCATGGCGGACGATGGCGGTGGTGGCCATCGAGATGCCAATCGATCCGCCGATGTTGCGCAGCATGTTGGAGAGGCCGGTGGCGTTGCCCATCTCCTGGCGGGGAATGGTGGACATGGCCAGCGTGGCCATGG
>Ga0371490_1001633_pt1 | contig 11258 bp, 9 predicted proteins | sample MB2SIPfraction_FD_207959 | JGI IMG/M metagenome (GOLD analysis project Ga0371490, IMG submission 207959) | Lab enriched peat soil microbial communities from McLean, Ithaca, NY, United States - MB28FN SIP fraction | ecosystem: Environmental > Terrestrial > Soil > Wetlands > Peat | place: USA...
GTCCGCCCTCGGCACATATCTGTACTACATAAATACTCGCAGCACGGAATCTCCTGTCCCTGGAATTCCTGGACCTGAATTGAGCCGAATCTTACTATCCTTCTTACTATCCACGCCGTCCAAAACACGGTAAAACTGCCAAATCTGCTCACTGTCGCACTGAGGAACAGGCTTTCCTCATGAAGAGTTAATAGCTCCATGAGGATCATTTTATGCTTGGATCCAATGATTTGTGGCGATCGGGAAGGATTTGCATCCATTGAAGCTGTCGTTCTACCACAGGACGACTCCCGCCCAGACTCTGCCGGTTATACCTCTGAACCCAGTTATCGTCGTATACCCGTTGCGATCGTCTTCCGCGGCCGGCTTAGAAGCGGAAATACGCGCCTATCATCGGTTCGGCGGTATGAGTGAAGTTGCTGGCCGATGAAAAGGCCGCCACCAGATTGGACGATTGATAGACGTTGCCCCGGTACTGCAGGCGCAAGCCCAGATGCGGCACCACCGCCCAGTCCAGGCCGGCGCCGTAAACGAAGACCGCCTTGGTGGATGCGGTCGTGTGGGTCGTGCTGGTTGTAACCTGGCCAGGTGTGCAGTACGGGTTTCCTCCTCCACAGCCAGTTACCACGGTGGTGGTTGTAGCTTGTGAGGTGACGGGTTGATGCAGCAGGACGCCAGCCCCGGCCAGCGCAAACGACCGCAGATGGGCGATCTTCAGCGCGGCTACCCACGCACCGGCTATCTCATGCGCATCGACCGGGACCGGAGTCCAGGAGGTGGAAATGACACAGACGCCGCAAACCGCGTAGGTGACAGTCGAGTAGCTCTGGTTGGCGCGGTTGAAGGCGTAGAAGCCCTCATAGCCAAGCCAGGGATGAACGATGCGGCGAACCTCAATCGACGCGCCTGCCTGGTTGGCGGGACTGACCACAAACCCGGGCCCGCTGGTTACCTGTTGGAACGCGCCATAGCCGCTGATGGCGATATCGAGTTGCGCACCGATCCGCGCCGGAACCAGAAAGGGCAGGGAAAACAGCAGAATAGCCGCTAAGGAAGACTTGCGCATGAAGTGTTTCTCCTTCCATGCAACTGGTCGGCTATGAGTTTACCCCCACGCGTTTTCTATGGCGCAAAAAACTTCTGCGCAGAATTCTCCCATCCCGCGTGCGGGTTAGGCGATGGTACAGCTTTGAAGGCCGTGTCTGCATTCCGGGGAGTTGGCAGAGAGCTTTGCTGCCTGAATGCCGACTCTGTCTCTCGGCGCCCCGCCCAGCTCAGCTCAGGAACCACTCCCACTGCTCTGCGGTGAGCGGCACCACGCTCAGCCGGCCGATGACCACCAGGGGCGAGCCGGCAAACAGGGGCTCGGCCTTGATGGCGGCCAGCGGCTTGGGCGTCTTCAATCGCTTGCCCACCTTCACGCGCACCACCGGCACTTTGGGGTTGCTGGCATCCACGCTCAGCACCGTGCCGGTGCCCACCGCGGTGCGCTCTTTGCCGGTGTGGTAGAAAATCCACTTGGTTCCCGCCTTCATCTCGCGCAGGTGTTTGACGGCGGTGGGGTTGGTGACGCCGTCCCAGATGGTTTCCTGGTCGCGGAGGAAGTCGTTGAAGCTGTAAACGTCGGGCTCGGTCTTAAAGAGGAAGCAGGCCATGGAAAGTATCGTATGCGTGCGGCTTGGCGGACGCAATGGGTGGTTTTTGCCGGGCCTTCAGATCGCGGAAAAGCCTCCTGAGCGCAGCAGCTGCCGTGTGATAGCCTACCCCAAGTGTTTGACCCCAGAACATGCATGGACCGGGGCTGGAAGTTTGTACGCGCCCGCCAAACGGAGGAGGCCTGCGACCTGTTTGCCCAGGCCGTTGCCGAGGCGCGTTTTCTGGAGCGGCCGGTACTGTTGGTGGAGGCGCTGATGGCGCTGGGCCAAACCGAGTGCGGCCTGCGCCATTCGGCTACGGCCGTGGATTGCTTTCGCGAGGCCGCGACCGTCGCCGAGCACCACACTGAGCCCGCGCTTCAGGCCGAAGCGCTCATCGAGATCGCCGAGATCCTGGTTCAGCAGCAGCGCAACGCAGAGGCCGCGGCCGTATGCGACCAGTTGCTGGCGGTGGTGCAGAAGGCCGAGAACGATGCTGCCCGGGCCCGCGCCCGCGCCTTGCACCTGCTGGCCCGCATCCAGGAGAAATCCGCAGAACAGGATGAGCTGGTGCTGCTGTGGCAGGCCGCCGCGGCGCTCTATGAAGTGGCCGACGAGAACCAGATGGCCGCCGAATGCAAATCGAATCTGGCGTTCCTGCTGGGGCAGTAGTGGCGGCGGGATCGCCCGCTTCCATCCAAAGGAAACCGGCCGCCCTCGGTGGAGAACGGCCGGCTGTATTTCTGCTGGGAGTTGGTTTACTTCTCCACGGTGAACGAGAAGGTGGTGGTGGAGTGGCGCGTCACGCCCGGGCGCAGTAGCGTGCTGGCAAAGTTGGCATGGTTCGGCGCATCCGGGAAGTGCTGGGTCTCCAGGCAGAAGCCGTGATTCTTGCCGTAGGCCACGCCGTGGCGGCCGGTGATGGTGCCATCCAGGAAGTTGCCGGTGTAGAACTGCACGCCGGGCTCGGTGGTTTCCACCGTCAGCTTGCGGCCGCTCTCGGGCTCGGTGACAATGGCGGCCAAGTGCAGCTTGCCGGCCTCGCCGTTCAGCGCCCAGTTGTGATCGTAGCCGCCGGCCAGCTTGAGAGCCTCAAAGTTGTCGTGGATGCGCGCGCCAATGGCGGTAGGCTTGCGGAAGTCCAAGGGAGTGCCGGCCACCGGCTCCAGCACGCCGGTCGGGATCAGGCCCGCATTGGTGGGCGTGAACTTGTCGGCATCGATCTGGATCACGTGGCCCAGGATGTCGCCCTGATCGTCGCCCCGCAGATTGAAGTAGGAGTGGTTGGTCAGGTTGACGATGGTGGCCTTGTCGGTGGATGCGGAGTAGTCCAGGCGCAGGGTGTGGCCGCTCAACGTGTACTTGACCTTGGCGGTCAGGGTGCCGGGGAAGCCCATATCGCCGTCCGGGCTCACCAGGGTGAACTCCACGCCGTTGGGCACTTCCTTGGCTTCCCACACCTTCACGTCGAAGCCCACCGGGCCGCCATGCAGGGCGTTCACGCCGTCGTTGACGGGAATCTGGTACTGCTTGCCGTCGATCGAGAACTTGCCGAAGGCAATGCGATTGCCGAACCGGCCCACCACGCTGCCAAAGTGCGGCGTATCGGCCAGGTAGCCGTCCAGCGTGTCGTAGCCGGTGATCACGTCGGCAAATTTGCCGTTGCGATCGGCGCTCTTGATGCTGACCAGACGCGCGCCATAGGCGGTCACGCGCACTTCCAGCTCGGCCGATTTCAGCGTGTAGATCGGAACCGCCACTCCATCCTTGGTATGCCCGAAAACTGCCATCTTCACTTCTCCTTGCGCAATCGCCGTAACGGCCATTGCCAGCACGAAAACCTTTCCAAAAAACTTCCAGATGCGCATCGGTATCCTGCCTCTGCTTGGGCTAATTCGGTTTAGCAGCGATGCTGCGCCGTCGCCCGCGATCACTTAGGACCATAGCATGCAGGGGCCGCGTTCGCCAATGGTTCCTGCGCACCAACCAGCCGGCCTCCTTGAATCTGCGCGAAGCGCGTCTGCTGCATGCAATGCCGCGAAGCGAGCCTGCTGCATGCAATACAGCAAAGCGCGCCTGCTGCAGGCAATGCCTAGAGCGCGTCGAAGATCTCGCGAAATTCCCAGCAACCCTGCTTGTCCGCTACCCATTCGGCCGCCCGTACCGCGCCCAGCGCAAAGCCCCGGCGGGAGTTGGCATCGTGCCGCACTTCCAGCACGTCCACGTCGCTCTGGGCGCGCACAATGTGCTCGCCCTTGGCGTCGGCAATGCGGTGCGAGGTAACCTCGACCACTGCGTGGGGCTGGCTTTGCAGAATGATTTCCTTGAGCGTGAGCGCGGTGCCCGAGGGCGCATCGAGCTTGGTTACGTGATGCGTCTCGTCGATGGAGAAGGTGTAACCCTGCAGCCGCGCCAGCGCGGCTGTCAAACGGAAGAGCTTCTGCACGCCGATGGAGAAGTTGCTGCCGTAGAGCAGCGCGCCTCTGGCCTTGGCGAGTTCGCGCAGCGCAGGCAGATGCGCGTACCAGCCGGTGGTGCCCACCACAATGCGGTTGCCGGCGTTGAGCACCGCGGTGATGTTGGCGACCGCCGCTTCCGGAGCGGTGAAGTCGATGACAGCGTCGACGCCCGCGAGACGTTCCGCAGTGAGTGCCGCGCCGTTCTGGTTGTCACTCACATCGAGCGCATCCACCGCGTGGCCACGCTCCCGCGCGACTTCCGCCACCAGCGAGCCCGTCTTGCCCTTGCCCAGTACGAGAATGTTCATGAAAAAAAGCTCCTAGCCGCTAGCTTCTAGCTTGTGAACTGCCGCTGGGTGCCCCAGGTCTCGATTCTGAGACCTGGGAAGCTGGGATGCCAAGGTACAAATTCATGCGGTCAGAGACCTAGAAGCTGAAGGTAAAAGCTGGCGGAAGAAGGCTACGCCTTCTTCCGCGCTTCCACATCGAAGACCGCCGGATCGGGTGTCTGGAAGAAGGCGTAATGCAGCGAGCGCACCGCCTCTTCGGCGTCGGCTTCTTCAATCATGAAGCTCATGTTGATTTCGCTCGCGCCTTGCGAGATCATGCGCACGTTGATGTGCTTGATGGCGTTGAAAACCTGCGCCGCAATGCCCTGTTGTCCGCGGATGTCTTCGCCCACCATGCAGATCAGCGCCTTCTGGCCCTCGTACTTCACATCGGCCAGTTGCGAAAGGTCGGCCGCAATCGCGGGCAGCTGGTTGTTGGAGTCCACGGTGAGCGAGACGCTGACCTCACTGGTTGAAACCATATCCACCGCGCACTGGTGTTTGTCGAAGATGTCGAAGATGGACTTCAGATAGCCATGGGTCATCAGCATGCGGCTGGCCACCACGTCGATGATGGCCAGCTTCTTCTTCACCGCGATGGACTTGAAGGGGCTCTTGCAGTGCGGCGCGAGCGAGATGATGCGCGTGCCATCGCAGCTGGCATTTCGGCTGTTCAGCACCAGCACCGGAATATTTTTTTTCACCGCGGGCAGAATGGTGGCCGGGTGCAGAACCTTGGCGCCAAAGTACGCGAGTTCCGCCGCCTCTTCAAAGCTGATGGTCTTCACCCGCAGGGCATCGGGGCAGACGCGCGGATCGGCGGTCATGATGCCGTCCACATCGGTCCAGATCTCGATGGCCTCGGCGGTCAGCGCGCCGCCAATCAGCGCGCCGGTAAAGTCCGAGCCGCCACGGCCCAGGGTGGTGGTCAGGCCCTTCTCGTTGGAGCCGATGAAGCCGCCCATTACCGGCACCTTGCCGGCATTCACCAGCGGCCGCAGCTTCTCTTCGGCCTTCTTCTCGATCAGGTTGTCGAGCGGCGTAGCCTTCATGAACTGCGAGTCGGTGATCACCACCTCGCGCGAGTCGGCGTGCGCGGCGTTGATGCCTTTTTCGCGGAAGGCCGCGGCCACAATGCGGCTGGAGAGCCGCTCGCCGTAGCTCACAATCAGGTCGGAGATGCGCGGGGTCAGTTCGTGAATCGCCGCCACGCCGCGCAGCACTTCGTCGAGCGCGTCGAATTCGCTGTCGATGGTGGCCTGCAACTCGGCCAGCGTGGGCGGGTCGCTCACCAGGGCTGCCGCAGTGTCGCGATGGCGCGCCCGCAGCCGCGAGCTGATGGCCAGGGTGCCGGTGCGGTCGCCTTCGCTGGCAACGGTTGCGGCGCGCAGCAACTGGTCGGTCACCTTGGCCATGGCGCTCACCACCACCACCGGGCTCTTGCCCTGGGCCACGCGTCCGGCCACAATCGCCGCGGTACGCCCGATGGCCGCCGGATCTTCCACCGACGTGCCGCCAAACTTCATCACTACCAGTTTCATCGCAGTCGTCCTAAGAGCAGCTTCCAGCTGCTAGCTACCAGCTTCTAGCTGTTGATCGCCCACGGCCAGCTTCCCAGCTCGCATCGATTGCTGCAAAGCTCCTTCCGGCCAGCGGAAAGAGCTTCGATTGCGAAAGTCCGAGGTCTCTGACCGCATGATTCCGAACCATTCCTGGGTGCCCCAGGTCTCGATTTTGAGACCTGGGAAGCAGAGATGCCAAAATACAAATCCATCCGGTCAGAGCCCTGGCTGGAAGCTAAAAGCTGGCAGCTGGAAGCTGTCCTTTAGATCTTGCCCTGGCTCTTCAGCAGCTCGGCGTTCAGAATCGTAGCCCCGGCCGCGCCGCGCACGGTATTGTGGCTGAGCACGACAAACTTCCAGTCCAGCAGATTGCAGGGGCGCAAACGGCCCACGGTGGCGCTCATGCCGCCGCCGCGATTGCGATCCAGTCGCGGCTGCGGGCGATCCGGCTGGGGCGCATACTGCACCGGCTGCTCGGGCGCCGTCGGCAACTCGCGGCCGGCCAGCGGCTTGAACTCCGCCCAGGCCGCCAGAATCTCCTCGTAGGTGGCCGGTTTGGCCAGCTTCACGCTCACGCAGACCGTGTGGCCATCGATCACCGCCACGCGATTGCAGCTGGCGCTCATCCGCGCCCCCAGGGGTCGGACCGTGTTTCCTTCAAGCGAGCCGAGCAGCTTCATCAGCTCCTCTTCCATCTTCTCTTCTTCGCTGTTGATGAAGGGAATCACGTTGTCCAGGATGTCCATGGAGGGAACGCCCGGGTAGCCGGCTCCGCTCACCGCCTGCATGGAGGTGGCAAAGATCTGCTCCACGCCAAAGCGGTCGTGCAGCGGCTTCAGCGCCAGCACCGGCCCCATCACCGTGCAATTCGAGTTGGTCACGATAAAGCCGCCCGACTGCTTGCGCGTGGCCTGTTGCTCGATCAGCTCCAGATGGCTGGCGTTCACCTCCGGCAGCACCAGGGGAACGTCGGCCGCCATGCGGAAGGCGCTCGAGTTCGAGATCACGGCGTGACCGGCGGCCGCAAACTTCGGCTCCAACTCGCGGGCAATGGGCGAGTCGATGGAGGAGAAGATCACCTTCGGCGCGCCGGCGGGATCGGCCGGAGAGACCACCATGTTGGCGATCCGCTCCGGCAAAGGAGTGTCCAGACGCCATTTAGCGGCTTCGCCATACGGCTTACCACTGGAACGGTCGCTGGCGGCAAGCCAGACGATCTCAAACCACGGATGGTTCTCAAGCAACTGAATATAGCGTTGGCCGACCATGCCGGTCGCGCCCAGAATACCGATCGGAAGTTTGTTTTTCATGGCAGTATGTGACCTTTTAGTGTACAGGAGCGCGGCAATCCTTGTCCGGCGCGGGTTTGTCAGGGGCTGGAGCCCGAAGCGCGCCGATGGGTGCGGGGTGCTACTGGCGGGTGCCCCTGGTCCCTCGCCTTTGGGGACCAGGGTTGGAAGCGCACACTCCGCCAGAGTCCCAGCGCGGAGAACGCGAAGCGGTCTGCCGCACCGCAGGTGCCAGGTGGTCGATATACTCAAGGCATGCAACCCGTCAGCGTGGTTCTGACCGAACTGAATGAGGCCGCTGAGATTGCCCGTGCGGTGGAGAGCCTGCTGGCTCAGGAGCCCTCTGCGGCTGAGGTCGTGGTGGTCGACGGTGGCTCTACGGATGGCACCTGGGAGTGGTTGGCGGCCAAAGCCGCCGTGGAACCCCGTCTGAAGGCCATCCGCGACGAAACCTGCAGCCTCAAGTACTGCGACGGGCCGGTCTCGAAGGGCCGCAATGTCGCCATTGAAGCCGCTTCCAGCTGGCTGATCGCCACCGCCGACGCCGGCTGCACTTACGCTCCCGACTGGCTGCGGAACCTGACCGCGCCGCTCCAGGAGGGCACCGCCGAGTACACCCTGGGCGGGTCGGTACTGGACCGCGGGGGGCTGGATGCCGCGGGCGCTACGCCCTGGGATGTGGCTTCGGCTCCTTATTTCAGCGTCAAGCTCGATCCCGAGGAGCCCACCAAGAGCTGTACTGCCCGCTCCATGGCCTTTACCCGCGCCCTGTGGGAGCGCGTCGGCCGTTTCCCGGAGGATGTTCTGGTGGGTGAAGACACCCTCTTCGACTTCGAGGCCCGCCGCCAGGGCAAGGTCGCCTTTGTGGCCAACGCCAAGGCCATCTACCGTCCCATGAACACCTACCGCACCGCCTGCCGCCAGATGGCCCGCTACGCCATGAGCGACGGCATGGCCCGGGTGCGCGGCGCACGGCTCACCCGCAACGCCGCCCGCTGCCTGCTGGAGCTGGCTGCCCTGGTCAGCTTCCAGTGGACCATTGCCCCGCTGCTGGTGGTGATGGCCATTGAGGGCTGGTACGCCTTCGGCAAGGACTGGAAGCATCTCCGCCGCTTCGGCTCCAGGTCGATCCTGGCTCGCCTAGCTTTTTCCGCCAGTGTGCCGTGGATTGTTGCTTACAACCAGACCCGCGGCCTTGTCCGCCAGGAACGGCAGACCAATTGGCAGAACGATAGAGGATAGGGAACGAGGGAACAAGGGACCAAGGTAGCGCCGGCCTCCCGGTCGGCTGTAGCGTGGACCTCCTGGTCCACGCTACAGCCACCCTCCGATCCATGTCGGTGCCTATTGATCCGGCCCGTAAATACGGATGATTGGGTGCCCCATCCTTTCCGCGTTTGGTGCGGAAAGGGTGGGATAGCAGGACACGATTTGAGAGCCGGATCAACAGGTAGTTCGCTGAATCACAGCCACTTCACCCCTTCGCCGGCAAAATATAGAACAGAATCGCAATATAGTGGCAGGCGCTGCCGGCCAGCACAAACAGGTGCCAGGCGGCGTGGAAGAATCTCCGCCCATCCAGGGCAAAGAAGACAATGCCCAGCGTATACGCCACTCCTCCCGCGCCCAGCCACGCGAGCCCATTCCATCCCAGCGCATGCACCAACGGCCGGACCGCAAAGACCACCAGCCAGCCCTGCAGCAGGTAGAGCAGGGCCGAGGCGATCTCCAGCTTCGGATGGGTGAAGGCCGCCGGAGCCACCGATTTGAAGACGATTCCGAAGGCCGCCAGCGTCCACTGCACGCCAAAGATCGTCCAGCCCACCGGCCCCCGCAGCGGCACCAGCAGAAACGGCGTATAGGTGCCGGCAATCAGCAGATAGATGGACGCATGGTCCAGAATCCGGAAGACCCGTTGCGCCCCGGTCAGCACCAGCGCGTGGTAGAGCGTGGAGCACAGATACACCAGCATCAGCGTGCCGGCAAAGATGGAACAGGCCACCACATGCCAGGCCGTGCCGCGCGTGGAAGCCACAATCAGGTACACCCCGCCGGCTACAGCCAGCCCCAATCCCAAGCCATGGGTAATGGCGTTGGCCAGAATGTCGCCCAACCGCGTGGATGCTTGCACAACCCGATCATAGTCCAGCCCAAAACAGAACGAAAATTAGAAATGGGAAAGACTTCCCGCCCGCCTGCCGGCTGCCTGCAGCTTTTGATTGAGAAAATTCACATCTTCCAGCTACGGTCGAGGCAGGGTACGCGCTACTAAAGCTGCGTGCCTGTCACTCATTTGCGCATCGCGGAGGCCTGAAAAGATGGAATTTGTTGCGGGTCGGCTGGCGGACCTTTACGTGGACGACCCTCCGAAGAAAGACGTGCCTTTGACCGGGCGGCTCACCGAGGTGGCGCTGGCCTATCAGCAAACGCTGCTGCGCGATCCGCAAAACGCCGAGGCGTTGCTGGGCATGGGCCTGGTGGCGCTGGCCACCGGCCAGACGGCGGATGCGGTCAAGATGGCGCAGGCCGGCGTGGCCGCTGCGCCCGGCATGGGACCTGCCTGGGTAACGCTTGGCCAGACATTGAAGGCCAGCGGAAAAATCGCAGAAGCGGAAGCGGCCTACACCGAAGCCATCCGCATGGACGGCATGGATGTGCTGGCCCGTCTGGGGTTGGGTGAGCTGCGCATGGACCAGAACCGGCCCGCCGACGCCATGGCCGAGTTCGGACTGGCGCTCAAGCGCCGGCCTTCTCTGGTTGCCGCGTGGATCGGCATGGGCAACGCCAAAGCCTGTCAGGGACGCTTTGCGGAAGCTTTTCAGGAGTACAGCCAGGCGCTGGCCCTGAAGCCTAAACTGGCCGAAGCCGAATTTGCCGCCGGCTACGCGCTGATGCGCCTGGGCCGCTACGCGGAATCGGAACAGCGTTACCGCCGCGCTCTCAGCCAGCGGCCGGACTTTGCCGCCGCGTGGCTCAATCTGGGTTGCCTGGAACGGGAGATGGGCAAGGACGTCTTCGCCGAGGCCGCTCTGCAGCGGGCCGTGGAGCTGCGCCCCGAACTGGCCAATGCCTGGATCAATCTGGCCCTGATCGAGCGGGACCGCAAGCGCCCGGAAAAAGCGGAAGAGTATCTGCGCAAGGCCCTCGCCCTGTGCCCGGACGAAGCGGATACCCACGTGGCGTGGGCCCAGTTCCGTGCCGGCGAAAATGATGTGGCCGGCGCATGGGCATGGCTGCGCTGGGCCCTGCAGCGCCAGCCCGGGCATCTGGAAGCCTGGAACATGATGGGCATCCTGCTGCACAAGGAGCAGCGCTACGCCGAGGCGGTGGAAGCCTTCCGCCAGGCGGAAGAACTGGGACACATGGCCGCCGCCTCCAATCGCGGCAACACCCTGCTGGATTTGGGCCGCGCCGCCGAGGCGCTGGAGGCCCACAAAGCCGCCGCCGAACGCGATCCGGAGAGTGCAGGAGCGCAATACAATCTGGCCCTGACCCGCCTGCGCATGGGCGAGTGGGCGCAGGGCTGGGCCGAGTACGAATCCCGTTGGCGCTTCCGCCAGGTCCACAAGGCGCCGCGTAAATTCCGCCAGCCACGCTGGCAGGGCCAGGCCTTGCGCGGTCAGGGAGTCCTGTTGCATGCCGAGCAGGGCTTGGGAGACACCATCCAATTCAGCCGCTACGCCGCCATGGTCGTGGCCCGCGGCGGCCATCCCATCCTGCTGGTGCAGAAGGCCGCCGAGCGGCTGATGCGCTCGCTGCCGGTGGTGCGCAGCGGCCAGGCTGCGGTGGCTAGAGCCGGAGAGCGCGCGGAGGGCTTCGACTTCGAATGCCCGCTGATGAGCCTGCCGGCCGTCTTTGGCACCATCGTCGATACCGTTCCCTGGATGGGCCCCTATCTGGCCGCCGAGCCGGAACTGGTCCACGAAAAGCAGCATCGTTTTCCCGCGCTTGGGGCGGGTCCCCGCATCGGCATCTGCTGGGCCGG
>Ga0371490_1001638_pt1 | contig 11245 bp, 11 predicted proteins | sample MB2SIPfraction_FD_207959 | JGI IMG/M metagenome (GOLD analysis project Ga0371490, IMG submission 207959) | Lab enriched peat soil microbial communities from McLean, Ithaca, NY, United States - MB28FN SIP fraction | ecosystem: Environmental > Terrestrial > Soil > Wetlands > Peat | place: USA...
TAGGCGGCGGATTGGGGCGGGCTTGGTCATTCAGCTTTTAGCTGCGTTTCAGTTCGCCTGGAAATTCAGGGTTTGCGTATTGTTGTAGCTCAGGTCGGTGACCTGGACGCTGCCCGGCGTGATGGCGCCCACCTTGTAGCGATGGTCGACAATCTCCCCGGTATGGGCGATAAAAATGTCCTCCCCACGGATGAAAAAAGCCTGCAAGGATTTGTCCCTGGCCTGGGTGTAGCCGAAGTACTTCAGGTCGATAGCCGGTGGTTTGGGCTTCTCCGGCACTGCCGGGGCCGCATTCACGCCAGGCTGGCCGGGCCGAGCGCCGGCAACCGGAGTTTCGATGTGAGCGGGCGCCGACTCGGCGGAGAAGATGTTCCTGCCGGTGCCCAGGTACTCCACCCCTTCGCTCAGCGCCAGTTGGTCGAGGTGCAGGGAGGGGTCAATGCCGGCGTTGGAGAGTTTCAGGGCCTCCGGTCCGACGGATGCGGAAGAGTTTGCCGCCGTGTAGCCGCCTGCCTGGGCAGGTTGGGGAAGAGCGGGCCGGGTCGCTGCCGATGCCGCGGGACGCACCGGCGTTGGGGCGCTGCCAAAAAAGTTATCCTTGATCTCGTAACCGCCCACGCAGACAATCACTACGCCGAGCGCGGCGAGGATGCGGATCTGGCGCTTGTTTTCCGTTCCCAGAGGCAAGGCCATGGCTATTCACCCTCCTTGCCAGTTTTGGCGGGCGCGGCAGATGCATCGCCGGGTTGCGGTGTGAGCGGCAATCCGCTGGCCGCAGCATCGGCTGGCCTGAGCCAGGTGGAGACCTGCAGCCGCAGATTCACCAGGCCGCCCTGTTGGCCGGTTAGCGTCAGTCCGCGAACCACAAAAAAATTCTGGTCGCGCTCCAGGCTATTTACAAAGCGCATGATCTGCGGATAGGTGCCGGTGATGCCCGCGTCCATTGAAATCTCGGTGAAATCCGAGCCAGGCTTGCCCTGCGAGAACTGCACCCTGCTGAGCCGCACGCCGGAGCTGACCCCCAACTCGCCGATGCGGCGGTCGATGGAGGAGTAGTTGGGCGGGATGCGCTTGGCGTTGAAAGTCATCAACTGGGCGTGGGCCTCCTCGACGCGCTTGTCCAGGCCGCGCAAGGGAGCAGTTTGGAGATTGAGGGCCTGCAATTGAACCTGTTTGGCGGCCAGGGCGCCGGTGGAGCGGTCGTTGGTGGCAGCCCAGTCCAGCCCGAAACGGATGGAGAGGCCGACGACTGCGGCCAGAAGCACGAGAAAGGCGGCGTAGTGCCAGGTGAGCGGGGAAACCAAGCGCTCGCGCCACAGGGATGGGGTGCGGCTACTACTCATCGCTGGCCTCCTGGCTTGGGTTTCGCATTGAGGCTGCGCTGGGGAGTGGGTTTAAGTCCCCCTGGGCCTGGATTCGGCGGCAGGATCAGTTTTCGTCCAGATGAGGCCGGGGCCTGGGCCGGGTGAGGCGGCGGCGCACTCGGGTTGGCGCGCTTTCCGTCGGCCGAGGGCTTCTCCTCCTCGTGCTTTTTTCCCGCTTTGCGATCCACCGGCACGGCCGCGTTGTACTCGGTCTGCAATTCGAAGTTGAAGCGGTTCGAGGCGCTCACCGCCTCCAGGCGTTCGTTAGGTCCGCCAGTGGATTCGGAGCTTTCGTTCACAATGTGGGGCTGCAGGAAGTGTTTGGAGCGTTCCAGGTTCTGGACCAGATCGTCGCCGCGGTCGCGGGGACCAACCACGCGCAACTTCAGCGTGATGCGGCCGGTCTTGGAGTCGCGGGAAGGCTCGAGGCTGACCACTTGAACGCCGCCGGGCAAGACGGTTTCCAGGTCTTCCATGGCCAGCGTCCAGGAGAAGGTTTTTTCGTCGAAGAGCTGGTTGAGCGCCGCGACCTGGGCGAGCAGTTGGGCGTTGGCCGGCTGCCGCATCAACTCCTGGTAGCCCTGCCGTTCCCGGTTGATGGCGTCGATCTTACTCTGCACGAGCTGCTCGGTGGCGCGGGCCTCTTCGGCCTTCTGGTGGAAGGCGCGCAGGCCCAGGCCGAGGCCAATACCGATCACCACCAGCACCGCCATGGCAATGCGCAGGCGCTTGAGGGCCGGTCCGATGTCGGCGTAGGGGCGGGTGGCGAGATTGAGAGAGATACGCATCAGCTTGCTCCCGCCAGCGCGCCGGCCACGCCGGCCAGGCTCACCAGGTTTCCGAGAGGCGTTGCCGCTCCGGTTTCCGGCCTTGGCGCCAGATCGACGATCGTCAGCTCAGGATATTGGATCCAGCGGGCAAAGTCTTCCGCCGCGCTGTTGCCGCCTGCGCCGATGCCGGCAAAGTACAAGATTCGGGGACGAACGCCGAGCTTGTCTTCATAGTAGGCGGCGGCCACCGCGACGCCGCGCTGCACCTCCTGCAGGCGCAGGACGGGCTCTTCAGGCAGGTCGAGCGTGCGATAGAGCAGCAGATCCTCCCCCGTGGTGATGGAGGTGGTCAGCGCCAGCGCGCCCAGGTTGGCGGCCAACACCGGCTCCGGCGAATCGATGGCCCCCAACGCCGCCAGGCTCGACGGCAGCACGGCTCCAGGCTCGTAGCCTGCCTCGCGCACCGCGGCCTCGTACTCCGCCAAAACGGGGCCGGGCAGAACGGCTGCCAGCACCTTGCATTCGGTCTTGTTCTCCACCAGCACCTGGTAGCTCACCCCGGCGTGCTCCACCTCGAAGGGAATCATCTTGCGCAACCGGAAGCGAAGAACGGGGATGGCCTCGACGGCCTTGGCGGGCAGCGCATCGAAGTCCAGCACGAAGACGCGAACCACGGTGTCGGGCAGCACCAGCGTGACGGCGCGGGTGCGCGGCGAAACCTGGCCGAGGGCGGCGCGAATGGCGTTGGCCACCACCTCCGGCGCGCGCAGATTCTGCTCGCCGATGCCGGGCACAATCGCCCCGGCCGGCAGCGGCTCAAAGGCGTAGACGGGCGGATGGCCCGGCCCTGCCGAAGCTGCGGCCAGCACGCCCTGCGGCGAGAGTTCCACCGCCACCGGCGGACGCGCGCCAAGCTGGGAGCCGAGTTTGACCTTGTTGAGGAGCGAATTCACTATCTTGACGCCTCGATGAACGTAACTTTGTTGATCTCCTTGAGCGTGGTCAGGCCGCGGCGGACACGATCCAGCGCCGACTCGCGCAGAAAGGTCATGCCCTCCTTCTGCGCCAGCTTGCGGATCTCGGAGGTGGGCTTCTTGGCCAAAATGATTTCACGAATGGTGTCGGTCAGGTCCAGCAGCTCGTGAATCGCCGTGCGGCCGCGGTAGCCGGTGCCGCCGCACTCCATGCAGCCCGGGCCCTCGCGGAATTCAAAGCCGCGCCACTCGGCCGGGACCATGCCGCTGGCCAGCAGCTCCGCGTCGCTGTGCTCGACGGGGCGGGCGCAGTACTCGCAGATGGTGCGCACCAGCCGCTGCGCCAGGATGCAGTTGAGTGCAGAGACAAAGTTGTAAGCCTCCACGCCCATGTTCAGAAAGCGGCCCAGCACGTCCACCACGTTGTTGGCGTGTACCGTGGTGAAGACCAGGTGCCCGGTCAGCGCCGAGTTGATGGCGATCTGCGCGGTCTCCTGGTCGCGAATTTCGCCCACCAGAATTTTGTCGGGGTCGTGGCGCAAAATCGAGCGCAACCCGCGAGCAAAGGTCAGACCCTTTTTCTCGTTGACCGGAATCTGCGTGATGCCGCGAATCTGGTACTCCACCGGGTCCTCGATGGTGATGATCTTGTCCTCGTCGCTTTTGATCTCGTTCAGCGCGGCATACAGAGTCGTCGTTTTGCCGGAGCCGGTGGGCCCGGTGACCAGCACCATGCCGTACGGCTCGCGGATGTAGGCGCGGAATCGCTTCAGGTCTGCCTCGTTAAAACCCACCACGTCGAGGGTGAGATGATGAAACTTCTCGCTCATCGACTCCTTGTCCAGCACGCGCAGCACGGCATTCTCGCCGTGAATCGTCGGCATGATGGAAACGCGGAAGTCGATCAGACGGTTCTTATATCTAACTCTAAAACGCCCGTCCTGGGGCACCCTGCGCTCGGCAATATCCAGCTCGCTCATGATCTTGATGCGGCTCAAGATGGTGGTGTGATGCTCGCGCGCGATGGGCGCCATGGCCTCCTGCAAGACGCCGTCGATACGGTACTTCACGTGCACCGAGTCGTCATAGGTTTCGATGTGAATGTCCGAGGCGCGCCGCTCCAGGGCGGTGAAGATGGTGGTGTCCACCAGGCGAATGATGGGGCTGATGTCCTCTTCGCTGGTCAGCTTCTCGATGGAGATGTTCTCGTCCGAATTTTCGTCGCCGGTCAGCACGTCGAAGGTCAGCCCCTCGCTGGCCTCGTCCAGCACGCGCTGCGACTGTTCGGTTTTCTTCAGCAGGTCCGTAATCTGCGAGAGCGTAGCCACGCGCGGAATGATGCGGTGCGAGAGCAGCCCGGCGATTTCGTCCAGCACCATCAGCCGCGATGGATCGCTGACCGCGATCACCAGCGCGTCAGATTGTTGTTCTATGGGCACGAAGTTGTAGCGGAACATCAGCTCCACCGGGACGGTGCGCAGCAGTTCATGCTGAATTTTGAAGTTCTTCAGGTCCACAAACTCGGCGTGATAGCGCAGGGCAAGGGATTCGGCCTGGGCTCGTTCATCCTGCCCGGCGAGAAGTGGAACAACAAGCGTGGTTGCCTCAGCCATGATTTACCCCGGACCTCCGGTTCCCTGCCCCAGCGAGAAGATGGGCAGGTATAGCGAGATGAGAATGAAGACCACCACCACGCCCATGACAACCAGGATGGCCGGCTCGATCAGCGCCAAAGCCGCGGTGAGGGCGGTGGCAACGTCCTCCTCAAAAAACTCCGATACGGAGTTGAGCATCTGCGGCAAGGCGCCGGTCTGCTCGCCCACGGAGATCATCTCTCCGGCCAGATCGGGAAAAACTTTGGTCTGGATCAGCGCATCGGCCAGGCTGCGGCCCTCGCGCACCGTGGTGATGGAGCTGGTGACCGCGCGGGAGACGCGCCGCGAGTTGATGGAGCGGGCCGCCGTCTCCAGCGACGGCACCAGCGGCAACCCGCCGGTCAGCAGCGTGGAGAGCGTGCGTGCAAAGAGCGCGACTTGATATTTGAGCCAGATCTTGCCGAAGACGGGCATCCTGACGCGGACCCCGTCAATGAAGTCGCGCCCCCGCTCGGTGATGGAGAAACGGTAGCCGCCGAAGGCCGTGCCCGCCATGATGAGCAGAATCCAGAGCAAATTGTGGTTGAGAAATTTGCCGAAGGCCAGCAGGTGCAAGGTCATGGCCGGCAGCGTGGAGCCCATCTGGTCATAGAGCGTGGCAAATTGCGGAATCACAAAGACGAACATGAAGAACATCAGGCAGCAGACCAGCGCCAGCAGCACGCAGGGATAGATCAGCGAGGCGATCAGCTTCTTGCGGAAGGTGAGCGAGATGCGCTGGAAGCTGACGTAGCGCTCCAGTACCTCCTGCAGGTTACCGCTGCGCTCGCCCGCCACCAGTGTGGTGGTGTACATCACCGGAAAGCCGCTCTGCGCCTCGAAGGCCGCCGAAAGCGCATCGCCCGTCTTCACCCGCGCGGCCACATCGTCCAACTGCGCGGCAAAATGCGCGTTCTTCTGGTTCTTGGCCAGCATCTGGATGGAGCCGAGAATCGGCAACCCGGCGCGAATCAGCGTCAGAAACTGCTGGTTAAAGATGAGAAAGGTCTCCAGCTTGACCTTGCCGCGCCGCATTCCGCCAAAACCGGAGCGGGGGCGCACGAAAAAGACGTGGTAGCCGGCATGGACGAAGCGGGCGCGCAACTCCTCTGCCGTGGACGCCGTCTGCACCTGCTCCTGCACGCGGCCACGCTCGTCCGCCACCTTGATGATGAATTCCGCCATGCCTCTGCCCGCCGGTCCAGATGCTCCGGCTCTTCCGAGTGTTTTCCTCAGGATTCAGGTTACCAGCTTCCGCCCGTTCTGCTCGTATCGGATAGACGCGAAAGGGGGAAGCAGCGCTCAAAGCGGGAAGGCCGAAGGGCTGATTCCAGGTCGTGCAATTCTGGCCAGTATTCCGGCGCCACACCGCCCAAGATGGATTGCGTAGAGGTTTCTAATCACCCATCCTTGGCCGTCGCGGAAACCCCGCACAGGAGAATGCCATGCCGTTTCAATGGAGGATCGCAATATGAGACCACTCACGAACGTGATTCGATGTGCCCGCAGGACAAAATTCTCCATTCTGCTGCTGGTAAGCACGTTCACCCTGGGAACCTCCCTGGGATTCTCCGCCAGCCCGGATTCCGAGACCATTCAAGCCACCTATGCTCAAGCAGGTAAAACCATCGGCATAACGCTGATCATTTACAACTACTCCTCTCCAGCGGACCTGCAAGTTCTTTCACAGGCATTCGAAGAGGGCCAGGACCGAGGATTGGCCACCGCGCTTTCCAAGACCAAAGCGGTCGGGCATTGCTCGATTACAGGGGCTCTCAGCTATGACGTCGCCTTCATCCAGATGGTTGTTACGCCTACCGGGCGGAGGATCACCTTTATTACCAGCCGCCCGCATCCGTTGGATGAAGTAGACGCGGGTGCTCAGTCCTTCGACCTGGCCATTGGCCAATTCGACCTGAATGACACCGACAACGCCAAGAACAGAGGATTCCTGTATCCGGCAAGCAAGCTGGTGATCGATCAGCAGGGAGTGTTTCGCTATGATCTGGCCGGCAGACCCTGGCCGCTGGTCAACATTCTCGATTCGAAGACGGCCTCCGGCGAGACGATAGCGCTGGGCCCGGAGAATTGATTTTGAACGAAATTCATTCTTCCCATCCTGCAAAGCGTGCTGTGGGCCAGCAACGCGGAATCAAAGCCGGAGGCCCATATCCAGCCACAGGAGGAGATCTACTTGCGGTGGATGCACTCCGATCATGCGCAGTTGGGTCGCCACTTGGCCGCGATGGTAGCTCTGGTGGTTCAGCACATGGGCGATCATCTGCCACAGAGGATAAGTCCACTCCTCGCCTTTGGTATTGAGATACGCCAGAGGGCGCGACAGAGCTTCCTCATCCAAGCCGGCCAGATAGGCGCGGTAATCGCGCTCGACACTCTGCCATCGCTCTGCCACGGCCTCCAGTGTGGGAAATTCGCTGGCGGGCAGCAGCGCTTTAGGGTAGACCCCCTTCCAGCGTTGCAACCAGAGCCATTCGGCCGCAACCATGTGCGCCAGAGTGTCGCGCACCGATGGAAAACTGCCTCCAACGGGCCGCAGAAACTTTTCCGCGCTCAGCGGCGCGCAGGCTTGTAACTGACGGTCGCGCGCCCAGTAGTGATGTTCGATTCCTTCGCGCAGGATGTGCAAATACTCCATAATGCCTCCAGTGTAGCAGCTCTCTGAATAGGGCCTGGAGCCCCATGTCTCTTTTTTGAGGCCTGGGATTCTCGCCGAATCGACTCCGCCGGTCCGCTGAACCTGTATTCTGATTGCGTTCCATCTTGCGGCTGGAAAGAGGTCTGGATTGGCGCGGACAATGAAATGGACAATGCACAGGCACTGGCGGCTGGCCGCTGGCGGCGCCTTGATGGTAGTCGTCGCAGCCATCGGCGCGGCTTGGCTGGCCGGCGCTCATTCCAGCCGTTCGGCGGCAGCTATCACTCCTTATCCGCACGAGTTGGCGCAGGTCAGCTTTGCCGTGGCCGGCGACGTGATTCCGCACGGAGCGGTGCGCGCCTCCGCTGCCGCTACCGGAGACGGCGCTCAAGGCTGGGGCGCGCTCTTCGCCGATGTGGCCGACGTCTTCCAACACGCTGACTTCGGCTTTGTGAACCTGGAAACTCCGGTGGCGCCACAGCACTCGCACGGGACGAGAGAGTTTTTATTTGACGCACCCATTGCGCTGGTGGATGCGCTCAAGGCCAGCGGCATCAAAATCGTTTCATCGGCCAACAACCACATGATGGACCAGGGCTGGGCGGGCTTTGCCGAGACCCGCGAGCACCTGCGCGAGCGGGGGATGCTCTTTGCCGGCACGGGCGACACGGCGCAGCAGAGCTGGCAGCCGGTCATCACCGAGGCCAACGGCATCAAAGTCGGCTGGCTGGGCATGACGCGCTGGCTCAACGGCAATCGCAATCCCGACCAGGACAACCTGCCGCACGTAAACTTCTTCCCTTATCCGGGAGAATCGAAGGGCGCGCCGGGAATGGACGAGGCCGGAGTGCTCGACGCCATCAAAAAAGCGCGCTCCCAATGTGATTTTCTGGTGGTTTCCATTCACTGGGGCACCGAGTACGCGCCCGCGCCGCGGTCCGAGGATGTGAAAATGGCGCACGAGATGCTTGATGCCGGAGCAGCGGTGATCGTGGGCCATCACCCGCACGTATTGCAGCCGGTGGAGACCTATCGCACCGCCGACGGGCGCGACGCGGTCATCTTCTATTCGCTGGGGAATTTTTTGTCGAACCAGTCGCGCAATTATGTGGACGGCCTGATGCCGGACAAAACCGGCGACCCGCGCGACTCGATGATCGGGCTGTTTTCCGCCGTCCGCAAGGACTACGGGCCGGCCGGCGTGCGCGTCGAGCTGGGCCACGTGGGCGTTCTGCCCGCCTGGGGCGAGAACAATCGCAATGAGCTGGCCAGGGGGCAGACAAAGACGCCGGTGATTCACCCCATCCTGATCGACCGCGAGATGCCGCGGTTGCAGGCCAGACTGGACGAGTTGAATAAGCTCAGCACGCCCGCGATGCCGCTAATGGCCGCGCAGAAGCAGGAGTTTATCGAGTTGACCAATCGGCTGAAGCTGCTCACCGACCGCCGCAGCCTGTTGCTGGAGCGCATTGGCGATGAGTACGTCACCGATCCGCCCAAATTGGCGGTCAAGCCGTAAATCGCTACATGCGGCCTTCATCTCTCATCGAAAGTATCTCTTCGAGCGAGACCTTACCGATTCGCTCACGGAGTGCGCGTATGCTCTCTATCGCCTGCTTCACCCGCTCCGGGTCAATCTCGACTTCGCGGTTCGGATCCGGAACGATACGGGCGATTGGCTTTCCGTTGCGATTAATGGAGATGGATTCTCCCCGCTCCACATCGTCGAGGATGCGGTAGAAGTTAGTCCGGGCCTTCGATGCTGGGATAGTTCGCATACTCCTCCTGATCGGCCCACTTGTATTGATCTTTACTCTTATTGCACCGTCCCCTGCGGCCGCAGACGGCGCAGGTCCATGGCGCAGGCGACGGCGTTCTGCGCCTGCAGGCGCAGGTTGTCGGAGGCGGCCCACAGCCACAGGTGCGAGACCGAGGTGGAGTTGCGCGCGCCCGGGGCCGGATTCAGTTCGGGCTTCATTCTAACCAGCACATCGTTCTGCCCGGTGGAGGCCAGGTTGGAGGGCGAATCGGTGTCTTCCAGAACCAGGTCCAGGTGGCCGCCGCTCAGAGCCTCTTCGAGGGCGTCAATCTCCGCCGGCCGCTCCAGCTCGATGGCTATGGAGAAGGTGTGGCCGTGGAAGACGGGCGCATGAATCACTTGCAGGGCCAAGGCGGGCCAGCGGCCGGCGGAAAGCGCGGTGTAGTGGCGTCGCACCCGCGCATCCACAGCGCCCAGGCTGACCTTGGCGGCTTCGCCCAGGCCGGCCAGCAGGTTATAGGCCGCCTGCGTGTCGTAGAGGGCGCGCGGCAGACCCTGAAAGCTGAGCAAGCTCATGGTCTGCTGGTGCAGTTCGTCCAGAGCGGCGCGGCCAAACTCACTGGCCGGCTGCAGCAGCGTGGCGAAGGCGATGCGCACCGGGGCAGCCTGCTGCAGCCGTTCCAGCACCAGCGCCAGTGCCAGCGCCGCGGGATGCGCCGGTACAACGGCGGGGGTGAACAGGTCCACAGTAGCCGCCTCGGAGTCCAGCAGTGGCGCACGCACCACGACGCCCGCCTCCTGATCCAGAGCCCCCGAGAGATCGAGAACGGTTGAGCCGGCCCGCAGCGCGTCCCGCCAGTGCTTGCGGGTCAGGTCCTCAGAGCCGCAGAAAAACGTGAAGTCGATGCGCTCGAAGGCATCCGGGCCAATGGTCTGGACGAAGGTGATCTCGTCGGCCACCTGATCCAACTGGCCCTGAACATCCTCCTCGTCCAGCAGCACGAAGTTGGCCGCCGCCAGGGGCGATTCCGACAGCGCGTCCTTCAATTCACGGCCCACCAGGGTTGAGGCTCCGGCAATGGCGATCTTGTACACAGGCGTCCTTTGATTCGATGAAAGCAGCTATTAGCTCTTAGCTTTTAGCTGTTCGTGCTAGTCGATAACCTGAACAGGAGTTAGAAGCTAAGAGCTAAAAGCTAAAGGCTTTCAGCAAATTCCCCACAAATCAGCGATCCAGCGGCCCGGGTTCGGAAACAGCAGCAGGCACACGATTCAAACGCCAGCGGCGGCGGCGCGACCACGAGTAGGCCGCCCGCGCCCATATGCCGCTGAACATATACACCAGCGCCCATATAAACAGAACCGCCTGGGAAAACTTGACGATGATAAACAACGCAATGCAGATGAGAAAAATGGTCCGGAAGGAATGGCGGCTAGAGAAGCTGAGCTCCTTGCCCGACCAGAAGCGCCAGGTGCTGACCATCAGGAAACCGCTCACGCCGACGATTCCAATCCAGATGAGGGCTACCCACCAGGCCTCGACCGGGTAGCCTTGGCAAACATGCACGCAAGCGGCCAGCAGGCCGGCTCCCGCCGGAATCGGCATACCTACAAAATATTTGCGGTCCGGGCGGCCGGGATTGCGCGGCAGGGGGTCGTGGCTGATGTTGAAGCGCGCCAGCCGCGAGACCCCGCCGATGAGATAGAGAAAACAGATGAAGACGCCGGCGTGGAGCAGGTTTTCGTGCAACTGCGGATTCATGGTATCGGGCAGAAAGTGGAATCCCCAGATGAGCGCCAGCAAGCTGGGGGCCACGCCGAAGGTGATGGCGTCGGCCAGTGAATCAAGTTCCTTGCCGAAATCGCTGCATGTGTTGGTCATGCGCGCGATGCGGCCGTCGAGCCCGTCAAAGGGAATGGCCAAAATGATGGCGATGGCCGCCCAGTCCAGGTGGGTGTGCGCGTTGCCAGGGTCAGTGAGGGCCGCCATGGTCTGGATAATGGCAATGAAGCCGGCGGCGATGTTGCCCACCGTAAACAGCGAAGGCAGGAGGAACATTCCGCGGCGCAACTGCGCCCGCGCTTTGG
>Ga0371490_1001644_pt1 | contig 11225 bp, 8 predicted proteins | sample MB2SIPfraction_FD_207959 | JGI IMG/M metagenome (GOLD analysis project Ga0371490, IMG submission 207959) | Lab enriched peat soil microbial communities from McLean, Ithaca, NY, United States - MB28FN SIP fraction | ecosystem: Environmental > Terrestrial > Soil > Wetlands > Peat | place: USA...
GTCCTGGTCGACCACATTTGCTGCTCCGTAGCGGGCGACCAAGTCCCGTCGAGTCGTGGTCGCCGTGATGGCCCCACCCCCGCCCGGCAATATCAGCCAACTATCACTTGGCTTCGGACGGTCGGTCCCAGCCCACATCATCAACGTCGCAAACAGCGCGAGCCATCCGCAATTCCGCAGGCAAAATACAATGTTTTTCCGCATGACGCCGCATGCTAGCAGAAAAGGCTCTAGCCATCTACTCGCTGACTCTTTTTCAGCAACTTGCTACAATCAGCTTTCACCACTTCAAGACGGGAATCCATCATCTTTATGCAACGCTGGTCCAAGCTGTTTATCCCCACGCTCCGCGAGGCTCCGGCCGACGCCGAAGTCGCTAGCCACAAGTTCCTGATCCGCGCCGGATACGTTCGTCAGCTGGCCGCCGGAATCTACTCCTACCTGTTCATGGCGCAGAGGACCATCCTCAAGATCACGGCCATTGTGCGCGAGGAGATGGACACCATTGGACAGGAGCTGTATCTGCCGGCGCTGAATCCTCGCGAGATTTGGGAGGCGAGCGGTCGCTGGTCGGTGATGGGCGACAACATGTTCCGCCTGAAGGATCGCAAAGGCGCCGACCTGTGCCTGGGCATGACGCACGAAGAGATCATGACGGACATTGCGCGCAAGGAGCTGCGCAGCTACAAGCAGCTGCCACAGATCTGGTACCAGATTCAGACGAAGTTCCGCGACGAGCCGAGACCGAAGAGCGGACTGCTGCGGGTGCGCCAGTTCACCATGAAGGACAGCTACAGCTTCGACCTGACTCGTGAGGGGCTGGACAAGAGTTTTGACCTGCACGACGCCGTGTATCGCCGCATCTTCAAGCGGTGCGGACTGGAGTTTGTGGCCGTCGAGGCCGACTCGGGTTCGATGGGCGGATCGCAGTCGCAGGAGTTCATGGTGTACACCGACGCGGGCGAGGACCTGGTGGCCTCCTGCGGAAAATGCGGCTATGCGGCCAATCTGGAGAAGGCTACAAGCCAGCTTGCGGCAGAAGCCGACCAGCCGGCAACGGCCAGCGGCGGTCGCGAAAAGCAGCTGACGCCGGGAACGAAGACGATCGACGAGGTCGCGGAGTTCTTGAAGGTTCCGGTGAACAACAACATGAAGTCGCTGGCGTATGTGATGACCGATGAGGTCAAGGGTCAGCCGTTCTATCGTCCGCTGCTGGTGCTGATGCGCGGCAACGACCAGATGAACGAGGCGAAGCTGAGTGGGGCGATTGGTGGACGCGAGTTCCGTCCCATGCAGGAAGAAGAGATTGTGAAGTACTTCGGCTCTCCGGCGGGATACCTGGGGCCAGTGGGACTGCCGCAGGTTGCACTGGTGGAGGAAAAAGGCAAGGCCGCGTATGCGGGCGACGATAAGGCTTTCGTGGTGTTGATGGATAAGGCTCTGGAGGGCCGCAAGAACCTTGTGGGCGGAGCCAATGAGAAGGATCATCACTTTACGGGATTGAACCGCGGGGTGGACTTTGACGTTACCGCGATGGCCGACCTGCGCAACGTGGTGGAAGGCGAAGGCTGTCCCAAGTGCGGCGCCCCGCTGAAGCTGGGCAAGACCGTGGAGATTGGGCACATCTTCAAGCTGGGGACGAAGTACTCGGAGTCCATGGGCGCGCATGTGCTGGATGAAAACGGCAAGGAGCGGGTGATCATCATGGGCAGCTACGGCATCGGGGTGGAGCGCATCCTGACCAGCTGCATTGAGCAGAACCATGACGACAACGGCTTCTGGCTGGCGCCTTCGATTGCGCCGTTCACCGTGGTGGTGGTGCCGACCGTGATGAAGGATGCCACGCTGGTGGAGGCAGCGGAGAAAATTGCCGCCGAGCTGGAAGCCGCAGGCTACGACGTGCTGCTGGACGACCGCGACGAGCGGCCGGGAGTGAAGTTCAAGGACGCCGACCTGGTGGGCATTCCCTACCGGGTAAACATCGGCAAGCTGCTGACCGAGGGCAAGGTGGAAGTGGTCGAGCGCGCGGGATCGAAGAAGACGGAAGTGGCCGTGGCCGGCGTGCTGGAGCATCTGCGCGCCATGTACGATCCCCGGGCGTAAGGAGGCGGCATGAAGGAAATACGGTCCATCTTTATTGTGATACTGCTGGTGGTGGGCGGCGTTGTGCTGTACAAGACAATGCCGGCGTACTGGGCAGACTACAAGCTGGGCAAGATGCTGGACGAACAGGCTGTGATTTACACCTACCAGCCAAAGAGCGATGCGGAGCTGCCCGCCATCCTGGTGCAGAAGGCGGAAGAGTGCGGCGTGGCATTGGAACCGACGGACATCACGGTGGAACGCACGGCATCCACACTGGGCATTTCGATCAACTATGAGGTGAAGATCGACATGCCTGTTTATCCCTTTATGATGCACTTTAAGACCAGCACAAAGAACAACGACGTGATGAAATAATCTGGGTGCTGGCCGAAGCGTGCGGAACAGAGCGCGTCCGGACGGCGCCATTATTTTCACCTCCGGCGGTCGTGTCATACAATACGCGGGAGCGTACAGGTGGCCATCAAACTGAAAATTCCGAGTTCCTCGCAGGGCGGCTTCCGTCCCTGGCGTGCCTTGCTGATCATCGCCATTTTTGTGGCGGTGATTGTGGGCGCGCTGTTTGCGTATTACTACGTCAAATTTGACCGCCTGATTGCCGATAAGATGAGCGGGCAGATCTTCTCGAGCTCGGCAAAGATCTACGCGCGGCCGGTGACGGTGCATCCCGGAGACAAAATATCTCCGGCGCAGATTGCCACCCTGCTGCGGCGCAGCGGCTACGTGGACGCCTCCACCAAGGGCGAGGCACCGATGGGCACCTTCCGCCTGATGAACGGCGGAATTGAAATCCAGCCTGGAGCGGAGAGCTACCACTCGACCGACGGCGCGCACATCTATGAAGGCTCGGACGGACGGGTGGATCACATTACAGGTACCGGTCCGAACGCGGGCATGGCGCTGGATACCTACGAGCTGGAACCCGAGCTGCTGACCGCGCTCTTCCAGGGGCAGGAGCGCACCAAGCGTCAGATTCTGCGCTACGAAGACATTCCCAAACCGATGGTGGACGCCGTGGTGGCCATCGAGGACCGTAAGTTCTTCGAGCACAACGGCATCAACTGGTGGAGCATGCTGGGCTCGGCCCTGGGCGATGTGATGGGCAAGCGGCGGCGCGGCGGCAGCACGCTGACCATGCAGATTTCGCGCAGCTTCTTCCTTTCACCGGAGCCGACCTATACGCGCAAGGCCAAGGAGATGGTGATCGCCATCGAGTTGGAACACCGCTTCAACAAGCGCCAGATCTTCGAGCTGTATGCCAACCAGGAGTACATGGGGCAGCGCGGCTCATTTTCCATCAACGGCTTCGGCGAAGCCGCGCGTTCGTACTTCGGCAAGGACATCAAGGAGATCACACTGCCGGAGGCGGCACTGCTGGCCGGCATGATCCAATCGCCCAACAACCTGTGGAACCCGTATAAGCGTCCTGAGCGGGCGATGGAGCGGCGCAACACGGTGCTGGAGGCGATGGTGGAGATCGGAGCGATCACGCGCGAGCAGGCCGACGCAGCCAAGGCCTCGCCACTGAAGCTTGCGCCGCCGAACGTGGAGGCCAGCGACGCTCCGTACTTTGTGGACCTGGTGAAGGACACACTGAGCGGCAAGCATCCGGAGAGCGAACTGAACGAAAACGCCTACCGGGTGTACACCACGATTGATCCTGATTTGCAGCACGCGGCGGCCGAGGCTGTGGCCGAAGGCATCAAGCTGGTGGACGAGCAGGTGGCCAGGCAGCGCACGCGGCGGGTGAAGGTGGGAACGGGCAAGGGCGCCACGGTGCAGGAGACGAAGATCGAGGGGCCGACGCCACAGGTGGCGCTGGTGGCCATCGATCCCCACACCGGCGAGGTGCTGGCCCTGGTGGGCGGACGCAATTACGGCTTCAGCCAGTTGAACCACGCCATCGCCAAGCGGCCCACGGGATCCATCTTCAAGCCCTTTGTCTACTCCACGGCCATCAACACGGGGTTGAATGCGCAGCCCGGCGATCCGGTGTACACCCAGGTGACCGAAATCGACGACACGCCGACGACCTTCGAGTTCGACGGCAAGACCTACGACCCGCGCAACTATCACGACGAGTATCACGGCATGGTGACGGCGCGCTTCGCGCTGCAGATGAGCCTGAACAACGCGACCATCAAGATGGGCGAGATGGTGGGCTTTGACAAGGTGGCGGCACTGGCACGCGATGCCGGCATCGTGAACGCACGCGGAACTCCGGCGGTGGCGCTGGGCGCCTACGACGCCAGCCCGCTGGACATGGCAGGCGCCTACACCGTGCTGGCCAACAACGGCGTGCACATGGACCCGCTGCTGGTGCAATCCGTACGCACGGCGAACGGCGACGTGGTGGAGGACTATCACACCACGGCGCGGCCGGTGCTGGACCCGCGAGTGGCCGCCGTTGTGGTGAACATGATGCAGAACGTGATTGACCACGGCACGGGCTACACGGTGCGGGCACGCGGCTTCACCGCTCCCGCGGCGGGCAAGACCGGAACCTCGCACGACGGCTGGTTCGCGGGCTTTACCAGCAACCTGCTGTGCATTGTGTGGGTGGGCTACGATGATTACAGCGATCTGAAGCTGGCTGGCGGCGCGACGGCAGGTCCGATCTGGGCGGAGTTCATGAAGAAGGCCGTTAAGCTGCCCCAGTACAGCAACACGCAGGACTTTACCGCTCCGGCGGGTGTGACCCTGGTGACGCTGGACAAGGCGACGAACCTGCTGAGCACCGTGAACTGTCCGGAAGGCTATACGGCGGCGTTTTTAGATGGCACGGAGCCGAAGCAGACGTGCGAGCAGAGTGAGCATCGCAACTTCGTTCAAAAGTTGCTGGGCCTGCCGGGCGAAGCTCCGCCGCCGGTCAACCAGCCGGCACAGGTGGCAAAGCCGGGACAGAAGCGGCCGGCTCCCGGGACCACTGCGCGCCCGGGACAGCTGCCCGCTCCGGAGCCTCCACCGGCAAAGCCGGCTAAGAAGAAGAGCCTGTGGGAACGGCTGTTTGGCGGCGGCGACAAGGACAAGGACGAAAAGTAGCGGCACCGGCAAGCGCATTCGGCTTATACTCACTGCGTTCACGGGGCGCGGATCGACCACGCCTGCTCCGGGGGTGAGCCATGACCTTGAGCCGTTTGCAACTGATGGCGGGTGGAGCGTTACTGCTGGCCGCACTCACCGGCTGGGCGCAGACAACTACCCCGCAAAACTCGCAGACAGATAAACAGGAAACTCCGCAGGTCGTAGCTCCGGCGCGCGCGGAGGTGACGGCACCGACGGCGGCGGAGATGCGCGGCATGAGCGCGACGTCTCTGGATGAGGCGGGCGACCGGCTGCGCGAGGTGAAGGACTACCCGGCGGCGCTGGAGTGTTATCGCGCTGCCATCCGTAAAAAACCCACGGCGGATTACTTTAACAAGGCAGCGGTAACCGAGCTGATGCTGCGCCATCCTGAGGAGGCGGTGCGCAACGCTCGCAAGGCCGTGCGCAAGGACGCCCACATGGCCGAGGCGTGGAATAACCTGGGCGTGGGCTACTACATGCTGAAGCGGCTGGCCGATGCCATGCACAGCTATGAAAAGGCCATTGCACTGAAGCCCGACGTGTCGGCGTTCCATGGCAACCTTGCCGCGGCGCTGATGGACGCCAAGAGCTTTGGGCGCTCCATGCAGGAGTTCCGCCGGACCTACGAGCTGGACCCTGACTTCTTTGAGCACAATTCGGCCAACGGAATCAGCGCGCGGGTGGTGTCACCGGAAGACCACGCCGAGTTTGAGTACGCCATGGCAAGGCTGTTTGCCGGAGCGGGCGACACGTCGCGGGCCCTGCACTTTTTACAGGCGGCTATGGAAGAGGGCTATCCCCACATCCAGCGCGTATACCACGACAAGGAATTTGTAGCCCTGCGCGAGGATCCGCGCTTTGTGGAGCTGATGAAGAAACCGCCGGTGGCGATTCACTAGGAACGGGCGGAGGGCAGCTCGGGTGCGGCGTTTTGCGCGTACAGGGCAGCGCGGCGCGAGCGCTCTTCCAGGTGACGCTGCTGGAAGTGCGCGATGGCCCGGCGTCCCCAGGTGCGGACAAAGTAGTAGTTCAGCACCGCTCCGACCAGGCTGCTGAGCACGGGTACCGCGCGGGCCACGGACTTCTCGGCAAACTCGGTGCCAAAGCGGCGGGCAATGCGCCCAATGACCTTTTCGACGAAGCCGCGCAGTAGAGTCTTCTCCAGCACATCGCGCCCCAGGTCCACGCCGGCGGCGGTGGCGGTGGCAATCCAAAGCTCGGCAACCTCCTCTTCAGTGTTGTACTCGAAGCCATAAATCAGGCTGAGCTTTTGCAGCATGCGCAGGGTGATGGTGGCAAGAATGCCAATATCGGGGACGAGGGTGAAGAAGCCACCGAGTCCGAAGCCCGCGCCTTCGGCACCAGCCATCTTCATACTTCCGCGCACGGTCTGCCACGCAATGGAGTCGAGCTCTGCGACAGGCAGGGTGAACATGCCATCGAAGGTGGCAACGGGCAGTCCATGAGCGGCGCGCAGGTGGAGCAGGTACTGGTCGGGGCGGACGCGCACTGATTGATAGGCGCGGCTGAGCGCCTTTTGGAATGCACCCTCCGCGCGACGGGCGAGCGGGCCGGGATTGCCTTTACCTTCGGCCATAGGGCAATAGTGTAGCCCCGCGGGCGGCCCCTGCAAAGCCCGGCTGCAAAGTGCCGGGAGCGGCGGTGTGCTAGCATCGTTAGTTATGTCTGCTGGAGTGAAGCGTTCTGCTGTCAAGTCTGCTGGAGTGAAGCCTACGGGTAAATTACACATCGTGCCGTTGGGCGGCCTGGGCGAGTTCGGAATGAACTGCATGGCCGTGCGCTGGAATGACGACATCATCGTCATTGACGCCGGCATGATGTTCCCCGAGGACGACCTGCTGGGCGTGGACGTGGTGGTTCCGGCCCTCACCTATCTGACCGAAAACCGCGACAAGGTGCGCGGCCTTTTGCTGACCCACGGCCACGAGGATCACATCGGCGGCGTGCCCTGGCTGATCGGCGAGCTGAACATCCCCATCTACGGCACTGAGTGGACGCTGGCCTGTATTGAAGACAAGCTGGCGGAGCACGGCCTTTTGGACAACGCCGAACTGAACGAGATGATCCCCGGCAAGCGCTTCCAGCTGGGAGCCTTCACCATCAACCCCATCCAGGTGACGCACTCGATCGTGGGCGCGGTCTCGCTGGCCCTTCACACGCCGCTGGGAGTGCTGATCCACACCGGCGACTTCAAGATCGACCTGACGCCCACCGACAACCGCCTCTTCGACCTGCACGCCTTTGCCGAGTACGGCAAGGAGGGCGTGCTGGCCCTGCTGCAGGATTCCACCAACGTGGACCGTCCCGGATACACGCCGAGCGAGCGTGCGGTGAAGCCGCGCTTTGAGGAGATCTTCCAGCACGCGCGGCGCCGGCTCTTCATCTCCTGCTTCTCGTCGTCCATCCACCGCATCAAGCTGGCGGCGGAGATGGCGCACCAGTTCAAGCGCAAGATCGCCCTGGTGGGACGCAGCCTGACCGACAGCACGGAGATTGCGCAGGACCTGGGGTACATCGACCTGCCCGCGAACGCATGGATAGGGCCGGGACAGATTCGCGACTATCCGCCGGAGCAGGTGCTGGTGATGATCAGCGGCACGCAGGGCGAGCCGATGAGCGCCCTGAGCCGCGCGGCCGTGGACAACCATCGCCACGCCAAGATTGAATCCGGTGACACGGTGGTGCTGAGTTCACGCATCATCCCCGGCAATGAGAAGGCGATCTATCGCGTCATCGACCACCTCTTCCGGCGCGACGCGCGCGTGATTTACTCCGATGGATCGACCCCTCCGGTGCACGTCAGCGGGCACGCCAGCCAGGAGGAGCTGAAGTTACTCATCAACCTGGTGCGTCCGAAATACTTCATCCCCATCCATGGCGAATATCGCCAGCTGAAGCAGCACGCTGCTATGGCCAGCAGCATGAAGTTGGCGGTCGGACAGGTCATCATGATTGAGACAGGAGACATCTTGGAGTTCGACGAACTGGGCGCGCGCAAGGTGGGGCGCGCCAGCGTGGGCCGCGTCTGCATCGACTCCGGCTCCAACTCCGACGTGGTGGAAGAGCTCATCATCCGCGACCGCAAGCACCTGAGCGAAGACGGTTTTGTGATGCCGGTGCTGGCCGTGAACAAGCTGACCGGCGAACTCGAGGCCGATCCGGAGATTGTGATGCGCGGCTTTGCCGGAGCTGCCGACGACGAGGCCTTTGCCGGCGAGCTGAAGGCCGCCGTGCGACGGACGCTGGAAGGCTCGACTGCCGAAGAAGTCAGCGACCCGGGCGTGATCAAGGAAAAGATTCGCGCCGACCTGAAGCGCTTCATCAACCGCAGCACGCAGCGCCGGCCGCTGATTATTCCGGTGATCGTCGAGGTTTAGGCGCGCGGTGAGCTGATAGCCCGTAAACCCGGCGGCGATTCCATTGATTGCGATCTGGTGAAAAGCGTACCCTGCAACCTTCCTGGGCTTTGCAAGCCGGGCGGCGGCGGGGTACAACCTTGTTATGGCCTTTTTTGCATCACGCGGCGTTTCTCAAAACACGGCGCGCGAGCCCCGCAACCGGAGCGCGCTGTGGATGACCGCTCCCTTCCTTGTGCTGGCGCTCGTGGCGCTGGCTCCGAGTGTGTACAGCCACCTGAGGGCAGCCAGTGCCCTGATGGTGATCGCCGATATGCCTCGGTCTGCACTCAGCGACTTTGACGCCAATCCCGTAATCGAGCAGGTGACGAGCTTTGCCAGCGGCGACCAGCGGCGAGCGGCAAGGCTTTACTTGCCGGTGGGCATCGCCAATCCGGCGCCGGTAGTAGTGGTGCATGGCGTACATCACCTGGGAATGGAGGAGCCGAGGCTGCGGCGCTTCGCGCGCGCGCTGGCGTCACATGGCTTCCTGGTGATGACTCCGCAGGTGGACGAGCTGGCCGACTATAACGTGGAAGAGCATTCCGCGGTGGTGATAGGCGACGCCGTTAAGGATCTTACAGCGCGCACGGGCTCGCCGAAGGTGGGACTGCTGGGACTGAGCTTCGCCGGAGGCATGGGACTGATTGCCGCCGCCGACCCCTCGGTGCAGCGCGACCTGAACTGCGTAGTGGCCATTGGTGCGCACGACGACCTGGGCAGGGTGCTCGCATTCTTTAACACCGATGAAGCCGCGGCGCCGGATGGGCGCGTAATGAAGATGAAGGCGCATGAATACGGCGCGCTGGTGTCGGCCTACTCGCATGCTTCGGCTTTTTTTGCGCCGGAGGATGTGGCGCAGGCGCGGGTGACCCTGCGCACTCTGTTATGGGAGAACGTGAAAGGCGCACACCTGGAGGCCGCGAAGCTGAGTCCGGCGGGGCAGGCGCGCATGGCAGAGCTGTTTGCCCACGACACGAAAAGCCTTGTGGCCGACGCCGAGCGCGGACTGGCTGCCGCGCAGCCGGAGTTGAACGCCGCAAGCCCGCACTACTACATCAGCCGCGTGCACGTGCCGGTGTACCTGCTGCACGGCGCAGGCGACAATGTGGTGCCTCCGACGGAGACCCTGTGGCTGCAAAAAGACCTTCCGCCGGGCGTGGCGCGAGGAGTGCTCATCAGCCGGGCGATTGGGCACGTGGAGGTTGGCGGCTCAAACTGGATGGACGAATGGCGGCTGATTCACTGGATGGCCGCAATGATGGATGGGCTGGACGCCGGGCCTGCAAGGTAGAGACTGCGAGATAAAGATGATTACGCTGCGAGAGATCGAAGAAGCACGCGAGCGGCTGAAGGGTGTGGCCGAGCGCACTCCGCTGGTGCGCTGCTATGGAGTAGGCGGCGGCGAAGCGTTCTACCTGAAGGCCGAGAGCCTGCAGCCGATTGGCAGCTTCAAGCTGCGCGGCGCCTACAACAAGATTGCGCAGCTGACGGTGGAAGAGCGCTCGCATGGGGTCATCACGTATTCCTCGGGCAACCATGCACAGGGCGTAGCCTATGCGGCGCGTGAGCTGGGATGCCGCGCGGTGGTGGTGATGCCCGCCGGGGCTCCAAGGGTGAAGCGCGAGGCAACCGAGGCCTTGGGCGCGGAGATTGTGACCGTTGGCGACGGCAGTGACGAGCGCCGCGAAAAAGCTCTTGAGCTGGCCGCCGCGCATGGCTATGTGGTCATTCCACCTTATGACGATGAGGCGATCATCGCCGGACAGGGCACCTGCGGGCTGGAGATTCTGGAGCAACTGCCCGACGTGGAGCTGGTGCTGGTGCCGGTGGGCGGCGGAGGGCTTTCTTCTGGCGTGGCCGCGGCCATTAAACTGAGCGGCAGCCGGGCCAGGGTGATTGGCGTGGAGCCGGCACTGGCCAACGACGCCGAGCAGAGCCTGCGCCTGGGACGGCAGATCAGCATCCCGGCCGCACAGGCAGCCAGCACGGTGGCCGACGGACTGCGCACGCAGAGCATTGGCCAACGCAACCTGGAGCACCTGACGGCCTACCTGGACGGCATCGTCACGGTGAGCGAAGAGGAGATTCTACGGGCCATGCGGTGGATTTTGACCAGCGCGCGGCTGATGGCCGAGCCCAGCGGCGCGGTGACCACGGCGGCGTGGATCTTTCATCGCGAAAAACTTCCCGCCAGCCGGCGCACAGTGGCCATCATCAGCGGCGGCAACGCCGAGCCCGCGCTGGTGGCAAAGGTCATGGAGATGAAAGAGCCTGCGGCAAAGCAATGAGATCGCGGCCTGCGGTGCGGCTTACCCTTGCGATCACCCCTTTATGAAGTTGCTATCAGCAGCAATATAAAAAGCGGTTCTTAGTGGCGACCGTGGGCGCTGACCTCCCGATGTACCGAGGGATGGCCGAGCCAGCCCAGCGCGTGGCAAAATTCCGTCACGCGTCCCCCATAATGCACTGATTTTCAGGCATGGTTGCGTAATCTGCTGGCGTATGAACATCAGCCTCGGCGGAGTTGCCCTTTAGGTAACCAGTCGATTGCACGGACGTACCCTCACTATTAGTGCTAAGCATGGATTCATGACATGAATTGCCTTACTCTAACCCGGAATGGGAACCGTTCCATTT
>Ga0371490_1001645_pt1 | contig 11224 bp, 9 predicted proteins | sample MB2SIPfraction_FD_207959 | JGI IMG/M metagenome (GOLD analysis project Ga0371490, IMG submission 207959) | Lab enriched peat soil microbial communities from McLean, Ithaca, NY, United States - MB28FN SIP fraction | ecosystem: Environmental > Terrestrial > Soil > Wetlands > Peat | place: USA...
CATTTGCGCGCCTTGCTCCAGGCTCGTGGGGTGCTGGTGGTGACTACCCGCGATGCCGACGCCGCCGTGGGCGCTGACCGTCGGGCCGAGATCGCCAACCGCGCTCGCGCGCAGGCCTGCGTCAGCCTGCATGCCACCTCCATGGGCTCCGGCGTGCATCTCTACATCTCTTCACTGGCTCCGGCGGCAGCGGAGCGGATGCTGGCGTGGAAGACCGCGCAGGCTGCCTATGTGACCCGCAGCCTGGCCCTGGCCGGCGCGCTGAACTCCGCTCTGACCCACGCCAACGTGCCGGTGACCCTGGGCCGCACCGCGCTGCTGGGGATGGACAGCATGGCCTGCCCGGCTGTGGCCATTGAGATTGCCCCTGTCCTGGCCTCCAGCCACAACCAGCCCACCGCTCTCGGTGACGCCAATTACCAGACGCAGGTGGCCAACGCCGTGGCGGCCGCGCTGGTCCAATGGCGCTCGGAGGCGCCCCAGCCATGATCCCCCGCTACCAGACCATTCTGTTCGTTGTGCTTCTGCTGGCATCGGTGGCGATGGGCGGATTCTTGTGGCAGATGCGCGACAAAGCCCATCAGCGCATGCTGGAGGGGCAAGACGCGGCACCCGCCGCCGCCCCCATGGTGACCCCGGCCGAGCAGGCTACGGTTTATGTAGCTTCCGACGCCGACAACACGTTGACGCCGCAACCGCTTTCGTTGCCTTTGCCTGCCAGTCCAGGGCTGCGCGCGCGCGCCATTCTGGGCAAGCTGCTGGATCTTTACGCCGCGCCCAACGCTCCACATCCGGTTCCCGGTGGCGCGGGCTCCATCACCCAGATTTTTTTATTGCCGGCCCCTGCCGACGGCTCGACGCCCACTGCCGCCGCCATTGCCGCAGCCGGAACCGCTGGCCAGAGTGTCGGTCCGCAGTTGGCGATTGTTAACCTGACCGGAGCCTTCGCCAACGGCCATCCCTCGGGGCTCGAGACCGAGACGCTGACGGTTCTCTCTATTTGTGCTACTTTGCATGCCAACCTTCCCTCCGTCACCCAGGTGCGCTTCATGGTCGATGGCGCGCCCCGCGCCACGCTGGCAGGCCACGCCGATCTGGCGCGCACCTACATGGCCGACCAGGCTGCACCCAACGACGGATCTCACCCATAGGACTTGTTTGATGCCCAGTATTCATTTGCCCGCCAACAGCCACACGTCCACCATCGGGGTCTTCGACTCCGGCTTTGGCGGCCTTACCGTTCTGCGCGCGCTCATTGAGCGCATTCCCCAGGCCCGTTACGCCTTTCTGGGCGACACCGCCCGCTTGCCCTACGGCTCCAAATCCCGCCGCACGATCGCCCGCTACGCAGTGGAGAGCGCGCGCTTTTTGGTTCACGAGCAGGGCGCACAGTTGCTTGTGATCGCTTGCAACACCGCCAGCGCGCTGGCTCTGGACGCCATCCAGGATGCTGTGCCGGTTCCGGTTCTGGGCGTGATCGAGCCTGGGGCCCGTGCCGCTAAAGCTGCATCGCAAAGCGGCGACGTGCTGGTGATCGCCACCGACGCGACCGTGCAGAGCCACGCTTACGCCGCCGCCTGCCAGAAACTTGGATTGCGCGCGCTGGAAAAGGCCTGCCCTCTGCTGGTTCCACTGGTCGAAGAGGGCTGGAACACCCACACCGTCACGGCGCAGGTCATCGAGGTCTATCTCTCCGAGTTGCGCGCCCAGGCTCGTGAGGCTGGCCTCAAGCCGGACACGCTGGTGCTCGGCTGCACCCACTATCCGCTGCTGCGCCCGCTGATCGAGAAGGCTGTCTCTGCCGGTGTCCGGGTCATCGACTCCGCCGAGTCCACCGCACAGACTGCCTGCGACGAGTTTGGCTCTCTGTTTGCTCCTGCGGCCGAGGGCGATCAACCCGAGCTCCACTTTTACGCCACCGATTCCATCGAAAAGTTTGAACGGCTTGGTTCGCGCTTCCTGGGCCGCCCGGTTGGCAGTGTCCACCTGCTTGACCTGGGCGGATAGGAACAGGCGTGGCGCGGGAACGGTTGGACGTGGATTTTCTCTCCGGCATTGTCCAGATCTGAGCAATGCGGAACGCGAAGCCCTCTTCTACGAACTCCATACCGTTTTCCGAAACGATGCCTCTCCGGTTCGCTTTGCAGCCCCACCGCCCCGCAGCGCGATATGATGGGACCATTGCGGCCAGTTCCGGCTCTGCCTTTTTTCGCGTATTCCCGTGCATCCCAATCTCCCGGATGGAAGAGATGGAACCCAGAATCCCAAGAATCGTTGAGCTGTTTGACACCAGTCTGCGCGATGGACTGCAACAGCCGAACCTCGAAATCTCAGTTCCGAACGCCGTGATGCTGCTGGAACGCATGGCCGGCTTCGGCATTCGCTATGCGGAGATTGGCTTTGCCGGTGCCAATCAGTTTGTGGGCGATCTGGCCACGGCGCTGGAAGCGGCCGACACCGGTTCGATGAAGCTGGCCCTATTTGGCCGCAGCCGTGGCCGCGGCGCGCGGGTCGAGGATTGGCCCGATGTCCGCTTCATGCTGGAGCGTCGCCATCGCATTCCGGTTGCGGTTGTGGTGGTCAAATCGCGGCTGCTCGATATTGAGCGCTCGCTGGAGACCACGCCGGAAGAGAATCTGCGCATGGCCAGCGACACCATCCGCTGCCTGCAGGACGCGGGCCTTGAGGTGATCGTCGATCTGGAGCACGCGATGGACGCCGCCTGCCGCCGCCGCGAGTGTGGTCTGAGTTGCGACGAAGATTTTGGCCAGCGTACTGTCGATCACTTCCATCAAATTGTGGCCCAGTGCGTGGAGCAGAAGGTCAGCCGCATCGTGGTTTGCGACACCAACGGCGGGGCCAGCCCCGAAGAGGTTTTTTCTACCTTTACTACCCTGATCCAGAATCATCCGGGTGCGAAGTTCGGCTTCCATGGCCACACGGATCGCGGCCTGGGGGTGGCCAACAGTCGCGCAGCCATACTGGCCGGTGCGGCGCAGGTGCAGGGCACGCTTCTGGGCACTGGCGAGCGCTGCGGCAACGTGAACCTGACCACCGTGGTTGGCGGCATGCAGTTGCGTGGCGAAGCGGAGTTCGTCCCCCCGGAGAATCTAAGCGGGTTGACGGGCCTGGCGAACGCGGCCTATGCGGCCTTTGGTCTGGAACCGCCGCATGGCGTGCCGATTGTGGGCGCGGGCGCCTTTGGTACCTGGGCCGGCATGCACGGGTCGAGCGAGAAGAAGAATCCTGGCGCATATCTCTGGTGCGATCCGGCTCTGGTGGGCGCGATCCCGGTGATCGGCGTCAATGCGCAGTCGGGCCGCGCCAACGTGGTGCTGCTCAGTGAGCAGCTGGGCGTGCCGCTCAGCTCCGCGCAGGCGCAGGCGCTCATCGATGCCAACCCCGCCATGATCGAGGGCGGCGCTTTCACGGTGAGCGAGGTCAGCTTCCGTCTGGCTGCCATGCGCGTTCTCGGCACCTTGCCGGACCGCTTCCAGGCCAAGAGCTGGCGCGTGCTGGACGAGTCCGACGAAACCGGCGAGCGCTATGTGCAGGCTTCCGTACTGCTCACCGTCGACGGCGCAACGGTGGCCACCTCGCGTGCCGTGGGCGCAGGCCCGGTGGATGCGCTGACCCGCGCGCTGCGCCAGGAACTGGTCAAGTGGTATCCGGAGACGCAGCGGATGCGGCTGGGCACCTTCACCGTCACCGCCATCGATGTGAGCGCGCAGGATACCGCGGCGCATGTCCGCGTTACGGTCAGCTTCCATGCCGACGGACATGAGCCGTGGATCACTGCCGGTGTTTCCAGCGATCTGAACCAGGCCGCGATGGTGGCCATTGTGGATGGATTCCACTATTGGCTGCTGCGGTCGGAGCAGATGGCGGCGAAGCAGGCCGCGCGGGGATGAAACTGTGTTGGCAGCCTTCCTTCCCATGTCTCTGCGAGACATAGGGCGCCAGTTGTCCTAGGGGGCGGGAGGTGCCAGATCGGGCCATCGGCCAAGGAGCGTTCTTTTCTTTTGGAGAATGTAAGGCGAAAGCCTAGAAAAATGGAAAGACTAGCGACAACGGTTCGAAATCTGATTTACTATATTTCTCACTATGAACGATTCGAACGTTAGCGAACCACAGGTGATCGACATTAACGCGTTGCAACTGCAGAATCCAGACAATGTCCGCCCTGTCTACTCGAACAACGCTACCCTTGCAATTGGGCCGTGGGATATTCGAATCATCTTTTCTGAGGTCGTTGCGTCAAATTTGACCGGTCAGGTGTCTAATGAACTGAGGGCACATATCACAATGAACCCCGGGCATGCAAAGGCATTGATCTCAGCATTGACCCAGACCATTGAGGCCTACGAACAGCAATTCGGTAAGATCAATCTCCCGAGCGCGAAACCCCAAGTGCTTTCTCCTGAGAGAAAGGCATAACGGGCTGTTCAGATGCAGGAATCCGGTGGAACCAATTCGAACGTGATTTGGACGACTGTTTCCGTGCACGGAAACACCATCAGTCTCTATGAAGAGGACTTCAAACATCTTCAGGAGCATCCAGAGATGGTGGGGCAGGCAGATCTGATCAAGGAAACGGTTGAAAAGCCTACTGTCGTTCGTGAAGGTAGATACCCGGATTCGTGCACGTTTGAGAGACCGTGGGCAACGAATCCTGAGGGGGTGCGCGTCCTGGTAAGGCACGATAGACAGATGTTTTTGGGAGGGGGAGTTGAGGGTCACGTTACTACAGCTTTCCCAATCGACACAAGGCGGTATTCACGAAGTCGAGTTGGTCCGATAATTGCAACATACCCTGAAAACGAGAAGAAATGAAGTTGACTTATTCCAAACACGCTGATGTCTTGTACCTCAAATTGGAGGATACACAGAATAAGTGCGCGTATATCGAGCTCGATTCAGGAGTGATATGTAGAATCGATGAAACGACTGACAGAGTGGTTGGATTAACGATTCCTGATTTCTCTAGACGTACAGATAGTGGAGATTCTATAGTCGTCCCCGAACTCATAGAGGGGATTTCGGCTGGCGATCTTCTTCAGATGCCTGCGGGAGATTATTAGGTATTAGAAGTTGGATTTAGGTTGGTGGCCCAAGTTTCGATTTTTAGACACGGACGCGATCCCCAAAAGCCAGTGTGCCCTGAAAGGGCGCTGTGCGACGGAGAAATATGCCCGGGGCTGAGAAGCCCCGGAGTTATTCTTTTGGGGGATGTTTTCAGGGACCTAAAGGTCCCTGCTCCTTCCGATCCCAGGTCTCAAAATCGAGGGGGTCTCCGGCATTCCAGGAGAGATTCCTGCGATCTTCCACCCTTGCTCGTAGAGAATGCGGTCAAGGATTGAGGGGCACCAAGCGACTGGGCCAGACCAGCTTCAGAGAGACTTTGTGCAGTTGCGGGCGACAAGGATGCCGCCCGCACAGCCGTTCCACCACCCCAACGAGCAAAGATCGCTCCTTGGGGACCCCGGTCGGGAGGCCGGCGCTACTCGTTTACTTGTTCCCTCGTTCCCTTGGTCCCTGCTTCTACGCGAATTTCACGCTCACCTTGCCGACGTTGGCGAACTCGACATCGCAACGCTGGCCGGCGGTGGCAAAGCTGTTGCCGGTCCAACTGCCGGTGGTGATCCAGGTTCCCTTTTCCAGGCCGCCGGTGCGGGCCGCGCCCTCGTTGGCGAGATAGACGAGCATGCGGATCAGGTCGGTGCCGGCCGAGTTCGAGGCCACGCGGTCCACTTCGACCTTGCCATCGATCGAGAGGGTCACGCGCTCTTTGGCGATGTCGATCGACTGCCAGTTTTCGACCGCCGGTCCATAGATGAAGCCGCCGTGCATGCCCAGATCGCCGAGCGCGGTCATCTTGGGGGCCTGCTTGATCACCGGCACCGCCGATTCCAGTTCCTCGATCACCGGGTGGCAGCTTTCAATTGCGTCGATCACTTCCTGGCGAGTGTAGGGCGTGGAGCGCACGGGCAGGGCCCTGCCCAGTTTGAATGCGACTTCCGCTTCCAGACCGCGCAGACGGTGGCGCTTTTCGCCGAGCACCGAACCATCGGGCACAATCCATCCGGCAATCATGGGGCCAAACATGGGCATGGCGTCGGCAGCCGGTGCGCCCACCTTCCAGGCGCGGGCCGGAACGGAGCCCTTGGGCTCGATCAGATCGGCCATTGCGTCCTGGGTAAAGTAGGCTTCTTCGAGCGAAACCGGCTCCACTGCGGCGGGAAACTGGGTAATGGGCGTAGCCGTCTGGCGTGCCTGGACGCACAGCGCGGCAAAAGTGCGGAGTTCGGCTTCACGAGTTGCACAGATCATGCCTTCCAGTTTGCCTCACCGCAGCGGGGATTGTCTCGCTTTTTGCGGAGCCCTGCCCAGATGCTTTGAATTGGCTTTAAGCTTAACCCGGTCAGTGGTTTGACCTTGGTTACCTCTGCGGTGACAACGATCACAGCCCGTCCCTGATTGCGAGAGGAGAATGGGCCGGTTTGGATACACAGCGCAGCGCTCGGACAGGTAATCGGTTCCCGGCTTTCCGGCCCTGGCTGCGCAATGTGGAGGTACGGCAATCATGAATCCCGGCAAACCCGATCGCGGCATCCTGGAGGTCGACGGCAACGAGTGCAAGGGCTGCGGTCTTTGCGTCGATGCCTGTCCCACCCATGTGATCTCCATGAGCCCGCAACTGAATCACTACGGCTATCACACGGCCACCTACTCTGGCTCCGGATGCACTGCCTGCGGCATCTGTTTTATGGTTTGCCCCGAGCCGGGCGCGCTCACTGTCTATCGTCTTGATCCCGTTCTCATCCCCAACACGCAGGCGCAGGCCTCCCAGGGAGGCCTGGCATGAAGAAGCAACTGATGAAGGGCAACGAAGCCATCGTCAAGAGCGCCATCCTGGCCGGATGCCGCGCCTTCTATGGCTACCCCATTACCCCGGCGAGCGAGATTGCCGAAGCTGCAGCCGATTGCGTTCCTCGCGCCGGCGGCGTCTTTGTGCAGGCGGAGAGTGAAGTGGCGGCTATCAACATGTTGTACGGCGCAGCCGCTGCCGGCGTCCGCGCCATGACCGCGTCCAGCGGCCCCGGTATCAGCCTGATGCAGGAAGGCATCAGCTACATGGCCGGAGCGGAGCTACCCTGTGTGATCGCCGACATCACCCGCGGCGGACCGGGATTGGGCAACATCGGCGCGGAGCAGGGCGACTACAACCAGGTGGTGAAAGGCGGCGGCCACGGTAACTATCGCACCATCGTGCTGGCGCCGGACAGCGTGCAGGAGATGGCCGACCTGACCGCGCTCGGCTTCGATCTGGCGGATCGCTATCGCAACCCCGTCATCGTTCTGGCGGATGGTTTTATCGGGCAGATGATGGAGCCGGTGGAGTTTCCGCAGACTGCCGTGGCTCCGCACGATCCCGAGTGGGCGGTAATGGGCACGGCGGAGAGCCGCAAGAATCTTGTGACCTCGCTGCAACTCAACTTCGACGAGATGGAGGCTTTCCAGCACAAGCTGGAGGCCAAGTACAAGCTGGCCGAGAGGCTGGAAACCCGCGCTGAAGAGCTTGAAACTGCCGACGCGGACATTGTGCTGATCGGCTACGGCATTGTGGGCCGCATTCTGAAGGCGGTGATGGCGGAAGCCCGCGCCGAGGGCCTGAACGTGGGCCTGCTGCGTCCCATCACGCTCTTCCCGTTCCCCAGGCAGCACATCCAGCGTCTGGCCAAGAAGACCACCGTCTTTGTGGTGGTGGAGATGAGCAATGGCCAGATGCTCGACGATGTGCGCCTGGCGCTGAACGGCGCGCGCGCAGTGGAGTTCTACAGCCGCGTGGGCGGCAACATTCCTTCGCAGGAAGAAGTTCTCAATTTTGTCCGCGATCAGGCCGTGCGCTACCTGCCCCTGGTCGATCCGGAAGAGGAGCCGATGGCACATGTCTAGCGAATTGCATCCCGGCTACAGTGTTGTGCATGGCCGTTCCCAGTCCATCTACTCGAACTTTGAGCGCAAAGACGAACTCCAGCACCAGACCCACTTCTGCCCCGGTTGCGGCCATGGCAACGTCCACAAGATGGTGGCCAAGGCTCTGGACGAGTTGGGCGTGCAGGACCGTACCATCGTGGTTGGCCCGGTGGGTTGCTCGGTCTTCACCTACTACTACTTCGACGCCGGCGGAATCTCCTCCGCGCATGGACGCGCACCGGCGGTGGCTACGGCCGTTCGCCGCAGCCGCCCGGAGAGCATCGTGATCAGCTACCAGGGTGATGGCGACCTCTCAGCCATTGGAGCGGCGGAGATTCTGCATGCCGCCAACCGGGGTGAGAACATCACCGTCATCTTCGTCAACAACGCCATCTATTCGATGACCGGCGGCCAGGCCGCGCCCACCACGCTGATTGGGATGAAGAGCACCACCACCCCTCGCGGGCGCTCGGCGGCCACCGAAGGCTACCCGCTGCACGTCAGCGAATTGCTCGCCACCCTCGAAGCCCCGGTCTACATTGAGCGCGTGGGCCTGGGTGACACCAAGCAGATCCTCCAGGCTGGCCGGGCCATACGCAAGGCGCTGGAGAACCAGGTGAAGGGCCTTGGCTTCTCGCTGATCGAGGTGCTTTCGCCCTGCCCCACCATCTGGAGGCTGAACCCCGTCGATGCCCAGCACTGGGTGCGCGACGTGATGGAGAAGACCTTCCCGCTGGGCGTCTATCGCGACCGCGTGAAGGACGCCGCGCCGCATCCGGCACCCGCACCGGCGCCGGCGCTGGAAGAGATTCCCGCGATCCTCGGCGTAGCCGAGTCCGGCCTGCCGGAGGGTAACGCCCACGCACTCGACTCCGAGCTGCCCGTCGATCTGCGCATCCGCATTGCCGGCTTCGGTGGTCAGGGCGTGCTGCTGCTGGGCGAAGTGCTGGCCGAGGCCGGGCTGGACGCCGGGCTTGAGGTCAGCTGGTTGCCGTCCTATGGCCCGGAGATGCGCTCCGGAACCTCCAACTGCCACGTGCGCCTCTCGCGCGAGCCCATCGACACGCCGCTGGTAGCTGCGCCCAACGTGCTGGTGGCCATGAACGAGCCCTCGCTGCGCAAGTTCGACGCCAAGGTGCAGTCGGGCGGCTGGATTATCTACAACGGCGAGGAGTTTCCACACGAACTGGAGCGCAAGGATGTGCACGTGCTGGCGTTGCCGTTCACGGAAATTGCGCTGGAACTCGGTGACACTCGCGCCGCCAACATGGTGATGATGGGCGCGTTGGTGGAGATGGCCAACTTCCTGCCCGAGGCCTGCATTCGCGCCGCCATTGGCCGCCTGGTCAAGAACTCCCGCTGGGTGGAGCTTGACAAGCGTGCCATCGCCCGCGGACGCCAGCTCTTCCGTCAGGCGCTGCATCGCGAACTGCAGGAAGCATAGCCCACAACCCAATACAGGCGGCGGTCCAGCCGGGCCGCCGTTTTTATTTTTTTTTGCTCGGAATTGCGACCCGACAACAGGCCACTGACAGCCGGCCTGTTCCCAATCCACACTCCCTTCATCTTCGCGCGCTAGAATCCTCGGTGGACTCATTTCCGGTTCGGTCCCAGACGCCGGAGTCTCCTTACGAGGTGCAGATCAGATGCGGATGTTTGTTGCTGTCGCGCTTGCGGCATTTTTCCCTGGTTCTCTCACGGTCAGTGCGCAACAGAGCGCGCCCGGCAATACCGGCAATTCCATCAACCTGCCCACCAGCAAGCAGCTTCTGGGGGAGGCTCCGGGCCACCCGCAGCGGCTGAACAGCCTGCCGGTGACCATGGCGGTTTCGCCCGATCGCCGCTACGTGGTCACAGTGAATGCCGGTTTTGGCACCTGGGAGTCCGGTTATCATCAGTCGCTGGCGGTGCTCGATACCCAGACCGGCAAGCTGGCCGACTTTCCCGATCCGCGCACCCTGGTCCGCATGAAGCAGACCCTCTACTCCGGCCTGGCCTTTAGCCCCGACGGCGGCCACATCTATGCTTCTATCGCCTCCCAGAGCGACCCCGAGGGCGGCGCGGACGACAAATCCGGTCCCCGCACCGGGTCAGGCATTGTGGTCTACAGCTTCAAAGACGGGCAAATTGCCCCAGAACGGCTGATTCCGCTGCCCGTGGAGAAACTGGCTCCCGGTCACAGCACGCTCTTGCCCAAGGGCGAAGCAAGCGACAAGGGCGTGCCCTATCCGGCAGCGATTGCCGTGCTGGGAGCGGCTGGCTTCGAGCGCCTGCTGGTGGCGGGCAACCTTTCAGACAGCGTGGTGCTGGTGAACGCTGCGACTGGCGCCATCGAGCACCGCTTCGATCTGGCGGAGACGGCTACCATCCCCGGCGTTTATCCCATCGACGTGGTGGTGAGCCGGGACCAGAAGCGCGCCTTTGTGGCCCTGTGGAACGCGTCGGAGGTGGTCGAACTGGATCTGGCGAGCCAGACCGTCGAGCGCAAGCTTCCGCTGCTGAAGCCGGCCAATCCCGTCAAGCCCGGTACCCATCCCTGCTCCTTTGCGCTTACGGCGGACGGCAAGACCCTCTACGTGGCCCTGGCCAATCGCGACGCAGTAGCGGCCATCAACGTGGCAAACGGGCAATTCGCCGTGCGCGGCTATTTTGACACGCGCCTGCCCCGGCAAAGCTATTTTGGGGCCGAGCCTGCGGCCGTCGCAGTGAGCCCGGACGGCAAGACTCTCTATGCCGCCAACCTGGCCCAGGATGCCATCGCCGTCTTCGATACAAGGAAGCTGACGGCGCACGTTTCCCGCGAGAGCATGGTGGAGCCCGAAGGCTTTATCCCCACCGAGTGGATGCCCATCAGCCTGGCCTTCGTACCCTCCGCCAGCGGTGGCACACTCTACATTGCCACCGACAAGGGGAAGGGAACCGGGCCCAACAACGTTCCGCAGCGGCCCACCGAGGAGACCAAGGGCTCGAACCTGATGCGCTCCTTTACCTATATCGCGACGCTGGTCTATGGCTCGCTGGCCAGTGTGGACGCGGCAAGCATCCACAAAAACCTGCCTGCCTGGACGGCCAACGTGATCGAATCCAATCGCATGAAAGCCGCCCAGGAAAAGGTGGTCTTTGCGGGCGGAGCCGAAGGCAGAATCAAGCACGTCCTCTACATCGTCAAGGAGAACCGCACCTACGATCAGATCTTTGGCGATCTCAAGCTGAACGGCAAGCCTGTAGGCAACGGCGACTCCAGCCT
>Ga0371490_1001647_pt1 | contig 11210 bp, 8 predicted proteins | sample MB2SIPfraction_FD_207959 | JGI IMG/M metagenome (GOLD analysis project Ga0371490, IMG submission 207959) | Lab enriched peat soil microbial communities from McLean, Ithaca, NY, United States - MB28FN SIP fraction | ecosystem: Environmental > Terrestrial > Soil > Wetlands > Peat | place: USA...
GCGGCGCTCAGCGGCTGCTTCTTGCCTCGGACGCGCTTCACCGCGCCCACCCAGGTGTCGGAATCGAGCTCGGCCACGGTGAGAAGCTTGTTGCTGCGTGGGCGTCAACAATTGTGTCAATGGTTTTGACCCCGCTACGGCATGCTTCCGAATACTCTCCTGCTGCCAGGAAGGGCCGCAACGGGATGTATTTGCGGCCGCAGAGTCAAAATTCCCAATGGAGTCTCGCCCCGAAAATTGATACGGGGCCACGGTCACGGTTGAACGCAGGGTCAACAACGAACTGGTAATCCAGCGTGGCGTAAACGGTTTTCCAGATTTGAAAACTGTAATACGCTTCCAGGACTTTTTCCGGGCCATAGCTCAACGCGCCGTCGCCGTCGAGGATGTCCAAGCCGCCTGCCTCCAGGAATTTTTGGTTGTCGGGCGAAGCGCCGCTCACGATGCCGGCCAAGCCGAAGGTGTCGTTGGGACGATGCCACGCGGCACCTTTGACGCTTGCGCCTAGCGACGCCGACCAATCAGCATCGGTGAACGTCCATGTCTCTTCGTGGCCGTCATTCCAGCCCAGGCGCGAAAACAGGCCGACGTTCTTCGCAACTTCCTGTTCCCAGTTCAGCCCAAAGCCGTATTTGTAGCGGTAGGCGCGCGCCGCTGAGATGTCCGCTCCCACACCATTAGCTTGCAAAATGGGAATCGCCGCTTGGTAGCTGGCGAAGTTAGCTTCGTCCAGCCAGGCCAGGAACCGAATGGCCCCGGGATGGCCGTTAATGCTGTAACGGCGCTCAAATTCCGCCATCATTGCCCAAGCGCGCAAAAACGGGCCGTAGGCTCCGTCGTGAGGCCACTTCAGAAACTGATCGTCACCTGTGAAACCATTCTTGTCCCGCGGCATTTGGAAGAATCCGTACCGCAAAGCCCATTTCGGCTGATTTAATTCCACGGCAAATCCGGTGGTGTATCCGACGGTATCCTGCCCGTAATCCCACGTGAGGTTGCCCATCATGGCCCAATTCATAAACTGCGTGTGCGGGTCGTGCGCGTAGGTGTTGTTGTCGCAAATGTCCAGGGGGCTGAACCGGCCGAGGGTGAAGGTCAGCCGCGAAATGTCCTGTTTGCCCGCCAGCGTGAGCGGGTCGTCGGGCACGTCCTCCTGTTCGCCGCCCAAGCCGATGGTTTGACGAATGAACAAGCGCGCAAACATAATGTTGGGAATCTCAGTGCCGGCTTTGTAGCCGTCGCCGTTGGGAAAGCCCTCCACGCCGAAGGTCTTGCTCAAGCCGAAGCCCTGCCACATCAAGAAGTCCATGTGCGCCTCGGCGCCGCGCCATAGCCGCACGCCGGCATACAGGTCCAGCGTAACTGTTTCCTGAACCTCTCCTTCACTGTTCAGGCTGTTTGGGCCGGAGTACTTGGCTGGAAAACCGGGATCGCCCTGCACAATATCGGTGTTTTGAACGTGCCAGTTCCAATTCTGCTCTACGGCCGGAGCCGGCAAACCTATCACGCTCTTTGTTCCGCTCGGCCCGCGCGGGTCGTCCGATGGGTTTGCGGAGGCTTGCGCTCTGGCGGGCAAAGCGCACCCAAGCGAAAAGGAAAACGCGGCGAGCGCGGTTCCTGCCCGAAGGCTCAGGCGGTGGCCGCCATGTCGTTTGCCTCGTAGTCTGGACAATAACAAGTAGCCATAGCTACATTATCTGGGCTGGACTGTCAAACGGTTGTTGGCAACACTCCACCGAGATATGACTCAATCGCCCAAAGGCGCCGGCGCCGCACGAAAGCGCGGGACGGCACGGCCGGCCGAAGTGCAAGCCTCCGCCCTCCGACGCACCCGCCACGAGCATGCAATGGAAACGGCTCAGGATTACGCCGAAGCCATCGCTGACCTCGCCGCCATTTATGGAGAAGCACGGGCGGTTGACCTTGCCCGCCGCCTTGGTGTCTCCCATGTCACTGTCATCCGCACGATTGCTCGGCTGCAACGCGACGGGTACGTCTCGACCCGGCCGTATCGCTCGATATTCTTAACGGATAAGGGCGTTCGGATAGCGGAGGAATCCAGGCGCCGCCATGAGATTGTGGTGGCTTTCCTCCGGGCCCTGGGTGTGCCAGACGCAATAGCACAAACTGACGCGGAAGGCATCGAGCATCATGTGAGCCCTGAAACCTTGGCAGCGTTTAAGCGTTACACATCCTCAAGGAAGTGAAGTCAGCTAATGTAATGTTTGTATGGACAACGCGGCTGAGGGAGCACGTATGTTGAGATTGGTCTCGCGCGGACGGCTTGAACGAAGATGGCAATGCTAGTGCGATCTTGGAGCGAAAGCAAAAGGTTCAGAACTGACTTTACAGCAGTGACAAATGTGATATTCTCCTTCACGAGAATGAATACACAGACTCCCACGCTGACGCCACAGGAAACCGCCATCAGGCGCGGACGCTTGCTTGAGTATCTTAGTGTGGCATGGATGGTAGTCGAGGCCTCGGTCGGCATTGCTTCGGGTATTCTCGCAGGTAGCATCGCGCTAGTCGGTTTTGGCGCAGATTCGGTTATCGAGGTTTTCTCTAGTGCTGTGATCCTTTGGCGGTTGCGCGAAGGCTCGATGGGGCAGGAGCGCGAGCATATGGCGCTCAAGCTCGTCGGCGTTAGTTTTTTTGCATTGGCGGCTTTTGTCACGTTCGACGCGATTCGCGACTTAGCTCTGCATCACCGCCCGGAAGTCAGCTATATCGGCATCACGCTTGCGGTCGTCGCTCTCATTGGGATGCCCTTGCTGGCACGAGCCAAGCGCCGTGTGGCCGCGAGCTTGCAGAGTCGCGCTATGCACGCGGACTCACGTCAGTCTGATTTCTGTGCTTATCTATCCGGTATTCTTCTCGCTGGACTTATCCTTAACGCCTTCTTTCGTTGGTGGTGGGCCGACCCAGCCGCAGCACTCGTTATGGTGGTACTCATGCTCCGAGAGGGTGTGCAGGCATTTCGCGGAAAGACGTGTTGCAATTCCACGCCAGCGTTCAACCATACGATGCCACTAACCGACTCCGCGCCTCACGCCGACTGCTGCAAACCCGCGGACCCACTGGCAGCCGGCCTGCACTGCTGCCATCCACCGAAAGCAAACCTGCCGCCCCCATGACAAGCAGGCTGTGGGGGTGACCCGATCATGTTGCGGGCGAGGGGATGGGCATACGAGGCGGGGCGGTTTGCCACATGAGGGCGATCTCCGCCGGGGTCAGGCTGTAGGCCTGATTGACGAGGTCGCTGAGGGTGCGCTCCGTTGTCAGGGTTTCGGCGGCGATGGCGCGGGCGGGTTCGATGGTGCGGGTGTATTCGTCGCGCAAGGCGTGAAGGCTGGCGGAGGACAGGGGCTGCTTCTTGCCTCGGATGCGCTTTACTTCGCTGACCCAGGTGTTGGAGTCCAAGTCGGTCAGGGCGAGGAGCTTGTTGCTGGGCTTTGCGATGCCATATTCCACTCGCAGCCAGTCGAGCAACGTGCGCTGGGTTTGCTGTTGGCGGGAGGTGAGTTCGATTAGGCGCCGGACGGAAGCTTCTGCTGCCTGCCTTTGCTCCGACGCGGGTCGCGGAATCGGCAAATCCTGGACAAACACCTTTATGAAGCGCAGGGCTTCATCCTTCCCGTGCACCGCGCGCCGCCAGGCGAACCACCATGTTATTGGTGCATTCGCTGCAGCCAGGAGCCACAGATCATCTGACCCAAGAAAGTAAGCGGTGTTGTTGCAAAGAGTGCCGCCTGTATCCAGGCACCATTGCGAGCGCCAGGTAATCTCCGGATACATGAGCTTGGGCAGGTCAAAGTCAGCCCAGTAGGCGCAAGACCTGAGTTCCCACCAGTATCTGCCTTGGTCTTGCCGCGCTTGTAGTTCTTTCTTAAAGCGGCACAGGTGGGTGTAAATGGCAGGATATGCCTTGGCAAACACGGCTTCTGCCTCAGGCCCCAGATTCGACCAAGGCCAATCTCGGTTCTCACTGGAGGCCATCACAATCATCCACAAGTCGGATGACGCCGCGTGCCAGCGGGCGAAATCCTGCCCCCTGAGGAACGGTCTAAGCAGACTGGAGCAGTTCGGGTCGTTGGCGAGTAGGACCTTGTATGCGCTCTGGTCGATAAGGTACGCATCGTTCAGACCCGTCTTGATGCCGCTCAGAGGTTCGGTCCGAACAAACTCTCGGAGGGGAGTTCCCTGGCTGGTCAGTTTATCGAGCAGAGAAAACACTTCTTTGGGTTCAAGCTGCCACCCACTCGCCGCCAGTTGGGAAAGCTCCATGTCCGAACCTTCCCTCACAATCTGCACACTCAGATCGTCAATGCGGAGTTGTTCGCGGGGGATGGTGCAGAGCCGGGCGGTCTTGGGCTTGGGCGCTTCGTTCGGCTTCTCGACGAGAATGATCGAGGGGAAGACATCCACCTCCTCGAAAATCTGCTTGGCGTGGCCGAAGTCCACCACCGACCGCACCCAGGCCTTCTCGCTGAAGAAGCGGCGGAGCGGTTCGCCGTAGCCGGCCTTCATCCATTTGTTGGTGACGATGAAGCAGAGCAGGCCACCCGGTTTCAGGAGCCGCACGCCCAATTCGTAGAAATAGACGTAGAGGTCCGCCATGCCGTGGAAGACTTCGTAGTGGGCCTCCAGCCACGGCTTGAAGGGGCTGAGCAATTCCTGCCGGATGTAGGGCGGGTTGCCGACGACGACATCGAAGCCGCCCCGGGCGAAGACCTCGGGGAAGGCGGCCTGCCAGTCAAAGGCCTTCGGATGCACCGCCGGGTCGCTGATGACGCTGTTGCCTTCGCGGATGGTGTGGTCGAGGCTGGTCAACTGCTTGCCGCGCGCGGCGGTCTTGATCCAGAGGCTGAGCTGGCAGATTTGGATGGCCTCCTCGTTCAGGTCCACGCCGTAGAGGTTGTTTTGGAGGATCTGGCGGTCGAGATCGAAGAGGGTGCGCTGGCCGCGGAGCTCCTCCAGCCGGGCGTTGGACAGGTCATAGACGGCGTGGAGCTGGTTGAAGGCTTCGATAAGGATCGCGCCGCTGCCGCAGGCCAGGTCGAGAATGCGTAGGCGCTTGAGTTCCTCCTGCCAGGCTTCCCAGAAGCGGATGAGGGCCTTGCGTTGCGGGTCGTTGAGGGCGGCTAGGTCGTAGGCGTTGGGATCGGCGAGGGATTTGCGGGCGGTGCCGGCGGCTTCGGCCTCGTGCTGGCGGCGGAGGGTTTCGAAGCGAGTCTTGAGCACGCCGCCCAGCGCCTGCTCGACCAGGTAGCGCGTGATGAAGGCGGGGGTATAGACGGCGCCTTCCTGTTTGCGGCGGCGGCCGACAGTAGTGGGGCAGTGCGGCTCCCCCACCGCCCCACTACAGGATTGGCAGGCGAGACGCACTGCCCCACTACGTTGCGGGGTTGTTCGAGGCTCTCGCGCAGACGTTCGAGGTCGGTGATGGATTGCTCGAAGATGTGGCCGAGGATGTCCACGTCAATGACCGAGCGGACGGCGGTGCCTTCGGCGGCGTCGGCCACTTCGCGCGCGGGGCGGTAGTCGTACTCGCCGAGTTCCTTGAAATGGGCGCAGACTTCGTCCGGGACCTGGAGGGCGTTCAACCCGGGGTCGGGGGCGAAGAGGCCGCCGTTGTAGGCGGGGATGTTCAGGCCGGCGTTGCCTTCGTCAATGGCGCGGAACAGGCCGCGGAAGTTGTGCCAGAGCGGGTGCGGGTTGTAGGGGTCGCGGTGCTCGAAGGCGTGCTTGAGGGATTCGGCGGGCAGCAGCCCACGGTCCTCGCAAAAGGCGCAGAACAGGACCCGGTCCAGCAGCTTCTGGGTGCAGCGCAGGATTTCGGGCGGGGCGACGGGGGCGTTCTCGCGGCAGAGGCGGGTGAGGACGCGCTGGCGGATGTCGGCGTAGCGGGCGTAGAACTGGTTGGTGAGGGCGCGCCCGACGGTTTCGGAGGCGCGGAGCAGTTCGTAGAGGTGGCACTCGCGGTGGGCGGGGACGACGCGTTCGGCACCCAGGAGGAAGACGAAGCGTTTGAGCAGGGCCTCATCGGCGGCCAGGCGGACGGTCTCGAAGCGTTCGTAGGCCTGCTGGTGCGCGCCCTTGTATTAGAGCCGCGTTTCGCGCATGGAGGTGACGATGATCCAGTCGCACGGCAGGTTGATGGCGTAGTGGTAGGCCTGGTCCACGGCGGACCTACGCCGCCCGGCGAAGGGACGCTCCAGGGGATCGCGGGTGCCCTTGCCTTCCAGGACGGCGATGAATTGCTCCTTGTCCTTCTGAAAGCGGCCCAGGACGGCATCGGCGAACTCGCCGTCCACCTCGACATGTCGTTCCCGGGAAAGCGTATAGTAGCCGCCGACGTCAGTCGGCGCACTCATTTCCCCGGGAATATGGCGCCGACTGACGTCGGCGGCTACGCCTGAAGCTCCCGCCGGGCCGGTGTAGCCGAGCAGGCCGCAGAAGATGTCGGTGAGGAAGTCGGGGAGCAACTCGCTTTCCTTGAAGGCATCGGCGCGGCCAGAGGTGATGAGATCGGCCCAGTGCTGGAGTTTGGGTTGCCAGGTTGCCGTTTGCTCCGGGAGGCTGAACGACCGCACCTGCTGGCGCAGGACTTCCGGGTGGAAGAGCGGTTTGGATTCGAGGGCCATTTACGGAGGGACATGATACGCAGGCGCCGATAGTAAACCAAGGGGAATGAACATCCAACATCCAACATCCAACATCGAACGGCCCGGCGAAGCCATCAAAAGCCACGCCGGGGCGAATGAAGAATTAAGAATGTGTAACGCAGCGAATTGTTTCGTGGGGGCGGAGTCGAGACGGCAGCGGATTCGCTCGTGGAAATAGGTCCGTGGACACGGAAGGATTCTGCAAATCTCAAATGACTCTCCATAGCGGACTTAGGTGGCTGCGGGCCACTCTTGGCCGTTTTCGGTGGAACGGGCGGAATAGCGTGCCGGGCTGCCCCCGAGGCCACCCCGAGGCCACCCTCAGGCCATGTGGTAGGCAACCGGTAGGCACCCCGAGGCCACCCTGAGGCTACCTTGAAGCCACCCTCAGGCTACCCCGAGGCTACCCCGAGGCTCCCGGGAGGGACCGGACGCGCAGGGCAATTGCCTTGTTCTGCCCCTTTGGGAGGCCTTGCATCAAGACTAGTTTGGTGAGACATTCCGGCAACGGCTGTCGAGCATGTGTCACCGGGGCTCACTCAGGCGGTAGCGGGGACGGTACTTGCGGGTATTTCCAGGCCCGAAAGGTACTGAAGGACCTCTCGCTCGCGCTGTTGGAGTTCCAGCAGCCACGGCCGCGCCATTTGGGCATAAGCCTCTGGGGGCATGGTGCGGCGAGATTGCCGCAGCAAGGTTTTGATTGTTGTCAACGCCTGCTCAGCCTTTTCCAACTGCTCGTCGTTGGTTATCATAATGCGATTTCAATGAGGCCCCGAACTCTGCCGTCGCGACTAGTTTGCAGGCGCCCCACGATCTCCGTGAAGACGCGTCCGAGTTGTTCGCGCCGGGCGGTCGCTTACCCAAAGAGTTCAACGACTTCGCTCGGAGCAAGGAGGTAGATCCCCGGCTCCAATTGGCCAGTGGCGTCGAAGCGGAGTTTTGGTCGTTCGTTCACAAATAGGCGGCACCGCCCGCAGCAACCACAGCGCTGAAGCTAGTTCACAGCGCAAATTCAACACAAGTCTAAACGGGCTCAGTCCCGCGTAACCAAACGTCTGGCCCTGCCTCACCTCACCCATGCGGCGTCAACCGCGCCAAGGCGGGGTCAGAAGGAAGTGCCGAGCAAAGCCACCCAGAGCCATATCAGGAGCAGGCTGGATAAGTGTGGCTGATCGAAAACAAGGGTTTAAGGGGGTTCTATGGTGCCAGGGTATGTCCAGGGTTTGTCCAGAGTGCCCCCAGACCTCCCCGAGGCGGACACGGGACGAGAGTTGTATTCGGAAGGCTTATGCTGAAAGCCCGAAGTCCAAAGTCTGCGGGCTGAAGCGCGGTTCGGCTGCTCCCGCTGGCCGGCGCCGGAAGGGAGACTATGGGACCACTGACCACGGACCACGGGACCACCAGACTGGGGACGGCGGTGATCCCGGCCACCGGTGGTTCCGACGCCCGCGCGTCCTGCTTTGTCCAGGAAACAGTGTACGCCGCTAACACGCCAATCCACTGCCAGTGTCCCCGTTGTTGGCCGGCTGCGGCTCGGAGGATCAAAGGAAGCGGCCGTCCTTGTAAACCAACGCCCCATCCGCATGGATCTCGCCGGCCTGGCGCATGTCCTTGAGCATGTCCCAGTGGAGGGCTGAGACATTCTTGCTGCCGGTGCCAGGGATCCCCATACCGACGGCCAGATGGACGGTCCCGCCCATCTTTTCGTCAAAGAGCATATTCTTGGTGAACCGACGGATTTGGTCGTTAGTGCCGATGGCAATCTCGCCCACGTAGCTTGCCCCCGCGTCGGTTTGCAGCAGCTTGTGCAGCAAAGCCTCACCCTTGGCGGCGGTCGCTTCCACGACCTTGCCGTCCTTAAAGCGCAGGAAGATATTCTCGATTTCCTGGCCATGGAAGATGCCAGGGAAAGTGAACCGAATGGTGCCGTTCACCGAGTCCTCCACCGGACCGGTGAACACCTCACCGTCCGGAAAATTCTGTTTGCCGTCGCAGTTCATCCAGTTGCGCCCCTGGCAACTGAAGGTCAGGTCCGTGTCGAGCCCCACGTACCGAATAGTGGAGTACTGGTTGAAGCGGTCGCAGATTCTCTGTTGCCGGGCGGAAACGGCCTTCCAGTAGTCGGACGGGTTCTCCTCGTTGAGCCGCCCAGCCTCAAAGACAAAGTCCGCATACTCCTCGAGTGACATGTGGGCCTCCTGAGCCAAGGCTGGGGTAGGATAAGCCGAGCCGACCCAGCGCAACCGGCCCTCCCCCCATCGCTGCATGAACCGCTCCATGAGGGGTTTGTTGGCCCGCAATCGTCGCTGCTTTCTCTCTGGATCTACCGAGGTCAATGCGTGCGGATTCTCATCCGGAAACGCCTTGATGCTGACGTCAATGTTCTCCAATTCGTGCATCAGCAACGGGTCCAGATACTCCAGTTCGGATTCCCCGGCTTCGCGGTAATAGAGGGAATCCTGATCCGATAACCGGAGCCTGACGACAGGGTGCGCGCCAGTCCGCAATACTTGCCGGTAAACCTCCCGCAACAGCGGTTCGCTCTCAGGAGTGCCGCCGATCAGAACCCTTTCACCGGGCTTGACGGCGGCGGAGTAGTGGACCAACACCTGCGCCAACTTCCCCACTCGCGCGTCAATCACTTGGCACCTCCCGGAGCGGCGGGCACTTCACCCACGTTGAGGACGTAACTGGTTCTACTGGACACGCGCATGGTAAAAACGCCACGAATCGGTCGCCGTGGCATCCGTCAGGGGCTTGCTCGCGCCGTTGCCAGGGGTTTGGGCGGCGACATTCCACGCGGGTGCGGTCAGGTTGGTCTTGTACTCCAGGTAATAGGTGAAGCCGCTGGTAGTGGCGATCTGCACGGAGAACGAATTACCTGACCGCTGTGGCGCCTGGAGCACCGGCACCGGCGGCGCGGCGTCCACGACCTGGACGTAAAACGACTCCTGCTGCGACCACATGGTGGACGAGTAATATCCTGCCATTTGGCTGTTGACCGTGTAAAAGTCAGCCGGCGTGGTGGTCTTGACCACCAGGTTGAAGGTCCAGAGGTTTGGGCTGTTGGTCGCACACCCAGCCATGAGGAAGTTCGTGGTGGTCCCGGGGAAGTAGCTGGTCCACTTGGGGTCCGCCGTGTAGGCCAGGTGGTCGCTGCTGTTGTTGACGCCTCCGGCGTCCAGGTTGTTGATGTTCAGCGCGTAATTGCCGCCGTAACTGTTGGTCACGCGGAGCTGGATGACGGCCGTTTGACCCGGGCTGACCTTGAAGACTTTGCGCAGGCCGTTCCCGAGGTTGGTGGTAGTCTGAAAGTTCACAATTGCCATCCCGCTTTGGGGTACGGTGTGGCAGCCCGCGCAGTTGATGTAAAAGGCGGCGGTGGCGCTGCCGCACAACGCGAACATCGCCACTAATACCGTCGTGAACGCGAGGGCGTGTCGGGCGCTCTGGGCACTGGAAGCTCTAATGGAAGAGCGGGGTTTGGGTTGCAGCATTGCGCCTTATCACGCTCACCAAATTACCACCTGCTCTTGCCTGCCCTCTTCGCTTTAGCCCATCTCGCCTTGGCCGCAGCAGAAACCGCAGCTCTCCAGGCAGCACTCCTCTGAATCCTGGGTTTCCGAAGAGCTTTGCCTTGTGCGGCCATTCTCTTTGCAACCCCGGCACGGATGTTGGCAAGTCCCTGGGCGCTCAACTTCCGCTTCCTGGGTGCTTCTGCTCCCTTAATCCTCGCCCATCTTGCGATTTGCGCCGCTCGCATTCTGGCCCTGCCGGCTGCACTGACCTTGCGTCTAGTGGGTGCTTCAGTCGTGGCGGTTTCGCCAGGACCAGACTCACCCAGGAGTTGACCGAGTTCTTCTTGCAGCGATAGAATCCGTTCCTGGATGTCGGCTGCTTTACGGAGTTGTGTTGGTGTAATATTGATCATGATGTTGGGAGTGTGGATAGAATTGGAGTGCAGGTCAAGCAAGCAGTGTCTGAATCGGTCCGACCGAGTTTCCCGGCGGTTTGCGGTGGCACTTGGAGGTAAACCGGCCCAATCTCGATCACTATGATGAAGCACGCAATGTGGCGGGTTCTGCTTACTATATCCTTCGCGGGGCCACCCCTCACGGGGCAGAGCGAAAGGCTCGGGTCAATAGAACCGGGCGAGGTATGGCCGGACACCGATGGCATTCAGATCAATGCCCACGCAGGCGGGGTGCTCTGGGTCAAAGGCAACGTGATCCACCACGGACGTTATTACTGGTTCGGCCAGCACATGATCGAAGGGGAGGCGGGCAACGCGGCGCAGGTCGGCGTAAGGGTTTATTCCTCTCGTGACTTGTACCATTGGCAAAACGAGGGCGTCGCCTTGAGCGTCTCCGCGGACCCGACCAGTGAAATTGCTAAGGGCTGCATTCTGGAGCGGCCCAAAGTCATTTACAATCATAAGACCCGGAAGTTCGTCATGTGGTTCCATCTGGAACCGGCGGGCCAGGGCTATGGCGCCGCTCGCTCCGGCGTGGCCGTCGCCGACCGGGTGAGAGGCCCTTACCA
>Ga0371490_1001653_pt1 | contig 11192 bp, 9 predicted proteins | sample MB2SIPfraction_FD_207959 | JGI IMG/M metagenome (GOLD analysis project Ga0371490, IMG submission 207959) | Lab enriched peat soil microbial communities from McLean, Ithaca, NY, United States - MB28FN SIP fraction | ecosystem: Environmental > Terrestrial > Soil > Wetlands > Peat | place: USA...
TACCTTGATGCCATCAAGCAGTTCACGGATGACGATAAGATCATGGCGGTTGTGGTCCGTCTTGACAGTCCGGGCGGCAAGGTAGGTCCGTCGCAGGAAGTCTACAGCGCATTGCTGAAGCTCAAGAAGAAAAAGCCCGTTATAGCGTCTTTCGGTGCGTTGGGCGCATCGGGTGCATACTACATTGCCTGCGCAGCGGACACTATCTATGCCCTGCCGGGCACCATGACCGGCAGCATCGGGGTAATCATGGAGTTCTTCGATGCGAGTGAGGGACTGAAAAGGCTTGGTATTACCCCAAACAGCATTACCGCCGGCACGCTGAAGGATGCCGGGTCCCCCTTCAAGCCCATGTCCGAGCAGGAGAAGGCCTATTTCAAGGCCCTTGTTGACGATGTTCATCTGCAGTTCATCGAGGCGGTATCTTCGGGTAGGAAACTGAAGGTCGATACGGTACGCCAATTTGCCGACGGCAGGGTGTTCACGGGCAGACAGGCGCGTGCCATTGGGCTTGTTGACAAAATCGGCGGTCTTGATGATGCCGTGGATGAGGCAAAGAAAAGGGGGCACATAGTAGGTGAACCCCGCATTGTCCGGCCTGAAATGCATGAAGGGGTCTGGGACCTCCTCAAAAAGGTCCTTCCGTGGAATGTCATACCGTTGCCTTTGAGAGGAGATCTTACTCAGGGCTTAGGCATGGGGCGGCCTGTTCGCCTCGATTACAGCATCCAGTAAGGAGAGGATCACCCTATGGAAAAGATACTCGCAGAAGCCCTGACGTTCGACGATGTGCTGCTGCTTCCTGCAAAATCGGATGTGCTGCCGGCAATGGCGGACTTAAGCACATACCTTACGCGGGGGATCAAACTGAACATTCCACTCCTGAGCGCTGCAATGGACACGGTGACAGAGGCATCCACCGCAATTGCCATGGCGAGAGAGGGCGGGATCGGCATCATCCACAAAAACATGTCGCCTGAGGCGCAGGCGGTGGAGGTTGATAAGGTCAAGAAGTCCGAGAGCGGTATGATCGTGGACCCCATCACCATGCGGGCCGACCAGTCAATCGGTGAGGCCCTCAAGCTCATGATGCACTACCGGATATCCGGCGTACCCATCACGGTCGACGGCAAGCTCATCGGAATCCTCACCAATCGTGATCTCAGGTTCGAGACCGATATGAACAAGCCCATCGGTGAAGCCATGACAAAAGAGAATCTGGTAACGGTCAAGGGCAGTATCTCCCTTGAGGACGCCAAAAAGCTGCTCCACAAGTATAAGATCGAGAAGCTGCCTGTTGTCGATGAGGGTTACAACTTAAAAGGTCTCATCACCATCAAGGATATCGAGAAGGCGCAGAAATATCCCCATTCGGCCAAAGATTCCCGCGGCAGGCTCCTGGTGGGGGCTGCGGTCGGTATTATGCCCAATGACGAACGCAGGGTGCATACACTCATGAAGGCCGGGGTGGATGTGCTCGTGGTGGATACCGCCCATGGCCACAGCAAAGGGGTCATGGAGTCGGTAAAGGCCATCAAGGACCTCTATCCGAATGCCCAGGTAATATCGGGTAATGTGGCCACGAAAGAGGCCACCGCCGACCTTATCAAGGCAGGGGCTGACGGCATCAAGGTCGGGATCGGACCGGGCTCCATCTGCACGACCAGGGTGGTGGCGGGCGTGGGTGTGCCCCAGATCACTGCCATCATGAATTGCGCCCAGGAGGCGAAAAAGCATGGTGTGCCCATTATAGCCGATGGCGGCGTAAAATTTTCCGGTGACCTCACCAAGGCCATTACGGCAGGCGCGTCCAGCATTATGCTCGGCTCGTTGTTTGCAGGCACCGAAGAGGCGCCGGGTGAGCGGATTATCTACCAGGGCCGGACATACAAGGCCTATCGGGGCATGGGGTCCGTAGAGGCCATGAAAGAAGGCTCCAAAGATCGTTATTTCCAGGCCGCGGTGGCTGATTCTGAGAAGCTCGTACCCGAGGGCATCGTGGGCCGCGTCCCCTACCGTGGGCCCATCTCGGAGAACGTATACCAACTCTTGGGAGGGTTGCGTGCCGGTATGGGATATGCCGGATGCTCAAGTATCGAGGAGCTTCAGACCAAGGCAAAGATGATCAAGATCACCTCGGCAGGTCTCAAGGAATCACATGTCCACGACGTGATCATCGTGAAAGAGGCCCCGAATTACAAGCTGGAGTTCTGAGACTTAAGATGGGTTTCGTCCATCTCCATTGCCATACCCAGTACAGTCTTTTGGACGGGGCCATCCGTATCGATGACCTTATCAAGGCCACCAAGGCGTTCGGCCAGGATGCAGTGGCCATTACCGACCATGGTGTCATGTACGGGGCTTTGGAGTTTTACGACAAGGCCATTAAAGCGGGCATAAAACCCATTATCGGCTGCGAGATCTACGTCAGCCCGGGAGACATGGAGAGCAGGGATGTCATCCCCGGCCTGCCAAAACATTATCACCTCATCCTCCTTGCAAAGGATAATGAGGGCTACCGCAATCTCATGAAGCTCACCTCGTTGGCCCATACCAAGGGTTTCTACTACAAGCCCAGGGTTGACAGGAAGGTGCTTGCAGAGCTGAGCAAGGGCCTTATCGGTCTCTCCGCATGTCTCCAGGGAGAGGTCCCCTACTGGCTGCTCCGGGACAACGAGGCTAGGGCGCACGAGGCCCTTGATTTTTATCGTAAGACCTTTGAAGGGCGTTTCTATCTTGAGATCCAGCACAATGCCCTGCTTGACCAGGATAAGGTGAACCCGCTTATTGTGGACTTGGGAAGACGTACCGGAACCCCTGTGGCGGCCACCAATGATTGCCACTACCTGAAGTCCGGGGATGCCAAGGCCCACGAGGTGCTCCTGTGCATACAGACCCAGAACACCATCCATGACAAGGGGCGGATGACCTTTGAAAGCGACCAGCTCTATCTCAAGAGCCCCGATGAGATGGTGAGGGACTTTGGCTGGATACCTGAAGCAGTGGGTGTCACCTCCGATATCGCTGTTCTCTGCAATGTGGAGATCCCCAAAGATGTCTATTGTTTTCCGGTTTATCCCATCGGTACAGGCAAGAGCCTGGAGCAGGTCATCGAGGATAAATCCTGGGAGGGACTCAAGGAGAGGATGGGGGACGATATCCCCGAGGACTATGCAAGGAGGCTCTCAGAAGAGCTTGAGATCATAAAGTCCATGGGGTTTGCGGGCTACTTCCTCATCGTTGCCGATTATATCCAGTATGCCAAGGGGCACGACATCCCCGTAGGCCCCGGACGAGGGAGTGCTGCCGGGTCATTGGTGGCCTACAGTCTGAAGATCACCGACATCGACCCCATAAGGTGGAACCTTCTGTTCGAGCGGTTTTTAAACCCTGAGCGCAGGAGCATGCCCGATATCGATGTTGATTTCTGCCAGAACCGGAGAGATGAGGTGATCGAATACGTCAAGAACCGGTATGGAGCCGAGTTCGTGAGCCAGATCACAACATTCGGAAACATGAAGGCAAAGGCTGTCATCAGGGATGTGGGCAGGGTCATGGGGATGGGCTATGTAGAGGTCGACAAGATCGCCAAGCTCATCCCGAACGACCTGAATATCACCCTCGAACAGGCTATAATGGCCGAACCGCGCCTGAAGGATCTCGTGGAAACCGACCCTTCGGTGAATCAGCTCATTGAAATAGCCAAGGCGCTGGAAGGCTTGAGCAGGCACGCCTCGGTGCATGCGGGTGGGGTCATCATATCGGATGACAGGCCGCTTACCGACCACGTACCGGTATATGTCGACAAGAAGGGCATGCTCATCAGCCAGTACGACATGAAGCGCATCGAGCGGGTCGGGCTCATCAAGTTTGATATGCTGGGCTTGAAGACGCTCACGGTCATCGCCAAGGCTGTTGATATCCTGCGCTCTGAGGGTATTAATCTGGACATCTCGCGACTACCCTTAGACGACAAACTCACCTACCAGCTCATCGGAGACGGCGATACCTCCAGCGTATTCCAGCTTGAAAGCTCTGGGATGAAGGGCATGCTCAGACAGCTCAAGCCTGACAAGTTCGAGGATATCATCGCAGCAGTGGCCCTTTACAGGCCCGGACCCATGGACCTCATCCCCTCCTATGTCGACCGCAGACACGAAAGGCAGGCCATCGACTTTCCCCATCCTTTGCTGGAAAAGATCCTCAAGGAGACCTACGGCATCATCGTCTACCAGGAGCAGGTCATGCAGATCGCGCAGGAGATGGCCGGCTACACCCTGGGCAAGGCCGACCTGTTAAGGCGTGCCATGGGCAAGAAGATACGCGAAGAGATGGCAAAGCAGCGCCAGATCTTCATGGACGGGTCGGTGGAAAGGGGTGTGGATAAGGAAAAGGCCGGCGAGATCTTCGACCTCATGGAGAAGTTTGCCGATTATGGGTTCAATAAGTCGCATGCAGCAGCATATGCCCTGGTGGCCTACCAGACCGCCTATCTGAAGGCGCACCACTTCAAGGAATTTATGGCTGCGAACTTGACACTGGACCTGAACAACACGGACAAGGTCTCACAGCACATCGCCGAATGCAGGAGGCGCGATGTAGCCGTATTGCCGCCCGATATCAACGAGAGCAGCTTCGAGTTCGTGGTCACAAAAGAAGGCATCCGCTTCGGCCTGGGGGCTATAAAGAACGTGGGCAAGGGTGCAGTGGAGGCGATCCTTGCCGAGCGTATCTCAGAGGGTCCTTTTAAGGACATCGCATCGTTCCTTAACAGGATCGCACTGTCCAAGGTGAACAGACGCGTGGTAGAGTCACTCATCAAGGCCGGTTCATTCGACAAGATGCACACAAACCGCAGGGCCATGTTCGAGATGCTCGATGCACTGCTGGACCAGGCTCAGCGGTTGGCCCGCAACAAACAAGATGCCCAGGGCAGTTTGTTCAGCCTTGAGGAATTCGCAACCGAAGATATCAGCAAACCCCTTAACCTGCCCGACATCCCTGACTGGCCTGAGGCTGAGAAGCTCAAGATGGAGAAGGATGGGATGGGGTTTTACCTTTCCGGCCATCCGCTGAACAAGTTTGCGGATCTCATCGACAAGTATGCCACGGCCACAACCTTGAGCCTCAAGGAGGCACCCTCGCAGGTTTTTCTGGCCGGTGTCTTAAGTGGTGTGAATGTTTCGAGGACCAAGAAAGGCGAGGCCATGGCAAGAGGGGTGCTGGAAGACCTTGAAGGCTCCGTCCAGGTCCTTTTCTTCCCCCAGTGTTACGGCAAGTTTCAATCCCTTATCGCCTCGGATGAGCCCGTAATCATCAAGGCAAGGATCAACCGTGAAGAGGAAAACGGGGGAGCGGAATCCGACGTTCACACCCTCGACCTTGTCGCCGAAGAGGTTATGCCGCTGGACGGGGCCGATATGGTGCTGGCAAAGCGTGTGGTTGTGCGAGTACCTTACACCTTGAGGAGTGACGCCTTAAGAACCCTCAAAGAGACAATTATCTCCAGCAAAGGTCCGTGCTCTCTCTGTTTTGAGGTGGAGACCGATGGTGCGGTCGTGAATATTGATGCGGGCAAGGATTACATGGTCTCGCCGGTGAGGGATTTTCTCCAGAGACTTTCCGAGATCGTGGGGCCAAAGGGGGTGGAACTCCAATGAAATCCAAAGAGAAGTTCATTGATATTGATAATGCCCTCAAGGAGCTCCAGGAGACCATATCAAGACTCAAGGGGGTCGATACCGCCGAGATCGAACGAAAGGTGGAGGTCTTCAGAAAGGACCTCTACGAGGGGATCTCCCGGTGGAGTAGTGTAGAGCTTTCCCGTCATTCCGACCGGCCCGGCATTGATGAGTACATTGCACACCTGTTTCGTGATTTTACCGAGCTCAAAGGTGATCGCCGGTATGAAGACGACCCTGCCGTCTTAGGCGGTCTCGCATTTCTGGATGATATACCTGTGGTTGTCATCGGGCACAAGAAGCGCTCGGAGGGGAAGAAGGATTATATCCGTTATCACTACGGAATGGCTAGCCCCTCCGGTCATTATAAGGCCATCAAGCTGTTCAAGCTCGCTGAAAAGTTCAAAAGGCCGGTGATCACTTTTGTAGACACACCCGGAGCCTATCCCGTACCAGAGGCGGAAGACAAGGGCCAGGCTTTTTCCATTGCTCAGTGCATTCAGATGGTAGCCTGCGTAAAGACCCCCGTGGTGGCCTGCATCATAGGTGAAGCGGGTTCCGGAGGTGCGTTGGCGCTCGGCTTCGGCGACAGGATCATCATGCTCGAGAATGCCTTTTACAGCGCCATCAGCCCTGAGGGTTTCTCCTCCATCATCTATGGTGACTCCACCAAAAAGGAGAAGGCTGCCGAGACGCTCAGGGGAAGCGGTCGCGACCTCTACAGCTACGGCATTGTGGACTATCTCGTCAAAGAACCCACAGGCGGGGCGCATAATGACCCATCGCTGGTCATTGATGGAGTATGCCGGGCTGTGCGCCAATATGTGCATGAGCTTGTCAAGATGCCCATTGAGGAGATCATCAAGGCACGCTCGGCATTCATCCAGAGGCTGGTCCCTCCTTCGTGAAGACATGGACCATTTTTCCCTTCGGGGTGGAAGAAAGTTCCTTATTTACGTTACGTCTGCATGGTGAAGATAGAGAAAAGAGGGGCTGGCACCCTCCTTGCTTGCATTTATGCAGGAGGCGAGTATGAAGATTAATCCGAACACGACCATCGGCTCTGTTGCAGGGCAGCAGGTCAAACCGCAAATCGGCCCCAAAGGGGCGTTTGAGGACGTCCTCAAGGGTCTTGAGACCGGATCTACGGATAAGACCGGCACGGTTGGAGCCCAATATCAGACGGTTTCCGTCAGTCCGCAGAAGCTTAGTGCGGTAAGCACCGGCGAGGAGGCCATCGACCTCTTGGATACGTATTCAAAGGCCGTCTCCGATCCGAATGTAGACCTCAAGACAATCTCTTCCATGGTCGACCAGCTTGATACCATGAAATCCAAGGTGGATAATGCCGCATCGTTCATAGCGGATAACGACCCGCTCAAAGGTATTATGACTGAGGTTTCTTCCACGCTGTACGGTGAGGTGCTCCGTTTCAGGAGGGGTGAGCTGATCGGTTGATATGGTCGTTATTGTAGCACTCTTCGGGCTCTTTATCGGGAGTTTCCTCAATGTCTGCATCTACAGGATCCAGAAAGGGGAATCCATCGTCTGGCCTCCTTCGCATTGTCCAAAGTGCACCAAAGCCCTGAAGCCCTGGGACAACATCCCGGTCATAAGCTATCTCATCCTCAAGGGCAGATGCAGGTACTGCTTTGAGCCCATATCGGTGCGATATCCGGTTGTGGAGCTCTTAAGCGCCTTGCTTGCCGTGAGCCTGCTGTACCGGTTCGGCATGGGCATCACTTTCCTGATTTATTATCTCTGGGCATGTGTCCTGCTTGTCATCACCTTTATCGATCTCGATATCCAGATCATTCCCGACACCTTGTCGCTTGGCGGTATCGTGGTGGGGCTCCTGGTCGTCTACTGGCTGCCCGTGACTTACAAGGATGCCCTCATCGGCCTCATGTTAGGCGGAGGTCTCTTACTGGCAATCATTTATGGCTATTATTTTCTCACGAAAAAGGAAGGCATGGGGGGCGGTGATGTGAAACTGCTTGCAATGATCGGTGTGTTCACAGGCTGGCAGGGTGTGCTCTTCACGGTGTTTGCCTCCTCGCTCATGGGCACCATAGTGGGCATCCCATATGGGCTCATCAAGAAAGGCACTCTTAAGGCGGCCATCCCCTTCGGGCCCTTCCTGGCGCTTGGAGCGCTGATCTACGTGTTCTGGGGCCAGTATCTCATCGATTGGTACATCGGCTATCTCGGGTGAGATACCCGTTATTACCGTACAATGTTGTATCTCTTTCCTTAAGATGAGCATCAAAAATATGTATATGATCATAGCTAAAAGAAATGAATGACGTACTCCATGGGAGGTATTGTTATGAAAACGATCTCAGAAAGATATGAAAGAGAAGAGATAAAGAATGCAATCAAATGGGTGTCGGAACACCTGGAGAATAACCCCGACCAGTCGGTGCAGAAGCTTCTGAATAAGGCTATCTTTGAATTTAACCTTTCGCCGGCCGATGCGGAGTTCCTGATGCGCTTTTTCCATGACAGGGCTGCATGAGGAGGGCTTGTTCAACCCTTTTGTTCTAGCTGCTGAATTCCTCGACCCACGAGGTACTTGATCTGGACAAAGATCTCTGTGATAAGCAATGTTGTAGATTGTATTATCTCATTATTCGTCAAGAAGGTTGGCGGGGATATGTCGGGATTCCATACAAAGATCGGAAAGGCTTTCGGAGAGGCAGCCGCCATCCTTGTTCTGAGCCTTATCCTGGCCTTTTCAATCAATGCGCTCAGGCCGGGTGGGCTTACCGTCCTGTCGGGGAAAGCGAGTCCGAAAGATACCGCAACACCGGCAGATGCTCTCAAGATCTATTCGGCAGATGAATGCCTGCAACTCCTTAAGGCAGGCAGGGCCCTCTTCCTCGATGCGAGGGAAGAGGGAGCCTATGTCTCGGGCCATCTACCGGGCGCCTTCCATGTGCCCCTGGAAAAGGTGGAGACGAAACTGGCATGGCTCAAGGAAATGGAGGGTGGCAATAAGATCTTCATCACCTACTGTGACGGGCAAGGGTGCGGCAAGGCGCGAGGTCTTGCAGAAGCCCTCCGGAAGAAGGGAATCAAGTCTTTGGGCGAGTTTGCTGACGGCTGGCAGGGATGGATGGACAGGGGTTATCCCATCGATGAGGGGGTAGGTGATGGAACAATCGGCGGGTCGGGCAAGAATTAGTGCTTATCTGTCTTACGCATTCCGAGTCGCTCTCGGCGCCATGTTCCTCTACACCGGGGTGGTTCATCTCCTTGACCCGAAGGGATTCGCCGAGGCCGTCGAGAACTACCGGATACTGCCTGTAGTCCTGGTAAATCCTTTCAGCGTGGTGCTCCCCTTCCTTGAGATGATCACCGGCAGTGCACTTCTTCTCGGAATATTCATCCCCGGCAGCTTGCTGATCATCTCAGGACTCCTGTTCATGTTTACACTGGCCCTTGGCATAGCCCTCTTTCTCGGGCTTGATATCTCCTGCGGGTGCTTTACTACAACAAAAGAGGCGCAGAGGATCTCCTGGATCTATCTTGTCCGGGACCTTAGCCTCCTTGCCATTACGGTTTTTATCTTTTATTTCGATATGGGTTTAGCTTCGATTACAAAGATATGGAGTATCAAACGCTAAGGCACTATTATTCTTAGATTGCGGATATCGGATTGAAGCGTATTCTCTCACCTGTCACTTTCTGACACTGTTCACTTGTGCACGACATCATGATTCTGTTAAAATGTCATCATAATGAGCGCAAGCGTGCAGTCAGCCACCCTGTGGGGGACTGATGCGCTGGGCGTTGTTGTGGAAGCTGATATACAGGGAGGTCTGCCGTATTTTGCCATCGTGGGTCTGCCCGACAGCGCGGTGAAGGAGAGCAGGGAACGGGTAAGATCGGCTATCGTGAACTCAGGGCTGGACTTTCCGCCCAGGCGCATTACCGTGAACCTTGCCCCTGCGGATGTCAGGAAGGAGGGCGGGACCTTTGACCTGCCCGTCTCGATCGCCATCCTGGCTGCTTTGGGCCTTGTGCCCAGGGGTGTTCTGAGCAGCTACCTCTTCATGGGGGAGCTCGGTCTTGACGGCAGCGTACGGCCCGTACGCGGGGTGATTTCGGCTGCATTCCTCACCAAACGCATGGGTCTCAAAGGGATTATCTGCCCGGTTCAGAACGCCCAGGAGGCGCATCTGGCAGAGGTTGAGGTCCTGCCGGTCACAAGTCTCAAAGAGGCTTTTGCCATTCTCAGAGGAGAGGAGATCACCCTTCGGCAGGCACCCCCGGTAGAACTCGCAGCACAGGAGACCACCGGCCTTGACCTCTCCGAGATCAGCGGGCAGGCCTTTGCCAAGCGGGCCTTGGAGATTGCAGCTGCAGGAGGCCATAACCTCCTCATGGTCGGCCCGCCGGGTACAGGCAAGTCCATGCTTGCAAAACGCTTACCTACGATCCTGCCGCCATTGACAAAAGAGGAGATCCTGGAGTGCACCTCCATCTATTCGGCTGCAGGCAAGCTCAGAAAGAATGCGATAGTATGCGCACGGCCCTTCAGATCACCGCACCATACCATCTCCGATGCCGGACTTATCGGCGGGGGCACCATACCAACGCCGGGCGAGGTGAGCCTTGCCCATAACGGGGTCCTCTTTCTGGATGAGCTGCTGGAATTCAGGCGAAGCGCCCTTGAGTCCATGCGTCAGCCGCTGGAGGACGGACACGTGACCATCTCACGGGCAAGCTCGGCCTTCACCTTTAAGGCCGGTTTCCAGCTCGTGGCCGCCCTTAACCCGTGTCCATGCGGATATCTCGGCCACCCTACAAGGGAGTGCCGATGCCCTCCCCTCCTGGTCGCCAAATACCGCTCCCGCCTATCAGGTCCGCTCATAGACCGTATCGACCTCCATGTCTGGGTGGACCCCGTAGACGTAAAGAGCGTGCTGAATCCTAAAGACAGACCTTCGTCTGGACCCGTTCGTGAGAGGATCACAGCCGCACGTTTTTTGCAGACAGACAGGGGCTATCTGAATGCCAAGATACCTGATAACCGTCTTGAAGAGACATGCAGCCTAAGGCAGACTTCAAAAGAACTTCTTATCACCGCCATGACGAGATATAGCTTAAGTATGAGAGGCCTCAACCGGGTCATAAAAGTGGCCCGGACCATCGCGGATCTGGAGGCATGCCCGGATATCCGGGACTCCCACATTGCAGAGGCGCTCCAGTTCAGGCCTGAGATGGGTAAGGGCTAAAGAAACAGCTCGCTTACCGATGAGCCGGTATACGTACGCTTGATAGCCTCGGCCAGGAGCGGAGCCACACTCAGCACGGTGATCTTGCCGCATGCGATGGCATCGGCATGCAACGGAATGGTGTCCGTAATGATGAGCTCGTCAATTCCTGAGGTGCTGATACGTCTGATGGCCGGACCTGAAAGTACGCCGTGAGAGCAGCATGCCACCACCTTTTTGGCCCCGGCCTCCATGAGGGCTGTAGCGCCGTTGGTCAGCGTGCCCGCAG
>Ga0371490_1001654_pt1 | contig 11188 bp, 7 predicted proteins | sample MB2SIPfraction_FD_207959 | JGI IMG/M metagenome (GOLD analysis project Ga0371490, IMG submission 207959) | Lab enriched peat soil microbial communities from McLean, Ithaca, NY, United States - MB28FN SIP fraction | ecosystem: Environmental > Terrestrial > Soil > Wetlands > Peat | place: USA...
GCGCCAAATGAATGAAATGATAGAGCGTCGCCGCAATCAGCACGATCGCCGCCGTGCGATGCAATCCGCCTCGCAATCCCGCGTTCGATTCCCACATCATTAGCGGGCGCGCCCACCAACTCTCCGGGTACTTCAGCGCAAACCCGGTCACCACCAGGGTGGGGAAGCTGGCCATCACCCCCCAGTGCGCGATCCGGAATCCCAGGTTCATCCGCACCGCAACTTCGCTGGTTTCCTGCCGCGGCCGCCGCCGAACCAGTTTCGCCAGCAGGTCCAGCAAGTTGTGCAACAGCATGAATCCCAGCGTGAACGGGATCAGCACCCAGTACGTCCAGCGGATCCATTTCACTACCGGATGATTGGGGCCGGCGTTGGTCTGCACGTGCACGGGCCCGATGGCATAGCGCGCCTCAGCCGCCCCTTTGTGACATTGGCCGCACGTTTTGCCGAGGTTGACGGTGTTCACCGTCGAGCGCGGGTCGCTGGACTTGAAAATGTTGTGCACGCCGTGGCACGACGCGCAATTCGCTGCTGTGAGCTTTCCCCCCTTCATCGCCAATCCGTGGTAGCTGTCGGCATAGGAAGGCACGCGATCTGCCGGCAGATCGTACAGCTTGGCGATTCGCGCGCTCGCGTGGCAACGCCCGCAGGTTTCTGCCGAAACATTGGCCGCGTTCACCGGTGATGCCGGATTCTTCGGGTCCAGAATCAGGTGCTCTCCGTGGCAATCCACGCACACCGGCGCATCCTTGACGCCCGCCTTCACCGCCACGCCATGAATGCTTTCGTTATAAACCTTGGCAATCTCGGTGTGGCACTCGCCGCAGGTGTCCGCCACCTTCCAGTGATTCACCCGCGAACGCTCATCCCGCGCCGGGTAGATATTGTGGCTCCCGTGGCAGTTATTGCAGCTGGCCGCCTTCTCGTTTCCGTTCGCAACCGCCCGCCCGTGCACGCTCTGCTTGTAAGCCTCCACCGGATGCGCCACGGGAATTTCATGACGCGACAAAAATCCGGCGTCGCTATGGCATTTCGCACAGGTATCCGCCAGCTTGGCATGCGCCACTAGCGATTCTGGCTCGCTGCCAGCCTTCACCTCATGAATAGAACCGTGGCAGGATTCGCACTTGGGCGCGTCGGGATCGCCCTTTTTCGCCGCCTGCCCGTGGATGCTCTCCGCAAGATTCTTCATTTCGTCTGCATGGCACTCCGAGCATTTGCCGGGTATGAGTGCGGCGGCGGAAGTCAGTTCATGCACGCTGCCATGGCACGTGGCACATGCCGTCTGGCCCAGAATCGCGTGCACGCTCCCTGCATAGGCTTTCACTTCGTCCGCGTGGCACGTGCCGCACTGCACCTTCGCAATCTTGGCGGGATGCGGAAATTCCTTGATGGCGGTGTGGCAATCGGAGCAGCCCAGAATCGCATGTGCGCTGGCCGAGTGCTTGGCGGGATCCACATAAATACTCTTGCCCTTGTCGGATTTCATCCCCGCGGTGCCATGGCACGCCAGGCACGCCTCATCTCGCTTTGAGAGCGCCGCTTTTCTTGCCTTCGCGGCAGTGCCAATGGGAGCAAGCACCCACGTCAGCGCGATCAGCAAGCCGCATACGATTAGATCGTGGGCATGCCTTTCGGCGTGTCCGAAGCTCATACGGCGCTTCCTCCGGGCCCTGATGGCCCAAGCAGTTTCTTTACTTCAATCCGAGGTCGGTCAGTATCTTCGGATTTTCCTCTTGTACCGCCAGTATATTGTGGCACGCGCTGCAATCGTTGGTAATCGTCAGGCCATCCGCGCTCGTATGCGACCCATCGTGGCAGCGGAAGCACCCCGGAAAACCACTGTCTCCGATGGGGTGGCCGAGGTTGTTGGGATGAACGCCCCAGCCGACTTTCATGTCCGGGAAGATATTGCGCAGGTAAATTTCGGCGACGTTGTTGGTAGACTGCTCAACTAGGGCGCGCTTGGAATTGTAGATGTCGGGATAACTGGCGCGGTAGAAGCTCGTCAAGCCCTCAATGATGCGGGATTTGGCTGAATCGCGATCCGGATAATCGGCTTTCAGGAGTTCAACGGCCTTCTTCTTGATGAAAGGGAGATCCGGACTAACAAGGCCGCGAGACATGCGGTCGTCCATGGCATTCTCCGGCAATTCAAAGGCATGCGTCGGGCGGTTATGGCAATCAATACAGTCCATGGCGCGCTTCTCGCCCTTATCCAGTTGCTCCTTGGTCGCCTTGATGTCGGTGGAGACGTACTCGATGGTTTTGCCCTGGTCGTTAGTGTAGTAGACGACCGGGATGACCTGGCGCGCATCGTCAATCGAGATGTAGTGAATTCTGGAACCGGCGTCGAGATGGCGCCCATGGATGCCGACGGAACCTTGAGACATGCGGCCGCCGATTTTCAGGACGAGTGCGGTAGTCAGGGGCGTGTTCTTCTCGTTGTCCTGATAGGAGGTCTTCATGATGAGCTTGTCCCCGGAGAAGCGCTGCGGCCAGTGGCACTGCTCGCACGTTTCGCGCGCGGGGCGTAGGTACTTCACGGGCGAGGGTATGGGTCGAGAGTAAGTTTTGAAGGTTACTGCGAAAACCTGGCGCACGCCCGACAACTTCGATTTGACGAACCAACCGGCGCCCGGACCAATGTGACACTCCACGCAGTTCACCCGCGCATGCGGCGAATTCTGATACGCCGTGAATTCCGGCTGCATCACCGTGTGGCACGTCTGCCCGCAGAACGTGGTCGTGTCCATGTACGCCACACCCCGGTACGAAGCGAACGTGAAAATCAGTATATTCAGAACCGTCGCTATACCGATGAACAACAGGCCGCTGCGGACGATCGGCACGCGTAAATCGATTTCTGGATAAGCGATCGGCAATTCCCCCGCGCCGCGCAGCTTTTTTCGCCGCAACAGGATCCCCAGCGGAATCAACAAAAGTCCGAGGACGAACAGTCCGGGAAGGATCAGAAAAATCAGTATGCCAACGTACGGGTGCGGCGGGCCTTGCAGCATAAAATCGTAAATCCAGAAGGCAATCATCGTGATTGCCGTGCTCGTCGTCAGAACCACGCCAATCAAGCTGATGACGTTCTGGCTCAGAAAGTAGAACAGTCGGGCCCAATTCCGTACGGTGTTCTGCGGATTCATGAGGTGGATGCTCCCACAGCGCTTGCTTTAGGCGCTTCCAAACGCGCCTTTACAAAAAAAGCCCCAGCGAAGGATGCGCCGGGGCCTTGAGACCTTCTAATTTTTCGTGTACCTGCAGTCGCGGGCTCACCGGCGCTCTTACTTGCACAGACTCCGCATGTAAGCGATAACGTCCTTGATTTCGGCGTCGGCGATCTTCTTGTCGTAGCTGGGCATCTTGTTCTTGCCCTTGACGATGATGTCCGTCCAAGCCGCGTCCGTTTCTTTCTTCACTTCGTCGGAGCACATATCCCGCGCCTTGGTCGTCTTTCCCGTAGCCGTTTCTCCCTTACCATCAGGCCCGTGGCATATGGCGCACTTTGCCTTGTACACCTTCTCGCCGTTGGCCTTATCTTGCGCGCTTACCACCCCACCTGCCAAACACAGTACAGCTATCGCCACAATCCCTGACAGCACCTTCTTCATTGTCTCCTCCTGGTTTTTTTGATGGCACGAAGCGCGTAGGAGCGAACGCGCCTCGTGCCGCAATCCATCTCTACAACTCTCCGTGCCTTACTTCTTCAGCGAACGGATATACGAGACCAAGTCCTTCACCTGCTCGGGAGTTAAGGACTTAGACGCCGGCATTTTCGGCGGCTTCCCGTTGGTGATGGCGCCGCTCAGATCCGCATCACTCTTTTTCTGTACATCCGCGGCAGTCAAGTCGCTATTCGCCATGGATGCCTTTCCCTTGCCATCCGCTCCATGACACATCGCACACTTGGCCTTATATGTGGCCCCGCCCGCCGCAACATCCGCTCTCGCGGACGCGCTAAACAGGCACGTTCCTGCCAGCAGGGTCGCGACCAGCGTCGCTGTCCCGAGGTTCTTCCTTGTTGTCTCCATGTTTTGCTCCCTGACTAGATTTTGGCGCGGATTGAGTGAGCCTGCTCCGCGTCTTTTTTCTTAGAGTGCATATCGTATCGAAAGTGCGACCACATTTCCTCGGAAATCCCGGGGTAGGGTGGGGCCTACATCCGAATACTCTTTGTCATCATAATAGTTCCAATTGGTCTTAATGGGAAGTCCTTGCTCTCCCCATTCGCTATCCGCGCCACTGGCAGTTGATACCGAAACGTCGGCGGGTCCGTTGGCGTGCCCGGATTCTAAATGTTGGCGGGGAGAAAAGGAATCCCACTCCGACTTCGCCGGTCATCAAAAGGGAGGGGCGCAAGGATCCTCTTAACTTATGGCGCTTGTTTATCCAGTCAAAGCAACTCTGAGTGAATCAAGAATTTTTTTGCAAGGTAAGACGCGGTGGAACTGTTCGCGTTTTCTTGGAACACTGCCTCGGCTTGGAACTCCGCGCTCAGACTCGTTGGTACTAGACCTATTCCCAGTTGTTCTACTTTTCCCTTCCTTTCTGTCCTATAATTCTTACGTCATTACACCCGCCCTATACTCGGAAGATTCGACTGGTGCTTCTTAATTCCTGCAAGGAGTCACATCATGAAAAAAATCTGGTTTTCGCTTGTGGCCATGGCCTTTGTGGCTTCGGCCAGCTATGCGGACAATAAGAAAGAAGTGGATCGCGTGGAAAATTCCGGTACCGTGATCACGGAAATTCTCAATATCCCCGATAACATTCCCCAGGACCTGCTCGACAAGGCCGAGTGTGTGGTCGTGTTGCCGTCCGTGGTGAAGTTCGCCATCGGCATTGGCGGCAGCTACGGCCGCGGCGTCATGACCTGCCGCAGCGGCGAGAAATTCAACGGGCCGTGGGGCGCGCCTACCATGATCGCACTCGAGGGCGGCAGCTTCGGTTTGCAGCTCGGCGGTCAGGCTACGGATTTTGTCCTTTTGCTGATGAATGCGCGCAGCGCCGAAGGTGTCCTTTCCAGCAAGGTGAAGCTGGGCGGCGATGTCGCCGCTGCGGCTGGTCCCAAGGGCCGCGACGCCTCGGCAGAAACGGATGCCACCCTCCGCGCGGAGATTCTCAGCTATTCGCGCTCCCGTGGCTTGTTTGCCGGCATCTCCCTCGAAGGTTCCACGCTCCGCCCGGACAACGACGCCAACATGCATTTGTATGGCAAGGACCTCCCGGCCAAAGACATCGTGCTGAACGGCGTTGTCCCGGCGCCGCCCAGCGCCAGGCAACTCCTGGCCACCTTGAACAAGCGCTCGCCAAAAAACAAGTCCGCCAACTGAGCGATTCCCCGCCGCATCGTTTGCAGTCCCAACCCCGGACGGCCATCGGTTTGCCGTCCGGGCCTTTTTTCTGCCCGCAACATTGCCCGCCAATTCAGACAGTGCTGGCTGTTGGTCCTTAAGGCAACATAAACTAACCGCGGATAGACAAGCCGAGATGCCAGTGAGTCTAATGGAGATTCTATCGAAAGAAACTTATGGTCCCATTCGGAAAGACTTCGGACAAGCCCAAGGTAGTGGTCGTGATGCCTGCCTATAATGCCGCGAAAACCTTGAAGATCACCTATGAGGCCATCCCGCATCAAGCCATAGATCAAATTATCCTTGTCGATGATGGGAGCACAGACGGGACCCTGGAGATTGCCCGGGAATTGCACCTCACCGCTTTCGTTCACACGCGCAACTACGGTTACGGGGCCAACCAGAAGACATGCTATACCGAGGCCCTGAAAGAGGGCGCCGATATCGTCGTAATGCTCCACCCGGACTACCAGTACGATCCGGCACTGCTGCCAGAAGTCGTGGCTCCTATCAAAGCCGGGGATGCCGATATTGTTTTGGGCTCTCGCTTCCTGATGGGTAAAACGCTCGAACAGGGTATGCCCTGGTGGAAGTACCTGGGAAATCGATTCCTGACCAAACTCGAAAATTGGGTCCTTGGGCTCAGCCTGTCGGAGTATCACACCGGCTACCGCGCTTTCAGCCGCCGAGTCTTGGAGGAGATTCCGTTCTCCTTGAATTCCGATAAATTCGTCTTTGATCAGGAAATGCTCGTGCAGGCTGCTCATCTGCGATTCAGAATCAGGGAAGTGCCTGTTCCGACGAAGTATTTTCCGGAAGCATCCAATGCGAGTTTTCTGGACAGTGTTATTTATGGGCTGAGCATCCTGTTTCTCCTGTTCTGCTTCCTGGCCCACAGAATATCGCTGGTCGAACTGCGCCAATTTCAGCCTTTACATTCCAGATATAGACGGGCGGAGTAACTCGATTGAAAATGCCGGGTCCTAGCTATGAATTTAAGGCCTTCAAGTACAGCAGCCATTACTGGATCCTGAAAATCCTCAAGTCTGAAAAAAAGCGCCTCAAGATTCTCGATGTCGGGACTGCCAGCGGCTATTTGGGGAAAGTATTGAGAGCCAGCGGCCATTCTGTCTTTGGCATAGAGAACGATGCCGTAATAGCGGAAAAAGCAAAGTGCTTCTACGATTCGTTGCAGTTGGCGGATCTGGAAACCTTCGAGTTTCCTTACCGCCGAGAGTTCGACTACATTCTGTTCGCTGACGTCCTCGAACACCTGCGCGATCCTGCCACGGTATTGCGAAAGTGCCTCCCGGCGCTGAAGGAATCCGGAAAACTGATTATCTCCGTTCCGAATGTGGCCAACCTTGTCGTTCGCCTTAGCCTGCTCTTCGGCACTTTCGACTACATGGACCGTGGGATTCTCGATCGGACGCATCTCCGATTTTTCACGCTGCGAAGCCTGGACAAAATGCTGAGCGGAGTATCGTGCAGCGTTCTCGGCGTCGTTGCGACTCCGCTGCCTTTGCAAATTGTATTGCCATTCACTGGCAAGAGTTTGTTTGGGCCACTCCACGAGGCGCTTTATCTGTTAACGCGATGCTGGAAAACCGGACTTGGCTATCAGTTTGTGATTACGGCTGTGCCCAGCAATCCTCCAATCGCTCTTGATTCCGCCGATGAAAATGTCCGGGAGGATAGCAAAAAAGTGATCCCAGGAACTACGACCGGCAATGAACTGCAGCCACCGCGGGACGTTCTGCCAGGAAAGCCCGAACTCGGGGCGGCCAGAAGGGACAGCTTTGTCGAGGCCTGGCTCAAGGGCCATCTCAATGCCGTGGCGCTGGCGATAGTTGCCGCTGGATTAGTGATCAGGCTGGTCATTGCGAGTAGGGGTTTCCTAGATCCCGACGAGGCGCTACATTACTGGTTGATTGAACAACAGTCCGCCTTTCTAGCCTACCAGGCCAGCCTGACCAACGCGCATCCCCCGCTTCTTTTCCTTGTGCTCTACTTCTGGCATCTTCTGGGACACTCCGAGATAATGCTTCGCCTGCCGCCTGTGTTTGCTGGAACGGCGTTTTGCTGGTTTTTCTTCAAGTGGATGGGGATTTCTTTTAGCAGGACGGCTAGCCTGATTGCCCTCATTCTCGTCGCCTTTTCGCCGACGTTGATCGGCCTTTCAGCTGAGGTGCGAGAATACAGTCTCTTGTTATTCTGCATGGCAGCCGCGCTCTACTACCTAGAGGGGGCTATTCGGGAAAAATCTGCCCGTAAAATGTCGTATTTCAATGTTTTTCTCTGCCTGGCGATTCTTTCGCATTACTCGGCGGCTTTCTTTGTTCTGGCCGTTGGCCTGTACGCCCTGGCGCGAATTGCGGAAGCACATCTCCCGCGGAGGGTTATTGGTATCTGGGTTGCCGGCCAGGCGGGCGGCGTTGCGATATATGGAGTTCTCTATGTGACGCAGTTGGCAAAGCTCAAGGATGTCATTCCACGATGGGCGGGTATCTACAATCGGTTTTATTTCCAGGGTGGATTTGCAGATATTTTCACTTTCCTGCGAGAAAATACGCCAGAAATTTTTCGTTATATTTTTGGACCAAGCTACGTTTTCCCAATCATGCTGTCGTTGTGGATCGTTGGCGTCGCGATGCTTTTTGTGAGCGGCATGAGAGCGGAGCGCGGCTATCACTGCTCCATCCAGTTGGGATTTCTACTTTTGATGCCGTTCATGGCGCTCTGGGGCGCCGCAGTTGCCAGAAGATATCCTTATGTCCCCAGTCGCCACACGGTCTTTCTAGCCCCTTTTGCCATAGCGGCCGCGAGTGCGCTGCTCGCCTCGATGGCCGGCCAAAAGCTTTGGAGGGGCCTCTTGATTGCGATTCTTTTGATGGGAGCAACGAATGCTTCTGGAGACGTGTCGGAGTCCTACCTCAGTACGGAAGACCAAAGGCGGACCTTGATGAGCGCGGCTTTGAGTTATGTTCAGAAGTCCATCCCGGGGAATGACCTGATCCTTGCGGATTTCAAGAGTAGCCTGACGATCGCATATTATCTGTGTACCCCGGAGGAGGGCCGCGATACTTTTGCGTCCGAAAGGGAGTTCATCCGCATGAGGTGTGGCGGGCATTCCATCATGTCCTTGAACTACCGTGTCTGGGAGTTGAACGAAAAGAATTTTTTGCGGGCGTTTGAACAAATGGCACACGAATGTGGTCTGAGACCCGGGGATCGGGTCTGGGTCTTTCAGTCGGGTTGGGAAGCGGACCTGGACACGGATTTGCAGCAACATTTTCCGGAATTTCGGCGCCTTGCTCCGAGGAGATTCGGTGGAGATATCGTGATCATTCCTTTTGTCGTCAGCCCGGAGCTATTGCCTGCTGTACCGGCCGCGGACCGCGGAAATTGAATCGCGAGAACTCGCACCTCATTCTCAGGCGACCCGCTCTAACCAGCCGAGCGCCAATCATCGGGCAATGAATGGCAGATCCATGCGGAATCGAATCCCGGACCGCTATCGTGTTAAAAGCCATCTAGCTAATACATTTCCCAACGACCGAGACTGCCGGAGTATGCGGAAATACATGTAAGTTGGAGATTCGTCAGAACCGAAAACGGTGCGCCTTTATCTGTCGTTCCGCACTGGACATCAAGGAAGATGCGCGCCCGGAGTCCTATTGCTGAGAACTGGGCGCGGAGGAGTCGCTTGTAGTGTTGCTGATGGCGCTGCCATTGACGACGAGTTCGACACGGCGGTTGCGCTGCCGTCCTTCGGGAGTGTCGTTGGAGGCGACCGGTTGGGTTTTGCCGAACCCGCGGGCGGTGATGGAGGAGACGGGGACGCCCTGCTCGGCAAGAAAATCGCGCACGGAGTCGGCACGGCGTTCGGAAAGCTGCTGATTGAATTCGTCGCCGCCAACGCTGTCGGTGTGACCTTCGATTTGCAGCGTGAGGCCGGGATGCGCGAGAAGAATACCTGAAATCTTGGCCAGTTTTTCGCGGGCGCCGGGCTTTAGCGTGTGGCTGCCGGTATCGAACAGCACGTCCGACATGTTGACGATCAGGCCGCGGGCGGAATCGCGCGTCTGCAAAATGGAATTCAGTTGTGCGAGAAGTTGCGCGCGAAGCTGGGCCTTCTCCGCTTCGGCTTGAGCGGCGGCCTGGCGCGCCTTTTCGGTTTCGGCTTGCGCGGCTTGTTGCTGGGCCAACGCTGCGGCGCTGGCTTTTTCGGCTTCCTCTTTCTGGCGCGCCGCTTCCTGCGCGGCCTTCTCTGCCTCCTGCTTCATGCGCACGGCTTCGGCTTGCGCGGCTTCGGCTTGTTTGCGAGCCTCCTCGGCTTCCAGGCGACGCTGGGCTTCGGCGGCGGCATCGGCGCGGGCCTTGGCCTCGCGCTCCTCGGCGGCCTTCTTGTCGGCGGCAATTTTGGCTTGAGCGTCTTCCTCGGCCTTTTGTTTCACGGCCATGACGCGGGCTTCTTCGGCTGTTCCCACAACTTCACGGGCGGCGGCTTCAACGGATTTCTTGTCGCTCTTGTGTGCATAAACCTCTTCCGCATTCCGAAGTTGCTGTTCGGCTTTGGCAAGAGTGGCCGCGGCATATTTGTCAGCCAGAGCGATGTGTGCGATGCGCACGGCGTTGCGCGCCTCGAAAAGTTCGAGCGGCGTCTTGCGGTCGATGCCGAAGATGGCGTTTTCGATTTTCGTGTTGGAGGAGGAGTAGATGCCGCGGCCCAGGAGCTCGTAGCTTGCATCGATGTTCTCGACTTTCCCGAGCGTCGCAGGCCCAAAAACGTTTTCCAGGACTACGGTGTTACCCGGCTGCGTGACGGCGAAATACGGCTCGGCGGTTACGATCATGCCGAAGGTTTGCATGTCGGTGATGGCCTTGACCTCGCCGCTCCCGTTCTTCAGCACGATTTCACCCAGGTTCACGGCGCGGCCCTGGGGTGAGACGGCCCATAAGACGTACGTCAGGTATTCCAGGCCGAATTTGGTGGCTTCGTCCAGGCCCATAAATTTTGCTTCAATCTCGATGCGGTTACCCTTGTTCTGGACCTTGGCTTCGCCTCTAGCCGCGGACATCAATTCCGTTCCTTGAAAGTCGATCCTCGTCGAGCCTCCGGCGCGGCGATAGTTCACCGCTTTGGTGGTTCGAGTGACACTCTGCGCGGGGCCGACGGAGGATGGCGCTTGGCCGAGCGCGGGAGCAGCCAGGATGCCGAGCATCCCGGTTAGCGCGAGAGATAGCGATGCGATTTTCACTTCAGCCCCCTGATCGCCGGACTCGGCGATGGAATTCCAATGGCCCCCAAGCGGCTTTGCCTTTGGAAACATGATCCGCCCCGAACCAAGGAGTCCTGGAAAGACCGTGCTCCGGGCGATGTCGTTTCGTATCTATAGGCTAGCAAAGAACCAGGCGAACAAAGGCGCTCGCGAACGGGGCCTTGTGCAAATAATCACCACCAAGAACTGCTGGAAGAGAAGCCCGCACGCCGGAGTTGCCACTCCCCGGCTACCAGGTCGCAGCATTCTGAACTTGCGGGACTCCCCTCGCAGGAATGGTAGGCCCGCGGGGACTCGCTTGCCCGGAGCTCTCGAAGGGAACACCAGACCTCTACGATGTCAAGAAAAGATCAGAAAGCTAAATCCTTTTCCCGCTGCCAGCTTCGTGCTGCTGGTTGCGAGTTTCTCAGAACCAGACTTATTGAGCATTGCATAATATAGTTACACAGGAAAAAGCTCGGCTTGTTGCCAGAAGGCCAAGATCAGAGTGGGGCGGCGACGCATACGTTTCAGGGCGCGGATGGCGTGCAGGCTCAGATCGCC
>Ga0371490_1001660_pt1 | contig 11155 bp, 12 predicted proteins | sample MB2SIPfraction_FD_207959 | JGI IMG/M metagenome (GOLD analysis project Ga0371490, IMG submission 207959) | Lab enriched peat soil microbial communities from McLean, Ithaca, NY, United States - MB28FN SIP fraction | ecosystem: Environmental > Terrestrial > Soil > Wetlands > Peat | place: USA...
CTCGGCAAGAATTCCGTGTGGCTTCCAACGATATTATGGTTGGTTCGTGGGATTGGAAGTCGGTTGGCCCGAGTACTGGCTGGGATGGCTACCTAAGCTTCACCCAATCCGGCGGCCAACTCTCATTTACTGGAGAGGAATTCAGTTTGGTGGCGGTTCCAGGGAAGGATCCTATTACCAAGCGGATTCTTGAAATGACCAATGGCAAGGCAGTCTTGTCCAAGGACGGAACCAACCTGTCGCTTGACTCAGAGGTTCACGAATTTCAATACGACCGAAGGTTTCGCTGGAAATCCGAGGTACCGTTGGTCGTTATTCCAGCCTTCGTGGGCCAGCTTAGGCCTTACGAAACAGATGATTTAGGCTTGAAATATCAGCCATGGGGAATACTCATCACTAAGGAAGTACCCCACTGATCCTGAAGCTAGGCGAAACCCGGATGCAAGAAGATTGGCACGACCATGGGCTTACCACCGACTTCTCCCCATCGCGGGTTTCCTCATTTCATTGACTCCGGGGCCTGATTTCGGGTATTCTTAAGTTCTTGCGCGGTGTTGCGCCTGGGATCTTGGTGTGCTCACCCGGACCCGCCTGGTTGATGCCCTGAAGGGGTCGGCTGGAACAGGCCATGGGCTGCCGGATTCAAGTTTATAGGCGCGCTGTTTGGCGCCTCCGGCGCAGCCAGAGCCCTTTTCAGGGCCAGCCCCCGCGGTCCTCACCCGAACAGATCTGTTTGGCAGTGGGTGGAAAAATGGGCCCGTGCGCCGGATTGGCGCGGGCCAGAGCGCTTTGCGCTGGATTTTTGCTGTTTTTTGCGTTTAGAGGGCAGGAGAGAGATGGGTACCTTTGTTCCGAGCAGCAAGCAGATTGACCGCAAGTGGTTTGTAGTGGATGCCAGCGGCAAGACGCTGGGCCGTCTGGCGACCAAAGCCGCCGATGTGTTGAGCGGCAAGCTGAATCCCCAGTATGTGCCGTACATCGACGTGGGCGACCACGTGATCGTGATCAACGCGGAGAAGGTCCGCCTGACCGGCCTGAAGGCGCAGAACAAGCTTTATCGCCGCTACACGGGATTTCCCGGCGGGCTGCGCGAGGAGTCGTTCATGCGCCTGTTGAACCGCAAGCCGGAGATGATTCTGGAGCAGGCCATCAAGGGCATGCTCCCCAAGAGCAAGATGGGCCGCCAGATGGCCACCAAGCTCAAGGTCTATCGCGGCGACAAGCACCCCCACGAGGCGCAGATGCCGGTGGCGTTGGAGATTGCGTAAGACAGGGAACAGGGAATAGGGAATAGGGAACAGCCGGGTGGAGAGAACCTGGCGGAGAGAGCGGAGAATGGCAGATTTGGTTCAGTATTACGGGACGGGGCGGCGCAAGTCGGCGATCGCGCGCGTCTTTCTGCGTCCTGGCACGGGCGAGTGGAAGGTCAACGGCAAGGCATTTGAAGTTTACTTCGTGACCGAGCAGCAGCGTGTAGCCGCCAAGCGAACCTTGGCGCTGGTGGAGCTGGCTTCGAGCTTCGACGTGGTGACCACCGTGAAGAGCGGCGGCGTATCGGCGCAGGCCGATGCCGTCAAGCTGGGCGTTGCCCGCGCACTGGTCCAGTTCAATCCCGAGTTGCGCAAGGTGCTCAAGGCTGAAGGCCTGCTGACCCGCGACTCACGTATGAAGGAACGCAAGAAGTACGGGCAGAAGGGCGCTCGTGCACGGTTCCAGTTCAGCAAGAGATAGTTGTCAGTTCACAGTTCACAGTTCTCAGTGCCCGGTTTTTGAGTTTACTGAGAACTGACAACTCAGAACTAGCTTCACCAAATTCCCGCATAAGCGGGTTCAATCCGGGCGCCGGCATCGACCACCCGGATGCAATCCACGAAGGAGGCCAATGGCCACGATCACAATGAAGGAGCTGCTCGAAGCGGGAGTCCACTTCGGGCATCAGACCAAGCGCTGGAATCCCAAGATGAAGGAGTACATCTTCGGCGAGCGCAACGGAATCTATATCATCGACCTGCAGAAGACGCTCAAGCTCTTCAAGGAAGCGTCCAAATTCGTTACTGAGCTGTGCGCGAGCGGCAAGACAATTCTGTTTGTCGGCACCAAGCGCCAGGCGCAGGAAGCCGTGGCCGAGGAGGCCACCCGCGCGGGAATGCCCTACATCAACCAGCGCTGGCTGGGGGGTCTGCTGACCAACTGGGTGACGGTGCAGAAGTCGGTGAAGCGCCTTCAGGAACTGGATGAGATGGCCACCGATGGCCGCTACGAGCTGCTGACCAAGAAGGAAGTGATCAAGCTGGAGCGGGAGCGCAAGCACCTGCAGGCGAACCTGGCCGGCATCAAGACCATGAAGCGGCTGCCGGACGCGCTGTTCATCGTCGACTCGAACAACGAGACGATTGCCGTAAAGGAGGCCCGCAAGCTGGGCATTCCGGTGGTGGCCGTGGTGGACACCAACTGCGACCCGACGGTGGTCGATTACGTGATCCCCGGCAACGACGACGCGCTGAGGGCCATTCGCCTCTTCACCTCGAAGATCGCCGACTCGGCAGCCGAGGGCGTGAACCTGGTGGGCGACAAGGCCTTTACCGATGAGTTGCCTGAGCCAGAGGCTGATGCCGTAGCCGCCGAGGCCGCGCCTATCGAGGCCGAGGAAGTGGATCTGGAAGCGGCTCTGGGCGGCGGCATTCGCAAGGCGCCCGCCGTGGTTGCGGCGCTGGACGAGGCCGAAGTGGCCGAGGGCGTTCTTTAATCATTCTGGCGCATTACGGTGTGCATAATGAGAGAAGCGTGGCCGCCAGGATTGCGCGCCACGCTTTTTTCGCGTCGTAACACAGAATGCCGCTTTATTACCAATCCGGCGAGGAAGTGAAAAAGGGCGATAAAGTTCTTTACGCCAATTTAACTGGCGAAATCGAGTTTATCGCAGACCCTTCAGTCAATGATCCCGAGATGAGTTGGTATGTCACGGAATTTGGCGGCGGCGTGATGATTCAGGAGCCGAAGGTTCATGGCAGGGTATTCGCGAGTAATCCCAGCGAGGATGATGAACTAGAGTTTGTGTCAAGGGCTGGCGGATTAATTCACCTTGATACATATTACGATCCATCCGAATGTGACGAGAAAATTCAGAATTCAGGAAAAGAGAGAAAAACAGTGAGCGAAAAGATTGATGCAAAATTGGTAAAAGAGCTTCGAGAGAAGTCCGGCGCGCCCATGGGCGATTGCCTGAAGGCGTTGCAGGAGACCAAAGGAAACATCGAGGAGGCCTTTGTAGTGTTGCGCAAGCGGGGCATGGCCTCGGCGCAGAAGAAGGCCGCGCGCTCGACCAACGAGGGCGCGGTGGGGACGTATATTCACGCCGGCGGCAAGATCGGCGTGCTGCTGGAGTTGAACTGCGAGAGCGACTTCGTGGCCCGCACCGAGGACTTCCAGGAGCTGATGAAGGACATCGCGATGCACATCGCGGCCAGCGATCCGCGCTATGTGAAGCCCGAGGACGTGACCGCTGCCGATATGGAGCGCGAGAAGGAGATCTATCGCGCACAAGCCGCCGCCACCGGCAAGCCGGCCCCGGTGATCGAGAAGATCGTCGAGGGCAAGATGGCCAAGTTCTACGAGGAGGTCTGCCTGCTGGAGCAGCCCTTCATCAAGGATCAGACGGTCAGCATCAAGGAGCTGATTGCGCAGAAGGTGGGCAAGCTGGGCGAGAACATCACCGTGCGGCGCTTCGCGCGCTTCAAGGTGGGCGCGCCCGAGTGGACCGTGGCGCAGACCAAGCCCGTGGAAGCGGCAGCCGAGTAAGCGACCGCTCGAAGTCAAGACGGAAACGGTCCGAGGCTTCTGCTTCGGGCCGTTTTTCCGCTCTGCGGACGGAACTGTCGTAATCTTGAGCCTGTACAATCGAACGATTCGGGGGTACGCTGGGAATATGAATAATGTCCAACTATACATCGCGGTCGGCTTACCAACAGTGATGGTCCTGGTGGGGATATTCCTTAACCAGCGGTCTTTTGATCGCCTGGAGAGCAGCCTTGGGGGGCGAATGGACCGGTTGGAGGCTCGGCTGGACCGGATTGAGGCGGACCTCCGCGAGTTCTATCGGACCCTCGGCCAGCACGATGCGCGGCTCGACAACCTGGAAAAGCGCCTGACACAACGAGCGTAACCTGCCACCCGGTCATGGCGAAGGCGTAATCGTCGGAAGCGTAATGCAAGCCACATTCAGAGATTGGCAATCGGCCCAGGGCGCAAACCCTGGGCCTTGTTGCATTTGGGCAGAGAGCGTGCGGTTGGCGGCTGAATCCGGTGCTTCCAGGGAGAAAATAGAGCCTTAAAAATGCAGGTGCAGCGAGACCGATGCGGAGGGGCGTTTTTCTGTGCCGCTGGGGTTGGTTGGGCTGCCGTGTCCCGGCCCACTCATGGGGCCGGAGGAGAAGCCGCCGCGCGACGAAGCTGACGTGGGGCCGGAGCCTAGCGTGGAGGTTGCGGAGAGGTTGAACATCCCGTTGCCAAAGGTGGAGCTGTTGAAGCTGGCGCCGGGAGAGCCTCGGCCCGCTCCGCCGCCTATGCCATTGCTTCTTGTGCCGAGAGCGTCCCGATAGAAGAGACGGAAGTTGCCCATCGAGGACTTCAGGTACATCCCCAGATCGCCCCTTGTGAGTTGATTGAGTTTGAGGTCTCCCGGCGCGGAGCCGTGTGCGCCGTTCATCCCTGGGTCCACCCCGCCGGAGCTGCGGCTACGGCCGAAGCTGGGGGCGTTTGCTCCCTGAAAGAGGGACTCCAGGTCGTCCGGTTCACCTCCCCATGGGTTAGGACGTGTCCGCACGGACCCCGATTCATCACCCCACGAACCAAGACCTGTCCGCGGGGACCCAAATTGCCCGCCTGGGGCTGAAGAGTGGCTGGCGCGGGCTCCGCCGCTGTGCTGGCTCGCGTCGAGCAGGGTGCGATCCCAAAACGAGAAGCCCTGGCTGGCGTAGCGCGGCGCGCCGCGGCCATGAGCGGAACCGGAGGAGCCGTGTTTCAAGCCGGAGTTGGAGGGGGATGAATCCTCAGCCGGAGCTGCATCGAGGCCGGAGGGCACGGGCGTGGGAACGGGCGCGAAAGTGGGCGCAGGTGTGGGCACATCGACAGGCGCTGAGACGGGCACGGTTGCCTGCGCGGGGACGGACGCTGGTGGAGATTGGCTGGCGGGGGGTAAGGTGTCCTGTGCGCGCAAAACGGCTGCGCCGGAGTAGAGCGTCAGGACGAAGATGCCCAGCAGTCCGGCGACAGGCATACGTTTGCAGGAATGGGATGCGCAACTCATGGACACCACCATGGTGGGTGAAAGCAGGACGATCTTCTGCTTCTCCGTTTCTATTAGACACTCCTTTGGGCTTCCGCGTCGATTTGAATTGGCCATTTCCGCGATTCACAGGCCGCGCCATCGGCAACGCGATTACAGAAAAGTTTCTCGGCCAATATGCGATACTCGGTATGGTATGTATAAACGCATTGTTCTCAAGCTATCGGGTGAGGTGCTGGCGGGTCCGCGCGGCTTCGGGCTGGATGCCGGCAAGGTCGCCGAGATTACCGGCGAAATTGTCGATGTGCATGCGCTGGGCGTGGAGATTGGCGTGGTGGTGGGCGGAGGCAATATCTTCCGCGGCGTGGCCGAGCAGGCTAAAGAGATGGACCGCGTGAGCGCCGACAACATGGGCATGCTCTCCACGGTCATCAACGCCATCGCCATGCAGGACGCGCTAGAGCAGCGCGGCGTTCCCTGCCGGGTGATGAGCGCTGTCTTCATGAACCAGGTGGCCGAGCCGTATATTCGCCGCCGGGCGGTGCGCCACCTGGAAAAGGGCCGGGTGGTGATCTTCGCCGCGGGCATCGGCAATCCCTTCTTCTCCTCCGACACGGCGGCCAGCCTGCGGGCCATGGAGATCAAGGCCGACGTGCTCCTGAAGGCCACCAAGGTCGAGGGCGTCTACAGCGCCGACCCGGTTCTGGTGAAGGACGCCGTCAAGTACGACGAGATCACCTACATGGAGATCCTGCGCCAGGGGCTGAAGGTGATGGACCTGACCGCCGTGAGCCTGTGCAAGGACAATAACCTGCCCATGATTATCTTCAACATGAACCAGCCGGGGAACATCCGCCGGGTGGTGCTGGGCGAAAAAGTCGGCTCGCTGGTGACGGCGTGAGAGCAGGGAATAGGGAATAGGGAATAGAAAACACCGTGGAAACGCGCAAGCCAGCACGGCTGAATGCATTGACGGGGCTGCGTTTCTTTGCGGCTATCAACATCGTTTTTTTTCACTTTTCCAATCCACAATTGTTTGGCTTCCTGGCCCCGGTGGTCAACGCCGGCTATGTCGCGCTGGGACTGTTTTTCCTGCTCTCGGGCTTTGTGCTGGCTTACAACTACGGCGGCCAGGCGCGAGCCGGCCAGCTGGAAAAGGTGCGCTTCTGGAAGGCCCGCTTCACGCGGCTCTATCCCGTCTACCTGCTGAGTTTGCTGCTGAGCTGGCGGATGGTGGTCCCGGAGTACGGCGCCCACGCGTATCCGGTCTACTGGCACAACATAGCGCTGATGCCGCAGCACGGAATGTTCTGGGTCGGCATGGTGTTGACGCCGCTACTGTTGCAGGGCTGGTTTCCCACGCTGGCCACCTTTCTGAACACGCCGGCCTGGGCGATGCCGGCCGAAGCCTTCATGTACGTCCTCTTCCCCTGGCTGGCCAGAGTCAAGCGTCCGGCGCGGATTGGGCCTTCACTGCTTCAGTTGGCCGGGGTCTGGGCCGTGGGCTTAATTCCCGGCGCGCTCTACATGATCTTCCAGCCGGACGGCATCGCGCATCCGGATCGCTGGAGCTACGGGTACTGGCTGTGGGCGCTCAAGTACACGCCGCTGCCTCATCTGGCCAGCTTTGTCTTCGGCATTCTGCTGGCCGGCCTGGATGCGCTGGTGCCGCGCTCGAGCCGCCTGCGCCTGCTGCTGGGGCTGGCCGGCTTTGCCGGGGTCTTCATCCTGCTGGAGTTGGGGCCGCTGGTGCCCTTTGTCCTCCTCCACGACGCCCTGCTGATGCCCCTGTTCGGCTGCATCGTCCTGGGGCTGGCCGGGGAGAATCCGCTGTCTACGGCGTTCAGTTTTCGCCCGCTGGTCTTTCTGGGCGAGGCCAGCTACTGCCTTTACGTGCTGCACTTCAACTTGTGGATGTGGATTCACGACACCCACCTGCCGGAGCGGCTGGGAGTGGCGCGCTTCGACCCGTGGATCAGCTACGCGGCGCTGCTTGCCGTGGCCGTGGCGGCGATGCTACTGGTGGAGAAGCCCGCGCAGCGTCAACTGCGCAAGTGGATGGGAGCGTAAGAATGCCCGCAACCACCGATCTGCCCGTCCCCATGCGCGCGCTATTGGACGGCGCACGCCGCAAGCAGTCCGCCCTGCTCGATCTTATCCAGCAACTGGTGCGGGCTGAGTCGCCCTCGGACGATAAGGCCGCCGTGGACGCCTGTGTTTCGCTGGCCGTAGCGCACGCCAAGGCTCTGGGCGGGCGCGTCAAGCTCCATCGCCAGCGCGGCTATGGAGATCTGCTGGAGGCGCGCTTTAGGCCAAAATCCAAAACCGGAGCCGCTGATAAAGCCAGCCGCACCCTACTGCTCGGCCATCTGGACACGGTCTGGCCGCTCGGCACGCTCAAGACCATGCCCTGCCGCCTCGCCGAAGGCCGGCTCTGGGGTCCGGGCACGCTGGATATGAAGGCCGGCGCGGCCATGGCCTTCACCGCCATCGAAATGCTCTCCGAGGCCGGACTGTTGCAGCGTGAAATCGTCCTGCTGCTCACTGGCGACGAGGAGATCGGCAGCCCGGTCTCGCGGCCTGTTATCGAGCGGCTGGCGAAGGAATGCTCCGCAGTCTTCGTTTTAGAGCCTGCGCAGGGGCTGGCCTATAAGACCGCCCGCAAAGGCACAGGGAACTGGCGCATCGACGTGACCGGAGTAGCCGCGCACGCCGGGGTGGACTTTGAAAAAGGCGCGAGCGCCATTCTGGAGCTGGCCCACATCATCGAAACTGTCACCGGCTGGACCGATCTCAAGCGCGGAGTGACGGTGAACGTGGGCGTCATGGGCGGCGGGACCAAGAGTAATGTAATTGCCGCCCAGGCCTGGGCGGAGATCGATCTGCGCATAGTCCGCAAGGCCGACGGAGCGCGCATGGCGGGAAAATTCGCTGCGCTTGAGCCGGTGGACAAACGCTGCACGCTCACCGTCCAAGACGGCATTAACCGTCCGCCCATGGAACGCACTCGCTCGACTGTACGGCTCTACCGCCAGGCCAGGGCGCTGGCCGCCGAGCTGGGATTTGCGCTGGAAGAAGCCCTGAGCGGCGGCGCATCCGACGGCAACCTCACCTCCGCGCTGGGCATTCCCACCCTGGACGGCATGGGCGCGGTGGGCGAAGGCGCGCACGCCCGCCATGAATCCATCCTGGTGGAGCATCTGGCCCCCAGAACCGCCCTGCTGGCGGGGATGCTGGCGGGGTGCTAAACCACCGCAGCGCCTGATAAACTCGCCACTAGCACCACCCGGAGTTAACCACGCTATGAAGCATGCAGCTCTGATTCTGTTGTTGGCGGCCAGCACCGTGGCCGCAAGCGCCCAAGCCCCCACTACGCCGGCCACTCCTGCGGCCAAACCCGCCGTCACGGCCGCCAAACCCGCTACTCCGGCCGCCAAGCCGGCCGCACCTGCCTCGAAATCCGCTGCCCCGGCAGCGAAAGCAGCTCCGGCAACGCCCCCAACAATCGCGGCGGTCATCAAGGCGCCCGCCGGAATTCCGCCGGTTCCCGGAATTCAAAAGCCGATCTTCACGGTCGCCCTGCGCTACCAGGAGATCAAAATCGGCACGGGCCCCCTGGCCGAGCCCAACAAGCTGTACAAGGTTCTTTACACCGGCTACCGGGCCTCCGACGGAGTCAAGTTTGACTCCTCCGACGACCATCGTATTCCTCTGAGGGACAAGGACGGCAAGCCGGTGATGGGCGATGACGGCAAGCCCAAGCTCGGCGATCCGCAGCCGATGCCCTTTCCTCAGGGAATGGGCGGCGTGATTATCGGCTTTGATCAGGGCTTTGCCGGCATGAAGGTCGGCGGTAAGCGCCGCATCTTTATTCCCTGGCAAATGGCTTATGGAACACGCACGATCCCGGACCATGGCCCGGATCATCCGGGGATTCCAGCCAAATCCGACCTGATCTTCGACGTCGAGTTGGTCGATGTGAGCGAGATCCCCCCGACGCCGGCCCGCCCGCCGATGGGCGGACCGCGCCCGATGCCTGGCGGCGCACCGCATCCCGGCGCTCCAGGCGCACCTCCGCAACCAGGCGCACCACCGACGCCCGGCGCTCCGCCCAAGCCGCCTGTCCCGGCTGCACCCGCTCCAGCGACAGCGCCCGCGGCTACGCCAGCTTCCAGCGCGGTTCCAGCCCCGACAGCCGCACCAAAGCCCGCTACGCCGCCTGCGCCGGCCACCACTCCGGCTCCGCCGCCAACTCCGGCAGCGCCAGCTCCACCTCAACCGAAGTAGCATCCAGCATCCCGGACCCCATCCTTGCCGCAAAGCACGAGAGCGGCGGGGATGGGGTTGCGTTTTTACCCAGCGTGACGGCCAACTCAATCCAATGCGGACCAAATCCATGAGGACGGCGCGGAGACAATTCGAGCTGGTTGCCGCGCTGCTGGGCGAAGAGACAACCTTGTCGCTGGCCACGACCGGGGAGGACGGACAGGCCTGCGTGGCGCCGCTCTTCTACATTGTGGATAAAGAACTTACGCTCTATTGGCTCTCCTCCGAGAGCAGCTTGCACAGCCTGAACCTCGCCGCAAATCCCCACGCCGCTGCTACCGTCTACCGCAGCGTGGAAAGCTGGAGAGAGATTCGCGGCGTGCAGGTACATGGACCGGTAAGCAAGGTGACCGAGCCTGATCGCCGCGCCGCGCTGGTCAAGGCCTACTGCGAGCGATTCAAGCTGGGGCGCGTGCCGCGCATGGCCCTTAGAATCAGCACTTTGTATTGCCTTAAACCGGAGTTTATCCGCTACATCGACAATGCGCGAGGCTTCGGGTACAAGTTTGAACTCACGCTCCGGCCACCCGCAGTGGGGGGACTTGCCCCTTCAACAGGCTCAGGGCAGGCGGCCCAGGCGGACGCCTGCGCCACGAACCTTCCCAGTTCCGAAAATACGTCCCTGAGGCACCCGGCGGGGCAGCTAGCAGTCAGGAGATCGTGGAGGATCTAGTCAAGAAATGGGCGCTAGAGCATTTTCAATTTGAGTGATGTTCCCGCCCTTCCAAGCCGCAATCAGCATCTTTCCCTTCTCGGTAATGTTTACAGAGTACGAGACTAGCTGAAATTGGTTATTCGCCTTTTGCTCGACGGTCGCGAACCCTGCTGCGAGGACGCTGTCAAAATGCAACAATCCGTCGCCACTTACGATCAGGAAGTCATGATCCAGACCACCAAGAAACAGTAGCCGGTCGATCGTTTGCACGTCGAATGCGCGACCAATTGCAATGAGCATCGCTTTCCATGCATAGATAGACTCAACTGAGATTTTGCCTCTGTGGTATAGGGCGTGGCATGTTGGGCAAAGTGCGATCAGATTGTTCACTTCATCTCCGCCGCCTTGGGCTACTTCCCAAATGTGGTGCATATCGAGAAGTAATATCTCCCTGCATGTGGGTACGGCACAGCGATAACCGGCCTCGGTGAGGAGAAGAGTCTTCGTTGTTAACCCAATGTCTTCTCGCGGACGCCCTTTCTTCAATACCAGCGCCGTTCGGGAATTATTGTTCTTCGCTTGCGAAGGTTTCTTGGAGGGCTTAGGCATGATGAGATACCTTTGCGGCCTTTTTCACAACCTTTTTGGGTTTGGCTATTCCGAGTAGTGCGTTCAATGTTCCTTTGGGTAGTCGGGCGAATAGGTTACTCCAACGGAAAGTCAATATTCCGTCGTCGTTTGTTTCAGGCTGCAAGATGTCATGCTGTCGGATTTGACTGAGGTGATAATCCAACGCCGGGATGTTTGCGTAACCAAGTTCCGCCCGGAGCTCTTCCTTGGTCTTGGGGGTTTCGCATGCCGCCACGATTGCATTCACGGCAGAAGACGTC
>Ga0371490_1001661_pt1 | contig 11153 bp, 5 predicted proteins | sample MB2SIPfraction_FD_207959 | JGI IMG/M metagenome (GOLD analysis project Ga0371490, IMG submission 207959) | Lab enriched peat soil microbial communities from McLean, Ithaca, NY, United States - MB28FN SIP fraction | ecosystem: Environmental > Terrestrial > Soil > Wetlands > Peat | place: USA...
CGGATGGTGGCGTAGAAGTCATCGGGCGTCAGGGTGCGGTGATCGAGCGGCGTGGCGTCCTGGTTCTCGTAGAGCTTGATGTTGAACTTCAGCCGGCCCACGCGCGAGAAGTCGTACTTACGCGCGTCGAAGAACATGCCTTCGAAGAGCGCCGTGGCCGTGTCCAGCGTCGGCGGGTCACCCGGACGGAGCTTGCGGTAGATCTCGATCAGCGCCTCTTCGGGCTTGTGAATGGAATCGCGCTTGAGGGTGTTGGTGATGATGTTGCCCACGTCGTCGCGATCCGGGAAGAAGACCTCGAAGCTGCTCGCTCCCGAAGAGAGGATCTTGTGCAGGCGGTCGGCGGTGAGCTCCACGTTGGCCTCGACGATCACCTCGCCGGTGTTCAGATCGACCACATCGGCAGCCGTCATGGCACCATCGATCTCGGCGGCCTCCACCTCAACCCGCTCGATGGCGGCGCTGCGCAGGGCCTTCAGGGTGTGCGCGGTAACCTTGCGGCCGGCGTGCGCAATCTCTTCGCCGTTGTGCACCACGGCGTGCGTGGGCTTGGCGCCGCTCAGGTGGGTGTGCTGCTTGACATCCTGCGGAACCACCCACTCCAGCTTGCCGTCGTTGATCTGGATCTTGTCGACCGTGTAGAAGGTCTTGAGGATCTCCTCGTCGGAACGCAGGCCGAGGGCGCGCAGGAAGATGGTGCCCAGGAACTTGCGCTTGCGGTCGATGCGGACATAGAGGGTGTTCTTCTGGTCGTACTCGAACTCCACCCACGAGCCGCGGTAGGGAATGATCTTGCCCAGGAAGTAGGTGCGGTTGTTGGCGGTCTCAAAGAAGACGCCCGGCGAGCGGTGCAACTGGGAGACGATGACGCGCTCGGTGCCGTTGACGATGAAGGTTCCGTTGGGCGTCATCAGCGGGATATCGCCGAAGAAGACTTCCTGCTCCTTGATGTCGCGGATGGTCTTGTTGCCGGTCTCGGCGTCCTTGTCGTAGATGGTCAGACGCACGGTGACCTTGAGCGGGGCGGAGAAGGTCATACCGCGCTCTTCGCACTCCTGCTGGTCGTACTTCAGCTGCAGGCTGACCGGGTCGCCGCACTTGTTACAAAAGTCGGGGGTGTTCTTGTTGTAGGTGCCGCACTTGTGGCAGAGCACATCGCCCGGCAGGAAGGGGTCGGTGATGACCATGGCGCCGCAACGCACGCAAGCGGTGCGCAGGTGGTGGAGGCCCTTCAAGTGGCCGCACTTGCACTCCCAGTTGCCGATCGAGAAGTCGACGAAGTCCAGCTGCGAGATGCCGCGGAAGTCGGTGATCGGGAAGACCGACACGAAGACCGACTGCAGCCCCGAGTCGTCGCGCTCATTGGGCAGCTTGTCCATCTGCAGGAAGCGCTCATAGCTGCGCCGCTGCACTTCAATCAGGTTGGGAATGCGGGTAGCGGTGGGAATCTTGGAAAAATCGAGCCGGCTGCGAAGCGCGCGAATCTCGTTGGGCATGTCCACTCCTAAGACCCATATGGGTGGCATCTGTTTCCAGATGCCCGGCTGGCGCTCGAGTCTCGTGTGCGCCGGCCGAAGCCCGTAAATAGTCCAAAACGAAAACTGCTGGAGGCGGTACCCGGCGAAGGGCTGCCTCACTCGTCTGTTCTCCGGCTTCCGTGGCGATGCTGCTGGCCGCGGATCCGTGTTCACCCAGGACGTAGGGTTCGACAGCTGTCCGGTGAAGAAATCCACACGAACCGTTGCCGACAGGGCTGGATGTGAGCTAGACTGCGCTCAGTTGGGGAAGCTGCTCAAGCGGAGTGCGTTTTTTGGAAACGCTACTTCTCCGCCGGGAACGCATGTGCGACAGGGCATAAATGTGTGGGTTCCGGATACACATGATACTGGAACCGGGAGACACGAAAAGCCCGCAAGGACGCAATGCCTCACGAGCGCGGCTTGAAGCCAGTGCTCCCAATCGAATTCTTTCGCCCCGCAGTCGCTGCTCCCAATACTCGCTTCCGCCGCCTGCCAGTCACTCGACACCCGTCAGCAATTACCCGCCTGGTCTTCAGGTAAACCGCTGACACAAAGGCACTTAATTTCCAGATCTGCCACTCGCCCAGAGCCTGACCGCTCTGCCCGACAGCACCTGTGTGCCCTACCAAGCACTCGCAAAGAAAACCAATCCCCAACACACGCGGTCCAGCCCCCGGCACGGGTTCGCATACGGCCACCCGAGCCGGAAAGACGCGCAACGATTATCGTAGCGCGTCCCGGCTGGACATGCAAGTGTGGGTAGGTAACTACTTGATTTCGACGGTTGCGACGCCGTCAAACTTCTTCTTGATAGCCTCGGCCTCTTCCTTGGTCGCGTTCTCCTTGAGCGGCTTGGGAGCGCCGTCGACCAGGTCCTTGGCTTCCTTCAGACCGAGCGAGGTGACCTCGCGGACGGCCTTGATGGTGTTGATCTTGTTCGCGCCGGCGTCCTTCAGGATCACCTGGAACTCGGTCTTCTCTTCCGCAGCCGGAGCGGCGGCAGCAGCGCCACCGGCCACAACCACGGAAGCCGCGGCAGCGGCCGACACGCCGAGGGTCTCTTCGAGTTCCTTCACGAGGGCAGCAGCCTCAAGCAGGCTCAGGCTGACGATCTGTTCCTTCAACTGTGCGATATCCGCCATTTTTCTTCTCCAATCAGAATCTGATGATTTGTGTTACCCGGTCACCTGAGCCATCCGCCAAGTTTCCGATGCGCCAGACCTGCGCCCTCAACGGCACCCGATGACCAAAACCCTTAAAACAGCCGCTGGCTTCTAGCTGCCAGCCTTTAGCTCCATCCTTCCGGCCGATGCCGCCAACCGTCCCATGGACAAGCTGGAAGCTAGCGGCTAAAGGGCAGGAGCTGCGACAGCTTAAGCTGCCGCGAACTTTTCCTTTTCGACACCCTGGCCAATGACCACAGCCAGATCGCGGCCGGTGGCATTGATGACCGTCGCCAGGCGCTGGCCCGGGGAGTTGATGAGGAACAGCAGCTTGGCGAAGATCTCTTCCTTGCCTGGCATGGTGGCCAGAGCCTTGACCTCTTCGACATTCAGCAGCTCGCCGTCCACAATGCCCAGCTTGAACTGGAACTCGGCATTCTCGCCGGCCCACTTGGCAAAGGCCTTGGCCAGAGCCACGGGATCGCCGGAGGTGAAGGCCACCGAGTTGACGCCCTTCAGGCCCTTCAGCGCGCCCTCGATCTGGGTGCCCTTGCCGGCGATGGGAGCCAGCTTGTTCTTGAGCACGCGATACTTGCCACCCGCCTCGCGGATGGTCTTGCGCAGCTCGAAATCCTTGGCCACGGTCAGCTTGGCAAAGGTGCCAATGATGGCCGTCGTCGAACCTTCCAGCTCCTTGGTGAGCAGTTCGACCTTTGCGTTCTTTTTCGCCTTCGAAATCGCCATTGTCTTTTCCTTTTCCGAGGACTCGACCGGGAGGCTCATGCCTCGACCGGTGTCCCAGATTCTCTTTGCCTGATCGGTTCAGCTCCGGCCGCTTAGTGCTTGCCCGTAGCTTCCACAGCCGCCGGATCCAGCGGCACGCCGGGGCCCATCGAGGAGCTCAGCGTCACACTTTTCACGTACTTGCCCTTGGCTGCCGAAGGCTTGCTGCGGACCACAGCACCCATCACGGTGGTGGCGTTGTCGATCAGCTTCTGAGCATCGAAGCTGAGCTTGCCCACCGGGACATGCACCAGGCTGGTTTTGTCGGCGCGATACTCCACCTTGCCGGCCTTGATCTCCTTGACCGCGGCCGCCACATCCATGGTCACCGTGCCGGTCTTGGGGTTGGGCATCAGGCCCTTGGGGCCGAGCACCTTGCCCAGGCGGCCCACCACCTTCATCATGTCCGGGGTGGCGATCAGGGCATCGAAGGCCGTCCAGCTTTCCTTCTGAATCTTCTCCACCATCTCTTCGCCGCCCACGAAGTCCGCGCCCGCTTCCTGCGCTTCCTTCTGGCGGTCGCCGGTGGCGATCACGGCCACGGTCTTGGTCTTGCCCAGGCCGTGGGGCAGAACCACGGTTCCGCGCACCATCTGGTCGGCGTGACGGGTGTCAACGCCCAGACGCAACGTCAGGTCGACGGTCTCGTCGAACTTGGCAAACTTGACCTGCTTGAGCAGATCGACGGCTTCAACCAGCGTGTAGCTCGGCTTGGTTACAGCCGCGCGCGCCTTCACAATGTTCTTGCTGTCTTTTCTCGCCATTCTTCCCTCGTCTCCCACCGCTTTTGCCAGCTCCCGAGAAAGGAGAGCCCGGAGCAAGTGCCCGAGCAGCTGGTCTGAAAACGCCGCTGCAAGCATTGCCTCGAACGGGTTCAAAAGCCGTGGTGCTGATGACTGCGCAGAAGTATCCCTGCGCACATCCATAGATCATACCGAACCGGCTGCGGGATTGCAACCGGCGGGAGACTCACCGGCAGCCTGTCCCATCCCAGACACTTCCCGTTTTCTTCGATTTATGGCATTCTTGCTGCCATGGGAAACAAGGACAAAGGCCGCAAGGAAGCCAAGAAAGCGCCCAAACCCAAACCGAAGCCAGAGCCCGGCCGGCGTACCGAGCTGTTTGCCGCGCCTCCCGTCAAGTAGCTTCAGGACGACTTTCGTTCCCCCTCCATCTGCACAGCGGATGCGTGCGGGAAATCCCTGCTTCGGGACGAACGGTGGCGCACAGTCGGCTCCGTCGACCGTCCGTTTTCCGCCCCTCCCCCCACCCCAACCACACCCTCCGGAGGAGCTTGATGCGACGCCTGCTCTGCCCTGCCGCTCTGGCTCTGCTGCTCTGCGGCGGCAGCCTCTTCGCGCAGATTGCTCCCCATCCCGCACTGCCCGCGCCGGTTCCGGCCGGCCGGCCCACCATCGGGCTGGCGCTGGAGGGCGGCGGCGCGCTCGGACTGGCCCACGTGGGCGTGCTCCAGTGGATGGAAGACCATCGCATTCCTGTGGACCGGATTGCCGGCACCAGCATGGGTTCGCTGGTCGGCGGCCTCTATGCCTCCGGGCTCACCCCTGTCGAGCTGCGCGCGCTGGCCACCGGCAATGCCTTCCAATCGGTCTTCACCCTGCAGACGCCCTACGCCGACGCCAGCTTCCGCCGCCGCCAGGACCGGCGCGAACTGCCCGGCGCCCTGACCGCCGGTCTGCGCCACGGATTCCTGCTCTCCAATGCCCTGATCGACGATCGCGGTGTGGATGCCTTTCTGGCCACCAATATGGCGGCCTACAACTCCAGCACCCTCGATTTTGACCGCATGCCGATTCCCTTCCGCTGTGTGGCCACCGACCTGAACACCCTGGGGCCGGTGGTATTCAGCTCCGGTCCGCTACCCTCCGCGGTGCGCGCTTCAATCTCCATTCCCGGCGTCTTTCCGCCGGTAGTGGACAGCCGCGGCCATGCGCTGGTGGACGGCGGCATCATGGACAATCTGCCGGCCGACATCGCGCGCAACGATCTGCACGCCGACGTGGTGATTGCCATCCACCTGGACGACGGCGGCGCCGTGGGCGGCGTGGACACCAGCTCGATTGTGGGCGTGCTCAACCGCGCCTTCTCGGCCGGCATCTACCGCAATGTCCAGCAGAGCATGAAGGCCGCCGACCTGGTGATTTCCATTCCGGTCGGCGCCTACTCCGGCACGGATTACAACAAGGGCGGCCAGCTGATTCACGAGGGCTATCTGGCCGCCGAGCGCAACCGCGCCGCGCTGCTGCCGTACGCGCTCGCTCCCGATGCGTGGGCCGCGCACCTGGCCGCCCGCCGTGCGCGCATCCATCCCCAGCCGGGACTGCTGCGCGCGGTGCGTGTGGAAGGCGGCACGCCGGTGGCCCGCGCCAGCGCCACGGCCGATGTGGCGCAACTGGAAGGCAAACCGATCGCTACAAACGCCACGCTGGATGCGCTGAAGCCGATCCAGTCCAACGGCGACTATGCAGCCGGCTATGAGACCTATCTGGCCGCGCCGCCGGCTCCCGGCGCGACGCCCGCGCCCGACGATGCGCTGCTGGTGCGTTTGACCAGAGATCCCAAAGGCCCACCGTTTCTGCTGCTGGCGCCGGTCATCGCCTCAGCCACCTCGAATCCGCAACGCGTGGCGCTGGATCTGCGCCTGATCGATCAGGATCTGGGCGGCTTCGGCTCCGAACTGCGCGCCAGCGCCCGGCTGGGCACCGTATCCAACCTCTCCGGCGAGTACTTCCGCCGGCTCTCCACTTCCGGCTGGTACCTGCAACCCATGGGCGCGGCCAGCCGCCAGCCGGTCTACATCTGGGTCAACCAGAAGCGCGTGGCCGAGCGCTCGCAACAAGACCTTTCCGGCGGGCTGGAGTTCGGGCGCACCTTCTCGAATACGGCGCAGGTTGCCATCCAGTGGCGCGCGCAGCAAACCCACTGGGCGCTGGTCACCGGCTCCGGCGGCGGACCGGCCTTCTCGGGGGCGGCACAAACCGGCCAACTGCGGGTCGTGATCGACCATACCCAGTCCAGTACGATTTCGCCCCACGGCTGGCGGTTGGTGGCCACCGGCGGCGCGCTTTACAACGCCGTGGACTCGGCCAACGCTCCGCTGGCGCAGCTATCCTTTGGCGCCACCCATTCCTGGCGCGATGCGAACGTCTTCGGCATCGGCACCGACGTCAACACCGCCTTCCGCGCCAACATCGCCGACCCCTTCCGCTTTACCCTGGGCGGGCCGCTGCGGCTCTCGGCTTCCTCTTTCGACGAGTTCCGCGGAACCGACACCTATCTGGCCCGCGCCGGCTATCTGCGCCGGCTGGCCGCGCTGCCCACCGGGCTCGGACAAGGGCTTTACGCCACCTTCGCCTACGAAGCTGGCCAGGTGTGGTCGCCGGAGGAACACGCGATCCTGCGTCAGGACGGCATGGTGGGCCTGGTGGGCGCAACCCCGGTGGGCCTGCTCACCGTGGGCTTCTCCGCCGGCGACGCCGGCCATCGCAAGCTATTCCTCACCCTGGGGCGGTGGTTCTAGTCCGTGCGCGTGCTCAATGCCCGCCAACTCAGGCCGAGATTCACCTCCAGGATGGAGGCGAATGCGGTCCGATAATCCCCCGTACCGTGGCAGCATCGCTCAGATTTGCATACCAGGGCCAGATGCTCAGAGTGCCACAATCCCATCGCTCGAACCCCAATCCTGACTCACCCTGCGCCGGCCAGCCCTCGCGTGACTTCAATTATTAGCCAGGGATTCATCTGTTTTTTATACTCCCTGCCTAGCGTGATCCATATAGATTCTCAGCCTGTCCGGGTTCACAAACCGAAGGCGGGATTCTTTGCGCCGTTTCCGCTCGATGAGCTGGATATTCCGGCTATGCGGGTTGTTGTCCGCAGCCGCAAGCGCGTTGATCCTCTCTTCACTGCTATTAGCAGTCCCATCGATCACGTTGTTGCAACCATTTGGAGTGCCACTATGAAATCATTCTTCCGAACCTTGCCTGCGTTCGGGGTCTTTGTCGCAGTCCTTGGCCTGTTGGCCGCTGCTCCTGCATTGCTTGCCCAGACCACCACCCAGGGAGCCATCGCCGGCACTGTCAGCGACAACACCGGCGCCGTGCTGCCGAATGCTGTCGTCAAGATTGTGAACGACGCCACCAATAACGAGTCGGTGCTGCATTCGAACGCAACTGGAGACTTCACTGCCCATCTGCTCGAACCGGGCACCTATACCGTTGTCGTCAACGTGACCGGATTCAGCACCTATCGCGCCAAGCAGGTCATCGTCCAGGTCGGCCAGACCACCACGCTGGAGGTCAAGCTGAGGCCTGGCGCCGAAAGCAGCTCGGTGGAAGTCACGGCCGAAGCGCCTGTGATCGACACTTCCTCGCCGGAGTTCTACTCGAACATCAACCAGGAGGCGTTGAACAGTCTGCCCATCAACAATCGCCGCTGGTCAGCTTTAGCGTTGATGACTCCGGGCGTCACCGTGGATACCAGCGGCTACGGCCTGATCAGCGTGCGCGGCATCAGCACCATTCTGAACAATGTGATGATCGACGGCGCCGACGACAACCAGGCCTTCTTCTCCGAAGAGCGCGGACGTACCCGCGAAGCTTACTCAACCTCCGGTTCCGCGGTAAGAGAGTTCCAGGTGAACGCCGGTGTTTACCCGGCCGAATTCGGCCGCGCCGCCGGCGGCGTGGTCAACTCCGTGACCAAGAGCGGAACCAACGCGTTGCATGGCCAAGCGTACTTCTACGACCGCGAGAGTAACTGGAACGCCTTCCAGAATCAGACCGTGCTGACCCAAAACGTAAACGGCACCAACGTCTCCACGCCTCTGAAGCCCGAGGATCTGCGCAAAATTTACGGCTTTACCGTCGGCGACGCGCTGATCAAGGACAAGCTCTTCTGGATCTACACCTACGATCAGCACACCCACATCTTCCCCATGTACGGCGTTCCGACCAAACCGGCGAACTTCTTCCAGCAGCCTGACGTACTGGGCTCAGCCGGCGATACGGCCTGCACCAACACCGGCTACATGCCCATCTCGGGAGCCGGCACTCCTTCCGGCGTCACCACGGCCAACTCCACGCTCGACCAGCAGATCTGCACCCTGGCCGCCCGTCTCTCCCAGTCCGCGCGGACCACCTACGGCGCCAACGTCACCTACTCCGACGCCCTCACCCTTTATAACAACGGCATCAACGCGATCAACGCCGACATGGGCCTGATCCCGCGCGCCGGCTACCAGGAGATCAATACCCCCAAGATCGATTGGGCTATTAACTCCAAAAACCATGCCAGCTTCCTCTATCACCGCCTGCGCTGGGATTCACCCGGCGGTGTGCAGACCACCGCTACGGGCGACTACTCGTTCGACTCGGCGGGCAACGACTTCGTCAAGCTGGACTACGGCGTCGCCAAGCTGATCAGCCAGATCACCCCGTCGATCAGCAACGAGGTGCTTTACCAGTACGGTCGCGAGCTGAACGACGAAACCCTGCAGCCGATCACCGCCTACGACACTGCGAACCTGGTGAACAGTACGCCAGGCGGCATCGACGGCAGCGGCGCCAACGACCCCTATGTGCAGCTCTACACCACCATCGGTCTTTACATCGGCGCCCCGTACTACTCCTTCCGTCCCGCCTACCCCGATGAACGCAAGTGGCAGATCGGCGACGTCCTCTACTACACCAAGGGCCGCCACAACATGAAGTTCGGCGTGGACATGGTCCACAATTACGACATCGAAAACCAGTCCCAGTATTACGAAGGCAAGTACACCTACAGCACCAACCTAGCCAACTACTTCGCCGACCTCTACTCGAAAGGCGCCAGTACCGGTACCTGCAACAGCACGATCCTCTCGGCTGCCACCAAGACCGGAACAGCCAACACGGCAATCGGCGCCTATCCCTGCTACAACACGTTCTTACAGGACTACGGTCCGTCAGCCTTCGACCTGGCCACCATGGACCAGGGCTACTTCGGCCAGGACGATTGGAAGGTCGGTCCCCGCCTGACCTTGCAGGCCGGCCTCCGTTACGACTATGAAGCGTTGCCCGCGCCCTACGCCGCCATGACCACGGCCACCGGAAGCTACGTTCCCTTCAACGGCCTGACCAACCATCCCAGCGACCATAGCGGCTTCGGACCGCGCATCGGCTTTGCGTACGACGTCTACGGCCAGGGCAAGACCGTGCTGCGCGGCGGATACGGCATCTATGTAGGCCGCATCACCAACGGCAACATCGGCACGGCGCTCTCCTCCACCGGCAGCCCGCTGGCACAGGGTAGCTCCTCAGTAACCCACTCTACCGGTCTGGCTTCCGAACCGCTTTTCGACTACACCTTCACCTCGGCTCAGGTCAGCAGCGCCGGAACGGTCAAGCCCAGCGCCTACTACTTCGACGCCAACCTGAAGACGCCCAAGGTGCAGGAGTTCGACCTGATCCTGCAGCAGGAGATCGGCAAAGGCAACGTCTTCGCCCTCAGCTATCTGGGCGGGCTGGGCCGTCATCTGCCCAACTTCCTGGACGTCAATCTAAATCCCACCACCACCATGACGCAGTTCACCATCAGCGACACCACCGGCCTCGGCCCGCTTCCCAACGGAACCGTACTGAACGTCCCGGTCTACAACTCCTATGGCAACACTGCGCTACTGGGCGCGGCCGCGGCCAACTTCCAGGCCATCACCGAATACACCAGCAACATCAACTCCAGCTATAACGCCATGGCGGTTGAATTCCAGAACCGCAGCCTGCATTCGGTGCAGTTCGACGTTAATTACACCTGGGCCCATTCGCTGGACTATTCGCAGAATGCCTCCACGGCCGGCAACAGCAACAACTGGTTCGATCCCTACCAGAACCCGCGTATCAACTACGGCAACAGCACCTGGGACATCAAGGACCGCGTGGTGGCCTACGCCGTCTATAACCTGCCCAACTTCCACGTCAACCAGGCCCTCCGCTACGTGACCAACGACTGGAAGATCGACACCACGTACCAATGGCAGACGGGTCTGCCCTACACGGCCGGTGTCAGCGCCAGCAGCAACGGCATTGTCAGCGGCCTGAACGGCTCCGGCAGTTCCTCGTTCATCCCGCAAGCGGGCTTCAACAACTACTTTCAGCCCGATACGATGGTCGACGATCTGCGCGTAGAGAAGGATGTCATTCTCCACAAAGGCTATCGCCTCGAGCTCATGGGCCAGGCCTTCAACCTTGCCAACCACCAGAACGTCACCGCGCTCACAAGCACCGCGTACACACTGGAAGGCACCAGCCTGGACTTCAATTACAGCGGCAACACGTTTGGGCAGGTCACCAAAACCAACAACAGCGGTTTCAGCTTCGCTCCCCGGCAAATCGAGATCGCTGCGCGCCTGTTCTTCTAATCTGACTCCCTCCTGCTGTGCTGGGAGCCAACACGCTTCGAGGTTGCTGCGCCCTTTTCCGCGCGGCAATCCCGAAGCGTTGCTGTTTCTGGAGCTGCTCTGTACCCTCTTCCCTTGTCTCCTCGGCGCCACGAACGATACTCTAAGAATCTGTCTAGATACTCGGTTTGGTTGAAGGGTACGAGCTTTAGCTCGTACATCAACAGCAGAAACCGGATGGGCTTTAGCCCCTGAGGGAGGCTTTAGGGTAGTTTGCCTTCCCTCGGCGGC
>Ga0371490_1001664_pt1 | contig 11136 bp, 9 predicted proteins | sample MB2SIPfraction_FD_207959 | JGI IMG/M metagenome (GOLD analysis project Ga0371490, IMG submission 207959) | Lab enriched peat soil microbial communities from McLean, Ithaca, NY, United States - MB28FN SIP fraction | ecosystem: Environmental > Terrestrial > Soil > Wetlands > Peat | place: USA...
CATCCCACAGCACAATGTCACCGTCCAACTCGGCACAGTCCAGAATCTGCTGATAGTCCACGCCGGCATAGACGATGGTCCCGTGCTCCAGATGTGGTTCGTACTCCTCGCGCTCTTCGATGGTGCAGTGATGGCGGTCAAGATCGGCCATGCAGGAGAAGCGCTGGCAGGCCTGCTCCGCCAGGTCTCCGTAAGGCATGGGATGCCGTACCACTACCGGCCGCCAACCCAGATCGCGCAATTCTGCGGCGATGCGGCGGGTGGCCGGGCTCTTGCCGCAGCCCGTGCGCACGGCGCAGATGCTGATGACCGGCCGCTTTGACTTCAACTGCGTGTGCTGCTTACCGGCTAAAACAAAGTCGGCGCCGGCAGCCACCACGCGCGAGGCCAGGTGCATCACATCCATATGCGCAATGTCGCTGTAGGAGAAGATGGCCTCGTCGATTCCGTCGTGCGCAATGCGCGACTCCAGCTCGGCCTCTTCGATGATAGGAATGCCCTGCGGATAGTTAGGCCCGGCCAGCTCCGGCGGATAGTTGCGTCCGGCGATGTCGGGGATCTGCGTGGCGGTGAAGGCCACGACCTTCACCTCAGGATGGTTGCGATAAAGAACGTTGAAGTTGTGGAAGTCGCGTCCCGCTGCACCTAATATGATGACTTTCTTCATCGGCACTTGTGCGGCGCCGGACTGGCCACCGCCCTCCTGGGCCGATATGCTGCTGCCGCCCGGCGGGGTTGGCGGTGAGCGTCGTCACGTCTGCGGGTGCGCCACAGACCAAGAGACTAGTTACTAAATAGTATATTTATAGTTGAAGATCTAACATCTATGCATAAAAATTCTGAATAATGCATATATTAACAATAAGAAAGTATTGATAGTTGCATATGCATATTAGTAATGTATATACATTACTAATTAGTACTGTTTATTTTGTGATACCCCATGAAAAGAGCATGGAAAGTAAATTCCCATATCGGAACAGGTGGCCTTGGCCGATCACTGGACATATCCCATACGACTGGGTGGGATATCTCTTCTTCGGGGCCAAGATTTATTAGCGCCTGGCAATCACAATTTGCGAGGTGTTTTTTCTTGTAGCGCGGCTGTGGCGCGGTAAAACCACCCTCTTTTAAGGTTGGGCCGCCTTGCTCCCAAACAGGATGAAATCACTCACATTCTTGCTGTAAACGCGGTGTGCCATCCGATCTTCACTACAATTCGGGTACTTCAAAGCAGCTATAAGCAGGAGAAATACGAGCATCGCCAACCCGCTCCATCGCTGCAGGAAATAGCGCAACTTGCCGCCGCGGTCGCAGCGCTTGACATCGTACAGCCCGGCGGAGAGACACACTGCCCGGCATACAATCCGGGAGCAGCCGTGCATCACATGGCCGCAAGGCGAACGACCTTATCTGCGCCGGTTGCAAGGACTGTAGCGTCAATCTTGTCGTGGAGCAGGTTGTGCTGTGAATGAGCGCCGGAATGAGTCACAGCGTATCCGGCGGCTGACATACGCCATCACTAGCCACGGGGAAAGCTCAGCACTTGACGACTGGCGTTGCCTTCCGGCGCGTGTGCCCCGACAAAGAGCCGATGCTGCTCCATAGTGTCAATCATGATGTCGATCAGGGACATGATGATCTCGGGACGCAGCCGAGCCTCCTCCACCAGATGGAAGGAGCAGATCGACTTGCCCTCCCAATCCGGCAGACCGGACTCGTCGATATCCGCAAAGAGCTGGTAGCGGCCCTCGTTGGAGCACTTTGCCTTGTGGCACGCGTTGGCGAAGTGGCGTTTTTCATCGGGAAGATTAATGGCAACAAGATTGAACATTCTGCTCACTCCTTCATTTTGCGTAGCGTAATTTTGTTACCCGGCCGTACCTGTTTTACCGGCCTGCAGGTTGAGTCCCAATTCATGGCTGACAGAGTTATGAATCTCCAACAACTCACGGGCTGAGACGGCGCCCTTGTTGCGCACCGACTGGAGGCGAATCCTCGGCATCATGCACTCCACAACCATGCGAGGAACGTCGACACCAAGCTGCGCCAGGTGCTGCCGCACACTCTCCGTGCCGGAGTGACGGCCGATGACCGGCGCCGTCGCCTCCCGCCCCAACTCGCTGGCGGAGAACGGCTCAAAGCTCCGGCGATCCTTGAGCAGGGCGTGGCAGTGGATGCCCGACTCGTGCTGGAAGACGGCCTCCCCGGTGATTGGCTGCGCGGGTGGAATGGGCCGTTGTGCAGCCCGCGCCACCAGCTCACAGATCTCCGGAAGCGCACTGCTCCGGATGCCACACTCCACACCAAGTGAGTGGCGGGCGGCCATCACCACCTGCTCCAACGCGGCGTTGCCGGCGCGCTCGCCCAAGCCGGTGCAGGTTCCACTGATGGCCCCGGCTCCGGCCTGCAATGCGGCGATGCTGTTGGCGGTCGCCATGCCGAGATCGTTGTGGCCATGGAACTCGATCATGGCCGGCGCGGAGGCCTCAGAGAGCACGGCGATGGCCTCGGCGGTTTGCATGGGGTTCCAGATGCCGACCGTGTCGGCGATGCGAATGCGATGCACACCCAGCGCGGCGGCTGACATGACGAACTCACGGAGGATGAGCGGTGAGGTGCGCGAGGCATCCTGCGCTCCCACACTGACGAAATTGAAGTGCTCGCGCGCGTACTGCACCACGGTCTGCAGCTCGCGCATTGCCCAGCTTGTGTTCTTGCCAATGCAGTCGAGCTGAATTGCCGAGAGCGGAAAGGCGATGTGAATGGAGCTGAGTCCGCAGGCGGCGGTAGCGTCCACGTCCGTCATGCGGGCGCGGCTCCAGCCTGTGAGGCGGGCGCTCAGTTCAAGCTTCAGCAGTGCGCGGATGTCCTCACGTTCGGCCTCACCCATGGCGGCCACGCCGCACTCCAGCTCCGGCACACCAGCCGAATCCAGCGCGCGGGCGATCGCCTGCTTTTCGGCGCGCGTAAAGGCTACGCCCGGCGCCTGTTCGCCGTCACGCAGGGTACAGTCGATGATCCGCACAGTAGCCGTCATACAACCTCGCTCCGGTGAACCTAGGAAAGCAGATATTCGGTGGCTTCCTTGCCCTCGGCCAAGGCGTCGAGGACGGCGTCAATCTTTTCCTCGTTAACCTCGGCGTACCAGGAGCCGGCGGGGTAGACAACCATCAGCGGGCCATTCTCACAGCGATTCATACAGCCGGTGCTGGAAACCATGACGTCTTCCATGCCGCGGTCGCTCAGTTCGTTTTCAATGTAGGGCAGCAGTGAGGCGGAGTCTTTCTTGAAACACATTCCCTTGCTCTCTCCGCCGGTGCGGAAGCTGGCGCAAACTAAAATATGGTGCGTCGGTTTCTGCATGATGATTCTCCTTAATAAATGAAATGCTTATGCGCAGCCGGTGCCGGTACCCTGGCAGCCCGAACTTCCGCAGGACTTGAACTGTTTCTGCATCGCCACCGGAACTTCGCCGCTGCGGTACAGGCTCTCCATCGCCGTCGAAATCAACCCCGCGGCTTCGATCACGCGCAGGCCACTGTTCTCCAGCACCCAGCGCGGAGCGCGGCCCACGCCGCTGACGAGAATGGTGTGGCAGTCTTCCAGCGACTTGGCCAGATCACGCCAGCGTGCATTTCCGCCGCCCTCCTCGGGCGTGTCGCGCATGGCCACCAGCCGGGGAGAAATCTCGTCGAACTCAAAGACCCAGACTTTTTCGGCCTCGCCGAGGTGCTGGTTGATGAGAATGCCCTCCATGCTGGCCACGGCGACATAGGGACGCGTGCTGCGATCGTCGAAAAGTCCAGCGGCGGAGTCCTTCATCAGCGAGACCAGTTCAGCGGACTGATCCTGGCCGAGCAAACCGACGGCATCGGCACGGCAGCGTGTACAGTGCTCCATCTGCGGAATGATTTCGGCCACCCGGCCGCGAATCGCCTTGACCTCTGAGAGCGGCATCTCGGTGAAACCGGCAAACGGAGTGTTGGCCACCGGGTAGAGCGGGATGCAGTTCATAACGTCGGCGCCCAGCGTGCGCATCTCCTCGGCCACCACGGCGGCGTGCTCGTCATTGATGCCGGGCACGATGATGGTGTTGATCTTGAGCGTGATGCCGGCGCCCTTGACGGCGCGTATGGAGTCCAACTGACGCTCCAGCAGAACCCGTGCGGCCTGCTCGCCGCGATAGATGGTCTTGTGGTCGCGCACCCAGCTATAGATGCGGCTGCCAATTGCGGGATCGACCGTGTTCACCGTGACGGTGACGTGGCTGACCTCGAGCCGCGCAAGGTCCTCGGCGTAGGGAGCAAGGTTCAGGCCGTTGCTGGCCACGCAGAGCAGCATTTCGGGATATTTTTCTCGCACCAGACGCAACGTTTCCAACGTCTCGTCGGGGCTGGCAAAGGGATCGCCCGGGCCGGCGATACCGACCACTCTCAGTTGCGGCACGCGCTCCATCACCTTGTCCAGATACACCAGCGCCTGGCGGGGCTCCAGCACCGCGCTGGTCACTCCGGGGCGGCTCTCATTCATGCAGTCGAACTTGCGATCGCAATAATTGCACTGGATGTTGCACTTGGCCGCCACGGGCAGGTGAATGCGCCCGGTGGTGTGACGTTTGTCCGAGTTGAAACAAGGGTGCTGTGTCAGGTCCAGTGCCATCTTCCACCTCTACAAGTAGCTGTATCCGATTGCATTCGAGTCCTGCTTCACCTCCAGCAGGGTGTTGACGACGAGATCGAACAACTGCTGTGCACCGCGATAACCGAGGTGCAGAATACGTTGTCCTCCAATACGGTCATGGATGGGAAAGCCAACGCGGATCAGCGGCACGCCGAGTTCGCGCGCCAGCTTGGCGGCCTTGCTGCTGCCGATGACGAAGTCCACCTTCAACTCTTTCAGCTCGAGCTCCTCGGCGATGGTCATGAAGTCCACGCCCTCGCGCACCATGGCCGGTTTGCGCAGATGCGTGGTGACCTCGGCGATGCTGCGGGCGAAGGCTCCGCTTTTGCCGCCGCTGGCGCAGAGCACGGGCTGCACTCCGGTCTCTGCCAAAAAAGACGTGAGGCCGACGACCATGTCCTCGTCGCCAATGACCAGGGCGCGCTTGCCGAAGAGATACTTGTGTCCATCAACGTAGGCGTCCACCAGGCGTCCGCGCTCGCGCATGTACTTTTCCGGAGTCTTGTGGCCGCTGAGCTTTTCCATCGCGGAGAAGAAGATGTCGCTCTCGTTGATTCCTATAGGCAGGCCGATGCGTTTGGCCGGCACGCTAAAACGCTCCTGCAGGAACGATGCGGCGGTGCGTTTTTGACGCAGGGTGCGGCCCATCTCGATGCTGGCCCGAGCCGAGGGTGTGGCGCGCAGGGCGGCCAGGCTGGTGCCACCCTCGGGAATCTTCTTGTAGATCTCCATTGAGGGGCCGTCGAGCGTCTCCGAGTAATCCGGAAAGAGCGTGGCCGGCAGCGCAAAGTCGGCGCAAACTTCCTTGAGGAAGCGCAGGTCCTCCGATGAGACCAGGCCGGGGAAGACATTGACGAACTTATCCAGGTAGGCGCTGGGCGCGTGGCCGGCCTCGGCCAACTGCTCCACCACGGCGCGCACTGCGTCGTTGAAGCCATCAATGTGGGTGCCGCTATAGCTGGGCGTGGAGACATGCACCAGCAACGGATCGCCCACCAGGCCGGGCCGCGCACGATACTGATGCAACATGCCATGCATGTCCTCACCAATGGTCTCGGTGAGGCACGTGGTGGCGATGCCGATCAGCGCAGGATGGTACTGCGAGGTCACGTTATCCAGACCCTGGCACAGGTTCTTCTCGCCGCCGAAGATCGTCGTCGCCTCGCTGAAGCCTGAGGTGGCAATGTCCATGGGCTCGCGGAAGTGGCTGATGAGGTAGCGGCGCATGTAGGTGGCGCAGCCCTGCGAACCGTGCAGAAAGGGCAGAGCACCTTCAATGCCGCGCATCACCAGTGCCGCGCCCAGTGGGGCGCAGGCCTTGCAGGGGTTACGGGTGGAGACCCAGTTGGGCCGCGGATGGCTCTTGGAGGGGCGTGGCTGCGAGCTCATTTCACCACCTCCAGATTGCTGCCGCGCCGCCGCGGCGTCAGCCGCCACACCGGGCTCATCACGCTGCTGTATACCTCGCGTGCAAAGTTCAACATGCCTTCAAAACCGGCAAGCGCTTCCTTGCGCTCGTGGTTGTGATCGCAAAAGCCGATGCCCAGCTTGTAGGCAATGGGCCGCTCCTTGACGCCGCCGATGAAGACGTCCACATCCTTCTCTTCCAGGAAGCAGGAGAGTTCGAGCGGGTTGGAGTCGTCGGCGATGATGGTGCCCTCGTCGCAGAGTTCGCGAAGCTGTTCGTAGTCATCCTTGTTGCCGGTCTGCGAGCCCACCATCACTGTCGTCATCCCGAGGTGGCGCAGGGCGGCGACCAGCGAGAATGCCTTGAAGGCTCCGCCCACGTAGATGGCGGCGCGCTTGCCGGTGAGCGCACGCTTGTAGTCAGCAAGCTGCGGCATCAGGCGCTCCAGCTCTTCGCGAACCATCGCCTGGGTGCGCGCCATCATCTCTTTGTCCTTGAAGTGGCGGGCCACGTCGTAGAGCGACTTGGACATGTCCTCCACGCCAAAGTAAGAGACGCGGATGAAGGGCGTGCCGTATTTCTCTTCGAGCTGTTTGGCCAGGTGCGTCATGGAACCCGAACACTGCACCACGTTGAGCGCGGCGCCGTGGGCTCGGCGAATCTCATCCACGCGGCCATCGCCGGTAATGCAACTGACCACTTCCACGCCCATGCGCTTGTAGTAGTTGCGGATCATCCAGGTTTCGCCGGCGAGGTTGAAGTCACCGAGGATGTTAATGCTGTGCGGCGTGATGCCCTCGGTGGAACCGGTGCCGACCAGTTTGAGCAGCGCATCGCAGGCGGCGCGATAGCCGTCTTTCTTCGTCCCCTTGAAGCCCTCGCTGTGGACGGGGAGAACGGGAATGCCTTTTTCCAGGCTGACGCGTTTGCAGACCGCTTCCACGTCGTCGCCGATGACGCCGACGATGCAGGTAGCGTAAATGAAGGCGGCCTTGGGCTTATGCGCATCAATCAGCTCGCAGAGGCCGGCGTAGAGCTTCTTCTCTCCACCCTGCACCACGTCCATCTCCTGCAGGTCGGTGGAGAAGCTGAGCCGGTGCAGCTCCGGCCCGCTGGAGAGCGCGCCGCGGATGTCCCAGGTGTAACTGGCGCAGCCGATGGGGCCATGCACAATGTGCAGGGCATCGGCGATGGGGTAGAGAACCACGCGCGAGCCGCAGAAGACGCAGGCGCGCTGGCTCACCGAGCCAGCCACACTCTGCTTCTCGCAGTCGAGCTGGAAGGGCTGCTCTCCGCCCTTGCGGTACACCTGCCGCTCGCGTTCTCTCAGAATATCCGCCATCGCCTGCGCCCCGTGGTCTTCGGTTGATTACATGGTCAGTTCAAAGCGCTCTTCCGGAGCATCGCGATCCTGACGGTCCATGAATGCCCCAAGGATCTTTTCCAGCAGCCGCATGGCGCCCGCGTAGCCGACCGAGGGGAAGTAGCTGTGTCCCACGCGATCGAGAATCGGGAAGCCGTGGCGGATGAAGGGAATGTCCTCATCGCGCGCAATGTACTTGCCGTAGGTGTTGCCGATCAGCAGGTCTACCGATTCCTGCTTGATCCACTGGTGCAGCAGGTACATGTCAGCCTGCTGGCCGGCCTTGATCTTGGCCTCCGGTACGTTGCCGCCAAGCGCGGTTTGGACGCGGCTTTCAAACTGTGGCGTCGGCGTGCCGGTGACGATGTAGACCGGCTTCATGTCCAGCAGGTTTAAGAACTCTACGAGCGAGACCAACTGATCGGGGTCACCGAAAAGGGCCACGCGCTTGCCATGCAGGTATTGGTGCATGTCGCTGATCACGTCGAGCAAACGGCCACGCTCATCGGTGATGGACTGCGGAACCTCGACGCCGGCCAGCGTGCGCAGGGTGTCGACAAAGCGGTCCGTCGCCTGCAAGCCGATGGGAAGTTCGAGCAGCGTACCCGGCACGCCGCACTTGGTTTGCAGCGCTTCCAGCGCGGCCTGCGATGCCGATGGGCCCATGCCAATGGCCGCCAGGCTGCCGCCGGAGGCCTTGATCTGCTCCACCGTGGCGCCGCCCTTGGGATAGAACTCGTGCTTGCCAGTGTGCGGAGTGTCCAGCACGTCGCTGGTATCGGGGTATAACGCAATCTCCACCCCGAGCCTGGACGCCAGGCTCTTCAGCTCGCGCATGTCACTGGGCTCAACCCAGCCCGGCATCAGCGTGATCTGCCTGCTCTTCGCAGCCGCGGGATCGGCAAAGTAAGTGACCAGCGCCTTGGCCATGTTGCTGAAGCCCGTTACGTGCGAGCCCACATAGCTGGGCGTGCTGGCGTGGATGACGTGCTTACCCTCCGGCACCTTGCCCTCGGCCACGGCCTTGGCGATGATCTGCACCAGGTCATCGCCGATCGTCTCCGAAAGGCAGGTGGTGTGGACGGCGATGACGTCCGGGTTGTAGAGCGTGAAGATCGTCGTGATGGCCTGCAACAGGTTGGCCTGTCCGCCAAAAACGGACGCGCCTTCCGTAAATGAGCTGGTCGCGGCCATCACCGGCTCCTTGTAATGCTTGGTCAGCGCCGAGCGGTGATAGCTGCAGCAGCCCTGCGAGCCGTGGCTGTGCGGCAAACAGTTGTGCAGCCCCAGGGCAGCGTACATGGCGCCCACGGGCTGACAGGTTTTGGCCGGGTTGATGGTGAGCGAAGTGCGCTCCAGAACCTCATCCGTAGTGTGACGTAACAACATATGGCAATCCCTTTCTGCCGCGAGGGCAGTCGCTTTGCTGCATCGTTTGCGAACGGTTCCTTAGTCGGCGGCGACTTGCTCCGGCTGCTGCGTAGGCGGCTGCCAGGGTGGAGTCGCGTATCGCCAGATCTTCATGTTCACCAGGCGGTCAATGTCATTGAAGAAATTGATGGCGCCGGCAAAGCCCGCGTACGGACCACCGTAGTCGTAGCTGTGCAGTTGCTTGCAGGGAATGCCCATCTTCTGCACTCCGAACTTCTCCTTGATGCCGGCGCAGAAGATGTCGGGCCGGTAGGCTTCCAGGATGCGCTCGGTCTCGTAATGACTGATGTCGTCGATGACCATGGCGTCGGAGTCCATCTCCGGCATCATGCCAACGTAGTCCCGGAACTCCATCTCAGTCATGGCTTCGAGCTTGGCGATCTGTTCGGGCGTACGCCGCGGACGGTAGCGCTCGGGATCGGGCACCACGTCGATTTCTTCGATGTTCTTGCTATCGGCATCCACCTTCAGGCCGGGCAGAACCTTGCGGCCTTCGTAATCGTCGCGGTGTCCAAACTCGTAGCCGGCGACTACGGTCTTCATGCCAATCTCGGTGAAGAGCTGTTGATAGTGGTGTGCACGCGAGCCCCCGACGAAGAGCATGGCGGTCTTGCCCTGGCAGCGCGACTTCACCAGCGCCTGCACCACTTCCACCTTCGCCATCTCCTCGGCGATCACCTCTTCGATGCGCGCCTTGAGGCCGTCATCCTCAAAGTATTCGCCAATGCGGCGCAGCGACTTGGCGGTGGCCGTGGCGCCGATGAAGTTGACCTTCATCCACGGAATGCCGAAGCGCTTTTCCATCATCTCGGCCACGTAGTTGATGGAGCGGTGGCACATGACGAGGTTGAGATCGGCGGTGTGCGAGTTCGCCATGGTGTCATAGGTCGAGTTGCCGCTGAAGGTTGAGATCTGCTTGATGCCGCAGCGGGTGAGGATGTCTTCCAGCACAAAGCCGTCACCGCCGATGTTGTACTCGCCCAGCAGGTTGATCTTGAACTTCTCGGGATGCGGAGTCTCATCGTTGCCGATGATGTGCTTGAACAGCCCGTTGTTGGCGATGTGGTGGCCGGCCGACTGGCTGACGCCGCGGTAGCCCTCGCAGCTGAAGCCGAAGATGTTGATGCCGAGCTCGGCCTTCATCTCGCGCGCCACGGCGTGCACGTCGTCACCAATGAGTCCCACCGGACAGGTGGAGAAGATGGCGATGGCCTTGGGATGGAAGAGGTGGAAGGCCTCGCGCACGGCCTCCTTCAGCTTCTTCTCGCCGCCAAAGACGATGTTTTCCTCCTGCATGTCGGTGGACAGGCAGTAGTTGATGAAGTTCTGCGCCTCCAGAGTGTCTGGACGTGTTTGATTGCGGCGCGTGAGCCAGGCATAGAAGCTGCACCCGATGGGGCCATGCACCAGGCTGAGAATGTCGCGGCTGGGACCGATGACCACGCCCTTGCAGCCGGCATAGGTACAGCCGCGCTGGGTGATGATACCGGGGTTGCTGCGCACGTTGGCCTTGATCTCCGGAACCGTGCCGTCTTCCCGATGCTCGTTGATGATGATCTGCTCGGAGCGCTTCTGGCGAAGCTTCTTCGGATAGATTTGAAGAATCTCTTCTTTTAGAACTCGGGGATCGATGGACATATCTCACTCCAAAATATCTGGCTGGCCCTCATCGGGCGCTAAGTTGTTGTGCTCCGCCGCTTAGGCAACCACTTCCGTGCCCGGGGCAACACCGTCCACAAGACCGAAGTCGATCAGCAGCTTTTCCAGGTCATCCATCGGCAGCGGCGTGGGGATGACGAACTTCTGGTTGTTGTCAATCGCCTTGGCCAACGCACGGTACTCGTCGGCCTGCGGGCAGGCCGGGTTCCATTCGATGACGGTCTTGCGGTTGATCTCGGCGCGCTGCACGTCGTTGTTGCGGGGGACGAAGTGAATCATCTGCGTGCCCAGCCGCTTGGCAAATTCCTCGATCATCTCGCGCTCGTTATCCACCTTGCGGCTGTTGCAGATGATGCCGCCCAGGCGTACGCCGCCGGCCTGCGCAAACTTCACCACGCCCTTGCTGATGTTGTTGGCCGCATACATGGCCATCATCTCGCCGGAACAGACGATGTAAATCTCCTTTGCCTTGCCCTCGCGGATCGGCATGGCGAAACCGCCGCAGACCACGTCGCCGAGCACGTCGTAGAAGACGTAGTCGAGCTCGGTCTCATAGGCGCCGAGCTGTTCGAGCAGGTTGATTGAGGTGATG